>Ga0302325_10021212_pt1 | contig 13604 bp, 9 predicted proteins | sample Palsa_T0_2_FD_201948 | JGI IMG/M metagenome (GOLD analysis project Ga0302325, IMG submission 201948) | Peat permafrost microbial communities from Stordalen Mire near Abisko, Sweden - Palsa_T0_2 | ecosystem: Environmental > Terrestrial > Soil > Palsa > Peat permafrost | place: Sweden: Abisko... | reverse complement strand
TAACGGAGGTTACGAGACTATCGAGGTGACTGCCGGATCAGTCCGGCTTACTGCCTGTTCATCACTTTGGCCCATTTCTCGGTCTCGGCACTGGTATGATCGAAGACATCTTGGTTAGCGTTTGACGATTTAATCGAACGGCGCCTATCCAGAACGGAAGGGTTGCGGCAACGCCGCGGGTATTTTTATAAGGCTATTGGACTGGATTGAATTTGGGGGAATGGTGGGGGAGCAGCGCCGCTGTTTATGATCGGCCTCTACGCAATATGGATTCTTGTGCTTCTTGTGCTTGGGATTATTAATCGAGCGGCGATTCGAGTAAACTTTCTTCTCTTATCTGCATTCGTCTTCGTGGCCGTAATTCCTTTGCCTTCGATTTGGTTTTTGTTGGCGTGGTGGCAGTCATGTTTGGGTGAGCGTGGAGGGCAATGCGGTTAGATGACCATAAAAAGCGTAAGCAAGACGATTTCGCGCTGTAACGTTGCCTTTTGGCCCATCTCGGAAACGCGGCTGCATCAATTCGGAGGCTCAATCGGTGCGATTTTGAGACCGAACGTATCGCGCAGGATATCCGTTCAGCTCATTCTTCCGGCAGGCCAGCCGCAAGCCACGCCTCGGTTAGCCGTGCAAACACTATGGGCTCGATTCCGGCCGTGACGGCGTATTGACGGATCGTGAAAATCGGATTGAGGGCCAGCGCCTTCTGGGCATGGAGTTTCGCTTCGTCCACGCGTCCGACCCCTACCAGTGCGGCCGTCAGGAACAGGTGACAGACACTAAAACGCGGATTGATCTGCACCGAACGACGCGCCGCATCGAGCGCTTCCTCATTGCGCTGGGTGCAGAAGTACGAGATCGCAAGCGCGTTATATGAAAGGTAATTCAACGAATCGAAGGGGCTCAGCCTCAGGGCCCGTTGCGCGCGCTCGATGGCAAGATCCGTCTGACCCAGCCAGGACAGGATGAGAGCACTGCAGCTCAGCGCAAAAATATTGGAGTTGCTTAGAGCTAGCGCGCTATCAAATACATTCAGCGCTGTGGCGTGGTCGTGCTCGTCCAGAGAGATGACAAGGCCGGCAATGCCGAGCGCCGTCGGATCGTCGCCGCCGCCCTCGATCGCGGCGTGCGCGTGGTGAATTGCGGCCGCGCGGTCCTCCGCGCGCAATCCGGCGCGGCTGTAGAGAAAATGATAGCACCATGCCAGCGGAGCATGCGCGGCCGCGTATCCGGGTTCGAGTGCGATCGCCTTCTCAAGCAGCGGGATCGCCTTCGCCGCGTCTTCGTAGATGTGGTTGTAGGTGAACGGCAGCGCCCGCAGCACCAGATCATAGGCATCGAGGCTGTCAGGCCGCTTGCGCTTGACCCGCTCGACCTCGGCCTTCCGCAGGCTTGGCTCGATGGCGCCGATCACCGCCATCGTGATCTCGTCCTGCAATGCGAAGATATCGTCGAGCAGCCGGTCGTAGCGCTCGGCCCACAGATGGGTCCCGGTCTCTGCCTCGATGAGCTGCGCCGTGATGCGGACGCGGTTTCCCGCCTTGCGCACGCTGCCTTCAAGCACGTAACGCACGCCGAGCTCACGGCCGACCTGATTAACGTCGGCAGCTTTTCCCTTATAGGCGAAGCTCGAATTTCGGGCGATGACAAACAGCCAGCGGATGCGCGACAGCCCCGTGGTGATATCTTCCACTACGCCGTCGGCGAAGTAATCCTGCTCGGGGTCGCTGCCGATGTTGAGGAAGGGAAGGACCGCAATGGATGCGCCCGCAATGGCGGCGGGTTTCGAGCGGTCGATGTCGCGCTCGTCGGGACGCGGTTGCAATTCGAGAAGCCGATAGCCGCGGCCCTGCACGGTGCCGACGTAGCTTTCTCCGTCCCGGCCTTGATCGAGTACTTTCCGCAGCGCCGAAATCTGGGCTTGAATCGCGTTTTCTTCGATGACCTGGCCGGGCCAGATTTGCGCCATCAGCTCATCCTTGGCGACGACGCTGCCCTTGGCGGCGGCCAGAACGCACAGGATATCAAGCGCGCGACCGCCGAGCCTGACCTGCGTCCCGGCGCACGTCAGCTTGCGGTGGTCGAGATCGAGCGTGAAATTGCCGAAGCGCATTTTTCCCGCGCTCCATCGAATTCGACCCAAACGGCCACGATTTCAGAATTTTTCAGCACCGACGCCAAAGAGCTTACGCCGCGCGGCAGATACAGTCCACATCGAGCGGGCGAACGGCGCTCGGCTCAACCGCAGGAGATACGCCATGAACACTCGGTTTCGCGCGGCTTTCATCGCAGTGCTCACCATCGGCGCGCTCGCCGCAAGCGAGGCCTTGTCGCAGCAAGCCCTGGCACAGGATTCCGTCAAAATCGGCTTCGTTCTGCCGATGACGGGTCCGCAGCAGTCGACCGGGCGGCAGATCTCGGCCGCCATCAAGCTCTTCATGCAACAGAACGGTGACACGGTCGCCGGCCGGAAGATCGAGCTGATGATCAAGGACGACGCCGCCGTGCCCGACACGTCCAAGCGGCTCGCCCAGGAACTGATCGTCAACGACAAGGTTCAGGTTCTCGCCGGCTTTGGTGTGACGCCGGCCGCGCTCGCAGTCGCGCCGATCGCAACCGAAGCGAAGGTCCCAGAGATCGTCACCGCTGCCGGCTCCTCGATCATTACCGAGCGCTCGCCTTATATCGTGCGCACCAGTTTCACACTCGCGCAATCGGCAGTGCCGATGGCCGCATGGGCCGCGAAGAACGGCATCAAGAAAGTCGTGTTCATGGGCTCCGACTATTCGCCAGCCGCGGAGGCGGAGGGCGCATTCACGACGGAGTTCAACAGGCAGGGCGGACAGATGATCGAGTCGATCCGTTTCCCGCTGGCCAGCCCGGATTTCGCGCCGTTCCTGCAGCGCGCCCTCGATGCCAAGCCGGATGCGATCTTCGTCTTCGTCCCCTCCGGGCAGGGCGCGGCCTTCGTCAAGCAGTATCTCGAGCGCGGCCTGGACAAGGCGGGCATCAGGATCATCGGGCCGGGCGACGTCACCGACGACGATCTGTTGAACGGCATGGGCGATCAGGTGATCGGCACCGTGACCGCCCATTTCTATTCGGCCGACCATGACTCGCCGGCCAACAAGGCCTTCGTCGCGGCCTTCCGGGCGGCGAACAATGGCATGCGTCCGAATTTCATGGCGGTCAGCGGTTATGATGGCATGCACCTGATCTACGAGGCCTTGAAGAAGACCGGCGGCAAAACCGACGGCGATACGCTCATCGCCGCCATGAAGGGCATGACATGGGAAAGCCCGCGCGGCCCGATCTTGATCGATTCCGAGACACGCGACATCGTTCAGAACGTCTACATGCGCAAGGTCGAGAAAAAGAACGGTGAACTCTACAACGTCGAATTCGCGACCATCGAGGCCGTAAAGGACCCGATCAAGGCCGCCGGCAATTAATCGCGTTATGCTGACGAGCAGATGCGACACGCGTCCATACGGGATGCGTATGAGCGATTAGATGGGCTCCACGGATTGTAAAGTTCTGATAGTCGGCGGCGGACCGATCGGCCTCGCGCTCGCCGCCGACCTCGGCCGCCGCGGCGTCACCGCACTTCTCGTGGAGAAAAACGAAAACAAGATCGGCTCGGCGAAAATGCTCGAAGTGGGCGTGCGCACCATGGAGTTCTGCCGTCAGCTTGGCATCGCCGATCAGGTGCATAATTGGGGCTTCCCGCTCGACTTGCCGCTCGACTCGGCCTTTGTCACCAGCCTCGCGGGTTATGAGATCGGGCGCGTGCGCACACCCGCCATCGGACCGCGGACCGGCTCGGAGCACAGCCCGGAACGCACCCTGCCTTGTCCGCAAACCTGGTTCGATCCGATTCTGCAGGGCTGTGCGCGCGCATTCCCGACGATCACATTGCGACATCGCGTCCAGCTTGAAGATTTCATCCAGGATTGCGATGGCGTCACCGCGACTCTCAACGACCTCTCGGTTGGCGGCGTCGAGATCGTGCGAACCGACTATCTCGTCGGATGTGACGGCTTCGCGAGCACGGTGCGTGACCTGTTGGGCATCGCGATTCGCGGCGAGCCGCATCTCGACTGGTCGATGACTGTTTATCTGCGCATCCCGGACCTGTTCGCGTCGTACGACAAGGAGAAGGCGTTTCGTTACGTCTTCGTCGGACCGGAAGGAACCTGGTCTTTTCTTTCATTGGTCGACGGCCAAGACCTGTGGCGGTTGCAACTTGTCGATCTCGACGAGCGCGGGCTGCAGAACGCCGATATCGAGGCGATGATGCGGCGCTGCATGGGGCGCGAGATCCCCTACACGATCGAGAGCAAGACACTGTGGGTGCGCAAGCGCACGGTGGCCGACCGTTTCATGGACGGCCGCGTCTTCCTTGCCGGAGATTCCGCGCACGCCCATCCGCCGAACGGCGGGATTGGCATGAACACCGGGATCCAGGATGCCTTCGACCTCGGCTGGAAGCTGGCCGCTGTCCTGGAGGGTTGGGGCGCACCGGTGCTGCTCGACAGCTACGACTATGAACGGCGGCCGGCGTCCGCACGTGCCGCCGAGGTCTCGCTGCAGAATTACCGCCGCCTGACCAGCGCGGCGCAACGCGCCGACATCGATGCGCCGACAGCCACGGGTGATGCGGCGCGCCGTGCCATTGGCGAACAGCTGGTGGAGGAGAACAAGAAGGCCTGGCACCGACCGGGGGCGCATCTTGGTTATATCTATCATCCGTCGCCGATTGTGGTACCCGACGGCACGTCAGTTCCGGCCGACGATACGGTGGGCTACGAGCCGACGGCGTTTCCCGGCGCTCGTGCGCCCCATGCCTGGCTGGGACCGGGTCAATCAATTCTCGATCTGTTCGGCGGCGGTTTCGTGCTGCTGAAATTTGACGACGTTCCGAGCGAGGCTTTGGAGCGTGCGGCAGCCGATCGTGCGGTGCCGCTGATCGTGTATCGCGTCACGTCGCTTGACGCCGCCGCACTTTATGTCCGCAAGCTCGTGCTGGTGCGTCCGGACGGGCACGTCGCGTGGCGTGGCGACAGCCTGCCGGACCCGCTGACGTTGATCGATACGGTGCGCGGGGCGGGGTCACGAATCGCCGCAAGGCGGCGGATGCCGGCGGTCGGGGACAGCTTCAAGCGTTAAGTCAAAATCGTTTCGATCAGGCAGTAACGTCGAGGGCCGAATTTTTCAACGACAAAGAAGTTGGCAGTTTTCACCAGTCGCGGCGTTGGGCTCCTTTCCTGGGCTGCTGAGCATCGCCTACATTGCCATCTTCGCCTCGGCGATCCGCCTTCATGTTCCGGACTTATGGCGTGTCGCGGCTCGGCCCACCCGGGCCGGTCAGTTCGTGAATTTTATGCCGATTTTCGGTGCGGGACTGGCGTTCGGCGTACTCGGTGAAGTGCCAACGCTAGCGCAGGTCGCCGGCGCCGCGCTGGTGCTGTCCGGCATCGCCTTCGTCGAGGGCCGCGCGCACGGACATCATCCCGCAAAGGCAAACGGCAATTGAAATCGGAATAAAAAACCGCCGCGCCAATCGATCCCACATGAGTCTTTTATTGGCCCCTTTCGACATTCGGTAGAGGCGCTCGTCGATGTCGGTAGTTGGATGAACAGCAGACGTTAGGCCACCTTTCATATGCAGTGATCGACCCAACTCGGACTCGCAGTGTGTTTGGCAGCACTCAAGACACTTTGACTGCGACAGTCGAACCTACGCGATCCGACGACCAATCCATCGATGTACACTTTTGGCGTAAGCGGAAAAGGTTATGGGATGTAATTGAAGAAGATCAGCTTCTTCCTTCGGAATGACGAGCCGATTGACACCAATGAAATGGATGAAAGGTACAATCGCGACGACAGCAAACATGATTAGGCTCTCGTGCCTGTCAATAATTCTGAACAGGAGCACCAGCGACCAAAGCAGATTCTGCACGAAAGTGATGAGATAGACGGGATTGCGTGAGTAGCGATAAACACCGTCCGTGACGAGAACAAGCGACCGTCGAAATGTTCGTGAGTCGCCGCCGCGCCGTTCGACCAACAGCAACAATGCAATCTTCGCAAAGTTTGCGCCCAGCACGATGACGGCGATAAGCTCGATCTCGACGATAGCATGGACCGTTCGGGGAGACATGTAGAAGAGATAGACGGTCGTAATGACATAAGCCGTTGCCGAAATGAAATCTAAAATGAAGATAGGCGAAAGCTCAAATTTTTCACCGCAATAGCCCAAAAGCGCGCGGACTTGGAATGCGGCCCTCATTGACGTGTTCCTCGGTAAGCTGACTGAAACATACTGGCGACGGCTTTAGCATCGGGGTCAAAAAATATATGGTTCCAGTTAATGATTGCCCAATAGGCATGGTCGAATGACGGCAATTGTTTCCGGCACTTTCACAGCCGCGCCGGCTGTATGATCGGCGGGGAAGTTCAGTTGGATCATGGCCCAAAGCGGCCGCTTAGTGCGGAGCGGCGGTATGTCTGCGATTGAAGCACAAGCGGAAGTCGCGCACAGAACCATTTTCGTAGCGTTTGACCCAGAGCGGACAAACGTCTTGTGCTGCATTTTGCGTCGATGCGGCCGGAGATGCTAGTGGCGAGAAGGGCCCAAAATACGCATTGCCACTCTCACGCTCCCGGGGACGAATTGCGAATGTTAAAGGATGTTGAATTCTGACCGAGTGTTCACCACTCGGCACTGACACAACGAGAACAACAAGCGGCTCAATAGGTCCCCGGCGGCTGGGCCGGCTTTGACCGCCGCGCTTGCTGCGTTCAGTTTCACGCACAGCGGTCTACGAGACCGTTTTAGGTTCGGACTTAAGAGTACCGCCACCTCTCGATTGGTGGCATCGAGGCGATCGGCAATGACGCGGATGATGTACTCGTCCAAAGCGGTGCCAAGAGCCGGTCGCTCTTGACGCAGGCGATCAAGGGCGGTGCGCGTGAGTGTAAAAAGAGTAGTTGGACCGTCCGACGAAACTGTCGCCGAGCGGACTGAGTGCCGAAAAAAGCCCATTTCGCCGACCACCGTATGAGCCGACAGTCGGCGTATACGCTTCAATCCGCCGTCAGGGGTTGCGATATCGATATTCACGGTGCCTGAGGCAACGAGATCGACTGTGTCGGATGCTTCGCCTTCCCGATAGATAACCTGGGGCCTCTCGAACTCCTTTCGCTCAAGGTACGTTATGAGGTCCGACGCTGCGAAATGAGGGCCAAGACGCTGTTGGAGCCATCGTTCAAATCCGTCGTAACTCGTATCGATGACGATGTTGGACGATGCAAGGATCTGGTCTTCACACCAGGCCAGTGCGGTTTGAAAGTCGTTGAATGCGCGACAGGGGTTTTTGCCGGTGAAAAAACCGGCCCGCTCAAGCATGCTGTGGCTTTTCGGGGACAGCGCACAGTAGAGCAGCGTCCCGCCATTGGCGCGGCACAAGTTGCGCAGCTTGCCAAGGCTGAGCAGCCCAGAGCTATCGAAGCCGGACACCATGCCGAAATCGACAATAACGTATTGGACGCGTCTCGAGGCAAGCGTGCCGATGTCGTTTCGGATTTGATCAAACAAGCCCTCTGAGGAACCGAAGAAGATGTAGCCTGATAACCAATAAAGCTGGACGGCATCGCCGTTCGCCCGCAAATAATCGGCTTGTTCTTTCGAGCGGATGACGTTGCTTGGGATCTCGGTTCGCGTTGCGTGCCGGCGAATGGCGCCAAGTCGCCCATAACTCATCGTGAACAACACGCAGGCGCAGACAAGTCCGGCCAGTATGCCAACCAGATAGCCATATTGGAGACAGACAATGGCAATAACCGCTGAAAGCCCGAGATCAAACCAGGCGCGTTGGCGGTAGGGTCTCATCACCGCATCAGCTATAAAGTTACAACCCAGATAGAACACGAGACCGCTGACCAGCGGAATTGGAATGAGGCCCAGCAGGTCAAAATTCGCCGTGCCGACAAAGCCCAAGGTGAGAGCGCTGGCAACACAGCTTGTCCTTGTGCCGCCGAGGTGCTCCAGGAGTCGGCTTGAGCTGGGCTGGACACTGCCAACAATGCCGCCTAGTGGCGCGGCGATCATGCTCGCCATTCCATTAGCGCGGAAATCGAGATCGGCTGAAGTCTGACGTGCGGCTTCAAGACTCGACACCTTAGTGATCAGCGAGATCAACGCCACGATCGCGACGACAAATATCTCCGGACCAAGCGACGCCAGCATCGACCAGGTCAATTGCGTCTGATAAACGGTGGCAAAGGGGGACCAGCGGGTCAAAGCCCCAAGCGAATGGAAGTACCAGCCGTGCTGGGCGCCGGAGAGTCCGAACAGCTGGAGCAGTGCAATAGATCCAAGACACATGCCGACAAGTGTGGCGGGCATCGCAAAGGCGGACTTGATCTTATGACGCACTGTCAGGAGGACGGCCAGCGCCGCGACGGCGCTTAAGACTCGGATTGCCTCATTGGCGCTCCAGGGCGTGACAAGCGCGTCAAACGTGAACGGTCGTCCGGTTGCCATGCGAATGCCGCCCGACAGAAGGAAGCAACCGGTTGCAAGAAAGAAACCGCCCACGACGCTGGAAGGTACGAACCGAAAATAGCTTCCTAAACGGCAAAGCCCGACAACAAAGATGAAGGCGCCGGAGACGAATGTGGCCGCGGTGAAAACCAGCATGATCGCCTCGACGGCGGCTTTCGGAGTGCCGCCAGCCGCAAGGATGCGGCTGCCAGCCATCGCGCTGAGCAGGACGAGTACGGTCCCGGTCGGAGAATCAATTCCGGTTGCCAGCGGCGGCAAAGACGTTGCAAGCGCAATCCATATGCCCCCGACCGCGCTACCGATCAGCATTGCCCAGATGGCGAGTGGAATACCTTCGCTCAACTGCCCGGGAAACATCAGCGCCCCGAACGATACGATGTTTGCAATCAGGACGACGGAAGCGATGACCCCCGCGAGACAGCCTTGCGCAATCTTAAAAATAGACGTGCAAAGAGCTGTGGCACTGGGGTCTGAAGATGCCGACATCGCCGCATTGCAAATGTGAGGAATGGTTGTGGATTGTGCGAAGCTCTACCCGGGCTGTCAATGAACCCTAGGCCGCTGAGGGGCCCGCTATCCGGCGTACGGCTGAAACCCGAACGCTCTAGAACGGATGTTGCTAATAGCAACTTTCGACCCTGCTGGCCTATATTTGTTTTGGTCGTTATCGGGGTAGCAACCGACATTCAGCGACGGCACCCAAGCGACGCGATTGATGCTGTGGACGGCGCCCGCTTTGCGGCATTGAGGTGCCATAGGGTGGTTGCGTTGAAGCACACCACATTGAGGGGAGCCGACCATGGGCGAAGTTAGCACGATTGGTCTCGATATAGCGAAGTCCGTGTTCCAGGTGCACGGCATCGATGGTTTGGGTGCGGTGGTAATCCGCAAGCGTATCAGTCACGCGAAGATGTTGGAGTACTTCGCTGACCTGCCGTCGTGCCTGGTCGGGATCGAAGCCTGTCCGTCAGCGCATCACTGGGCGCGCAAACTGACTGAGTTAGGCCACACCGTTAAGCTGATGCCACCGAGCTATGTGAAGGCCTATGTCAAGCGCGGCAAGAATGACGCGAATGATGCAGCAGCGATCTGCGAAGCGGTGACACGACCGTCGATGCGTTTTGTACCAACAAAATCCGAACAACAGCAGTTAGTCCTGATGCTGCATCGCGGTCGTCAGCTTCTCGTTCGTCAACGAACCATGCTGTCGAATGCGATTCGCGGGCATATGGCGGAACTCGGCCTTATCTCGGCCAAAGGCCGCAATGGCACGGCCATGCTATTGGAGATGATTGCGAACCAGGAGGATGATCGCATTCCGGCCGCCGCACGATTTAGCCTCGACGTTCTTGCTCGCCAATACGTAAATGTCACGGCAGAGATCGGTGCCATCGAGAAGCGCATCCACGCCTGGCATCGATCGAGTGAAGAGAGCCGGCGACTTGAGGAAATCCCTGGCGTCGGTCCGATCGTCGCTACCGCCCTGGTTGCCGAGGTCGGTGATTGGAAAGTGTTTTCGTCCGGGCGAAGCCTGGCAGCCTTGATCGGTCTTGTTCCCAAGCAACATTCGACGGGTGGCAAGCAAAGACTCGGCGGAATCTCAAAGCAGGGAAATCGATATTTGCGATGGTTGCTCGTCGTTGGAGCAATGGCTGTCATCCGATACGCCGGACAACATGGTACGAAACGGCTGTGGCTCACGCGCATCATGGAACGTCGGCCGATCAAGGTCGCTGCTGTCGCATGACGACGTAATGCAGATACGGTCGTTCCGGGGATCGGGAGAACCCGCTTGGGTCAACGCATACTTGAATGCGTGTGATGGATTGGGACCCGATCCGCGCAGAGCATTAGGGCCAGCGGCCATACACGCCGCATCAACAGGCCGGACACGTGACCGCACCCGACCAATGCTGCAGCAACGTCAGAAAGTACTTGCCAAGGCGCCGTCCACACGTGACCCTAAGCAGACATTGCAGCTGTCGAGACAATGTCAATTTGTGTTCTTTGCCGATTGAATCGTCGTGGGGGAGCCGCCTCTTATTGAGCTAGTCGCCTTCCTGCTCGGCGAGGTCGGAAATGTCCCAAATACGAATGCTGTCGTCCTTACCACCTGAGACCATCGTGCGTCCGTCCGGCGCGATAGCGGCAACCCAAACATCGCCAGTGTGACCCCGCAAGTTCGCGGCTTCTGTATTCGTCAGAAGATCAGTGAATTTAATGACGCCTCCCCGCGCCCATGTGGCAAGAAAGCGGCCATGCGGGGTAAGGGTGAGGCCCGAAACAAACCCAACCTGAGAATTGTACTCGCGTACGAGATTGCCTGTTCCCACGTCGTAAGCTCTAACCAGGCCGTCGTCCCATCCGCTTGCGTAGGCTGTTCGGTTATCCGGTGAGAACCGGAGCGGATCAGCCACTCCTCTTTGCTTGGGTAAGGCGATTCGTTGGGAATTGGTTGCGATGTCCCAAATCTTGGGGATACCGTCCGCACCTCCGGACATGAGTAGCCGTCCATCGGGCGAGTAAACAACGTTCCATGTCCAGCCTTGATCCGAGACAAATTTTGCGATTTCGCGATCCTCCGATACGGCGCGCAACCTTACCGTTCCATCACTACAGGCGATGGCATAGGTCTGACCATCGGGCGCAATTGCAAGACCATTGACCCATTCGATGCCGGTCGCGTTGTGGTGATCCCAACTATTGGTCGGGTCGTCGACTTGCCACCAGTGCAACAACGCTGATCTCCCAAACGAGACGAGGAGCTTGCCATTGGGTGTAAATACGCCGCCTCGAATATTTGGGGATGCGCCAAAACTCCTTATCGGTTTCCCGGAGGGAAATTCGAAAAGCCGATACTGAGCATAGCGGTCGCCCATAGTGCTATTGGTCAGAATGCCTTTACCGTCTGGCGTATAGGTAGCCGTGGTAACACCGTTGACGTTTCCGATCATCGTACCGATCTGCCGGTTCTGCTGGCGTTCGGTGATCTTCGCCCGCATCTCCGAAGCGTGCGCGCCTTGTGGCCATTTCGTCAGATACCTATTCCAGCTGTCGATCAGGTTGCCTGTCGACGCAGTAGTCCATGCTTCTTGCTCTGCTGGATTGCCCCCGACGAACGAATAGAGCGCGAGGGCTCCGATGAGCAATGCAAGTGCAGCAGCAACGGGGATAAAGGGCCGGGCTGTCAGCCGAGGTATCGTGAACTTGGGAGGTGCCCGATCGCTGAACGCATCGCGAACTTTCTGAACCAGTGCATCTGCGTCGCGGCCGAATTGGCTGTTGCGGACCTCGGTCGCGTTACGGCGCACAAGGGGTTTCAAATGATCAGGAAGTTCCGAAGCCTTCGGCATTGTAGCGCCGTCTACCAGCACGGGGATGACACGGATATCGCGGCCCAGTGCCGCAGCGATCTCGACGCCAACGAAATCGTCCGGATCTTCGAGACGCCTAACGCCATTGTCATCCTTGGCATCAAGCCAGTGGAGACCGATGATCACGAGAAAGACTTTGCAGGCTGATACCTGCTTATGTAAGTGATCGACGAAGTCGACACCGGCCGGAATGTGGTCGACATCCATGAAAACGTGATCGCGCCCGAACGACTGCGCCAAACGGTCATGCAGTCGTCCCGCTGTGCCTATCGAATCGTCCCGGCGATAGTTGATGAAAACTCGCCCAATTGCCATGTCATGTGCCTGGAATTTTTCCGATGGTTTCTGCGACCGGAACTCTAATGGTGTGCTATTTGCTCGGCCCCCTATGGGGAATGCCCGCTTCAATCAGGAACGGTATCACGCCGCCATCGCCAGGTCTTTGACGCACTTCGCGCACTGGTGACGCCGGCGAGACGCCCGCCGATGCCCGCTTCGCCTCGGTCAAGACCACCCCAACGGAGACATCATTCTTCCCGGTGAGGAGTTGTCCTCGTCGTGCTACAATATAGCGAGATGTCAGACAACGAAGACGCTAAGCGGAGGATCAGCGAGGCCCTGGCCCAAGGGACGACTTCGCTCGATCTCAGCAATCTTCAGTTGACCGCTCTGCCGCCTGAAATCGTGCAATTGAAGACACTAAAGCGGCTCATCCTCTCCGGGAATCACCTGTCGAGGCTTGGGCCAGAAATCGGACAACTGACGGCGTTGCAATTCCTTGACGCCAGCGAAAACTACATGGACGCGTTGCCGCCTGAGATCGCTGAGCTGAGAGCGTTGGAGACGCTTTACCTCGGCCAGAATTGGCTGGCGGCACTGCCGCCGCAGATCGGGCAATTGACCGCGCTGCGGTGGTTACAGCTTAACGACAACAGATTGACGACCGTTCCCGCCGAGATCGCAGGGCTTACGGTGCTGCATACGCTCGACCTTCGTAATAACAAGCTCGCGGCGCTTCCATCCGGCGTCACGAGGCTAAAGGCGCTGCGCTGCTTGTTTCTGTTCGACAATCAGATCACGGCACTGACGCCAGAGATGTGGCGCCTGACTAGGCTCGAACGCCTCTATCTTGCGAGAAACCAGCTGAGGGCGCTGCCGCCAAAGATCGGGCAGCTTAAATCGCTGGAAGTTCTCGATCTCACGAACAACCGGCTCTCGGCGCTCACGCCCGAGATCTCCGAGCTGATTGCGCTCAAACAGCTCCAGCTTGCCAGAAACCGGCTGACCGAGTTGCCGGTAGAAATCAGCCAGCTGAAAGCGCTGCAGATTCTTCACCTCGACAACAACAACCTCAAAGCATTGCCTCCGGACTTTGGCCACCTGACCGCGCTCCAGTCTCTTACGATAAGCAACAACCAGCTGACCGCGCTGCCGCCCGGCATGGGCCAACTTTCGCAGTTGGTGTCGCTCTATCTAGCTCATAATTACTTGAGCGAATTGCCGCCCGAGATCGCGCGAATACCCACCCTGAAGGTCTTTGATGCTTCAGGCAACCTGTTCAGGAGTTGAGACCCATCTCATTTCCGCGACGATGTGCTAAACGGATGTCTGCTAATGGCCCCTGGCGTCATTTCAAGCGACACCGCATTATTCGGTCGTTA
>Ga0302325_10021211_pt1 | contig 13604 bp, 10 predicted proteins | sample Palsa_T0_2_FD_201948 | JGI IMG/M metagenome (GOLD analysis project Ga0302325, IMG submission 201948) | Peat permafrost microbial communities from Stordalen Mire near Abisko, Sweden - Palsa_T0_2 | ecosystem: Environmental > Terrestrial > Soil > Palsa > Peat permafrost | place: Sweden: Abisko... | reverse complement strand
CGCTGACGTGGACGCGGGCAGCCCGCCCTCGCGGCGCTTGGCGTCCTCCCCGGCCATCCGGAAGTACTCGGCGAGCTCGTCGACCTCGTCATAGGCCTCGGCGACCAGCGGCTTGCCCTGATCCTGGGTAAGGGCGCTGGCCAGTTCCTCGCGGCGCTCCCGTATCCCGGCGATGATCTTCTCGCACCAGCCGGCCCGGTCGAAGGCCGACGCGGCGGCCCAGCCGGGCCAGGCGGCGCGGGCGGCGGCGACCGCGTCGTCGATGTCGCCGCGGTCGCCGGCTGCCACCGCGGCGAACGTCTCGCCTGACGAGGGGCTGACCGCCGCCGACAGCCCGCCGCCGCCGCCGCGCCAGGCCCCGTTGATGTACAGCAGGTGCTCCCGCACAGTCCTCGCCTCTCATCGAAATCATTCGGGTTGAGAGATATTGTGTCGTCGCGCCCGGCATCGCCGCGCGCGCCCGGCCGGCAGAGGAGTACTCGTGGGCACCCAGGCACCCGGTGAGCCGACACCCGACGAGCCCATCATTCCCGGATCGGTGCACGATCCGCTGCCCGAGGCGCTCGCGCTCGCCCGCGGCGCGGCGGACGCCGGGATCGGCCTCAAGCTGCTCGGCGGGCTGGCGGTCCGCGTCATCTGCCCGGACTTCCCGCCGCGGCTGCGCCGGGGTCAGGACATCGATTTCGCCTGCCTGTCCAAGGGCCGCAAGGCCGTGGTGGCCTACCTCGAGCGCAGCGGCTGCGTGGGGGACCGCAGGTTCAACAACCTCAACGGCGACCGGCAGATGTACTTCAACGCGCCATCGGGCCGCCCGATCGACGTCATGGTCGACCGGCTGACCATGTGCCACACGCTTGACCTGAGGCAGTCATTCGGCCGGCTGCCGCTGACCGTGGACGCGGTCGACGTGCTGCTGTCCAAGCTGCAGATCATCGAGCTGAACGAGAAGGACGTCAGGGACATCCTGCAGCTCCTCAGCGCCCTGCCGGTGCGCGGCGACGAACAGGCGCGCGGCCCCGCCGGTGACGGACCTGCCATCGACGTCGAGCGCTTCAGCAAGCTGCTCGGCAGCGACTGGGGATGGTGGCGAACGGTCACCGGCAACCTCGCCAAGCTGCCCGGGCTGGTCGCCGGGCAGCCGGGCCTCGCGCCGCCTGGCGCGCTCCTCGACCCGGTAGCGCAGAGCCAGCGGCTGCTCCAGATCGCCGAGGCGGCGCCCAAGGGCGTCAAGTGGAAGCTCCGGGCGAACGTCGGCGACCGGGTGCGCTGGTACGAGCTGCCCGAGGAAGTCGGCCACTGACCCGGCGAAGGATGGTATCCGCCGATACCTATGCTTGACGCACGTTTGCGATGGGTGCTACACCGTTGCACAGGAGCGATAAAGGGCGTGATATCGCATGAGGGTCTTTTTCGCCACCGATATTCACGGCTCAGAGATCTGCTGGCGCAAGTTCCTGAACGCCGCCGCGTTCTACAAGGCCGACGTCGTGGTGCTGGGCGGCGACGTCACCGGGAAGATGATGGTGCCGATCACCTCATTTCCCGGCTACTGGCAGGTCACGGTGCGCGGGCAGCAGTACCGGCTGGAAACCCAGCAGGAGCTTGAGGAGATCCAGCGCCAGATCCGCAACTCAGGCTCCTACCCGGCAATCGTCACGCCGGACGAGCTCAGGTACCTCAGCGGCACCGACGGCGCGGTCGACCGCAGGTTCACCGTCGAGATGACCCAGTCGCTTGACCGGTGGCTCGACATGGCGGACGGCAAGCTCAAGGGCGGCCAGATCCCCTGCGTGCTGAACGGCGGGAACGACGACATCTGGGAGATCGACGACATCATCGAGGCATCGCCGTGCGTCAGCTTCGGCGAGGGCAAGATGCTCGACCTCGGCGGCTTCCACATCGTCTCCATGGGGTGGACCAACCCGACCCCGTGGAACACCTTCCGCGAGGCTCCGGAGGATCAGCTCGCGGCAAAGATCGAGGCCGTGGTCGGCGAGATACCTGACATGGGGCGGGCGATCTTCAACTTCCACGCGCCGCCGTACGGCACCGGCCTTGACGAGGCGCCCGCGCTCGACGAGACGCTGCGGCCGACGCACGGGGGAGCGGTGATGAAGGCCGTCGGCTCGACCGCGGTGCGGGACGCGATCCTGGCGCACCAGCCGATGCTTTCCGTGCATGGCCACATTCACGAGAGCCGCGGGATCAAGCGGATGGGCCGGACACTCGCCATGAACCCCGGCAGCGTCTACGGCGACGGAGTGCTGCAAGGCGCGGTGCTCGAGCTGGACGCGAAGAAGGGCAAAGTCAGCAAATACCTTTTCGTCAATGGCTAGGAACGAGCACTGAGGAGGCGAGCATGGCGGCCGGGACCTTCGGCGGCGAGGCGCCGACACTATTCCTCCGTAACGCGACTGGCCTGGTCAGGGGCTGGTCGGTCAGGGACTCGATGATTTACGCGTGCCTGGCGACTAACTTCGTCACGCTGGCGATCTACGAGTTCGCCTTCGCGGCCCCGGCGTTTCCCAAGGGGCAGCTGATCACGGCCGTGGTGATCTCCGGTATCTGGGTGTCGTTCCTCGTGGTCGCCTACGCAGGACTCATCGTGACGATCCCGCGGGCCGGGGGCGACTACGTCTGGCAGACCCGGATCCTGGGCAGCGGCCTCGGCTTCGTGATGGCAGCCACCGGCTGGTGGTTCATCCTCTGGCTGTGGGCGCCGATCTACGGCAATATCCTCGCCGTCCAGTTCTTCGAGCCGCTATGGGCGACCCTGAAGTTCACCTGGCCTGGCTCGGGCGCGACCGCCGGCGCGGCCTGGTTCGGCACGCACACCGGGATCTTCGTCGTCTCCCTGATCACCATCGTGCTGGCCGGCCTCCTGGTGTCGATCGGGATGGCCGGCTACGCGAAGTTCCAGCGGTGGTGCTTCTACGGCGGGCTGACCGGCTTCGCCGTGATCGTGGTGCTGCTGCTGGTCAACAACCACGCCACGTTCGTGAGCTCGTTCAACCTCGAGACGCACAAGCTCTTCGGCCTGACTAACGCTTACGGGGCCACCCACGCCGCCGCCGCGAAGGCCGGCCTGCACGCCCAGCCGATCGGCTTCGGCCCGCTCGGGCCGACCATGCTGCTGGTGCCCATCATGATGTTCTTCATCCTCTGGCCCAACTGGGGCGCCACGCTGTACGGCGAGATCCGCGGCGCGAACGACTTCCGGCGGGTGCTGTCCGGCATGTTCGGCGGCCTGTGGATCACGGTGATCCTGACCGTGGTCTTCCTGCTGCTGATCGACAAGACCATCGGCTGGACCTTCTACCAGAACTCCAACGCGCTGAGCTTCAACGAAACCCCGGTGCTGCCCATCTGGCCGTATCCGGTGCTGTTCGCCGCATGGCTGGTGCACAACACGGCGTTCCAGGTCATCCTGATCCTGGTGATGAGCCTGTGGTTCTTCGGCTGGGTCGGGACCCTGTTCCTGTCCTCGACCCGGGTCATCTTCGCCGCGGCGTTCGACCGGGTGCTGCCGGACCGGGCGGCGGAGGTCTCGGAGAAGCGCAAGGTGCCGTTCTACTCGCTGATCCTGATGCTGCTGCCGGCGGTGGGCCTGAGCGCGGTGTACGCCTACAACTCGACGTTCGTGAAGTACACCTACGACGCGACGCTGGTGATCGCCGTGACATTCCTGTTCAGCGCGATCGCCGTGGTGCTGCTGCCGTTCATCAAGAAGGATCTCTGGCGGTCATCGCCGGCGAGCAAGATCAGGATCCTCGGCGTGCAGGTCGTTCCCGTGGCCGGCTGGGTCACCATCGCGTTGCTGGGCTTCAACATGTACGAGTGGCTGAGCAACGACCTCTACTACGTGAACCTGCACTCCTCGCTGGTCTTCATGGCCGCCCTGTACGTGCTGGCCATCGTTGTGTACGTGGTGGCACGGGTGGTGCGCAGGCGGCAGGGCATCGACCTCGGCCTGATCAACAAGGAGATCCCGGTCGAGTAGCCAGGCGGGGCCCACATCCGGGGTAGAGTGCGGCCCGCATCCGGGTACAGCGCGGCCCGCATGCGGGTACAGTCTGGCCTCGCACAGCGACAGGAATGGCGGGAACCAGCGGCATGAACGACATCTCTACCCGCGCCAGCGCGGTGATCGTGGGCGCGGGAATCGTCGGCAACGGGCTTGCCTGCCACCTGGCCAGGCTCGGCTGGCGTGACCTCGTGCTCGTCGACAAGGGGCCGATGCCCAACCCGGGCGGCTCGACCGGCCACGCGTCGAACTTCATCTTCCCGATTGAGTACTCCAAGATGATGATGGAGCTGACCCGCGACAGCGCCGAGCAGTACAAGGCGCTCGGCGTGTTCACCGAGAGCGGCGGGATCGAGGTCGCCCGCACGGCCGAGCGGATGGAAGAACTCCGCCGTCGCGGCTCGGCCGCCAGGGCCTGGGGCATCCCTGCGGACCATCTCTCGCCGGGCGAGGTCGCCAAGCTCGTCCCGTACCTGGACGAGTCCGTCATCCTCGGCGGGCTCAGTTTCCCGACCGTCGGCGTGGTCGACTCGCTGCGGGCCGGGACCCTGATGCGCGAGGAAGCCCAGCGGCTCGGCGCGCTGACCGTGCTGGCCGGCACCGAGGTGCTCGGCATCGAGAAGACCCCGGCCGGCCGGGTCGGCGCCGTGCGGACGACCAAGGGCGACATCGCGACCCCGGTCTGCGTGATCTGCTGCGGTGTCTGGAGCCCTCGGATCGCCCGGATGGCGGGCGCCCGGATCCCGCTGACCCCGATCGTGCATCAGATGATCAGCGTCGGCCCGGTGCCGCTGTTCGCCGACACCGCGGGGGAGATCGCCTACCCGATCATCCGCGACGTGGACACGAACATGTACGAGCGGCAGCACGGCGGCGACATGGAGGTCGGCTCCTACGCGCACCGGCCGATCATCATCGGCCCTGACGACATCCCGTCGATCGAGGAGGCGGCGCTGTCGCCGACCGAGATGCCGTTCACTCAGGACGACTTCGACCCCCAGCTGGCCGAGGCCCTGGAGCTGATGCCTGCTCTGCTGGGTGACGAGCGGGTCGGGATCCGTTATGCAATTAACGGGCTTATCTCGATGACGCCGGACGGGCACCCCGCGCTCGGCGAGACGCCCGAGGTCCCCGGGCTGTGGTCGGCGGCGGCCAGCTGGATCAAGGAGGGCCCGGGTATCGCGCGGGCCGTGGCGCAGTGGATGACCGGCGAGACCCCCGAGATCGACATCCACGAGGCGGACATCTCCAGGTTCTACGACCACCAGCGCACCACCGCGCACGTCACCGCCAGGGCGCGCGAGGGCTTCAACAAGATGTACGGCATCGTGCACCCGGCCGAGCAGTGGGAGTCGGGCCGGCCGCTGCGGCTGAGCCCGGCGCATGACCGGGAGCGGGATCTCGGCGCGGTGTTCATCGAGACGGCCGGCTGGGAGCGGCCGAACTGGTACGCCTCCAACGAGAGCCTGCTGGCGCGCTACGCCGGCCGGCTGATGGAGCGCGAGGCCGAATGGGAGTCGCGCTGGTGGTCGCCGGTCATCAACGCCGAGCACCTGGCCATGCGGGACGGCTGCGGGCTGGTCGACCTGTCCGCGTTCGCCGTGCTGGACATCACCGGTCCGTCCGCGCTGGCCGCCGTCCAGTCGGCCGCGGTCGCCCAGCTGGACGTCCGGGTCGGGCGGGTCGTCTACACCTCGCTGCTCGACGAGGCCGGCGGCTTCCGGGCGGACCTGACCATCATGCGGCTCGGCCCCGAGGCGTTCCGGGTCGTCACCGGCGGGGCGACCGGGATGATGGACAAGAAGTGGATCAGCGGGCAGCTGCCCGGCGACGGCTCGGCGCAGCTGTCCGACGTGACGTCCGCGTGGGCGACGTTCGGGATCTGGGGGCCGAACGCACGGATCGTGCTGCAGGCCGTAACAGAGGCTGATCTCTCCCATGGCGGGTTCCCGTTCGCCACCTGCCGGGAGATCGAGATCGGCGGCGTCACCGTGCTGGCGTCCCGGATCTCCTACGTCGGTGAGCTCGGCTGGGAACTGTACGTCCCGATGGAACAGGGCGCGCGGGTGTGGGACGCCATCTGGGCCGCGGGCGCCCAGCACGGCCTCGTGCCGGTCGGCATCGGCGTCTACGGGACGACCGGCCGGCTGGAGAAGGGCTACCGTGCCTACGGCGCCGAGCTGGCGGCCGACTACAACCTGGTCGAGGCAGGGATGACCCGGCCGTCGGTGAAGCCGCAGCCGTTCACCGGCAAGGACGCGTACCTGGCGCAGCGGGCGGCCCCGCCGTGCGCGGTGCTGTGCACGCTGACCGTGGACGACCACCGCTCGGCCAGCGGCCGGCTGCGGTACATGCTGGGCGGCGAGCCCGTCCTGACCCCGGCGGGGGAACCGCTGGTGGACGCGAAGGGGCGGCACTCCTATGTGACCAGCGCGGGGTCAGGCCCGTCGGTGGGCAGGCACCTGCTGATGGCCTACCTGCCGGCCGACCGCGCGCGCGAGGGCACCCGGCTGGCGGTCGAGTACATGGCCGAGCAGTACCCGGTGACCGTGGCTGTGGCTGGCGCCACGCCGCTGTTCGACCCGGAGAACGCGCGGGTCAGGAGCTGACCGGCATGAACAGGGCCGGGAGCTGACGGGCGTGGAGAGGGCCGGGAGCTGACGCGCATGGACATACTGGTCTGCGTCAAGCGGGTGCCCATGGTCGGCGGCCGGGTCGTGGTCACGGCGGACGGCCAGGACGTGGACACCCGGATGTCCGGGTTCACGGTCAGCCCGCACGAGGAATGCGCCGTCGAGGAGGCCGTCCGGATCACCGAGCGGCTCGGCGGGACCGTGACCGCGCTGACCCTGGGGCCCGCGGCGGCGGCCGATCAGCTCCGCGACATGCTCGCCCTCGGGGCCGGTCACGGGGTGCTGCTGGAGACCGACGGCCGGGAATGGGGCCCGATCGCCACCGCCGCGGCGATCGCCGATGCGGTCCGGCGCCGGGCCGCCGGGCCCGCGGGTGGCTACGACCTGCTGCTGTTCGGGAACGAGGCCGCCGACACGGGGGATTACCAGGTCCCGGTGCGGGTCGCGCACGCGCTCGGCCTGCCGTGCGTCACCGGCATCAAGAACCTGGAGATCACCGGGCCTGGTGATGGCGCCGGGGCGGCCAGCCGGGCCCGGGCAAGCCGCGAGTATCTGGGCGGCGAGGAGGTCTTCGAGCTGACGCTGCCCGCGGTCATCAGCGTCCGCGAGGGCATCAACCTGCCCAGGTACCCGTCGCTGCCCGGCAGGCTGCGCGCGAAGCGCGCGGTGATCGAGCGGTTCGAGCCCGAGTACCACGCCGAAGGCCTGCGGAAGGAACTGCTGCGGGTGCCGGCCGGCCAGACCAAGCGGGCGGAGATCCTCGGCACCGGCGCGGACGCGGTGCCCGCCCTGGTCCGGTTGCTGGAGGAACTCGGGGTGCTGTCGTGACCGTGCTCTGCCTGGTCGAGCTCGACGCCGGCGGCGCCGTTGCTGACGCCTCGCTGCGCGCGCTCACCTTCAGCCGGGAGCTGGCGGCCAGCGCGGCGCCGGAGGCGCCAGGAACCCGCCCGATGTCACATCGGGCGGCACTGAACCCGTCCGATGTCACATCGGACGGGTTGGTCGCCGCCGCTGTCTTCGCGCCTGAGGCCGAGGTTCCCGCCGCCGCGCTGGCTGCCTACGGCGTGACCGATGCCTATGCGGTCGAATCGGATCAGATGTCAGGTTACGTTCCGCTGGCCTGGGCGCGCGCCCTGGCCGGGCTGATTACGGTGTCGTCCGCCACGGCCGTCGTGGCCGCGGCCACCGACCACGGGAACGAGGTCATCGCGCATCTCGCCGCCATCCTCGGCGCGTCGATGGCGGCGAACTGCGCCTCGGCGGCGCGCGCGGCCGACGGCACGTACCGGCTGGTCCGGCATCGCTGGGCCGGCAGCCTGCTGGAGGACGCGGTGCTTGACGCCTCGCCGCCCGGGTCACCGACGTCGCCCGCGCGGCCCGGGTCGCCGGCGTTGCCCGCGTCGCCGGCGTCGCCCGCGTCGCCGGAGTCGCCCGCGTCGCCCGGGTTGCCCGCGCTGCTCACCGTGGCGGTCGACGCCGTCGCTGCGACCCCGGCCGCGGAGGCCGCAGCGATCGCGGTGGATGATTTCCGGCCGGAACTGGCCGACGAGGATCTCGCGGTCCGCGCCACCGAGTCGGCCGAGCGGGCTGGCGGCATGTCACTGGCCACGGCAAGGGTGGTGGTGGGCGGCGGGCGCGGTGTCGGCGGCCCGGAGGGCTTCGGCGCGCTGGAGGAACTCGCCGGGCTGCTCGGCGGGGCACTCGGCGTCTCCCGGGTGGTCACCAGCCAGGGCTGGCGGCCGCACAAGCAGCAGGTCGGCCAGACCGGCACCCGGATCTCGCCCGAGCTCTACCTCGCCTGCGGGATCAGCGGGGCGATCCAGCACATGGCCGGGTGCCTGAGCGCGAAGCACATCGTGGCGGTCAACACCGACCCGGACGCGCCGATCATCGCCCACGCCGACTACGCCGTGATCGGCGACCTGAACCAGGTCATCCCGGCGCTACTAACAGCCCTGCGGGCCAGGTCCGGCCTCAGCTAGCACATTCGTCGTCCGTGGCTGTGCCGGTTCCGAGGCCTGCGAGGGCAGCCGCAGGGAGCCAGCTGCCAGCCGCTCCTGCCGTCAGCGGGGAGCGTGCGCTGACAGGCGGTCGAGCAGTGCGCGCCGCCATTCCTCGGTCTGGCGGACCTGGTTGAACGTGAACACATGCAGTCCCTCGACGGCCGAGTCGGGGGAGGCGAGGACGCGGCCGGCCCGCTCGAGCAGCCGCTCGGGCCTGTAGCCGCCGGGTGTGCCGAGCCGCAGGAACCACTCGGTGTGCCCGGCGAGGAACCTGGCCGATTCGGCGGCGCCTGCCTTCGCCGCCATCCGCAGCAGCCTGGCCCGCTCGACCGGGCCGGCCAGCCCGGCGAAGAGCGGCAGGGTGACGCCCCTGGCCCGGACCCGGCCGATCCAGTGCCGCAGCGTGGCCGGGTCGAAGCAAAGGTTGCTGACCAGGTAGGTGGCGTGCAGCCGCTTGTCCCACATCGCCTGGATGGTGATGTCGTCGCCGATTTTCGGGTGGCTCTCCGGGTAGCCGGTGATCCCGACCCGGGCGAACGGGCTGCCCATCTCGGTCAGCCGCTCCAGCAGCGGCAGCGCGCTGGCGAACCGGCCGGCCGGCGGGTCGGCGTCGCCGGCCGGGACGAAGACGTCGTCGACGCCGCACGCGGTGAGCCGGGCCACGATGTCACCGAGATGGGCGTCGTCCCTGACCAGCCGGGCTGACAGGTGCGGAACCACGCGATAGCCGTGGCCGGCCAGCCGCTCGGCCAGCGCGAGGGTCTGGTCCAGCCCTCTGGCCGGTGACGCGGTGACCGTGACGGTCAGATCCCTGGGCACCCAGTCGAGTACGGCCTGCTCGGTACCGGGGGCCGGCAGCACCTCGTAACGCGGGCATCGCAGCAGCGGCGTCACCCGCGCGAGTCCGCCACGCATCAGGTCCCGCCGACGAGGAGCTCAAGCTCGCGTTCCAGGCCGCTGGTGCCGGTCTCGACCACGGTCAGCGGCAGGCCGAACATCCCGGCGATCGCCGCGGCTTCCGCGTCCAGCGAAGCGTCGCGGGCCTGCGCCAGCCAGACCAGCCGCCGGTAGTGGCCGAAGTAGTCCGGCCACAGCCCGGGGTAGCGGTCCAGGCCGAGCTCGGCGAGCACGGACCGGCGGAAGCTGCGCACCAGGAAGTCGGTCAGCAGGTAGGTGCCCGGCTCGGCCTCGAACATCGCCTGCAGCCGGCCTGGCCCGGCCAGCAGGTCATAGCAGTGCAGTCCCGGCAGGCGGCGGATGGCGAGCCGCTCGCACAGCGAGTCGAGCGCGCCGTAGCTGCCGCAGTCCGCGTACCCGAGTGCCACCCGCAGCCCCCGTCCCTGCAGGTCGCGGGCTAGCTGCTCGGCGGCGGGCGCGATCCGGCCCGGGTGGTTGTGCAGCAGCGACGGGAGGCAGTGCAGCTCGATCGCCCAGCCGCGGCGGGCGGCGATCTCGCGGACGTGGCCGCCCAGCGCGCCGCAGGCGATCACCGCGACTCGCTGCCGGGCACTGGCCGGCGGGCCCGTCTCAGGCGGGGAACTGGAGCTGCTCGACGAACCGGTCGTTGAAGTCAGCGCGATCGGAGAGCTCGACATATCTCACCTCCTCCAGCAGCGCCAGCGCGCCGGCCCGCTCCCGCAGGGACAGCAGCGCCATCTTGGCCCCCTCGCCGGCCACGTTGCCCGCGCTCACCACCCGCAGCACCGGCAGCCGGGGCACCAGCCCGATCCTGATCGCGCTGGCCGGCGACAGGTAACTGCCGAACGAGCCGGCCAGCAGCACCTGCTGGATGTCCCGTGCGGCCAGGCCGGCCTCCTCCAGCAGGATGTCCCACCCGGTCGCGATCGCGGCCTTGGCGAACTGCAGCTCGCGCACGTCCCGCTGCGACAGGTAGATCGACTGCGCGACGTCACCAGGCTCGCCGAGCCAGTGCAGCACGAACACGCGTTCCTTGCCCAGCTGGGTCAGCCGGGAGGCGAGGCCAGGCGCCACCGAGGCCGCGGACTCCGCGGGGATCAGCCGCCCGGAGCGGTCCAGCAGCCCCAGCCGCACGAGCTCGGCGACCGCGTCCACCAGGCCGGAGCCGCACAGCCCGGCCGGCGGCACGTCGCCGATCACCGTCAGCTCCAGGCCGCCGGGGGTCATCGAGACCACCTCGATCGCCCCGTCGGCGGCCCGCATCCCGCACCGGATCGCGGCGCCCTCGAAGGCAGGCCCGGCCGGGGCTGCGGTGGCGATCAGCGCGTCCCGGTTGCCGAGCACGATCTCGCAGTTCGTGCCGACGTCGATGAACAGCCTGGTGCGCGAGTCCCTGTCCATCCCGGCGGCCAGCAGCCCGGCGGTGATGTCGCCGCCGACGTAGGCTCCGAAAGAGGGAAACACCACGGCCCTGGCCCGCGGGTGCACGGCCAGGCCCAGGTCGGCGGCCAGCACCTCGGGCCACAGCCGGGTGGACATGATGAACGGCGCGACGCCGAGCGGCTCCGGGTCGATGCCGAGCGCGAGGTGGGTCATCGTGGCGTTGCCCGCCATCGCCACCTCCAGCACGTCGGCGGGATCCACCCCGGCCTGCGCGCACACCTGTCCGGCTAGCTCGTTCAGCGACTCGTGCGCGAGCCCGGTGAGCCGGCCGAGCGCGAGCGGATCCATCATCACCGCGCTGATCCGGGTAATCACGTCCGCGCCGAACGGCTGCTGCTTGCTGAGCATCGACGCGACGGCCAGCGGCGTCCCGGTGGTCAGGTCGAGCAGCGTGGCGACCACGGTGGTCGTGCCCAGGTCGAAGGCGATCCCGTACACCCGGCCAGTGGTGTCGCCCGCCTGCACGTCGATCAGCACGTCGTCCACGATCACCGCGGTGACCTTGTAATCGGCAGCGCGCAGCACCCGCCCGATCACCCGCAGTGCGTGCAGGTCCGCCCGCAGCTCCAGGTCGTCCATGGCGGCCAGCACCCGCTCAAGGTCGGTGACCTGGTCGGTGAGCGACGGCTCGGCCAGCTCCAGGTACCGCTTCTGCGCGGCTGGCCGCAGGATGACCTGCCGGCCGACCCCGACGGTCGCCGCCTTCGGCCGGGTGGCCAGCGGCGGCACGTGCACCCGCAGGTCGGTCGCGGTCACCACCCGGCAGGCCAGCCGCCAGCCGTCCCGCAGCTCATCCGGGCTGAACGCGCGGGCATCGAGCGGCGACGCGGGGACCGCGCCGTCGAGGATCCGGACCTTGCACTTCTTGCAGGTGCCGTGGCCTCCGCAGGTCGAGTCGATGGCCACGGCGTTCCAGCTCGCCGCGTCGAAGAGCGTGACGCCCGCCGGGACCCGCACCCGGGTTCCGTTCGGCTCGAAAAAGAGGTCAACGCGCGCAGGAGCCGGGGATGTCGCCGGGCCGTCCGCGGGCACCGGGCCGTCCGCGGGCACCGGGCCGTCCGCCGTTGCCTGGCCGGCCGCGGTGGCCTCGCCGGCCACGGTCATGTGGCGGCCGCCGCCTGCTGCGCGCGGTGCGCCGCGATCCACGCCGCGCCCCAGGGATCCCGGTCCAGCAGCAGGTCGGCGGCCTGCACCGCGCGGACAAGCTGCGGCGAGCGGGCGTCCATGATCGCGCTCGTCAGCCCTTCCCTGATCGCCATCGGCAGGAACGCGGCGCAGATGGCCGCCCGCTCCGGCATCCCGAAGGACACGTTGGAGGCGCCCAGGGTCATGTTCACGCCGAACTCGGCGCGCAGCAGCGCGATCGTCTCCAGCGTCCTGCCCACGTGGCCGGTGTCGGCGCCGACCGGCATCGCCAGCGGGTCGATCAGGATGTCCTCGATGGGGATCTGGTACCTGCCGGTCGCCACGTCGATGATCTTGCGGGCCAGCTCGACCCGGCGGGCCGGCTCCGCCGGGATCTCCTCCTCGTCGTTCGGCAGCGCGATGACGGCGGCGCCGTGCCGCTTGACCAGCGGGAGGATGGCGTCTAGCCGCTCGTCCTCGGCGGTGACCGAGTTGACGAGCGCCTTGCCCTGATAGGCAGCCAGGCCGGCCTGGAGGACCTCGACGATCGAGGAGTCCAGGCACAGCGGCAGGTCAGTCAGGCTCTGGATCAGCCGGACCGCCGAGACCATCAGCTCGGTCTCGTCCGCCAGCGGCGCGCCCATGTTGACGTCGAGGACCATCGCGCCGCCGGCCACCTGCTGCGCGACGTCGATCTCGATCCGGGACAGGTCGCCGCGGCGCAGCTGCTCGCAGAAGATCCTGCGGCCGGTGGGGTTGATCCGCTCACCGATGATGCAGAACGGATGACCAGGGCCGATGACCAGCTCAGCCGCAGCAGACCGCAGGACTGTGTCCATGCCGGGCCCCTAGGCCCGCGCCAGCGCGCGGCGCTGCGCCAGCAGTTCCTTGGCCCGTGCCACGGCCGCCGAGGCGTCGGACGCGTAGCCGTCAGCGCCGACGACATCGGCGTACTCCTGGGTCACCGGCGCGCCGCCCACCATCACGATCACCTGGTCGCGCATGCCCGCCTTCTGCAGCGCGTTGATGTTCGCCTTGAACATCGGCATCGTCGTGGTGAGGAACGCGGAGAACCCGACGATGTCCGGCTGGTGCTGCCGGATCGCGTCGATGAACTTCTCCGGCGAGACCTGCACGCCCAGGTCGATGACCTCGAAGCCGGCCCCCTCGAACATGATGTTGACCAGGTTCTTGCCGATGTCGTGCACGTCGCCCTTGACGGTGCCCATCACGATCTTGCCGATCGACTCGGCGCCGGTCTCGGCCAGCAGCGGCCGCAGCACCTCCAGTGCCCCGGCCATCGCGCGGCCGGCGATCAGCATCTCGGGCACGAAGAAGTCGCCGCGCTCGAATCGGGCGCCGACCTCCTCCAGGGACGGGATCAGCGCCTCGTACAGCAGCATCTCGGGCCCGAGGCCCATCTCGATGCCCTGGTTGGTCAGGCTGAGCACCTCGGGC
>Ga0302325_10021209_pt1 | contig 13606 bp, 11 predicted proteins | sample Palsa_T0_2_FD_201948 | JGI IMG/M metagenome (GOLD analysis project Ga0302325, IMG submission 201948) | Peat permafrost microbial communities from Stordalen Mire near Abisko, Sweden - Palsa_T0_2 | ecosystem: Environmental > Terrestrial > Soil > Palsa > Peat permafrost | place: Sweden: Abisko... | reverse complement strand
GGACGATCGTCCTGTTGATGGTTGGCGGCATCGTAGGTGTGATCCACCACACCTCGCCGACCGCAATGCCTGGCCTCGCCTGCATGTAGACCGGGACCTAGCGAGGCCCAGGGCGAGCTGGCTTTGCGCGAGCCGGCGTCATGACGTTTCAGCGCTTGGCTCGGATGAACCCGTCTGCCTCGGCCGCATTGGTATCGGCATAGCAACGGTCGGGTTTGGTGCGCTCGTAGTTGGCCGTACCGGGAAGGTGGTAGATGCCGCTGGCCGCCTTGGCCTTGATGAGGTGGGTTGGCGGGCAAACACCGTCAACCGGCGGCAGCCATGCCGCCACTAGCTCGGTCAGCTCAAGGTCCGCCACTGCCTCTGCCGTGGCCACCGCCTCTGCCGAAGCCGCTGCCTCAGCCGCGGGAACCGGCGCGGTGGCCAGCGGTAGGGTCTCGGTGATAGGCGGCCAGGGATCGGGGGAGGGAACCGTGCGACTCGTCTCGCCCCGCAGGTGCATGGTCCGGCGGACCAGCAGCCCGGCGGCCAGCAGGAGGGCTGTTGTCAGGAGAAATCGCCAGAGACGCGGTGCCACGACGTTGACCGTACCGCCTCGGTTTCTTGACGCGGGGGATGCATCCGTGTAACGATGGTCGGGACATGACTCCCTCCTTCCTGTCGATCCTCCTCCTTACCTGACGGCGAGCCCCCTCCCTGGGACTCGCCCCTCGCCTCCTGTGCCTCTGGCCAGGAGGTTTTGTTTTGCCCCGGCTGACCACTGAAAGGAACAAATGCAATGGCTGAGCGAGTGATCATCTTCGACACCACCCTGCGTGACGGCGAGCAGTCGCCCGGAATCGCACTCGACGTCGCGGAGAAGCTTGAGATCGCGGAGCAGCTCGCTCGGCTCAACGTTGACTACATCGAGGCCGGGTTCCCGGTGGCCAGCCAGGGCGACTTCGAGGCGGTGCGGGCCATTGCCCGCACGGTCGGGCGCGACGGCGGACCGGTCATCGCGGGCCTGTCGCGCACCCAGCGCACCGACGTGGATCGTTGCTGGGAAGCGGTCAAGGACGCCGCTCGGAGCCGCATCCACGTATTCATCTCGACCAGCCCCCAGCACATGGAGCACATGCTTCACATGAGTGAGGCCCAGGTCCTGGCCGAGACGGCAGCCGGCGTGGGGCGGGCCCGCGAGCACTTGGAGGACGTCGAGTTCAGCCCCCAGGACGCCACCCGGACGCCACTCGACTTCATGATGGAAGTGCTGCGCACGGCGGTCGACTCGGGTGCCACCACGCTGAACATTCCCGACACCGTGGGCTACGGCATCCCGTGGGATTACGGGGCGCTGATCCAGTACATCCGCCGCGAGATCAAAGGCGATTACGTCCTGTCGACGCATTGCCACAACGACCTGGGTTTGGCCACCGCCAACTCACTGGCCGGCGTTCAGGCTGGTGCCCGCCAGATCGAGGTGTGCGTCAATGGTCTGGGCGAGCGGGCGGGCAACGCTGCGCTGGAAGAGGTCGTCATGGCCCTGGCCATCCGGCCCGACCAGTTCCCCGGCCTGTCGTCTGGCGTGCGGACCGAGGAGCTGGCCCGGACCAGCCGGTTGGTCAGCCGGCTGACCGGTTACCCGGTCCAGTTCAATAAGGCCGTGGTGGGCCGCAACGCCTTCCGCCACGAGTCGGGGATCCACCAGCACGGGGTTCTGGCTGAGCGGACCACATACGAGATCATCGACGCCGACTCGGTGGGCCAAACCGGCAGCCAGATCGTGTTGGGCAAGCATTCCGGGCGTCACGCCTTCTCCGACACGCTGGCCAAAATGGGCTTGACCGTGAGTGGCGACGCCCTCAACGCGGCCTTTACCCGGTTCAAGGAGTTGGCCGACCGGAAGGTCGAGATCACCGACGCCGACCTCGAGGCCATCGTGGCCGAGGAGATCGGGTCCAGCTCGGAGCCCGCTTTCACCCTGGAGGCGCTGGAAGTGGCCGGTGGGACCGTCGGCGTGCCCAATGCTCGGGTGGTGTTGGTTCGAGGGGGGGAAAAGGTGGAGGCGGTATCCGAGGGCGACGGCATGATCGACGCCGCCTGCCAGGCAATTCGCGCCGCCACCGGAATCGACAGCAAGCTCACCGACTTCAACGTGAACGGCGTCACCGGGGGTGTCGACGCCCTGGGCGACGTGATCATCCAGGTCGTGGCCGACGGCATCCGGGTCTCCGGCCGCGGGGTGTCGACCGACGTGGTCGAAGCGGCGGCCCGCGCCTATCTGAACGCCGTGAACAAGGTGGTCCGCATCCGTGCCCGTCAGGACGGGCCCCGGCCGGCGGAGGCGACGCCATGACGACCGCCACCAACGAATGGTCCACCGCGTCCCACGCCGGCGCCTATCTCGGCCGCGGCCCGGAATGGCCGCCCCATCGCTTCGAAGGCGAGGCAACGCTGCTCGCCGTGTTGCCTCCGCCTGGCTCGGTTCACCGGATCCTCGACCTGGGAACGGGCGACGGCCGTCTGATGGCGACGATGCTGGCCGCCCACCCCGACGCCACCGGCGTGGCGGTAGACGTGTCCCCCACCATGCTGGCCGCGGCTCGCCAGCGCTTCGCCGGTGTGGGATCGGTCGAGGTGGTCGAGCACAACCTCGACCACCCGTTGCCCATCTCGCGTTTGGGACGCTTCGATGCCATTGTGTCGGCGTTCGCCATCCACCACAGCCCCGACGAGCGCAAGCGTGCGCTGTATGGCGAGGTGGCGGGGATGCTGGAGCCGGGCGGTTGGTTCTGCAACCTGGAGCACGTGTCGTCGCCCACAGCGGTGATCCACGGCGAGTTCTTCCGAGCCATCGGTCAAAGCGTCGAAGATGAGGACCCCTCCAACAAGCTGGTCGACGTGGCGACACAGCTGGGCTGGCTCCGCCAGGTCGGCTTCGCAGACGTCGACTGCTACTGGAAGTGGCGAGAACTGGCACTCCTCGCCGGACACATGGCGTATGCATCGAAGGCCGACGGACACTGACGCACACCATGGTGGGCGCAGTGTCGGTCGGCTCGGGGACATCGCCTCCCTATGGTGCCCGTTCGAGGCGCGCCGCTACCTCTCGATATCGAGACACCGCGATGAGATGAACGCCATCGAACGCCTCGGTCTCTCGGAGCTCAGCGATCAGTTCACAAGCGATGTCCACGCCGGCGGCGGCGTCATGTTCGACCCGGGTGATGATGTCGTCGGGCGCCGCCAGTTCGGGGATGTCGGCCGCGAGCTTTCGAGCCATCGAGGCACTGGCCATCACCATGATGCCCGCGTATACCGGCCCCTCGAACTCCAGCGCCGAACGCCAGGCCACAAGGTCGCTGACCGAAAATGACACCTGGGTGAGCAGGAAATCGGCCTGGCGTTTCCACTGCGGGAGTGGCTTCAATCCGGTGGAAACGCCAATGCGAAATGGCCTCTGCGCTCCACCCTGGCGTTCGGAGAACCGTCGCGCCTCTGCGATCATCTTCCGGACGGTCAGGTCGTCAGATCGGGAGCCGGACTCCGGACGATCGCCGTAGACGAAGAGGAACTCGCCGACGCCGTAGGCGGCCGCGGTCAACAGGTCCCGCCGGAACCCCAAAACGTTGCGGTCCCGAGCATTGAGACAGGCGATCGCGCGCCCACCCATCAGGGCCACCTCATGGGCAACCGCGATGCTCGACACGGTGGCCCGGCCGATGTGATTGTCCGGGATCAGGAAAGCGCTGGCGATGCGACTCATTACGCCGATCTGGTGTCGCACGTGCATGACGTCGGGCCGGGTGGCCGGCTCGACCTCGCAGATGACCTCGAACTTCCTACCCACCAGCCCAGACTACGAGGTCGCGCAAGCGGAGCGCGCCTGGACCGGCGGCTTCCGGTTGGCCAGCGACGAAGCAGCGAGAAGTGGTATGCAGGGCAACGTGGGATCCATGGGGGGAGCGGGCCGCGTGATCAGATGCTTGTCGTCCGTGGCTTTCGCCGCGGCCATATTCATGAGCTGCTCGGCAGGGACCACGACCAAGACGGCAACGGGAACAGTCACGGGGAGGCTCGAAGCGGTAGGGGGGCCCGCACCTGGCACACCCCGGCCAATACCCGGAACTATCTCGATCAGCGGTCTCCACACGACGATAACCGCCGCTGTTGGATCGGACGGCAGATACTCAGCTCAAGTTCCCGTGGGCTCGTACACGGTGTCGGGTCACAGTCAACAATATCAGGACGGCAACGCCGCCTGTACTCCGAATCCGCCAACGACAATCGTGGTCGCTCGAAATAACACCAGCCAGCTAGCGGTCCTATGCGAGGAAAGATAGCGTTGATCACGAACCGCTTAGCCGTTGGGTCAGCGCAGAAATTCATCTGGGCCGACGGCTACGGTTATCACTCGGTCGGCGGATCACGATACGTTCACCTGCCCTATTTCTGGATGACGACCTCGTGAAATGCGTTCACAAGCCACCAGCGAAGGTGGCCGGGCAACTCGAGGTGATCACCGGCCGGTCACAGACAAGATGAAGGACTGGGTGACGTCTGGCGCCACCCCGTTCGACGCCGTGATGGTCAACGGGTAGCTCCCGTCGGTGCCCGTCGCCGGTGTTCCGAACAACGTGGCTGTTCCGTCCCCGTTGTCGACGAAGGCGACACCCTTCGGCAACGTGCCGCTGAGAGCGAGCGACGGCGATGGTGAACCACCGGCGGTGACGGCGAAGGTCGCGGCCTGCCCTTGCGGGAAGGTCGTCGCGGCCGAGCTGGTGATGGACGGGGCGGTGAAGGGAATCGTGAGGTCCTGGGCCGCGCCCAGGGCGGTGGTGACCGAGCTGATGGCGACGCACGATGTCGGCGAGCTGCAGCCGAACGCCAGGGGACCGCCCCCCCACTCGACGCCGCTGGCCTGCGGTGTTTCGACGGTCAACGCATCGGAAGGGGCGATGCTGATCGTCCCGAAACCCACCGAACCGCCGGTGATCACCGGCCCTGCGCCGACACACTGGCTGGCGGTGGGGCAGGCCAACGTGGTGAACGTCGATTCGAAAGCGGAGCCCGGCACCGCCTGCGGTGCCCCCACCGTCACCCCCGAGGCGCCGATCTGGATTGGCACCACGGCGGCGATGTTGACGGGCAAGGTGGGGTCGAGCGATTCGCCCGCAGCAACGCAGATGGAGCTGCTGGCGCAGGCGACAGCGACGAGGTTGGCCACCGCAGCCGGCGCGGGGACCGGGCTGGCCGCGCTCACCGAGCCGGGCGCGACGGTCAATGGGACCACGTCGTCGCCTGCGATGGCGATGCAGTCACCGGCCGTGGTGCAGGCCACCGCGTTGAGGACCGTGACATCGGCGACCGGCTGGGTGGGCCCGACGCTGACCGCGCCGGGGCCGGTGACGGCGATCGGCGCCACCGAACCGTCACCGAGGACCGCGACGCAGGCCGCAGGGCTGACACACGCCAGCCCGGTGACCGTCGCGGTGGTGCTCACCGTGTCACCGGCGCGGAGTCTGAGCTCGCCCCTGGCGTCCACGGCGACGGGTACCACGATGCCGCCCGCCGATGCCGCCCCATAGGCCAGGCAGGTGGTCGCGGTCGGGCACTCCACCCCGGTGAACCTGTCGGCGGCCTGGCGATGCAACGTCGGCCCGAGCGCCAGAACCCCTGGGGAAACGGTGATCGGCGCGACCGCATCGCCCCCGGCGGTGACGCACAACGAGACGAGCGGGCAGCCGATCGGGCCGCTGGCAAGAATGCGGTCGGGCGAAGTCACCACGGTGCCCACGGTCAGATCGCCCGAACCGTCGAGGCTTACGGGCACGACCTGGGCGTCCTGGGCGTAGAGACGCCCAGTGAGTACGCAGTCGGTGGCATCAGGGCAGGCCAGCGCCAGGCCGATAGTGCCCGCGGTGGCCACGGCGGCTCCGGTCGTTACGGAGCCCGATCCGTCGATGCTGAGCGGCACCACGACCCCCGTCTCGCCGGTCGTCACCGGCTCACCGCTCGCCACACAGGTCGACGCGTCGGCGCAGGCGATCGCCACCAGATTGAGGGAACCGGGCGCGGCCACCACAGGTTGGGGCGACGGGAAGCCGGTGCCCGACACCGCGATCGGCACCACCACGCTGCCGGAGGTGGGACGTTCGCCCACCTGCGCTGTGGCCACGCACAGCGATGCCGTGGGGCAGGTGACGGCGGTGAGGAACCAGGTCCCACGCACCCGGACGACCGGCCCGGTACCGAACTGCCCGGGCGCGGTGATGGTCACCGGCACGACCACCCCCGCTCCTCCCGACTGGCCGAAACCCGCCGGCCCGCAACGCACCAGGTTGCAGCTGCTAGAGCCGACAGCCACGCACATCTGGGCGTTCACACAGGCCACACCGCCAAGGTTCCCGGTCCCGTTGGGTTCGCCCTGGCTCGTCGAGGTGATGGAACCCTGAGGCGACAGTGCCACCGCCACCACGTCGCCGCCCTCACCCGTGTGGGCGTTGTAGCCGACGGCCACGCAGGAGGCGGCGGTGGGGCACGCGATGCTCGACAGTTGCGTGTCGCCGTTGGTCAGCAGATCTTCGGTGCCGGGAAGGAGGGCGCCGGTGTCGTCGATAGTGATGGGGACGATGCCACTGGTTCCCGCCGCCACGCATAACGTCGAGGTGGGGCAGGTAACGGCAAGCAACTCGGGGAAGCCATCGTTGGCGTTGGGCAGTTGTTGGGCGGTACCGATACTGACTCCACCCGGCCCGACCAGAGCACCAGGAGCTGCGCGATGCCATGAACCAGCTATGAGACATCGAGAGTGGCCGTCCCGTCGACTAGCCCGACTGGCGACGCCGGTGGTAACTGATCGTCCCACCATCGGGAAGATAAGCTGACACCAAGTCTGTGCGGCGTTATCGGGCACAAAGGGCGAGTCAGTTATCGATTAAATTCAGCACCAGCCATTGCCTTGTTATTCGATATCCGCTAGCGTTCGCCAAGCTCTCGGCGTTTACGACGAGACGAGACTGGACGGGACGAGTGCGCTACCACCGGTAGGGATCTTCGAAAGGAGATGCACCGAAGGCGCTTGCGAATCCGGGCAGGTCAGGAAACATCGTTTGCGCGCCAGTATCGAGGACCTTTCGTAGAAGTGTTAGTACGGCTGGCTTCAGGGCAGGCGAGATTAGAATATGAACGACACCGTCACTTTTATCAGTCGGAAGGCGCAAAGTGCCATAGGCGTGGTCCTCAATTGGGCCAAATAGGAATTGTGAATGGTGTGCCGCAACTCTCTCACTTACCTGCATTGGCGACCACGTGGCGAGATGAGCGCGTTGAGCCAGTTCCATGACCTCAGCGTAGGAGTTGCCGACGGGCTCACCCTCCGAGTAACCCGCAATATATTCGGTGTTGACACCGAGGAGCTGTCCAGTTGCCTTGGGGTGTTGGTACGACGCGAACCAGAGGGCGACGAATGCGCTCCGAGTAAAATCAAATCAGTCTTGTCGCTGCTCCGTAGTGGCGGAGTCGAGCCAAGAGTTCGAAGTCGGAGAGGCGAATGCCATTTAACACGTCGTATCCTCGATGCCGGGCCCGCCTCAGGAGATCTTCCTCGTAGTATTGTGCGCTACGATCCGACACCCGCCGTCTCGTCGGCTGCAGCCGCCTGACGAGACTACTATCGAGCTTCCACTTGTTATTTGTTGATCCACGCCAGAAGTGCACGGTATCAAGAGATGTCAGAGTGGCTAGGATGTCGTTCAAAAGAGTTGGGTGTCAAAGGTGGTGGCAGAGTCACATTGATAGGTTGCCCGAAGAGGTTAGCTAGCTGACGGGTGATTGAAGCTTTCGGCTTCGATTGATCGCGTCGAATCACAATCTTTGTTAGAGGACCGTTCGTGTGCCGGGATTGGCTCCGCGTATGGTGCTTGTCACAGTTTCCCATCGGGAACGGTCAGCTGAAGCCCGTCCGTCCTAGTTCGACACGTATTTCGTGCTGCATAATGTCATCGCTGCTCCTCAAGGCGTCGATAGTCGGAGCCGAGTCTCACTCCTCGAACAGCCTGCCTAACCGCCAATTTGCGCGGCCAGAATCTGACATAGTCAATCCCGGATAGGATCTCGCGCTGCTCGGTCTTCGGGAAGGTGTTCCAGAGAGCGATCGTAACTGGATCCTTGGAGAGGGTCGTCTCAAGTTCGGGGCGGCGACGCTCTGACCGAACAAAACGCGCTATGCACCGTTGGCGTTGTGCGTCACTCATGGCGTTCCATCGCGCTATGCCATCAGGCAGCTTTGCTCTATCGTCAAGGAGATCTCGTCGAACCTCGACGAACAAGTGGTCGGACGGCACACGACAATCGTACAGCAGTGATCTACAGAGTGATCAGAGATGAACGAGGTCGGGTGTTCCTGAGTCGGCTGGGCTCGGCGTCTGACAGCGTTCGGACCGCACTGGAACGGCACTATTGTTGCGCGGAATAACCGCGTTGCCACCGGGACCGCGGGGAATCCCATACCGTCGACTTAAGCGTTGGCAGACGTCACGTACACATGTCGGAGCGATGGCACGATGCCCAACACGCTCTTCCCGGGGCGCAGGACACCGTCGAGACCGTCGGGAGAAAAGATTCTCCTGGCAGCCAGGTCGGGGCATCCGGGTACTGGCCAGTCGGCCGGGGGGTTCGCGTACCGGGCACGAGCGCTTGGGGTTGGCTGTAACGGGCCCGGGGCGAACGGGACCTCGTCCGCGGCCTGCCGCCACGCTTCCCTTTCCACCAGCCCGATCCCAACGCCGAGGCCGGTGAACCCCGCCTGACGCGACACGCTCGACACCGTCGTCCAGCATGTCGCCCCCTCCATCTTGAGCGAAGTGTCCCGTCAAGACCACCCGGCTCGGGGATCTTGGTTGGGCCGCCTGGACCAGGAAACCCGGAGATCTTCGAACCGATCTTCGAAGTCGGCCGCCTAGGCCAGGTCGCATCCCTACAACTGCGCGGGCACGCATCCATACAACCCGGGACGCGAAAGCCCTTGTCAGACGGTACAAGGTGATCTACACCAGCTTCGAAGGCACGAGCGAGACCCAGCGGCTGATCATCAGCCGCCAGATCTTCGGCGCGCACATCAAGTAGCTGGACCTGGTCGATGGGGAGCGCTCTCCGGCGCTCGTCCGGCCATCGGTGTGCCTCGCTCGTGCGCAAGACTGTGGCAATGACCGATCGGAACGTTCTTGGTGGTGTCTTGGAGCCGTGCGGTAACGACCCTGTCACGGGCTTCTATCGAGACGGCTGCTGCAAGACCGGGCCCGAGGACCGGGGCAGCCACACCATCTGTGCCGTCGTCACGGCCGAGTTCCTCGAGCACCAGCGCCGGATCGGCAATGACCTCAGCACGCCCATGCCGCAGTACGGCTTTCCCGGCCTCACGCCCGGCGATCGTTGGTGCGTCACGGCCGCCAACTGGCTCCGGGCTCACCGCGACGGTGCCGCGGCCCACACGGTGTTGGCATCGACGCACGAGCGTGCCCTCGAGATCGTGCCCCTCAGCGCACTACAGGAGCACGCGGTTGACATCCCCAGTTCACCAGCCGGCTTGGACCGATAAGAAAGGCGTCGGGCGTCGCCGCCACGAGGAGGCGACGCCCGACGGGTACGAAAAAAGAACAGCTAGGTCAGCTCAACCGTTTTGGCCGTGGTGAGGGTGATGCAGCTAAACGGCGGAGCGTCGAAGTCGCACACATCCATCTGAGCCGATGCCAGCGCCGGGCCGGGCAAGAACTTCTGCCCTACCACGTCGAGAATCAGCTTGACGGTCTCGAACTTCCCGGTACACGAAGGCGTGAAGTTGGCCGATGCAGTAATGATCGACTTGTGAGATACGGCCGAGATCGATGCGCTCGCACTTTGGCTGAAGGCTCCGGTCGCGCAGAAATAACGGATTGGCAGCTCGACGGCCAGGCCGCCGGCCAGAACCGTCGCCTTGGTGCTCTCGATCTGAATGACGCTCGAGGGCGGCGATGACTGCCCGACAGCAGCCAAGGCGGGCATGGCCAACGTGAGGCCGGCACCGACGATGAGTACCGCGGGTATTTTCATCCAGGACTTTATCTTCATGGCAGCTCCGTTGTTGTTGGTTGGTTGATGGGGATGGGTGGAACGGGGTCCTGGGGCGGTGGACTGCACAAGCCCAGCGCGAGGGCGGCCACGAGGATCACGACCGGGACGTGCCAAAGGAAATCGAAACCGCTGTGCCCTGCCAAATAGACCAGGGCCACCGCCCCGCCCACCCATAGCCATCGCGAGTCATCCGAACGACCGGCCACGGCGCGCCGCCCGCGCTCGACGGAAACGGCGATGGCGACCAGGAGCAGGAGGAGCAGGGCGGCACCGACCAGGCCCTCCTCCACCGTCAACTGCAGGTACTCGTCATGGGCGTAGCTGTCCACCAGCATGCGATGTGCGGGGGTCGTCCAGATGAAGGAGGCCTGGCCGGGACCGACACCGGCCACCGGATGCGCCCGAATGAGCGCCAGCGCGGCGTGGGCCTCTTCACTGCGCGTGGGGGACGCGGCGCTGACTCGTTCATTCCATCCCGCCGTCACCGCGCTTGGGTTCCGGTGAATGGCCAGGCCGACGCCGATGGCCGCGCCCACGATGGCGACAGCCAGGGCGGCAACCACCACGTTGGTGGCCCTCGGGCTGCGCAACGGGGGCGCCAGGGCAATGGCCAAGCCCACCACCAGGCCGAGCAGGGCGACAAGGGGCCGGCTGGCGTGGGTCACCGGCATGGCCCGGGTGAGTGCGCCAGCGGCAATGGCTGCTCCGACGACGCTCCCCACCGTGGCGCCCACCACCCGGCGTACGCCCAGCAACACCAGCACGATGCCGTACCCGATGGCCAAACCGATGATGCCGGCCCGACTCAACGTGGCCCCCACCCCGACGATGAGAATCATGGCGGCGGCCCGACCGGCATAGGAAGGCCGGTCCACCAACATCGCCAACACAACCAGGGCCAGAGCCGCCATGACGGCGGCCGCGGCATTGGTGTAGGTGACCGTCGTGGTGGCCCGCCACAGCCCGCTCTCCGGACTGGCCCAGCGGGAGACCCGAAATGCCACCCCAACCCAGCCGGTCAATGCCAGCACCGCGCCAATGGCGATTGCCGTCTGCGCCATCCGAATGCGCTGCGGTGTCGACGCTGCGCCCACGATCATGGCCACCACGATGAAGCTGGCCAACACCGACAACGTGGGTAACGCAGCCCCCGGATGACGGGCCAGCGCGGCGCTCACGACGGCCCAACAACAAAGAGCGGCCGCCGCGATGACAAAAGGCGAGCGGAGGCGAAAGTAATGGCGGCGACAGTGGAGCGCTCCCGCCGCCAGCAACGCCACTGTGATCAAAATCCGTGGCCCCAGGTAGTAGCCGCCCTGGCCCGCCGCGGCCGCGGCCAAGGCCCCGAGGACGATCAGCTGCTCGGTGGCCAACGAATCGGACTTCGAGGGCGTGGCGGCTTTTGTTACGGCGTCGTTGACGCCATCGTTCAGCAGAGGGGTCCGAAGCAGCGTTGGGGCGTGCACGAAAACAGAATCTCCTTCAATCCATTCATGCCTCTACCGGCACTATGGAATGAAACGGCCGATCCGTCCAGCCTGAGTATCCCAACGACTAAATGTGTCGTCTTCAGAAACCTTCAGCGCGCCGCATTCTTGTTAAAGGGCTCCAATTCCTCGTCCGCCGCCAGTCGCCGCCCACCGAGGAACGTTCCCCGGATGTGCCGGCGCACGCCGAGCGGCGGGTCCTCGGTGGCCCGAGCGGCCGAATTCCACAGGTCGGAGTGGTGGAACATGACGTCCCCCCGCTCGCAGTAGACCCCCACCTCGCCCGGCACCTTCTCGAAGCCCAGCGGCATGCCGTCGGTGTCGTGGCGGTGGCTGCCCGGCACCACCCGCAGGAATCCATTGGCAGGCGACGTGGCGTCGAGGTGGAATGTGATGGCCAGCCCCGGCCAGATATCCGAGGTGGGTCGGCTCTGGTGGTCGTTGTGCCAGCCGATGCGGGTGTAGGTCATGCCTTCGCCTGGTCGGGCGTCCTGGTACACCGCCCCGTGGCCGTTGTAGTCCCAGAAATAGGCGTCCGGCCCGAGGATGCGCTCCACCACGTTCAGGACCACCGGGTGATGAAAGGCCCGCTGCGCCAGGGGGGAGATCTCGGTGATCCCGTTCACGTAGTGCACATACGGGGGCCGGTCCCCCTCGAACGGGGCCAGGTAGACGTCCCCCGCATGGCGCTCGGCCAGCCGGCCCGCGGCTGCCTGGCGTTGCAGGTCCTCCATCTCGGCCTGGAGCGCATCGAGCTCCTGGTCGCTGAACAGGTCGGGCACCACCACGTAGCCGTGGGTTGCCAGGTCGGAAACGACCGACACGACGAGATCGGGGGTCATGGTCGACGGCATGAGGCACCTCCGGGGGATTCCGCTTCATCTTCGCAAACCTGGAGGATGTCCGGTGCACGTCCTACGGGGTGGGCGACGGCAGGGACCGGGCGACGGCCATCGCCGCCTCCGGGGTCACGCCGGCCCGCCCGGCCAGCCAGCAGGCCAAGGGCGCGGCGGTGCGTTCCGAGGCGTGGGCCGCCACCCCGGCCAGCGCCAGCAGCTGCGCCGTGGTGGCATCGTCGGGCGGCTCCACCCCGAGCGCTGCGGCAAAGGCGGCGATCCACTCCTGGGCGGTCATACCGACCCGACCCGCGGCCGGACCACGCAAGCGCCGCCGCAGCACCGCCAAGCCACGTAGGTCACCAGCCCAGGGTCCCGGGGTCGCCCTTGAACGGGCCGGTGACCCGTGAGGTGATCCAACCGCCGTAGAAGTCGCCCGGCTGCGCCTTGACCTGCTCGCCGTCCAGGAAACAGGCGTCGACCCGGCCCGGGTACAGCGCCACGCACCCAGCCAACGGGGCGAACGCCGGGTTGGGCGAGCGGTAGCACCACGCCGCCCGCCGGGCCACGCTGCCGCCCGCCGCCAGGTCGAAATAGGTCGCCCGGCCCTTCCATTCGCAAAAGCTGTCGCCCTGGCACGGCTGGAGCACCCCATCGGCGAAGTCGGCTGGATCCACGTAGTGCGTCGGCGGGCTGCTGGTCTCCAGCACCCGCCAGCTCCGGTCGGTCTCCACGATCGTGACCCCGCCCAGGACGACCACGATGGGCGCAGACGAGCGCTCCAGACGGGGCGGGCGGGGGTACTCCCACACCGACTCTTGGCCCGGTCCTGGCACGACCGGTCGGGGGTGTCGCATGGGCCGAGCTTACGGACCTGGCCAGAAATCAGCGGGGGTACTGGCGCGGGCCCACCCGACAGGCACACAATGTCGCATCTGCGGTCGTGAAAGACTCGGGAAAGGCAAGGTGCGCCGGAGCGCCGGGGCCCTGGTTCTGATCACCACTCTGGTCGGGCTGGGAGGGGCCGCGCCCGCCGTGTGGGCGCAGGTGCAACCCACCCCGGGGGTCACGGTCCCGACGGCCACCACCACCACTACCCCCAAGGCCACCACAACCACCACAGTCCCCAAGGCGACCACCACGACCACCAAACCCAAAGGGACCACGACCACCACCGTGCCCAAGGGTGGGGCG
>Ga0302325_10021206_pt1 | contig 13607 bp, 8 predicted proteins | sample Palsa_T0_2_FD_201948 | JGI IMG/M metagenome (GOLD analysis project Ga0302325, IMG submission 201948) | Peat permafrost microbial communities from Stordalen Mire near Abisko, Sweden - Palsa_T0_2 | ecosystem: Environmental > Terrestrial > Soil > Palsa > Peat permafrost | place: Sweden: Abisko... | reverse complement strand
CGCAAACCGCTCCATTCTGTCCGCGCCAAAGGTCTTGCGCAGCGGGTGTTGCGCAATCGACGCAGGAATACTGTGGTACACAGCAAAGTTCTCGCACCATCCTCCGATCAACCCGGCAAGCCACAGCAACACCCCGGTGAGTGCGGCATCGATGGCTGTCGCCGAGGCCAGGGGACGCAGCGATAAATAAACCTTCTCCGCCTGCGCGGCCGGTACATAGGGCGCATGGAAAGCCTTCAGCCAAATCAGGTTGAACACCACGGCCCCGGAGGACACCGCGAGAATATTGCCCAGAGCGGCAGCCAACTGTGTCCGGCTGATCGATGCGCCGTATTCAGTGATCTCGCTGCGCCGCGACTCGCCCCGGTTACGACGGATAATATCCGCCAGCGCCGCCCCGGTCATCGCCGGCTGCTTGGTCGCCAGCGCCAGGCCGAACATCTGCAGCAACAAAAAGCTGACGGCATAGTTCGTCCCCGCCAGAAACGCTTCCATGAACGGCGCCCGGTGCGTGGCGACAATCTGCAATTTGATGGCCGCCGTGAACACGGTAAGGAATCCGCCGCCGATGGCCGCGCCCCACATCTGCCAATATTCCTTGCGGTTGTGGGCGATATAGTGTTGGCCGCCGTGCCCGGTACGTTCCACGGTCTTGCGCGCCAGCAGGTTGAAGTTCTGCCGGATCAACGTGGAGACCCGTGTATCTTCAAGCAGCCCGCTTACCACGGTGTTCAGCAATGGATGCAGGGCGGCCGAAGTCTCACTTCCGCGCTCCACCAGCGCGGTGGCCAGCAATTCCATGCGGTCCAAGGCCGCATCCATCGCCCACAGATCGAACACCAGCGGAGAATTCGCCCCCGTGCTCTCCATGCTGATGCGTACCAGTGCGACCTCGCCCCGGCACGCGAACACCGCATTCAGCCACCGCTCCATGCAATCGTTTGCCGGGGCCCCATGTTCGCACTCGATCAATCGTTCGGTAGCGAACACCAACGCATACGAAGGACATTGCTCCACCGACTCTGGTGCACTGCGTTGGCGAACCGCGCGGCTCGTACCGCGTGCCGAAATCCGTGCCGCTAACAGCCGGAGCGCTTCATGCAAGTCATGGTGCAGGTGGGGATAGTCAGCTGCACCATCCTGGCTGCGAAAAATTGCGGCCAGGCGAGCAAACACCGCGTCATCCAGGTCCACAAATCGCTGCACCGCGACTGACGAACCGAACACCGCCGCGAACACCCGCGCTGTGTCTTCTTCTCCGCGCGGCGCGGGCAGCCAATGCTGGAAAAGCCGGTTGGTAATTTCCCGGAACAACGATTGCTGGCCGGGAATCCCCGCCTCCGCAAATAGGGAAACCGAATCCAGCGCACCGGTCGTCGACTTGCACCCCTGCAAAAAACGCACCCGCAGCGAAGCGTCATGCTCCAGCAGGGTGATCCAGCACATCAAGCGAGACTGGTAGGTACGTTCGGAGCGCGGCAACCAAATACCGGAAAAAAGCTCAATGAGACAGCCGGTCTGGCTTTCCAGGCTGCTGGCCGTGCAAAAGGACTCCGTCTGCCGGCGCAGCTCGGCTTCCGTCCGCGGAGACGCTTGTACCCCACCCGTCCCCAGCTCCCAAAGCTCTCGAAGATCAGAAATAAATGACATGTGTCGATCGGGGGGGAGTGTGGCAACAGGATACCGGAACTTCTAAACCCGCCCCAAAAAACCAAGCAGATACTGAAAGTAAACCGCCTGGTCGTCCCACAACGCCAGGTGACTGCCATTGGGGCATATGCACGAAACCGCATTCGGCATCAGCGTCGCCATTTTACGCATGTCTGCCGGGTCCATCTCGTCGTAAGTCGCGCCTATGGTGAGCGCCTTCACTTTGATCTCGTGTAGCCGGTCCCACCGCTCCCAGTCCTTGAGGTTGCCCGTCACCTCGAACTCGCTCTTACCCTGCATTTGGTTGTAGATCTTCTGGTTGCCCAGGCGGAACACCCGGCTTACAGGTTCCGGCCACGGCTTCAGCCGGCACAGCATTTGCGGGTAGAGCTTCTCGTCCACGATTTTCATGTATTCGGGGTTGTCATAATCTTTTGCTGCTTCCAGCGCATTGAACCGGGCCAGCAGCTCGGGTGAAAGCAGTTGCACCTTCAGCGCAGCTGTCCTCTTGAGGTAAGACTGCGTGCCCGCGGTCATGTTCGAAATAACCAGACCACGCAGATGCTGTTGGTAGTTCAGGGCGTACTCCATGGCAAGGATCCCGCCCCAGGAGTGGCCTAACAGCACAAATTGGTCCAGACCCAGCCCTTGGCGCACCTCCTCCACTTCGGTCAAGAAACGTGGCAGAGTCCACAGGGACGGGTCGTCAGGAGCGTCGGAATTGCCTGCGCCCAGCTGATCGTAGTAATACATCTCGATGCCCGCCTGGGGCAGGAAAGACTCCATCGCCTCCAGGTAGTCATGGGTGAATCCCGGTCCGCCGTGCAGCAGCAGCACCTTGACCGGCCCGCGGCCAATCCTCTTCGTCCATACTTTGTATTTGCCCCCGGCGACCGCAATCATGCGGATGCCGCCCATGCGAATACCGCCCGGGTTCAACGCGTCCCCGTGGCTCAGCGAGTCCGAACCGGAGGTCGTCTGGGCAGGCACGGCTGCCGCGGCGCTCGCAAAAGCAGAGTATTCAAGAAACTTCCGTCGGTTCATGAGCCCATCATACGGTGCACGTACAGGCAACTAACAGGATCCTTCGGCCTGAAAATAGGGGGTGCCCCATATCTCGCGCTTTTCGCGAGATGTGGGTGCGAACTCCCGGTTCCGGTTGGTTCCGTAGGGAAGCAGAGATCTCACCAGGTGCTTCAGCCCGTAAGTAAACAAAATTTCTTCTACTCGTTTAGTGAAAGCATTCGAAGCGTCTTTCCGCAGACTCTTTAGCCCCTGCGCCCTGGGTTCCCCATGAAGGGCACGGGCTGCAGCCCGTACGTAAACCATTGCAAACCGACCCGGCTTTTCGGCAGCCCGATGAACTCCCGGTCGATTTTCCACCGCTTTCAAGTGGACGCTGTACACATCCTGCTGCTAAATTGGAAACCATCAAAGTCCCCGCAGTACCTACACCCGAAGGGAGTTGGCATGTCATTTCTTCGCGATTTGAAGGTAGCGATACGTTCCCTCGCGCGGGCCCGCGCCTTGTGGATTACCGTTGCCGTCACCCTGGCTCTCGGCATCGGTGCCAACGCGGCCATCTTCAGCATCGTGCGCGGCGTGCTGCTGCGTCCGCTGGCCAATCGCGACGAAGACCGCCTGCTCTACATTCGCCAGAGCGCCCCCGGCATCGGCGAGACGAATGCTCTTTTCTCCATCCCGGAAATCAGTGACATAGGCCCCGGTCTTAAGAACATCAAGGAACTAGGCACTTTCTCCGAGATCGACTTCACCATCGAGGGCCTGGGCGAGCCGCGCGAGATCCATGCCGGGGTAGTGGACGGCAACTACTTCGACGTGATGGGCCTGCGCCCCATGATTGGCCGCTTGCTCACCCCCAACGACGATGGACCCAACGCAGCCGGCGCAGCGGTCCTCACCTATCGCTACTGGCACGGCGCATTAAACTCCGATCCCAACGTAATCGGAAGAAACGTCCGCCTCGGCAGTGACCAACAGACCCGCACCGCCGTGATCGTCGGAGTTCTCCAGCCCGCGGTCCCGTATCCCGTCGACACCGAGCTGATTTCGAACGTCGTTACCAGCCCCCATCACCTATCCGCCACCATGGTGACCGGCCGCGAGCATCGCATGACTGAGGTCTTCGGCCGGCTGGCCCCGAGTGCTGATCTCGATTCGGCAAGAGCGGAGCTGCGCACCGTGTACGCGGGGATGTTAGCGGCCCATCCCGAGGTATACAAGTCCCGCGACCACTACCAGATCGATGTAAAGCGCATGCATGACCAGATCAATGCCCGTGCCAACACCATCTTGTGGGTGTTGTTCGCCTCCTCGCTTCTGTTGTTCGTAATTGCCTGTTCGAATGTTGCCAACCTCATCCTGGCGCGGGCAGTGCGCCGCGAGCCTGAGATGGCCGTCTGCTCCGCATTGGGAGCAAGCAACGCCGTGCTCCGTCGTTCGCTATTGGCCGAAGGCCTGGTCTTGTGCGGCACCGGTGCCTTGGCGGGGGTCCTCATTGCCATACCCATGGTGGCCGTGCTGGCCCGCTACGCCTCGCGCTTTTCCGTGCGCGCCCTCGATCTCACCCTCGACTTCAGCATGGTCTGGATGGGGGTAGCGCTAGCCCTCATCGCCGCCGTTTTCCTGGCCTTTGTTCCCCGGCTGCCCTCCATGGATTCTTCCCGCGGCTTCGGCCTCACCAGCAGCGGCCTCCGCGCTACCCGAGGAAGCAATAAACGCCTTCGCCTCTTTGCCATCACCCAAATCACCGCCTCCTTCCTGTTGCTCGCTGGGGCAGGCGCCCTCCTGAAGACCCTCTTCGTTCTGGAAAAGACCAGGCCACCCTTCGACACCTCGCACGTATTGGCGGTGAACCTGCCGGTGATGTATTACGGCCGGACGCCCCAGCAGGTCCGCGATTTCTATACTGAAGTTCAGCGCCGCGTCGCTACCATTTCAGGAGTGGAACACGTCGCTTCCGGCTTCACCGTGCCGTGGCGCGACTCGGATGCCCTCAACATCGGCTTAACCTTCTCCGTCGAAGGCGCGCACCGCGAGAACGGCCAGGACGATCCCCGCGCCCGTTTCCGCTCCGTATCGTCAGGATTCTTCGACACCCTAGGCCTGCCGCTGACCGAGGGTCGCGATTTTAGGGATACCGACAAGGACGGCGCGGAACGCGTGGTCATCATCAGCCAGAGCGTAGCCCAGCAGTTATTTCCCGGCAAGGAAGCCGTGGGCAGGCATCTGTATTGGACCGACGGCGTAATCAAGTTCATCGGCATCAGCCCGGAGCCCAGGCGCATCGTCGGCGTGGTGCCGGACATCGACGATGAAAACATTATTCCCGCCCCCGCCATGACGATCTACCAACCGTCTGTCCAGGAGGGTTGGACCGGCCGCCTGTTCGTGCGCACTCGCAACGATCCCAACGCCGCCGTTCCCGAGATCACCCGCACCATCCACGAAATGGCCGCGAATCAGCCTGTGGAGCGAGCCAGCACGTTGGAAGACATCCGTGCCGAAGTCCTGGCGCCTGACCGCCTTAATGCCTTGGTGTTCGGTGGGTTCGCCACCCTGGCGCTGTTGATTTCCGTCGTCGGCGTGGCCGGCGTGCTGGCCTTTTCCGTAAGCGGGCGCACCCGCGAATTTGGCATCCGCATGGCTCTCGGTGAGGAGCCCCGCCGCATTCTCGTGCACGTTCTATCCGACGGCTTGGTGATTGCAGGCAGAGGCGTAATCGCGGGCCTGCTGATCGGTTTTATTTTGGCGCGCCTGGTTGCCAAGTACACGGTCGAAGTCCAAGCACCAGGGATAGTACCGTTGCTTGCCTCTGCGGCGGTCATTCTAGCGGCTGCAGTAGTTGCCTCGGCCATGCCGGCCGCCCGCGCTGCCCGGGTCAACGCGGCCCAGGCATTGCGTTCCGAATGACGCCATCACCTCAACATGCGGGGATGTGAAATTTGCCCAGCACGGCGTAGACGAGTTCACGCACCAGCCGAATTTCGTCATCCAGACGCTGCACCTTGGTGTGAAAATGATCGACTTTTCTCGCCACCTCCATGGAGGAGCGAGAGAGCTCGGCCAGACTCAATTCCAGCCCTAAATAATATCCCTGGATAGCTTCATCCAGCCGCAGCAGCAAATCTGAGGAACATAAGGGCGCAAATCGTGACTGTGGCAGTGCGTTAAAGATCGCGACCGACTCCTTCTCCGCGGTAACATTCACTACAAAGAGACCCAGTTGCTGTACCTGGTTCGAGCTGTCGAAGATGGGAAAGCAGTAGTCGAACCAATGTCCGAACTCGACCGAATCACGAACGTGGCCCGCAAGCCACACAGAGGACGCCTTTCCTGTGGATAACACCTTCTCGTAAGTTGGTTCGATTTGCGCCGCCAGGTCCCCGACGATCTCCCGGGAGGTCTTTCCCACCTGCACATCCAGCCCAAGCCGCGCCTCCCATATTAGGGCGGCATTCATCGATTGAAAGCGGGTCTGAGCATCCATGAGACCGATGCCCAGATGCGAAGCCCGGTTACTGGCAGCATACAGTGCCTGCACGCAGCCCGGGCCATCAAGCCTGCCGGCGCCCGGCCATAGCGCTGTAACGGGAGACACTTCTTTTTGCGACATTTTCAACCTGTGGGTCAAAGTCTATCGGATCATCGGTCGTAGATACTGGCTTGATGGGAACAATCTTTCGCCCGATGCGGCATTTCGTCTCCCTGTTCTTATTTGTTGGTCTCGCCTCTGCCATGGGAGAACCCACGACGCAAGCCACAGCCGCGTTCAACGCCTACATCAATGCCCTCGAGTCGAGGTTGGCGAAGCAGCACCAATCACCGGACACCTTCCTGGCGCCAAAGGATGAAAAACTCTTGCGCCACGGAGACTTGATCATCGAGCCGATCACGCCGCTGACCGGCGCCATGTTACCCGGGGCCTTGCTGCACGACTGGCGGGGTACTGCTTTTGCCGCCGGCGTCCGAGCCACAGATTTTGAACGCCTGATGAAGGACGTCAACGCCTATCCGCAACGCTTCTCCCCGCAAGTGCTGCAGGCACGCGTCTTGATGCAGCAGGGCGATCATCTTCAGGTATTCATGCGCGTCCGCCAGCAGCACGTCCTCACCGTGGTGCTGGACACGACTTACGACATCACCTTCGGGCATCTCAACCAGCATCATGGATACAGCCTCTCCCGCAGCCTGAGCATTTCCGAGATAGCCTCGCCCGGCACCAGCGCCGAGCACGTGCTCGGTCCAGGTCAGGAGCAGGGCTTCTTATGGCGCTTGAACACCTATTGGACCTACGTGGAGCGAGACGGTGGTCTCTACATGCAAATCGATTCGGTATCGCTGACCCGCTCCATCCCCACAGGCCTCAAATGGGTGGTTCAGCCCTTTGTAGAGAAAATACCCCGCGACTCCCTGGAATTCACACTGCGGGCGGTATGCAACGCTCTTCGCAAATAGCGGGAAAGTTGCTAACATTCCGGCGAACCCCGACACCAACCTTCGCGCGTTTCATCTAACCTTCAACGTAAGGGAGAAGACCATGAAAGCCTCAGGCAGCACAGACGTAATCCAGGGCGACGAGCAGTCCCGAGATGGTCATTACCGCGCCAAGCAGGACGTTCGCGAGCAAGCCGGCGAAGACAAGGAACACCCCGAGGAACTCGACCCCAATTCCCTTATTTCCCTGCAGGCACAAAACCCTTTAACCCTGGGCAAACTCAGAATCGGAAAAGCCTCGGAAGAAGCCGCGGGCATCCCTGCCATTTGGAACACCATGCTCTACGGTATTGGTGATATGGGTCCCGTCCGATCGGTGGAGGCGTTTCTAAAGATCAACCACGTCGACGGCTTTGATTGTCAAAGCTGCGCCTGGCCGAGTCCCGACAAGAAACGAAAGATCTTCGAGTTTTGCGAGAACGGCGCGAAAGCAGTATCGGACGAGTCGACCAAAAAGCGCGTCACGCCCGAGTTCTTCGCGCAACATTCCATTGCAGAATTGGCCGCGCATGACGACTACTGGCTGAACCAGCAAGGGCGCCTCACTTCGCCCATGATCCGCCACCCGAACGCGACCCATTATCAACCGGTCACCTGGCCTGAGGCCTTCACCATGATCGCGGATGAACTCAACCATCTCGACTCGCCCGATCAGGCCTCCTTCTACACCTCAGGAAAGACCACCAACGAGCCCGCCTTTCTCCTGCAGCTGTTTGCCCGCCAATTCGGCACCAACAATCTCCCTGACTGCTCCAACATGTGCCATGAATCTTCCGGAGTCGCCATGGTGGAAACGCTGGGCATCGGCAAAGGTTCCGCCACTTTGGAAGACATGGAGACGACCGATCTAATCTTCATCTTCGGCAACAATCCTGGCACCAACCATCCCCGCATGCTGACCTCTTTGCAGAAAGCCAAGGATCAGGGCGCGAAAATCATCGCCGTCAATCCTCTGCCTGAAGTGAGCCTGATGCGGGTGACCAACCCGAACCCGCAAGATTACAACAACATTCTTGAGCTGCCGATCGCATTAGTGGGCAAGGGACAGGCGCTGGCCGATCTGTATCTGCCGGTGCGCGTGAACGGCGATGTGGCAGCCATCAAGGGCATTCTGAAAGACCTCTTCGAGCGCGAGCGAGCGGGCGTCGTCTCCGGCATCGATCATAAGTTCATCGCTGAATTCACCGAAGGTTTCGCCGCACTGCAGGCAGACGTAGCGGTGGCAAGCTGGGAAGAAATTGAAGAAGAAAGCGGCCTGACCCGCAATCAGATCAAGACCGCCGCCGATATGTACGCGGCTTCGAAAAAAACGATATGCGCCTGGTGCCTCGGCGTCACTCAGCAGCGCAACGGCGTCGACAACGTCTCGATGATCGTCAACCTTTTGCTGGTAGGCGGCAACATGGGCCGCCCGGGCGCGGGCACCGTATGTGTCCGCGGCCATTCCAACGTGCAGGGTGACCGCACCATGGGTGTGTGGGAGCGGCCGCCCAAGCCTTTCCTCGACGCGCTGAAAAAGGAGTTCAACTTCGAACCGCCGCAGAAAAAAGGCTACGACACCGTCGAAACGCTGCACGCCATGTTCGATGGCGACGTTAAGGTATTTTTCGCCATCAGCGGCAACTTCCTCTCCAATGTGCCGGACACGGTCTACAGCGCGCATGCGATGCAACGCTGCAAGCTCACCGTCCACGTATCCACCAAACTAAACCGGTCCCACCTCATCACCGGCGAGCGGGCCTTGATCTTGCCTTGCCTGGGCCGGACCGAAGAAGACATCCAGGCCTCCGGCAAGCAGTGGGTTACGGTTGAGGACTCGATGGGCATCATCAATCCTTCGCTAGGTTTCTTTCGGCCGGCGTCTTCTCACTTGCTGAGCGATGTGGCGATCATTGCGAATCTGGCGCATGCCACTTTGGGTTCGCGCACCACTACCGACTGGCTTGGTTTTGCCGCAGATTACAACCGGATCCGCGATACGATCTCAAGAGTCATCCCGGGCTTCGAGAACTTCAACGCCCGCCTCGCCGCCGAGAAATTTTTCTATCTGCCCAATGGCGCACGGCATCGCATCTTCAAAACCAGTTCCGGCAAAGCAAAGCTGACCATCTGTCCGATCCCGAAGCACGACCTCAAGCCCGAGGAGCTTCTCTTAACCACGATACGCAGTCACGATCAGTTCAACTCCACAATCTACGGGTTGAACGATCGCTATCGCGGTGTCTTCGACGGTCGCCGGGTAATTTTTCTCAACCCTGTCGATATGCAGGCAAGGAATCTGAAAGCCGGTCAAATCGTCGACATCTACAGTTATTTCGAGGGGGAGGTACGCAAAGCGCCCAACTTCGCGGTTGTTCCCTACGCCATTGCCCGCCGCAGTGCTGCTGCGTACTATCCGGAAACCAATGTCCTGATACCCATACGCAGCGTTGCCGCCAAAAGCAATCAGCCTGCCGCAAAATGCATCCGCATCAGGCTGGTTCCATCGGCTTCCGTTCCGGCACTCCACTTTTCCCAGGCAGATCTGGATCGCAATCTCGATCGACCTGCACCGCGCGTTCCCTGACCGGCATCTAACGGCAAAGGAGAATTGAATGCCGCGTGCAGTGAGATTCGATAATTACGGCGGAATTGACGTATTGCAAGTTGTGGAGGTAGGGCGCCCTCTTACCGGGCCGGGTCAAGTTTTAGTGCGGGTCAAGGCTGCGGGCATTAATCCTGGTGAAGCCTCTATCCGTAAAGGACTGTTCGCCGAGCGCTGGCCGTCAACCTTTCCTTCAGGGCAGGGCAGCGATCTCGCCGGGGTGGTGGAAGAGATAGGCGCCGGTGTGGCCGGCGTCCACGTCGGAGACGAGATCATTGGCTTCACCGAGAAGCGGGCTAGCCAAGCCGAGCTGGTGGTGATCGAGTCAACTAACCTCGTGCCCCGTCCTGCGAATGTCCCGTGGGAGCAAGCTGGAGCATTATTTGTCGCCGGTACGACGGCCTATGCTGCGGTGCGGGCGGTCTCCTTGAAGAAGGGGGACACAGTTGTCATCTCCGGTGCCGCGGGTGGGGTAGGCACGATTGCTGTGCAGTTGGCCGTCAATGCCGGAGCCAAGGTGATCGGCCTGGCCAGCGACCGGAACCACCAATGGCTCAAGGATCATAGTGCCGTCGCTGTTACGTATGGCGATGGAGTGGAAGACCGCATCCGTTCCGCCAGTGGAGGAAAAGTCGATGCCTTGATCGACACCTTCGGCGGCGGATACGTCGAGCTGGCGCTCAAGCTGGGCGTACCTCCTGAACGCATAGACACGATCATCGACTTTGCCGCCGCAGAGAAGTACAAAGTCAAAGCGGAAGGCAACAGCGTAGCCGCGACACCCGAGGTTCTTGGAGAGCTCGTAGACATGATGGCCGCCGGCCGCCTGGTGATCCCGATCGCCAAGGTTTACCCACTGGCCGATGTGCAGGAGGCCTATCGTGACCTGGAGCAGCGCCACACCCAAGGCAAGATCGTCCTCAAACCCTAAGCAACTACCCTTTGCGGGCGAGGTAAAAAGGGGTGCCCCATATCTCGCGCGCGAATGCGCGCGAGATGTGGGTGCGAAGCTGAGGTAGTGAATAAAAATGTGGGAACACGCGCCTCCGCTTTGTTCATCCCGACCGAAGCCGAGGGACCTGCAGTTCTAACGGAACCCTCATGGATATGTTTTTCTCACCCTTCCACTAAACTAATTGCGGGATCGCCGCAAAATGTACCCGCAGCTAAAACCAAAACTCCTACTCTCGCTACTGGCCGCTCCCCTGACGCTGTTGGGACAGTCCCAAACCGCCGCCGACGCCCGCAAAGACCTCGACACCTGCCACATTCACGAAGTAAAAAACCTTCCCGGAAGCCATCACTTCGGCAGTGATTTCATTGAAGCCACGGCCGGAGATCCGAAAAATCGCAACGCCGTCTACGCCCTAACTGCAGACCTAAGCACCAAAGTCCCCCCGTCCGACCGCGCCATGTACATATCCAAATCCACCGACGGAGGAAAAACCTGGACCCAAATAGCCCGCGTAGATTCCCAATACTTCGACGCGGACATCGGTGAAGGCGAGCGCAACGGGTTAGCCGTATCCCCAAACGGAACCGAGTTCGTGCTCACCACGCAACGAGGAGCCTTTCAGGTCCTTCCCCAAGCCCACACCGTAGTGCGATCCATCCTCGGCCCGCGCGTAGTGCAACCCGACACCACGGTGACCATACCCAAAAAACCCGGTGACCCCGTCACAGCAAACGTTGTCAAGATAACCGCCGACGGAAAACGCCTGATGGTTGGCTACGGCTACTTCGACCTGAACCCGCAAATTCTTACCTACCGCAAAAGTCCCGATGGCTCATGGATCCAAGACGGGCACCTGCCCAAGCTGCCAACCCAAATGGATCTTCTCTCCCTGCAATTTGGCGCCAGCTCTCTCTACGTAGGAACCGGCGATCAAGCCTTCCGTCTACAACCCAGAGCCAAGACGTGGACCCGCATCGGCGGAGTGGGTGACGACTCGGCGGTGCAGGGAATCAGTACCGTGGGAGGTCCGCATCTGGCCGCCTGCTGGGGGGTCTACAACCCCATCAGCCCAGACGCAGTCCAGCGCGTAACCCACGCCACCTTTCTTTTGCACAGAAACGAAGATGAAGCGGGCTCCAACATCCGGGCCTTCAGCATAGAGGTTGACCCAGCCAAGCCGAATCGAGAAATCGTGACCTCGCTCACTGGCGTATATTTCAGCAAAGATCATGGCCAGCACTGGCAGCGGCTCAACGACCTTCCCGACGGCGAATTCCGCACCGCCCGATTTAATTCCGAGGATGGAACAGTCATTGTTTCTGGAATCGAAGGAACGTTCCTGGCCAACCCCTTCTCTCCCCGCTGCACCGCCCGCCTAAAAACTCGCTAACGCAGCGTCTGCAGCCGTGCCTTATCGATGCTCAGGACCATACCGGCGTTGCGATCCGCGGCTTCGCTCACGTGGTACTGTGCAGCGGTGCCGAGAACCTGGGCCATCTCCGACGGAGTGAGCTGGTAGTCGTCCGCCAGCCACTGGGCCATATTGGAGGTCGCCCCGCGAAAGGCCTCTTCGATCGAACCGAGCCCCATGGCCATGATCGCGGTAACAGTTTCGACGCGGGGCGCGGGCGGCCGTTTCTCAGGAACCACATCCACCGTAAATTCGACATCCATCGAAGTCTCGAGGGCGTTTCCGTTCAGCTCACCGTCGCCTTGGGCCGCGTGCGCGTCTCCGAGATACAGCAGTGCCCCGGGATTGGACACAGGGAGATAAACGGTGGCGCCTTCCGTGATCTGGTTGAAATCCATGTTGCCCCCGTAGTTGCCGGAATCACCCGTCCCTGGAGGCGCCTGCGTGGGACCAGGTGCGGTGGCGACGCATCCGAGCATGGGCCGCAGGGGAACCGTGTAGTGGGCCAGGTGCCCCGCAGCCTTGGTCGGGGAGGCGGTGCCATGGTCTAGGTCGAGATGCCAGATGACCAATTTGCCCCCGTCCTTCATCTTGATGGCCAATCCGCTGTCAGTAGAGCGCTGGACCAGATCGTCGTCGCTCATGGCCCAGTCGCGGTTGAGGCGCAGGCGAATAATGTGGACCACCAGGGTGTCGCCGGGCATTGCGGACTCAATATAGAAGGGCCCGGTCTCAGGATTCCCGCCAAGAACTCGCCGGATGCTGTCGTGGTCATTGCCGCCGGCGTCGACAGTCGTGGTGTGGATCGTGTCTCCGGGGTTAACGGTGAGGACAGGCTTGTTGAACGGAGAGAACTGTCGGTAGAAGACCGTGGGGTTGAATTCGTGGCGCTGGGGTGGAGTCGTAGGACGGGCCGGCCGGCGGCTGGCAACGAACGTGTAGGTGGCAGGGTGGACAGGCGAGTTGGGATCGGCCTCCACGGCCTCCCCGTGCAGCATGCCATTCTCAACGGTGCCCTTTACCTGCTGGGTGCCTCCGTCGTTGTCCTTGATGAGGAAGTGAAAGGCGGAGCCGTCGCTTGAGCCTTCGAGCGCGCCGTTCTGTGTCTTGCCTGTGAGCGTTTCGCCCTGCTGATCGAGGTCCAAACTAAAGTAAAGGCGACTGCCGAAATAGTCCGCAGTCACGATCCACTTTCCAGTTAGCGGGCCTTGGGCACATAGGGAGGATGCAGAGAAAGCGAGCAGGGAGGCGAGAACCAGTTGACGCAGCATGGAGGGGTCTCCTACTCAGGCGGTGAATCTTCGCCGCGGCTGAGTTCATCCAAAGTAGCAAGACCATTCAATCAACGGGAGAATAACTGACATGGCTGCTTTTTGTGCCTGCTGCGGAGCTGAGCTTACCTTGAAATCCGAAGCATGTCCTGTTTGTGGCACCCCACGGCACGGAATGATGCCGCCCGACCGGCAGCCCGCCCTGGATCCGGACGCGAG
>Ga0302325_10021205_pt1 | contig 13607 bp, 11 predicted proteins | sample Palsa_T0_2_FD_201948 | JGI IMG/M metagenome (GOLD analysis project Ga0302325, IMG submission 201948) | Peat permafrost microbial communities from Stordalen Mire near Abisko, Sweden - Palsa_T0_2 | ecosystem: Environmental > Terrestrial > Soil > Palsa > Peat permafrost | place: Sweden: Abisko... | reverse complement strand
TCGCCTTGCTTGAAGGCGCCGATGGCGCGGTTTCGCGCGGCCTGCTCCATCTCGCCGGAGAGCGACGTGACCGCGAAGCCGCAGTCGTTCAGCTGCGCCGTGATCGAGGCAACGTCGGCGCGGGTACGCGCGAAGACGAGCGTCCGGCCCTCGGGGTCGGCCAGGAGCAGGTTGATGATCGCGTCCATGCGCTGGCGCGGATCGACCAGGTGCACCACGTGGTCGATGTCGGCGTTCGCGGCGCCGAGGCGCGTGCCCTGGACGTGGACCGGATCGCGCTGGGTCGCGTCGGCGAGGGCGCGCACCTCGCGGGGGAACGTGGCGGAGCAGAGGTGCGTATTGCGGCCCGCGGGCGCGAAAGCCACGATGGCTTCCAGGTCGTCGCGGAAGCCCAGGTCGAGGAGGCGATCCGCTTCATCGAGGACGATGGCGCCGACCGCCGTCGCGTCGATCGTGCCCCGCTGCAGGTGCTCCAGCAGGCGTCCGGGCGTACCCACGATGAGGGCCGGGTTCGATCCGAGCGCTCGTCGCTCGTCGCCGTAGCCCGCGCCACCCGTCACGCACGCGACGCGCGCGCCCATCGGGGCGAAGAGCCACGACAGCTCTTCTTCGACCTGCTTTGCGAGCTCGCGCGTCGGCGCGATGACCATGGCTCGCGGCCGCGCCAGGGCCTTGGCCTTGCCGGGAGCGGCAGCGAGCGCCGGCTCGGCGGGGCTCCTGTCGACGAGCGTCCGCAGCGTGAAGCCGATGGCGACCGTCTTGCCGGATCCCGTCTGCGAGGTGATTCTCAGGTCGCGTCCGGTCAGCGCCGGGTCGAGGACGGCCTCCTGCACGGAGGTGAGGGTCGCGTAGCCCTTGGCGGTGAGGGCGGCGGACAGCGCGGGCCCGAGGACAGAAGGTAGCTCAGATGGGTCCATGAGGGGTCGGCCGATGTAGCACAGACAGGGCGGCCGGGCGAGCGGACGCCTTGAAAGGAGTTGGCAGACGTGTATTTTGCCGGGCTCGTTCGTGTGCGGTGGCCGTAGCTCAGCTGGTAGAGCACTGGATTGTGGCTCCAGGTGTCGCGGGTTCGAACCCCGTCGGTCACCCCGATTCCCCGGGGAAAAATGCGGTCGTCACGCGTGCCGGTCAGCGCGGGAGCCGCCGAAGCATCCGCTTCACCCGCACGACCGTGGCGAGGATCGGCTGGCCGACGTCGCTCGAGAGGGCCCCGATCGCCTCGGCGAGATCAATCGCGCCGGCCACCTCGTGCAGCGAGTTGTTCGCGATCTCGAAGTGCCGACGACGGATCCCCGACGAGTCGCTGGGGAGCCCCTCGCCTACGCCGAGAAACACGCTCTTCGCCGCGCGAGTCGCTTGGTCCCGTAGCTCGGAATCCCGAATCTGCGCCGCGTGAACCATGCGCGCGAGCTCCTTGCTGACTTGGTAGATATCGAGTCTTTGGAAGGCCAAAAGGTCGTTTTTCATGGTGGGTGTCCTCGCCCCGCCGGGGGCACCCACCATGAAAAAAGAACCGCGCCGAAGGACGATCTCGTAAGGCCGCCGCTGGATGCGTCCGGAGTGCCAGGTCCCCTGGCACGAGGACGCTCTGTCGAATCGGATGTGAAGAGGCCGAGAATCGGGTCGGGGTCGGGGTCGAGGTCGGGGTCGGGGTCGGGGTCGAGGTCGGGGTCGGGGTCGAAGTCAGGCGGCGAGAGCGAGCGTCGGTCGGCAGGTCGCCGCGCTCGTGCGTGCGGCCTTGAGCTTCGCCCTCTGGGTCGCTTCGCCCAGGGTCGCGGCCTTGAGCTTCGCCTTCTGGGTCGCATCGCTCAGGGTCGCGGCCTTGAGCTTCGCCCTCTGGGTCGCATCGCTCAGGGGCGCGGCCATGAGCTTCGCCTTCCGGGTCGTTGCGCTCCTGGGCGCGGCCATGAGCTTCGCCTTCCGGGTCGTTGCGCTCGGGGGCGCGGCCTTGAGCTTCGCCCTCTGGGTCGCATCGCTCAGGGGCGCGGCCTTGAGCTTCGTCTTCTGGGTCGCATCGCCCAGGGACGCGGCATTGAGCTTCGCTCCCTGGGTCGCTGCGCTCGGGCATGCGGCCTTGAGCTTCGCTCTCCGGCACCTTTTGAAAAGGTGTGGCCTCGTGAGCGAAGACCCCTGCCTCGCTTGCGATGGGATCGCCCACCTGTGCGAAATGAGGGACCGAGCGACGCATAGGTGTCGGAGAGCGATCCTCCTTTCCTCACGGTCGAGCGAAAGAAGCCGGTACCCGGTGCTCGGTTCCGGGCCCAGCGCACTTCGGCATCCGGGACCCGAGCCAAGGACGAAGGGACCCGGTCTCACGCACGGGCTCTCGACAAAAAGGATCCTCGACCCGACCCCGATGTGCGGGGTCGTGAGTCACGCGGACGGCTACTCGGCCGCGTCGACGCTGGGCGCCTTGACGACGGGGGCCGCCTCTCCGCGTGGGCACGCACCGGGCTTCTGGTACTTCTCCCCCTTGAGCCGCTTGAATGCGACCGACGAGCGCCAGCCGAGGTACGCCTCGTTGAAGCGCACGGCCTCGGCCGGGTCGAGGTAGGGGTTCTTCACGCCTCCCAGGCTGACGAGGGCGAAGATCTGTTCGGCGACGCTCACGGGGCAGCCTTCGAGACGCACGTAGGGATCCTTGCGCGTGCCGGCGAGGGCCAAGGTGACGTCCTTGATCTTCGCGTAGATGTCGTTCGTCGGTGCCTTGTGCGGATCTTTCGTGGAGCGGTCCTTGTACAGGCTCTCGATCGCGACGAGCTTGTCGCCGATCTTGCCCTGCCATTTGGCGCAATCGCCGACGAAGACCACCTTCTCCCCCGGCTTCGCGTCGATCGGGCCGTCGTAGGCGCCGAAGACGATGTGCATCCTGGCCATCTTCTTGTCGCACTCGGCGTCATAGACGCGAAGCATCTCGATCGCCTCTTCGATGGCGCCCGGGCATCCGCCCCAGCAGTAGTCGGTGTGCTCGGCCTCGGGCGGCGGACCGGCGTACGCGGTGATGTTGGTACCCTCGAAGTACTTCTCCACGCGGATGAGACCTACGTCGAACCCGCGCGCCCGTTCCTTGGCTTGCGCGAGCGAGACGTCGCCCGTGATCTTGATCTTGCCGAGATCCATCGTGCCGAAGCCGCGTTCGGACGCCAGGCGGATGTGATCGACGGACCGCGGGTCGAGCCCGATGATTGCGCAGCAGACCGAGTCGAACGCGACCTGATTGTTGCCCATGATGATGAGCCCGAGCTCGAACGGTTTGGGCGTGAGCATCCGCCCCTCGCCCGCGATGATCGCGTCGATGGCGATGAAGTCGGGCTGGATGACGTACTGCAGGTCCGCGATCTTCTCGTTCAACCGGTGATCGTGGTCGATGAGGCGGTGCCGGTCGTCCTGGATCCCAATGTAGTTCTTCATCGAGAAGGTGACCGTCGTCCACGGGTGGGCCTTGAACTTGGGCGCGTTGACGAAGAAGTCGGCCTTGGCAACGGGCTCCGGAACGAACACGTAGTCGCGCAGGCGCTTTTCGTGCGTGTACCGGACTTCGACCTGCGGCACCTCTTCGAACGGATAACGCTTGACCCCTTCGAGGCGCGCCAGAGCCGCGTCGAAGCCGCTGTGCTTGAAGACGTATCGCGTCGGGATTGTGATGCCGCATCGCTCGCCGACCGCGAGCTCCGTCATCGTCTCCGAGCCCACGTCCTGGAGCGCGAGGAGCAATCCTTCGCCAAACTCGGCGCGCGTGTGCGCGTGCGGGAACATGTCGCCCGCGCAAACGAGGTTGGGTTTCACGAGCGTCCGCCCCTTGGGGACGATCTTCATCTCCTGCAGGCCCTCGCGCACGATGGCGCGGATCCGCTCGGAGTAGTAAGCGTCGCAGTGGCGGATGATGACGTGCGGCTCGGCGGCGTTGGGGTTCATTGGTACGGCCTGGTACCAAGGTCCCCCTGGTTCGACCCCTTGTCAATGCGGGGGAGGTCGAGGGTGAAACGGTCACTGCTGACGGTCGTCGCGCGAGCCGTATCCCAGCTTCTGGGAGCGTTCGTTCCATTCCTTCTCTTCGCAGGCGTTCTCGCGGGCGGCGAGCGGCCCGCCCAGGCGACCACGATCGTGAAGATCGGGACGCTTGCGCCAGCCAACTCCCCGTGGGCCAAGGGCTTCAAGAAGCTGGCGGCCGATATCGCGAGCGACACCAACGGCGAGCTTCAGCTCGACTTTCAGTGGAACGCGCAGGCCGGCGACGAGGCGCTGATGGTGCAGAAGATCCGCACCGGCCAGCTCGATGCCGCGGCCGTCACCACGCTGGGCCTCGCGCAGACGGGTGTCACCGACGTTCTACTCTTCGAGCTCCCCGGCCTTTTCACCAGCTGGGCCAAGCTCGACGAGGCGCGGCTGGCGCTGAAAGACGACTTCGACAAGCTGTTCGAGGCCAAGGGCTTCACGGTGCTCGGCTGGGGGGATCTGGGCGAGCTACGGACGATGAGCGTCGGCTTCGAGATCCACCACCCGTCGGACATGCGCGGCAAGGGGATCCCGCTGTTCCCGGGTGATCCGATCCAGCCCAAGGTGTTCGCGGCCATCGGCGGCATCACGCCCAAGCAGGTGTCCCTCGCGGAGATCCTCCCGTCGCTCCAGAGCGGTTCGATCAGTGTCATCGTGGCGCCGGCGCTCGCGGCCGAACAGCTGCAGTGGGGATCGCGGATCACCCACATCAGCACCGAGGCGCTGGCCTTCGGGATCGGAGCGTTCATCGCGTCGTCGGCGCGCATGGCCGCGCTTCCTCCACAGTTCAAAGAGGTCATCGCGCGTCGAGGGCGCGAGGCCTCGGCGGTCCTGAACACGACGGTCCGCGCGATGGACGCTCAGGCGTATGCGCGGATGAAGGCGACCAAGATCGCCTACTCCCCGACGGAGGCCGATCGCAACGAGTGGAAGGACATCTTCGTGAAGGTCAGCACGGAGCTTCGCGGGACGGTGTTCAACCCCGTCCTTTTCGACCGCGTGGTGAAGCTGGCGGACAACCCCCTGGTGCCCAAGTACTGAGCGGCTGACGGCCCGGACGGGGCCCGGCATCCATCACAGTTCACGTCCTCTTCTTCTGTTCTCCCTCGGAGCGCCATCCGCGGCAGGTAATCGAGAGCTCGTGCGCGGTGGCGCCTTCCTCGCCTGCGCGGTCGTGGCGGCCGGGGCATCGCTCGCTCTGGCGGGTTGGGCGCGCGAGGGGCAAGGCGACGCCTGGAGCGTCACGACCGTCTTCTTCTTCGCGAAGAGTGAGAACAAGAACCAGGTGCACTACGGCATTCACCTGGACGACGCGTGCGCGCCCGTCGGCGATGCCCCCGTTTATGCGTACTGGCAGATGCTCGAGCATGGGCCCTCGTCGTTCGAGCCGCTGCTGGCGCGCGAGCTCCGGGCGTATGGCATCGCCGAGCAGCGCGTCATCGAGCGGGGCCCGCTGCTCTCACGCACCCGCGTCATACTCGAGGCGCTGCGGTCCCGTCCGGTCATCGTCGAGTCGTACTCGGATGGGACACGGTGCGTTGCGCGCGCGGTCTTGCCCGTGGCGGGAGTCGTCGCAGCGCTCGGCGACGTGTTCATCCAGCTCCGCTGGCCGTTCGGAGTGGCCTACCTTCTGCTGAACGCTCATTCGCTCGATGACGGAGCTTTGGTGCGCGAGCGGGTCGAACCATGAAGCGGCGGCGCATCGCGCGCGAGCGGTCTAGCAGCTAGGCGATGAGCGGCGCGATCAGCAGCGACACCACGCCCATCACCTTGATCAGGATCGAGATGCCCGGTCCGGCGGTGTCCTTGAACGGATCGCCGACGGTATCGCCCACGACGGCTGCCTTGTGCGCGTCGGACCCCTTGCCATGGCCGGGCAATCCGCCCTTCTCGATGAACTTCTTCGCGTTGTCCCAGGCGCCGCCGCCGTTGGCCATCATCAAGGACAGCGTGGCCCCGACGGCCAGCGCGCCCGCGAGCGCGCCCGCGAGCACCTCGGCTCCGAAGAGAAACCCCAGGAAAGGGGGCGCGAGGACGGCGATGGCGCCCGGCAGGATCATCTCCTTGATCGCGGCGGACGTGGCCAGGTCGACGATGCGGGTGGGGTCGGGTTCGACGCCCGGCTTGCCCTCGAGAAGCCCCGGGATCTCGCGGAACTGGCGCCGGATCTCCTGCACGATCGCGCCGGCCGCCCGGCCAACGGCGGTCATCGTGAATGCGCCCACGAGGCACGGGAGGATCGCCCCGAAGAGGAGACCCATGAGCACCTTGGCGTCGGTGAGGATGAGGACCATGTCTTGCTCGCCGCGAAGGCGTCGCGCCGTGTTGACCGCCATGTTGAAGGCCGCGAAGAGCGCGACCACGGTCAGCACCGCAGATCCGATCGCAAAGCCCTTGCCCACGGCCGCCGTCGTGTTGCCCACGGCGTCGAGCTCGTCGGTGATCGCGCGGACGTCCTTGCCCAGGCCCGCCATCTCGGAGATTCCGCCGCCGTTGTCGGCGATGGGACCGTAGGCGTCGACGGTCATCACGATCGCGGTACCGGAGAGCATCCCCACTGCGGCGATGGCGATGCCGTACAGCCCGAGTTGGTCGTTCGAAATCCAGCCGACGATGCACAGGGTGACCAGCGGGATCGCGACACTCTCGAGCCCTACGGCGAGCCCGCGGATGACGTTCGTTCCCGGACCCGTGAGCGCGCTCTCGGCCACGCGCCGGATCGGGCCCATCGAGGTGTAGTAATCGGTGACGAGCCCGACGATGCCGCCTCCGATCGCGCCGGCGGCCAGCGTCTTCACCGCGGCCGCTCCGATACCCATCGAGGGAAGGACGAAGGCCGCGGCGGCCACCACGAGGAATGGAGGCAGCAGCAGCGCGATCCGAAGGACCTGCCCGGGCGGCATGTTCTTGAGCGCGCGCATCAGGAAGATTGCCGCGATCGAGACGGCGAGCCCCAGCGTGGCCAGCAGCAGGGGAAGCTCGAGCGCCACGCGGCGCAGCGTCTCCTCCGATGTCACTTCCGGCGCGAGGGCGCGGAGCTCTCGAACGGGGAGCGTCATGCCGAGGGCCATCGCGGCGACGACCGCGGCCACGTAGCTCTCGTAAATGTCGGCGCCCATCCCCGCGATGTCGCCGACGTTGTCGCCGACGTTGTCCGCGATGACGCCGGGATTGCGCGGGTCGTCCTCGGGGATGTTGGCTTCGACCTTGCCGACGATGTCGGCGCCCACGTCGGCCGCCTTGGTGTAGATGCCGCCGCCGATCCTGGCGAAGAGCGCGATGGAGCTCGCGCCGACGGCGAAGGCGTGGATCAGCGTGCCGAAGTGCTCATCGTGCTTGAAGTTGCCGAACAAGGCGCTGATGCCAACGAGCCCGAGGCCCGCGACGCAGAGACCCATCACGGATCCGCCGTCGAGGGCCGTCATCAACGCGGCGGGCTTGCCGTGCGCACGCGCGGCCTCGGCCGTCCGGACGTTGGCGTAGGTGGCCGCCTTCATGCCGATGAAGCCCGCGAGGAGCGAGAGAAACGCGCCGAAAAGGAACGCGGCGCCCGCCTCGACTCCGAGGCGCCACGCCAGGAGCACGAAGACGACCGCGGAGTACCCGGCGAGCACCTTGTACTCGCGCATCAGGAACGCCATCGCCCCTTCGCGGATGTAGCGGGCGATGCGGGCCATCGCGTCGCTGCCTTCGGGGGCAAGCTTCACGCGGACATAGAAGCCGCCAGCAAGGAGGAGAGCGAGGACGCCGGTACCTGTCGCCTCGAGGGACAAGACTTGCACGGATGGGGGGCTCCTAAAGAGTCGGGGGGACACCTCTACGTCGATCTTCGGGGGCTTTTCAAGCCCCCCGCGTCTTTTCGAGGGTCGCGTGACTCCGTCGGCTCCCAGTTTGCTCTCAGCCCACCCCAGACCAAGCCTTCTTCGCCCACGAGGCAGCGCGCGCCACGCAAGGATCCGCGCTGCTCAACGCCGGAACCTCGGCGGCGCGCCCGGACAGCATTCCATCAATCGCTCGTTCCAGGCCGGCCTCCAGGGAGCCAAGGTCGTACCCCCCCTCGAGCGCCAGCACCATGCGACCTCCGGCCGACTGCCCGGCGATGCGTGCCAGCTCGCGCGCCATCCAGCCAAAAGCTTGCGGCGTCAGCTGCATCTGCCCGAGTGGATCGCGCGCCGACGCGTCGAACCCGGCGCTCACGAGCACCAGGTCCGGGCGGTACGACTCGACGACTGGGAGCACGACTCGCTCGAACGCGCTGCGATACACGGCATCGCCGCCCCCCGCTGCGAGCGGCACGTTCACGGTGTACCCCTTGCCCTCCCCAACCCCGACCTCCTCGGCGTCTCCCGTGCCCGGATAGAACGGCGACTGGTGCGTGGAGACGTAAAGCACGTGCGGATCGTTCGAGAAGATCTCCTGCGTCCCGTTGCCGTGGTGCACGTCCCAGTCGACGATGGCGATCCGCTCCATGCCGCGCGCGCGCGCATGCGCGGCCGCCACGGCTACGTTGTTGAGCAGGCAGAACCCCATGGCCCGCGCCGGTCGCGCGTGGTGGCCCGGAGGCCGAAGCAGCGCTGCACCCTTTTTGGTGGGCCCGTCGACGATCGCGTCCACCATCGCCACTAGGGACCCCGCCGCGAGGCGCGCTACCTCGATGCTGTTCGCCGACACGTAGGTGTCCGGGTCGAGATAGCCGGCTTCGCCGCGCATTCGCGCCAAGGCGTCGAGAAACTGAACGTCGTGAACGAGAACGAGCTCGTCGTTGGTCGCCGCGCGTGCGTTCACCCGGTCGAATCGGACCCCTCGCGCGACCATGCGCGCGATGGCGTCTCGCGCAGCGCTCAGACGCTCGGGCCGCTCGGGGTGGTGACCAGGGGGGGCGTGTCGGTCAAAGCGCGCATCATCAACTAGGAGGGCGGCCGTCGGCCCAGCTTCCGCTGTCATGACGCCCGGGCTCCTACTCGCATGTTGCCGCGGTCTCCACGCGAATGGTAGCGTTTTGGTCGCTGCGGAGGGAAAGCAGCAGCCGCTCTACACCGTGCGACGGCGGGCGGGGACGCACCACCGCAACGCTTGGGAGGATCCGAGGGCCAATGCGAACGAAGATCATCGCGGTTAACGCTCTGATCGTTGCAGTGATGGGCTTGTTGTCGTTCTTGCTCGTGAAGTCGTCCTTGAGCACGGCGGCGGGCAACAAGGACCAGGTGGTGGCCACCGCGCAGGGCACCGTGAACGGGGCTGCGGCGTGGGTGGAGCTCGACGCCCTGCGCGCCGAGGGCTGGCTCGCGGCGTTCGCGAACGACGCAGCAACCGCGGACGCCCTTTCCAAGGCGACGCCAGCGGCACGCGCAGACGCTGCCACGAAGCGATGCGACGATATCGTGAGCCAAGCAAAAAACTCGCCCCTCTTCGAGCGAGATGTCCCCACCTTCGTCGCGATCGTCGACACCAGCGGAAGGATCGTCGGGCGCAACAGCTCGAACATGAACCGCGGCGACGACATCGGCTCGATGCATGCGGGCCTCAAGGCCACGCTCGCAACCGGAAACCCGGGCTCGGACGTCTGGTACGAGCACGATCGGTATCTGGCCTCCTACGTGGGCATCAAAGACGAGGGCAAGGTCGTCGCGGCGATCGTCATCGGGCGTCCTCTCGACGACGCGCTCTCCCTCATCAGCCAGCAGACCGCCGGGCGACCGCTGGTTCTCGTGGCGCCCAAGGGCGATGGTTTCGAGGTCGTCGCGCACTCGGCGCAGACGGGGCCCTTGCTCGACGACTCCGTGAACAAGGGCGCGAAGGACACGCTCAAGAACGCGCTGCTGCACCAGCAGCCCGACGTTGTCCGCGACGGAGAGATCCTGGTCGCGGTCTCGCCGCTCACCAGCTTCGAGGGGGGCAAACGTGCGCTCCTGGCCGCCGAGGCTCCCGCGTCGCTGATCCAGGATCCGACGGGCGTGGCTCTCGTTCCCATCGTCGGTGCCGTCGGGATCGGGCTCGTGCTCGTCGTGGTCGGGGGCTGGCTGCTCGGCAACTACATCACGCGGCCGATCGACATGCTCGAGGAAGGGCTGCTTGCCATCCTCAACGGCCAGGCCGACAAGCGCTTCGAGCTGGATCACGCCGAGCTCGGCGGTCTGGCGTTCCGGATCGACCAGCTACTCAACCAGCTGATGGGCGTGGAAGAGGACACCACCGACGAGGAGGGGCGTGTCTCGCGCGCTCCGAGCGCCGCGGCCGCGGCCACGTTCACCGACTCGCTCGAAGTCGACGACAAGCGGATGCAGCAATCGGCCGAGGGCGCGGTCGACCCCGACGTCGCCCGCCGCCTCGCGCTCGAGCCCAAGGGCCAGTACTACACGCGTATTTACAAAGAATACATCACGGCCAAGAAGGCTATCGGCGAGGCTACGGACCACATCAGCGAGCAGGCGTTCGCCGCGCGCATCCAGAGCATGGAGCAGGATGCGTCGCAAAAGTACGGGCGGCCCGTCCGCTACCAGGTCCACGCCCGGAACAAGGAAGTCGTTCTCCTGGCCGTGCCGCTCTGAGCGATCACTCCCGCGCTCGCATCCGCGGCCAGGGTGACCTGCCCGGCTTCACGAGCTAGATAGCTCACCCGATGGGTCTCTTCGATCTGTTCAAGGGTGGCGACGCGGGCGCGCGACCAAAAGCAAGTGCGGCCGCAAAGTGGGCGGATCGCGTCGACAAGCGGGTCCAGAACTACGACAGGCAGGAAGCCATCCAGGCGCTCTCCGAGCTGGGTACCGCCGACGCGGTGACCATCCTGATGAAGCGGTTCACCTTTCACGCCGATCCGTCGATCACGGATCAAGAAGAGAAGGACTCGGCGTTTCGCGGCGTGCTGCGCGCCGGAAAAGACGCGGTCGACCCCGTGCGAGCCTTCACCGAAAGGGCCGAGAGTCTCGCCTGGCCGATGAAGATCATGAAGGAGCTCCTCGGCGAGGACGAGTACGTCGAAGAGCTGCTCCGGTGGCTGTCTCGGTGGGACACCGAATACGCCAAGTTCATCGATCCGAAGATTCAGCTGCTCACGGCGCTGGAGGAGCACCACCATCCGCGCCTCCGCGAAGAGGTCGAGCGCTTCCTGGAGGACGTCAACGAGCCAGCGCGTTTCCACGCCGCTTCTACGTTGCTCGCGCACGGCGACGCCGTTGCGCTGCCCGCGCTGGTGAAGCTACTGGTCGATGAAGAGAGCGTCCGCGTTCGTATGAAGGTCGCCGAGGGGCTGTCGGCTCGCGGCTGGCGCGTTCCCGATGCCGACCGAGCCGCCATACGCAAAGTCCTGCCGCCGCCCTTCAGCGTCGATTCCGACGGCAAAGTCACGAAGAGATAAAGCTCTTTTCTCCCGCCCCTGTCAGGACGTGGATAGAGCTCGATGAGCACTTATTCGTTGATCTTGGGCGCCGGGAACGAGAAGCCGACGGCCAGCGTGACCAGCTGGTTGAACTTGAACGTGTCGTCCGAGCTATTGACCTGGTTGTCGGGGTAGTTTCCGTTGGGGCCCCCGCCGCGCGTGTCGAATCCAGCCGGGTTCCAGTAGAACGGCAGCGCGCGGTACTCGATGCCGAACGACACGAGGTTGGACGGCCAGAACGTTAGGTCGACGCCGAAGGTCCAGGTGATCTTCGTCTGCCCGGCCGTTGCGAACGACGCGGGATCGTAGCAGGGGAGCTGGCCGCCGCCGCCGCAGTACTGGCGCTCCTGGATACCGACGACTGCGAGACCGGCGGCGAGCGAGAGATCCGTGTCGACGAAGATCTTGTTGAAGATGGCGAGCTTGCCGCGGAACGGGATGAACGTGACCTGCGGCGCGATGACGTACGAGAGCTTCGCCGTCTGGTCGGCGAACGACGCGTTCGACCCGATCTGCGACGGTGACGCACCCGGCGTGGGTGACGAGCAGTTACCCCCGGGGCATCCGCCGGTATGGTTGACGTTGATGACGGTCTCGACGTTGCGCGGTGCGTACTGGTTGACCTCGTTGGTCAGCGTCGTCGTCTCGCTCCAGACGCCGCCCGCCCCCCAGACTCCGATGCCGAGCCAGTCGGTCAGATAGTAGTTGAGCCGCGCGCCCGCGAGCAGCGTGCGCCGGTACTCGTCGAGCAGCGTGAACGACGCCGTGGGAGCGAACTCGAACCGGCCCTTGCGATAGAGACGCATATGACGAACGGCCGGCGCGCCCTTGAGCGGTCCGGTGACCTGGATCTCCTGAGCGCGGGCCTCGCGGCTGCCAGACATCGCGGCAACTGCCAGACTTGCGGCTAGGACCGCCTTGACGAAACGCCGCTTCATCGCCGTCATCGTCTCCGTTCTCATTTGGGCAACGCGTATTCGAACGAGGTCGGCAAGAAGACCGAGAGGCCAACCTGCATCTGAACGTCGTTCGTGAAGTGGGTGTTCGTGTCGTACCACGTCGCCGGGTTGGTCGGGCTACTCGGGCCGTACCCCATCGCCCCAACGGGGACGTCGGCGCCCGTCGCAACCGTCGTCGACTCGATCCTCTCGAAGTACATGATGTCGCGGATCTCGAGAGTCGCCGCGAGCCACCGGTTGAAGAAGATGCGTAGGCCAATGCCCACATCGAAGTTGATCAAGTTGTTCCAGCTGAACAACCGGTTGTCAGGGTCGATGACGGAAATCGGCTTCGTACGAATCAGACCGAGACCGCCGTCGATGTAGCCGTCGTAGTTGAAGATGAAGTCGCCGAACCCTGCGAACTTGCCGTACATCGGGACGTACGTGAAGTTGACGTCTCCGCTCAGTTGATAATCATTCAGCGGAATCGCAACGTGCGCTGCGCGGCGAAGCTGGAAGTTGAAGTCCGAGGGCGAGTTGAGACCATCGTACCAGTTGCCCACCACGCCGACCGCCAGGACCTGCGTGAGGTAGTAGTTGAGGGCGAGGCCCGGCGCGTCGTGCGACACGAACTGGTCGTTCAGGGTGAACGCGAAGAAGGGCTGGATCTCGAAACGGCCGCCCTTGAGCACGTATTGCTGCTGCACCGCGTAGACTTCGGCGCGGATCGTCTTCTTCGCTTCTGCGCCGAGGTTGAACTCTTTCGCCGCCTGACACTGGGGCGCGTCTGGCGTGATCTGGCAGATGTCCATCCCCCCGCCCGTATCGCCGCCGGTGGCCTCTCCGCCCACGCCAGCACCCGCTTCGCCCCCGGCGGGGGGTGGAGTCGCCTGGTCGGCGCTGCCCTCCGCCGGAGGCGGAGTGGCGGCCGCCGGCGCAGGCGTAGAATCGGCATCTGCATCGGCGGAAACGGGAGCCGCCGGTGCCGGCGTAGTCCCCTTGGGCTTCTTCTTCTGGGCGTATGCCGCCTGCGGCAACAGCACGAGTGCTGCCGCGAGTAGAAGCCACCTGCGAGCCTGCTTCATTGCTACCCCTTCCGCATCCTTCTGAGGCGATACAGGCCACCGCTCCCTTCGGAAGCGGCCCTGGTTTGTGACGACGCGCAGCACCTAAACCTTGGAAACTGCTGGGGAATCAGGCTACAGCAAAAGAGAGCGCGACTATATCAGCCCGGAAAGCGGCTGGGCAACGACATTTGCCCGAGTCCCGCATGTAGACGCGATCAAGACGTTCGT
>Ga0302325_10021204_pt1 | contig 13607 bp, 14 predicted proteins | sample Palsa_T0_2_FD_201948 | JGI IMG/M metagenome (GOLD analysis project Ga0302325, IMG submission 201948) | Peat permafrost microbial communities from Stordalen Mire near Abisko, Sweden - Palsa_T0_2 | ecosystem: Environmental > Terrestrial > Soil > Palsa > Peat permafrost | place: Sweden: Abisko... | reverse complement strand
CGATCAGCGAAGCAACCGAGGTCAAGCGCGCGATCCGCGCCCCCTGGCCTTCACTTTCGCGCGCGGGCGGAAGGTAGTAGCTGAGGGGCAGCATAGACCAGCGGCACAGCACATGAGCCGAGACCATATAAGCGATGAAGTGCTCGAGCGGCAGCTCGGCAAGCAGCACGGCGCGGCTAAGCAGCGAGAGCACCAGCGCGGAAGCGCCGTAGCTGCCAATCCTGTGGTCGTGAAGAATCGCCAGCCGTTGTTCCCGGCTCCATCCGCCCATACTGTCGGCGACATCCGCGAGGCCGTCTTCATGCAGACAGCCGGTGATCAACACCAGGTATACCAACACGGCGAGAGCAGAGACGGGGCGGCCCAGATGGGGCGCAAGCACTTTCTCGATTAGCCCCGCGCCTAGCCCTATGACCAGGCCAACCAAGGGAAAATACTTGACCGCACGCGCCAAACCATCAGGCGCAAAGCCCACTTCGGGTACGGGCAGCCGGGTGAGGAACTGGAAGGCTACCGCAATGTCCACCGCAAATTGCGGGGCGCGCAAGCTCATTCCGTCGCCCCGCTGATGCCCGCGGAAGTGAAGGTTGCCATCTCCTGGTAGAGGCGCATCGCCGCTTCCAGAATGGGCATAGCCAGAACTGCACCGGTACCTTCACCCAGGCGCATATCGAGATCAAGAATGGGCTCCATTTCGAGATGAGCCAACAGAACCCGATGGCCGGGCTCCTGCGAGCGGTGACCCGCGAACAAGAAGGGCCGCACATCGGGTTCGAGGCCGCAGGCGATAGCCGCAGCCGCGGTGGAAATAAATCCGTCCACGACGATGGCGATCTTGCGCTGCGCGGCGCCCAGCATCAGCCCGGTCATGGCAGCAATCTCAAGCCCGCCACCACGGCGAAGAATTTCCCGCGGGCTTGGCTTCTCTGAAAAGTGCCGGCTCACCACGGATTCCACGACGCGGCATTTATGCGCATACGCTTCGCTCTCGACGCCCGTTCCTTTTCCGGTGACCAGGCTGGCCGGCAGGCCGGTAAGCGCGGCAGTCATGACGCTTGCCGCAGTGGTGTTGCCGATGCCCATCTCCCCCACCGCGATCAAATTCCTGGATTGAGCGTAGGCCGCCTCCGCCAGCGCGTGGCCAACCGCGAGCGCCGCTTCCAGCTCTGGGTCGCTCATGGCCGCTTCTCGCAGCATGTTCCGGCTGCCCCGGCGAACCTTACGTTGGATCAACCCGGCATGACCGCTAAGGTCGGCATCCACGCCAACGTCCACCACGTTCACTTCTACCTGGTTCAGCCGCGCCAGCACATTGATGGCTGCGCCCCCGGCAAGAAAATTGAGGACCATTTGTTGCGTCACTTGCGAAGGATACGCACTCACTCCCTCTGCCGTGATGCCATGATCGGCGGCGAACACGTAAACCGACTTGTTCAACGTAGCCGGAAAGCGCCCTTCACAGATCGCGAACCATTGCGCAGCCAGATCTTCCAGCCGTCCCAGGCTACCCAGGGGTTTGGTAAGCGAGTCGAGGTGGGCCCTGGCCTCGGCCAGATAAGCAACCGTCGCGATATTCATCGGGCCTCTTTGCGGTAGAGTTCGGCGCGCTCAATCAAAAGCGGGTGGCGATCTGGAGGACACTGAAAGGCGTGCTCCAGTATGGATGGCTTAAGAATCTGCTCCGGGCTGCCGCCGATCAGCGGCTGACCCGGACTGAGCAGAAGTACGGTCGAGAAATTCTTATCCACCAGGTGCAGATCGTGCATGGAAGCAAGGATGGTGATCCCCTCGTCGCGGAGGAAGTGCAACAGATCGATCAACTCCACCTGCCTGCCGATATCCAGGTTCTGGGTTGGCTCATCGAGCAGCAGCAGGCGGGGTTGCTGGGCCAGACCCAGGGCAATTTTGACCCGCTGGCGCTCGCCCCCGCTTAGCTCGTTGAAGACACGATGGCGCAGGCTGGACACATCTGCCAGGTCGAGGGCTCGATCGACGGCCATCCGATCGCTGCGTCCCGGCCCGCGCAGCATCCCGATGTATGGAGTTCGGCCCTGTTCCACCACCTGCTCGACGGTGAAAGCAAACGGCAACTCAAGGTGTTGAGGCACCAGCGCGACGGTGCGGGCGATCTCTTTCAGTGCAATGGTCTCCATGGCGCGCTCGCGCAAGCGAACCTGCCCGGTCGCGGGGCGCAGAACCCCGGCAACAATACGTAACAGCGTCGTTTTACCTACTCCATTGGTACCGATCAGGGCGCTGCAGCTGCCTTCTTCCAGTTCGAACGTTGCGTGGCGCAGCACGCTGTGCCCCTGGTAGTCAAAATGGAGGTCGTCGACGCGCAGCAGGCAGCTCATACGGTATAGCTCCGCTTCATCTTGCGCAGCATGTAAAGGAAGAAGGGTCCGCCGACAAAGGCCATCAGAACGCCTACCGGAAGCTCGGACGGGGCAAAGACGGTACGCGCCAGGGTATCGGCAAGCATGAGGAAAATGGCTCCGGCCAGCGCTGTGACCGGCAAGAGCCGTACGTGATCGGGCCCCATCATGAGCCGCGCGACGTGCGGCACGATCAAGCCGGCGAAGAAGATCACGCCGCCCAGCGAGACGGCCACGGCGGTCATCAGCGACCCAATCAAGATGATCGCCACCCTCGCAAACTCAACATTTATCCCCAACTGTTGGGCGTACTCATCTCCCAGAACCAGTGTGTTCAGCGTTCTCATCAGAGGAATCGCAGCTACGGTCGCCAAACCGAGTAAGGCGGCGCCGACGGCTAGCTCTGGCCAGGCGGGTATGCCGATGACGCCATGCAGCCAGGAGGCAAGAACACGGTTGCCTGCGCCCGTCCTATCGAACAGCTCGAAAAAATAGCTTGAATTCGTAAAAATGGTGCTGATGGCAAAGCCGGCGAGCAGAAGGGTAACCACGTTGGTCTTGCCTGCCGATCGAGCCAGGGAATACACCAGCGCCATGGTCGCCGCTGAGCCGACGAAGGCCAGCAGTGCCGTAGCGCTGAAGCCGAAGCTCGACCACTGGGAAAAGAAGGTGATCCCGAGGGAGGCGCCAAGGGTTGCTCCTCCCGAAGATCCGATTACGTACGGGTCGGCGATAGGATTGCGAAAGAGCCCCTGAAATAGCAGGCCGGAGAGAGCCAACGCCGACCCCACAACGCCCGAGGCCAACACCCGCGGCAGGCGTAGATGAAACAGGATGAGGCGCTCCGTTTCGCTGAGCGGTCTATGCCAGAACATGGCGGCAAAAATGGCACGTGGCGAAATGTGGACTGCGCCGGTCCCGAGAGAGAGCAGGGTCACAAACCCTAGCCCCGCGATGAGCAAGAGGTTGAGAACCAGGGGCGCGAGTGTGTGTCTTCGCGTCCCTGCAACCGCGGGGGCGTGGGTGGTGCTGACTGTGGCTATTTCAATCGCCAGGACTCGCCTCCAATACTGACCTTAATTCCGGCCCGCACGGTAAAGGGAAGTGCGGGATAGCCGAACTCTTCGCTGTAATGCTCGCTCAACAGATTCTGCATGTCGGCGTAGGCCGTGAGCGATCGTGTGATCTGGTAGCCGCCCCCGAGTTCAAGGCGTTGATACGCGCCGTCAAGGTTGCGGTTGGGGAGCAGCAGGCTATTGCCGAACTGCGCATCGGTGAGAAAGTCGCTATCATCCCGCCGGCCAACCAGGGTACCGGTAAATGCTCCATACCACTTGGATTGATTATAAGTAACGCCGAAATAGCCGGAGTGGGGAGCGCGATTGAACGGTCGTGCCCCGACCAAAGGAGAAAAGGCGCCGATCGCTATGTTGGGGAAATTGGGGTTGTAAGTGGGCAGAGACTCACTGGAAAAGGACTGCTGTACCAGCGCATCAAGATAGGTGTAGCCGCCGCGGGCAAAGAGATGACTTCCGATCTTGTACTCGGTGGCCACCTCGGCTCCCTGGGCGCGGAAGGCCTGGGAGTTGACCGCTGCTCCAAATTCGACCGCAGGATCGCTGGCGGCGGGCAGACCAAGTGCGAGCAAGGCCGATTGCGGCACGAATTCCACACCGTTGGTGAACTCGTTGTGAAAGTAAGTCAAGGTGATGCGGGCGCGGCCGTTCCAGAGTTGTTGATCGATGCCTCCGTCGAAGGTGCGGGAAGTTTCCGGACCGATCGGAGACACGTGATACTGCTGGATGAGCTCGCTGCCGTTAGGCAATGCATCGAGGATGCCGAAAAGAGAAATGCTCTGATAGTAGATGCTGGGCTCTTTGATGCCTTTGCCGAAGCTGAAATTCAGCTTGGTTCCACTCAGCCAGCCGGCATTGCTGGGGCGGAACAGATAGTAGGCAAGGGAAGCCCGAGGCGTAGCGGCAAAACCAAAGAGACCATTATCCTCGAGCCCGCTGCCCACCGTGTAATAGAGACGGTTCCACAGGTCGCCCGCAAGTTGAACGGTGTAGCTGTAGTTACCGCGTTCGATGGCGGTCGGCGTCCCTCCTGAGGTGAGCGTTGATCCGCGCTCGTCTTCATATTTAAATGCGCCCAAAGCGACGATATGCGCGTTGATCCGGTAGTCGGTCTGGGCATACACAAAGTCTCGCTTGCTGGGGGCCAGGTAGTCGTTTGGATAGCTCGATCCGTAACTCGCACCGTATTGAAAGATCGCCTGGCCGCTTACGTTATAGCCATTCGCTCCTTGAACATTGACCGGGGCTCCCAGGTACACGTCCTCGCCGGGGTCATAGATCCCGGTCGCAGCGAAGTCAGTGTAGTTGTAGTGCAGGCGCAACCCGCCGTAGCGAATCTGGTTGTGCCATTTCTCCGTGCTCTGGTTGTTCCAGGCGCCGCTATAGTAGCTGTCCTGTTCTTTAACATTTGCCGCGTCAGGGATGCCGTAAAGCAGGATGGCATTGGGCTGGTCGGAGGCCACGTTGATTTTTCGCAGGGTAAAGCGCAGATCGTTGGCGGTATTCGGTGTCCAGCCAAAATTGCCCGCGTAGGTCCCATTGTGAAAGGCATCGAAGGGTAGACTGTTGCGCGTATCCGTGCGCGCCAGGGCGGAGTAATAATCAAAGTGACGAAAAGTGCCGCCCAGCGTGCCCACCTGGCGAAAGGTATTGAAATTGCCACCATCGCCGGAATAGGTCAGCAAGGGAAGCAGGGTGCTGCCGCGAGCAGTGGTAAGGCTCACCACTCCTGCCAATGCATCGGAGCCGTAGAGCGCGCTGTTCGGCTCCCGCAAAACCTCGACCTTATCGATGCCAACCGCATCGATATTGGCAAACTCAACCGCTCCGCCTATATCGTCGGCCGGCACTCCATCGATCAGCACCTTATTGGCGTTGGTGTTGCCGCCGCGGATCGACAAGCCGGTGGTGCCCCCTACCTGCCCCGTCTGCGTGACCTGAGCGCCAGGAATCAAGCGCAACGGATCCTGTATTTCCGTAGAGTAACGGTATTGATCGGCGTTTAACACGCTCACGGGAGCGCCCACCTGAGCTTCGGGAGTAGGTGTTCCTGTGGCGGTTACGGTTACCTGCTGGGTTAATGTCTGCGTCGACAGGGTGATATCCACCTGGGCCTGGGCCGTGGCCGCGACAAAGATTGAATTGCTGGTGGTTGACTGAAACGTTGGCGCGACTGCCCGGACCTGGTAATGGGCGGTCTTGTCAAGATGAAAGGTGTAATTGCCATTGGCATCCGTGACAGTGCTTTGAGCCACGGTTGTGCCTTCAAGTAACTCCACCGTTGCCGAAACAACGAGTGCTCCCAACGGGTCAGTCACCGTTCCGTGCACACTGCCACCCGCAGCGCCAAGCACTGTTAACGGCGCGAGCAGCAGAGCCAACATCGCGAACCACCGGCGGAAAATCAAAAGGTCGTACATGTCTTACCCCCCTCGGGTTGTGAAGCAAGGCCGTTCTCCTGACTTACGCGTCAACAAACCGTGGCTGCCTTCCCAGGATTGACCCCGGTGGCGTTGATCGTCCTCGCCCGGTTCTCTGCGCTTACAGTTACGGGGTAGTGGCGGATTTGCACCGCCTTCTCGTTACCTTGCCGTGCTTATGCTTCTGTCTCATGTTTTGGGTGCTCCACAGGTCGCGCGTTTGCGAGATGGGGAATAGCCCCGGACGGTTAAGGATGAAATTCCCTGGCCAACTCCTCCAATGCATCGATGGCCACCGGACTTGGTTCCTGTATGCCGGCGTCAACGTAATAAACCTTGCCTGACTGGATCGCGGGCAGACTGCTCCAGCCGGGCCGTTTCTGCAACATCCCGATCGAGATCTTTCCTCCGCGAATGAGCACCAGCGCCTCGGGTGCTCGGGTGACCACAGTTTCCATGCTGACCTCCGGCCAATCAGGCAGCAGATCGTCAGTCACTGACTTGGCGCCCGCGGTCTCGACAAGCTGGCTGATGAACGCGTTCTTACCGATGGTAATGATCGGGTCATACCACACCGGTACCAGCACTTTGGGCGCTGGTTTGCCTGCCGAACGCGCTCTGACGGCTTCGATACGCTGGTTAAGGCTGGCGTTGAGCGCCGCTGCCTGGGGCACGCGATTGAGTGCTTCGCCCACGCTGCCGACGGAGCGCAGTATCCCTGAGAGACCGTGGGGATCAACCAGGTACACGGGCACTCCTACGTTCTGCAACTGGGCCGCAGTTTCCGTTGCTCCCGGTATGCTCGTGCCCAGCACCAGGTCGGGATGGAAGGAAAGAATGGTCTCGATCGAGGGCTTTACCAGGCCTCCGATACTGGGCTTCTTCAGGGCTGCGGGAGGATGGATGGTGTAATCGCTGACCGCGACCACATCATCCCCCGATCCCAGTGCGAACACCGTATCAGTAATGCTGGGCACGAGGCAGACGACTCGATGCGGGTGGTCGGGCACCGTGACTGTACGGCCGGTCTCATCCGTGATGACGCGGCTAGCCTGCGCAGCGAAGGCTACCACCAGCAGGACAAACAACAACAGAGCCCTGGTCATGACTGCACCGCCCCCTTAAGCACCAAGGGCAAGCCGGCGACCAGCAAAAGCACATCGGACGCCACCGCGGCCACGCGCTGGTTCATCTCCCCCAAAAGGTCGCGGAAGCGCCGGCCGGAGGCATACTCCGGCACCACGCCCATTCCAACCTCATTCGAGACCAAAACCACTGAGCAGGGGGGCGACTGCAGGGCGCTGCAAAGGGCATCGATGGAGGCTGGTTCATCGCTGCCGGCATGGAGAAGGTTGGCAGCAAAAAAGGTGAGGCAATCGATGATCAACAGGTGGCAGCCAGGACCGTGAAGGGCGATGGTCTCCGCCAGCGCCAGGGGCTCCTCGACCGTTTGCCAATGTTGCGGACGACTGCTGCGGTGGAGATTAATCTTGCGCCGCATTTCGTCATCGCCGGCCTGGGCCGTGGCCACAAACACCACTCGTTCGGCTCGTTGGCCAAGCTGCTGCGCGTAGCGGCTTTTTCCGCTGCGCGCACCCCCCAACAAGAGGGTCACCGTTTTGCTGCGGTTTGAATGCATGCATCGCCTCTGCGCAGAGCAAAGCCCTGGCGGGAAGCGGGATCTAAATAAAAAGGCAGCGTCCGCGCTGAGGAGCAAACGACGTCAGCGAGGTTGCTTTCCAGCTCTCCCATCGAAGCTGAAACGGCCCTGGTGGGCATCTGGCCGGTCTCCTGACTTACGCTTCTTCGAGTTTGAACAGCCTTCCCAGGAATTACATCCCAGTGGCTAGAGCAAATTGGTTCAACTCTCAGCGCTTACAGTTACGGGGTAGTGGCGGATTTGCACCGCCTTCCCGAACACCAGATTGCTCAAAGATAGCTCGCCAGTTGCGGCGCGTCAATGGTGATTAGACCGTCATGACCTTCGATCCACCTAAGAGGACGAAAATGACGCGGACGAATATTAAGTGGGTGGAGGTTGCAGTTCGATTTTCGACGGAGCGAGCGTAGTGAGAGATCTGCGGCACAACAAACAGCCCAAAGACCACGGCGAGGTAGATAAACGGAGTGCGCGGTCCTTGCAAAGCTCTGCTCCAGGTGATTTGTGGCCCAGGCTGAAAGGGGAGGTTTTACTTTAACGCGGTTAAGCGAGGGAGGGAATGGAATTCTGCTTTCCGGGAGGGGTCAGAGCAGGGCGTGTCGCTTCACAGATCCTTTAGCAGCCAGCGGACGGATCTCCTCTGAATTTCCATGTATTGAGGATTCCACATCGCATGGATCGTATGGCCGACTGCAGTGAATACCACCCGGCCCTTGCCGAAGTCGTAGGCCCAGCCCGAGATCGACCTGGTCCCCAGATCTTCGAACTTCAGACCATCGACATTCTCCGCTTCCAGGATGAGGTACTTTGGATCCCCGTTATAAGTCACGTAATGCTGCTCATCGTTCACCATGAACGAGCTCATGCCGGCTGTGATCGGATGCTTGTTCTGCGTAGCATGAACCTGAAAGGGCCGCAGGGGCGGGTGACCGATATACGCTCCGCCCATCACCTCATGGTAATTTTTCGAGCTGAGCGAGATGTGGCTACTGTTGTGGAGGGCATAGAAGCCATTCCCTGAAGCCACGAAGTCTTTGATCGCTGTCCCTTGCTCCTCCGTGATCCAGTTAACGGGCTTTGCCTCGGGAAAGCTTTTGGGTGTTTCGAGATCTGCCTCGTAGGCCGAGTAGGCGTCCGGCCCCAGGTAGCCGCCGGGCCAAATCATGCCGTCGCGCAGGATCAGCAGCAGCTGATAATCCTTCAATAAACTGGCGGAGATCTGATCGTATTGAATGGTGTAGTCGATCGGAATATCGAGTTCTTTAAACACCCGGTTCAGGCTCACGCAAATGTAATCCGGGTTGTGGTAGCGGTCGCCGACGAGTGCCAGGGCGCGCGGCTTCCCACCGCCACGAGCAGACGAAGAACCAAGGCCCAGCAATCCGGCACCGGCCACGATCCCGGCATTCTGAACCAACGCCCGTCGCGACAGATTCGCTCGCGGCAACTTCATTGCGCCTCCAAGGCTACTCGGCAGGAACAAATAAAATAGCGACCGGGGATGGCGTGTCGATTGTCTGGCCAGCCGGCTTCAACTGGCCGTCCTTCGGATCAACACTAAAAACCACCATGGTGTTCGAATCCTGATTGGCCGCGATGAGATACTTGCCCGTTGGATCAAGGGCAAAATTCCTGGGGGTTTTCCCTTGCGTGGGTACCACCTGAACCTTGGTCAGAGTACCCTTGGCGGGATCAATGGCGAACACCGTGATGCTGTCGTTCCCGCGGTTGGAGGCGTAAAGAAAGCGGCCGCTTCGATCGACCTCTATCTCTGCGGAATTGTCCTCTCCCTTGAAGTCATCGGGCAGGTTGGAAATGGTTTGCACTGGCGTCAGAGAGCCCTTCGCAGCGTCGTAGGAAAAGACAGCCACGCTGGAGCGCATTTCGCACACCGCGTAGGCGTACTTTGCCCCACGTCCGAAGGCAAAATGCCGCGGTCCGTAACCTGCTTTCACCTGCGCGAACGCAGGATCGTTGGGAGCAAAGGTGCCTTTTTGCGCGTCGATGCGATAAATCGTGACCTGGTCAGTACCCAGATCAGGGACAAAGAGGAAGCGATTGTCAGGCGAAAGCACCACCGCATGCGCATGCGGTCCCTGCTGCCGGGCAGGGTCTATGCTCGAACCGCTATGCTGATAGAATCCTGTTCTCTCGCCGAGGCTGCCGTCGGCCTTGATCGCGAAAGAGGCAACATTTCCACTTCCATAGTTGGCCACGAAAAGCATTTTGCCCGTTTTGTCGACGACCAGGTGGCAAGAGCCGCCGCCTCCGGCATCGACTTTATTGAGAAACGTCAACGCGCCGGTCTTGCGGTCGATGGAGTAGCTGCTGACCAAGCCGTTCTTCTTATAGTTGTCCGCTCCGGGTTCCGGGCCCATCTCGGTGACGGCGTATAGAAAACGATGCTGGGGATCAGTAGCCAGAAACGCAGGATTTGGCAACTCGGCCGCGACACCGATCGCAGTGAGCCGGCCGGTCGCAGGGTCGAAGCGGAAGCTATCAATGCCTTTGCTGCCGGTGCCGGTGTAGGTGCCAACGTAAGCCAGGTAGGAGCTGGCGCCATACGATGCGGCCCCGGCTAATGTCATGTATCCAAGCATTGCTAACCTCATCAGTTTCTTGATAATCGTCATCGTCACCCTCGTAAATTCAGGACGCCGCCATCAAAGGGCAGGTCTGCTCCGGTAAGAAAGCTCGCAAGATCCGAGCACAAATAAACCGCTAGCCCCGCCACTTCCTCTGGTCTCGCCATTCTGCCTACGGGTTGTGTTTTTGCCAACTCGACCAGCATCTCGGCCTCGCGGCCGGGATAGTTCTGCTTCAGGTAGCCATCCACAAAGGGAGTATGAACGCGGGCCGGCGAGATGCAATTGCAGCGAATGTTCTTGCCCAGGTAATCCTTGGCCACCGACAGGGTCATCGCGCGAACCGCGCCTTTGCTCATGGAGTAAGCGAATCGGTCTGGAATGCCGGCGACGGCGGCCATGGATGCGAGATTGATAATGACTCCGCCCGATTGCTCGAGCATGACCGCGATCGCAGCCTGCATGCACAGGAAGGTGCCCTGCACGTTGACCCTGAAGAGGCGCTCGAAGTCCTCGACGGTGGTGGTCGCAATGGTCCCGATGTGGGCAATGCCTGCACTATTAATAAGGATGTCGATGGGCCCCTGAGAGGCGATGTCGTTGAATACCTGGCGAACGCTTTCCGGGTTGGCCACATCGCAGGGCAAGGACGAAGCTTGTCCGCCTGCGCGATTTATCTCGGCAGCACTTTCCTGAGCGGCGGCGGGATTGATATCCAGGACCCAGACGTGAGCCTGGTGTGCGGCCAAAGCAGCACATATTGCCTTTCCAATTCCGCTCGCCCCGCCAGTGACAACGGCGACTTTGCGATTGAGTTCAGTGCCGTTCACCGCGGACCTTCCCCTGAACGGAGCCGCCGGACCGCAGGTCCCTCCACTGCGCTGCGCTCCGGTCGGGATGACAAGGGAAGGGATTGCGCTTCCAGGAGCCGTTCTTCATCACCTTTGGTGGGCCAACGGCCCATGATTCCTCCTGTCGGGATGACAATTGTGCTTTGCCCGTAAAAGCTTCAGCAGGAAGTAATTGACCCCGCTAAAGAATTGTCATCCCGACCGAAGCGAAGCGTAGTGGAGGGACCTGCGGTTATTTCCCGCTCTGGGGCTGTTTGCCGTACTAGAACGCTTCCTTGATGAAGTGGGCTGTTTTGGTGCCGGCTTTTTCGGTGTAGTAGACCGTTACCTTGGCTGATTTGTCCGCGCCTTCGGCAATATCCTTGCCCGTGTCTTTAGCCGCGCGATCGGTTAAGTGGAAGGTTTCTTCGGTGCCGTCGGCGGTCTTCACGGCGATGGTCTTTGCTCCTCTGTCGATGTGCGAAACGGTGCCGTCTGTCGCCTTCAACCCGTCATCGCCGATCTTATCGATCTCGTGCGCTGTATCCTTGCCGCCTACACTGGTGTAGTGGACGGCCACTTTGCTGCCTTCCTCCACCCCGTGGGCTGCGTCTAACGTTCCGCGCTTGGTATCTTTGGCTCCGTCTACGGTGACGTCGCCGGCGTAGTGAAAGGTGTGCTCGGTGCCGTCTTTCGTTTTGACCACCAGGGTCTTGGTACCCGAGTCGACCTTCTTCACCGTACCGTCCACCGCATGAACCACATCTTGCGCCGCGAGACTTAACGACGTCGTCAACGCGAACGCACTCACCAGGGCTAATGTTTTGATCATGTCCATCCTCTTTCGAACTCTGTGAACACAATCTTACATCACCAACCGCCACCCAATGCCTGGTAGAGCTGCACATAGTTCTGCAGCTCGGCAAACCATGCCTGGGTGGTCTGGAGCTCGGCGGTGAAGTATTGCTGCTGGGTGGTTAACACTTCGAGAAAGCTGGTGGCTCCGCCCGTGAAACGAACATTTGCCAGGCGCGAAGTCTCTTTGTAAGTGGCTGCCTGCTCCTGCAGCTTCACCCGGTAGAGCCGCGATTGACTGCCTCAGCTACCTGGGCTTTCGCTTGGGCAATCACCACTTCAAAAGCGTGAGGATCTATTTCATAGAGAAGCTGTCCCTTTTTTACGAAGAAACCATCGCGGTAGTTTTGCTGCAGCAGATAGCCTTGAACCCTGGGAGTGATTACGGCGTTGTCACGTCCGTTTAACTGGGCCACCCACTCCTGGTAGATGGGAACATTCCTCTGGGTAACCTCGGTAACTTCAACTTCGGGAGGTCCCTGTTCAGGAGCTTGCTGCTTTTCTTTACAACTAATCAGCAAGGGACCTGCGGTTTCTTTTCCGGGTACTCACACACCCTCTTGTTGCCGGGTGAGGCGGAAGTATATCTTAGGACGGTATGGGGATCAGCCGAGGAGAATGGGCCATAGCACTGCTCCTCGCCTTCGCCCCGCTTCCTCTGTCTCGAGCTCAGCAGAGCGCGCCGGCCGCAAGCGAACAAACGACAACAGAGCAACAGGAAGACCCAAGAGGGATTCGCACCCGGGAGTTCCTTGGACTGGGCAGGATGCCGGACGCAAAGATGGCCGCCGAGGGGGCAAAGATCTTCGGATCAACGTGCGGCTTTTGTCATGGAGAGAATGCTCGCGGCGCAAGTGCTCCCGATCTATTGCGCTCACCCGTGGTACTCGACGACAACCAGGGAGAACTTATCGGCCAAACCGTGCACCAGGGAAGACCAGGAATGCCCGCCTTCCCCTCATTCACCACCGAGCAGGTGCGCGACCTCGCGGAATATCTCCACCTGCAGGTGGAGCTGGCAGCGAATCGGGGAACCTACAAAGCGCTGAACGTGGTAACCGGAAATGCCAAGGCGGGCGAGGCCTATTTCAACGGCGCGGGAAAATGCAATACCTGCCACTCAGTCACTGGTGACCTGGCGCACATCGGGTCAAAGATGGACCCGCCCGATCTGCAACAAAGGTTCTTGTACCCGGGCCCCAGCCAGCAGCCATCCGCTACCAGGGTTACGGTGATCTTAAAAGATGGTACGCAGATCAGCGGGACCCTCAAGCATCTCGATGATTTTTACGTCTCGCTCGACGATGCCGCGGGCAACTACCGCTCGGTCGCTCTGGAAAAGGGCGTCAGCGTAAACGTGGAAGACAAGCTGCTCTTCCATCGCCAGATGTTGGATAAGTACACCAATCAGCAGATGCACGACCTCACGGCCTACCTGGTGACTTTGAAGTGAAAATAGTCTTTTGCTGCCTGCTTGCATTGCTGCCCAACCTATCAGCTGCCCAGGGTCTTGATCCCCACAAGCTGCTGCAAAAGGAACCCACCGACACCTGGCCCACTTACAACGGAGACTACTCCGGCCGTCGATTCAGCCCTTTGACCCAGATCCAGACTTCGAATGTCCGCCATCTGTCGCTGGCCTGGATGTATCGCGTGAAGATCGCCGGTGGCGCCATGCGCGGAGTCGGAGAGCCCGATATCAAGTCCACACCGTTGATGGTGGACGGTGTTCTCTATTTCACCGTTCCCGATCACGTGTATGCTCTCGACGCACGCACGGGTGCGGAGCTATGGCATTACGACTGG
>Ga0302325_10021203_pt1 | contig 13609 bp, 12 predicted proteins | sample Palsa_T0_2_FD_201948 | JGI IMG/M metagenome (GOLD analysis project Ga0302325, IMG submission 201948) | Peat permafrost microbial communities from Stordalen Mire near Abisko, Sweden - Palsa_T0_2 | ecosystem: Environmental > Terrestrial > Soil > Palsa > Peat permafrost | place: Sweden: Abisko... | reverse complement strand
GCCCAATGCCAAGATCATCGCGTGGGCATCATCTACCATTAGTCCCCATCGTCCCGTTCAACAAAAAATACCTCTAGCCTGTCCCAGATCCAATACAACACACGCAATCCATCCAGTTACCAACGAAACACTCGAGAACTTCATCCTCCCCTCTCCCAATCCGGCAAAACTCAACATACACACCCTAACAATTATCCCCATCCCTTTCCCTTCGATAAATACCGTATAGGTCCCAGAACACCAACACACCAATACCGTACGGCAAGAACAATCGCGATCCGTAGACCCTGTAGACACTTGTCCATCCATGTTACTCGCAATGTATTGCGGTTTTCGTCCTATTTGTCAACTTTAACTCCCTTTGAAGGCGGGAAGGGGGCAAGATTACTTGTTCTGGATTGTCGAGAATACTTTGTGCGAGGGCGGTAAACAGGCTTATCCCCGTAGAATGCCATAGGGCTTGGTATATACTTTCGACAACCGGGACAGAAGGTGACAGGGAGTATGATGCGCACGTGGACACGCCAAGTAAAAGGGGAAGACCCAGCGTCCTCAGCGACCTACAACAATCAGCCCACTCCCCGAAGACGACAAGCATACATGATAACGTGCAGAGTATAGGGTATTATAATGTTGAGGACATTGTGGGAAAGAGTGTTGGAACTGCTGCGCGTGGTCGACGATGGGAAGGAAGGTCGCGCTGACGGAGAGGACGGTGGAGGTGGTGACCCTTTTTTGGTGATCGTCCTTTTGTGCTGGCGGGAAATTCTTAAATGTAATTTTAATTGGTCAGAGATTTAAGGCCAGTAGTTCCGAGAGCCGGACCTGACGAATGAGCTTATCTCTACACAGAAAGAGGTGTTTAAAACTATGACGAAGAGTTTACAACGGCCGACTATCTTCTAAGGAAAACCCTCACCTTTTCCGAGTGAAGAACGTTAAAGTTGTTTAGAAACACGCGGTTATCGAAATATTTAATAACGGATTAAAAGCTTTATCCCAAATATAAATATCGCTAAGATGCACTTAAGATTCATGTCGCAAGGTATCAAAATCCACTATTCAAATCACTCACGACCCGATTATACGCGACTCGTCCCCCGAATTTCAAACTCGTCATCCCACCAGGGACATAACTCACGAAAAAGCTCAGCAGCGCCACGATCTGCACAATCGCCGCTACCAAAGTCAAGATCGTGGAATGTAACTAGCGTCAACGAGTCATTCAGGAAGAGGGGAAATACTCCTACGGCAAAGTACAGCGTCAGCCCTAGGGAGCCAAAGTAGGCGGCTGTGAAGGGGAGACGGGTGGGTGATAGGAGGTGTTTTATGTATGGCACGGGACCTTGCAACGAAGCGAAACTAATTGTCAATACTGTCACAAAAACACAGAAAGGATTGGAGACGCTCTGTAGCGTGCTGTCAAGGGGGTATGTGTGTACCTGCATATAAAAAGGATACTCCCCACCGTCCACAAGACGACGAACTTCCTCGGTTTCAGCACCAAAACCGGCATCAACACAAAAGCCAACACAAAGCACACCGCCGCCCCCAACACACACGCCCCAAACACCAGTAATCGCTCCCACCTGCTGAGCGCGAACCACGCGGCATTCTCCTGCTGCGAGGTCGGCGCAGGCAGTTGGGCAGGCAGATCCTGCGACGAGGTGGGTAATCGGATTGCACCGTATTTGGGAGCAAAGGGGTTGATGCGTTGGAGGAAGGTGGGCTCGGAGGTCGAGGTGTCGGGATCGGTACGGCGCCAGCCGATGTTGTTGAGGGAGGCGCGCCAGGCGGATTCGTTGGAGGCGGACATGGTGGTTGGAAGTGAGGAGAGTTGAGGGTGGTGACGAAGCACTGATACGTGGAGTCCTCAAAGTGCACAAAGTCCTTAGATCGCGGCTTTCCTTTAGACGGCTTTACATGGGTTAGGTTACAGACTTTTTGATTAGTTGTCACGTGCGGATCTTGAAGATCAGTTCATTTCATATTAATGTCCGTGTCCGGCGTCACAAACAATAAGGTTCAATCATGCAGCTACACTTCGCAACGACACTGAGGTCGAGACGCCATCCAAGGACATGGTCATGTTTCAACAGTTCAAACAGTTCATACCATTCCAATTTCCACAAGACGATATCGCGATCGTACACAAAGCCATCCCATGACGCTCCCCTTTCCACTAAACATTGATTACCATTCCACAAATCACCGTTCTCGTATTACGTCACAGCCAATGGGGCATAAGTAGCTCATTCGCCGCCGCACGCAGCCAGCAACTTAAAGTTCAATCATCCGTTAGTGTCAAGGAGGTGTGCTTTTCATGAGTGTGTGTGTATATTTGTTTGCAATATCGCCTCCTCGACTCCTTATCTTCCACACGCACCAACCTACCAAATGAATTAAGATAAAGGACCTGCATCTTGCAGCACTTGGGGAATAGATTTCTTGACCGACCGAGTATCAGGTTCCAAAGGGCTTCCAGATATTGGCGGATGTCGCGGTCGTTGGGGATTTTGCCGGATAAGTATTTGGGGACTCTGGATGTGCCTGGTATGGCTTCCTTGTGTGTTCCGAACAGACCGACTGATTTGTAGGAACGGTGTTATTGTTCCAGGATGAGAATGATCCGCAGAAGACAGCGGAGGGTCAACATTTGCCAGAATTGATCAAGACGAAGGAGGGCATAGTCTTGAGTCCACAACCTCACGAGGATCCCAATGATCCACTGGTATACCCCCCCTCCACCAGAATATCCAGTGTACATGTACTGACAATAGAATTGGCCGGGCTGGAGACGAGACGTGATGTTGGTCGTCCTTGGCGTGCATTGTCTTATTGGAGGAGGCCAGACTCCCATTCTGGCCGCTGGATTTCATACCCTTTCGGATCAATTCGGCGTTAGTCTGACCAAGATTGCATTGACTACGGGTGTTTACATGCTATTCCTTGGGATCGGAAGTGTTCTTCTAAGTCCCACTGCATTACTCTTCGGGAAGAGACCTGGTATTGCCTCCGAGGGAGATTACTCATGGCAGTTTATTTGTTGGGACAGATGATATTTTTGATAGGATGTATTTGGTGTGCAACGGCGCCTTCATGGGCTATGCTCCTTGTTGGAAGAATGATCACCGGAATCGGTGTTTCACCGTGTGAATCTCTTCCCTCATCCTCCATCGCCGAAGTAACCCCCCCCTCCCCCCCGATCCCCTCTCTCCCATAGTCCTAACTAACGGTAGATCTTCTTCCTCCATGAACGGGCCTTCCGTCTCGGGATCTACACCATGCTCCTCATCGGCGGAAAGAACCTCGTCCCCCTCGTTTCCGCCGCAGTCATCCAATCCCTCGGCTGGCGCTGGGTGTTCATCATCGTCGGAATCATCGTCGCCGTCATGTTCGTGTTGACATTCCTCTTCGTCCCAGAGACATGTTGGGACCGCACTCCCCTTACCGCGGACCGCCTGCGAAAGTCGCGGTCAAATCGACATATGCGCCACGAGACACAGGAATCGGAATCAAGTAGTGAGGACAAGGAATCGCAGGACACGGCCGGAGTGATGACTCCGATACCGGCTGTCAGAGTGCGTTTTGCACCTGATATAGAGAGACCGGCGATGGCTACCATTCTGACTTCGGATCCCGAAAAAGTACGTCGGTCGAAAAGCGAGAGTGTTCTCCCGAGGGCGAGTTCTGCGCATGAGGGTATATCATTACCCTCTTTAGATACCACGCCAAGCGCCCCGATAGGTCGCTCTGGATCACACGCTTCCCTTCCACGGGTGCGATCGAATCACTCGTTGCGAAGGCTGGAGAAACAGGAATACGCATTTCAAGTTCCTCCGCAGGATATTGAGCCTGTTCCTTCTGCGGCTTCGCAACATAGTGTTGTTTCCGAACAGGGGGAGGCGCCCGTGGAGGGAGCTGTCGAGTATCGGTTTAGGAAGAAGACTTATCGGGAGATGTTGGCTGTTTATCAGGGACGTATTTCGAAGGAGAAGTGGTGGAAAAGTGCTTTGAGACCATTTATTTTATATGCTTATCCTGCTATTGCATTTGTACATCCCCTCCTGACGAAACAAATATTTACTTACGATAGGCAACGTTATTGTATTCATTGAGTGTGGTATGGTTAATTGTCCTGTCGGAAGTAGTTGCACAAATCTTCCAAGCATCGTATCCTCCTTCCCGTCCTGCACAGCTAACCGAAGACCATACGATATGTCTTCATTGTCTGTCGGATTATTGTACATTGCACCGTTTATCGGGGGAGTTCTCGGATCATCGATTGCCGGGAAATGTTCTGATATCGTTTGTCGATGGATGACTCGTCGGAACGGAGGTGTTTTCGAACCAGAATTTAGACTTGTTATGGTTGCTCTAGTTGCTCTATCGACGGTTCTGGGGCTGTGGGGGTTTGGTTGGTCTGCTCAGGTTGAGGATCCATGGATCGCTCCTACAGTGTTTTTCGGAGTCATTGGTACCTTCCCCAATCCGAGTGCCGAAGAAATCTTCTTTCAAACTTTCCTACTACCATTGCACCGCATATTTTTCGTCATCTGTCTGCTGTTCGAGGCATGACTAATAGTTTTAGGCTTCGGATGCACACTAGGCTCAACAGTCAGTATCTCCTTCGTGGTAGACTCCTACCGCGCCGACGCAGGCTCTTCCCTGACCTCCCTCAACTTCTCAAAGAACCTCATAGGTACTCCCCTCCTTCCCAGTCCCAAAATCCCCCTCTCGTAGAGGCTTACCGGAAGGTTTCATTTTCTCGTTGGTGACGAATAATGCAATTGATCAAGTTGGTGTTCGGGGGACTTTTTTCATTTTGGGAGGGATTCATTTAGGTGTTTGTGCGCTTGCTGTGCCTTTGTATATTTTTGGCAAGAGGGCTAGGGGATGGACTCATCGGATGGGGATGATGGATTGGTTGTATGATGATTAGTCGATGGCGGATTAATCGGTTTTGTGATTTGGGAACATGGTTTGTGTGAGTTAGGGATAGACTGGGCATGGGATTTGGACATTGTGGCATTTGGGATATTGGAATTGTATTTGGGAAATATATATGGGATTCTCAGGTTCATGGTGTGCGTACTTTGTGGTGAGATTTGGTCGTCATCAGATCAATGAGTTCGGCGGACTTGTCCGATAATGATCTGATCAACTGAAACCTAGATAATCAGACTGATTTTCTTGATTTTCATGTCAAATAACCCCTTCACTGAAGATACGATCGAGTTGAAGGCTCGTCTACAGCAACTCATTTTGTGCTTCTTACCCTTCAGATATATATTTCTCAGTTGCACCACTGTAGACTCCGACAACACACAATGAAGGACTTGACACCACAGCGCTTGCCGGCAGATATCCTTCTAAATATTCTGGACAACCTACTCATTGTCGACTTAACCTACACCAACTCCAAAACCCTCCTATCCCTCGCCCTGACATGTCGATTCTTCCAACAAGTCATCGAGTTATGGCTCACACCTTTAAAGTTCAGTCAAATCCAAATTCGCGAGGGCATACCTCTACAACAACTATCCCTCACTAACTTTACACCTGGACTGTCGGACCTGTGTAAACGCCTCGGCTGGATTTGTTTCAAATGCAATAATCGAGCAAAGAATCGTTTCTACCTCGAATTCTTTTCCAACGCTCAAGTCTGCGACACATGCGAGCTGGAGTGCTTTCCCAAAATCTCCTCGAGACATCTGGAAGCATTCAAGATGTATAAAAGATTCATTCCCAAAGAACGCTGGGACTCACTTCCAGCGGAAGGACTCAACATCCCGGAACCCGATGGAGGTTGGCCCAGCGAATGGGAACCTCTGCTTTATTTGTACCGGCCAGAGGACGTTCTGGCCTTGATTGAGGCCGAAGGCAAACCAGTCCGGGAGGAGAAGATAAACAAGATTCATTTCCATCTGGTGGAGAGAGCGACCGCCACTCTTGAAGCCATGGGGCTTTTTGAATTTGCTTTAGTGGAAGGATATCTGGTTCAAGAGCAGCCCTATTCCTTGGGCACTATCGCCCGCCATGAGAAAAAGTTTCTTTCTCAAAATGGAAGGGCTCTCTTGTATTACATCGGAGTAAATCTCCGCTGGGAAGGTATTATACCATCATGGCCTTATGAGTATACGGAGCCGCCATCTCTCGAGGAGCCTTTTCCGGACAGAGTGCGGCTGCAGCTGAATTATGATGAGATCTTATTCCATGAGTTCAGATATCAGTTCGATGTTAATCGCAAGGAGGAGGAGGAGGAGGAGGAGGAAAGCAAGATGTACACGGAGACCATGGGATATTGGGCAACTCGTGCTCTCTGGGGTTTCAGACCTTGGGCGCCTCAGAATATTCCTGTCCCTGTCGGCGTAGCAGCATGGGCGGAGAGATACTACAAGAAAGACGAGATAAGGTCTTTACCGCCCTCATGGAGACATCCATCCACCAAGGCTGACTACTTTGAGTTATGTTCTTGTTTGAGATCAGCTTTCAAGCACCATCCCGAAATACTCAAAAAACCGCATGTCTGGAAGCTCAAGGCAGCATCTGCACGAGAGTGGTTGAGACTAATTGTGAATGCTGACAAGTCTCGAAGGGTTCGAAAACTAGTACCCAGGGAGGTCAGACTTTGCTTTCATCCTAAGTCTGATACCACTCGTTTGTCGGATGTGTCGCCTAGAGGATACCGATTCCCGTGGTATCGAGTTCAGGGTTTTCATTGGAGAGATATTATTGTACGAGTTGGAGACCCAGAGCCTTTGTGGTGGTAAGGACCAGTTCCTGATTGGGAAACCCTGGGACTAGGTCTCCTTATATAGATTGGATACTATTCCTACATTAAAGCATAGATAATATACATGTCAGCTATATCTCATGATACACTCATATCTTATGTCCGTCATTCATATTTAGTGATGAATCCAGAAGTTACGCCTGGCAACATGCAATTTCATGGAGGGAATGCTTTCATTGTTTCAGAGCTCATACGGAATTTAAGGTTGCAGTGCAATTTCCTTTCTGGAACTTTAATCCTTCATGGTTGTTCTCGCCTGGAATTGCACAAACGACCCTAATTGGCCATATTACGTGTATACACGTTACACCCTGACGGATCGAGCCCCTGGTCGGTCTGGATCCAACAAAAATAAATCCACCACAATCAACGGGGGCCAACGTCACCCGAGCCGCGAACCGTCTGATTCCCAAACCGTCTCGCTGCATCCTCCTCCAGCGCATCGTCCCTGATCTCTCTGCGCCGACGGATTCGGCGATTTCGCACTCTGGGCTTGTTGGCGGTGCTCGGCAGGCGTTGTTGTTGACTGTGATCCCGATCGCGTTTTAATTCCCGCACAGATCATGAGGTATGATACTGCTGTCTTTGTGTGCAGATGGGGACTGATGATGTAGTTCGGCGATAAAAGTGGTTGCGCGTTTTCGTCCGCCAAATGCCCTGGAACTGGCACAGGGAGGCGAGACTATCGTCTCCTTCGAAACCGATGACACGCTCGCCGTTGACATGAAATCGGTGAGCTTATCGATGTGATGAGACTGATTTCAACAGGGCGGCGATACGGGTCGACATAGTTTTACTTTTGATCGATGTTTTGATATGAGTTCCAAGCAGCAGGATATCTTCGAGTATAGTATAAAGTCAACCGTGGACGATGTGTTGAATGGATATAATGGAACAGTATTCGCGTACGGGCAGACAGGCAGTGGAAAGACCTTCACCATGATGGTATCATTGGAATCAGAGAGTTTAATTGACTTTAGGGTGCGGATATTGATGACGATAACTTGAAGGGTGTCATTCCCAGGATTGTTGAGCAAGTTTTTGCTAGTATTCTGGAGAGTTCAAGTAACATGGAATACACCGTTCGAGTAAGTTACATGGAAATCTACATGGAACGCATACGCGATCTGCTTAATCGTATATTCCTTCCTTGACCACACTGACGTAGCCCACAACGACAACTTACCGATCCACGAGGACAAAACCCGAGGAGTCTACGTCAAGGACCTCCTAGAAGTCTACGTCTCCTCCATCCCCGAAGTCTACGAAGTCATGCGCCGAGGAGGAACAGCCAGAGTCGTCGCCTCAACAAGTCCTCCCCCTCTATCCCGTCACTAATCTCTAGACATGAATGCGGAATCCTCCCGCTCGCACAGTATTTTCGTCCTCACAATCTCGCAGAAAAACATGGAAACCGGTTCAGTGCGTTCAGGCCAATTATTCCTCGTCGATCTCGCCGGTAGCGAAAAAGTCGGCAAGACAGGCGCGACAGGACAAACTCTCGAAGAAGCCAAAAAGATCAATAAATCGCTGTCTGCGCTGGGAAATGTGATCAACTCGCTGACGGACGGGACGTCACGACATATCCCGTACCGCGACTCTAAACTGACGCGAATACTCCAGGAATCGTTAGGAGGGAATAGTCGGACTACGTTGATCATCAATTGTAGTCCCAGTAGTTTCAACGATGCGGAAACGTTGTCGACGTTGCGATTTGGAGTCCGAGCCAAGACCATCAAGAACAAGGCGAGAGTGAATGTGGAGTTATCGCCTGCGGAATTGAAGAGTTTGTTGAAGGAGGCCAAGTCTCGGATTCTTGGGTTTCAGGAATATACCGTGGAATTGGAGGGAGAGCTGGGGTTATGGAGGAGTGGAGAGAGTATTCCTCGAGAGAGGTGGACCGAGAGAAGACAGATCATGCCGGATGAGCCTCCTATGAATAAGAGAGGGAGTATCATGGGAACGCCCCAACGAGACGGACGCGGGACACCCACGCCAATGACTCCGACATCCGCCATACTCCAGAGAGAAATAAGTCAACGATCTCAGGGCGAAGTATCTGGTCGCACGACTCCCTCTGGGCCAGTAACTCTAGAGAAAGACGAGCGAGAGGAATTTCTCAAACGCGAAAACGAACTCCAAGACTCGATCGCCGAGAAAGAAACCCAGCTCGCTGACCAAGAAAAACTTCTCTCGTCTCTAAAGGAAGAACTCGCTTTCCTGAAAGAGCATGAGCACGTTTCTGGAGGCCAAAATGAACGACTTCAGGCTGAATTAAATGATACGAAAATGCTTCTCGAGAAAATCCAGTTTGAAAACAAAGAACAAGGGATATCACTTGACGGTCTCAAGGAAGCGAACATGGAACTACAATCTGAGCTCGAGACTCTGAAGAAACAACTTTTCACCCTGCGTCTGCAACGGAGCGATTCAATCCCCATGGGAATGGAAGATACCACCAGGGACAAGAGAAAGGAAGAAATGATGAAGGAGATGATGGCTGGATTTCCTCAACTGGGACTACAAGATGGCTCCCGAGTAAACAGTGTCCTCACAAAGATGGACAACACGCAAAACCCTCTATCAAGAGAAGAAGCCGAGATTCTAAGAGCAGCATTAAACGAATCTCGAGCCTTATCACGACAAACCGAGAAACTCCTGAAAGCCCGCGCCGAAGACGCCGATACCCTCGCCGTCGTAAACGAAGGCCTCGAACGCAAACTAGGAGAAATGGAACAAGCATACACAGAACTACTCTCCAAGAAAATCAGCGAAACCGGCGACGGCGAGGATGCTAAAGATTTACAAGCCCGAATGGAGGAGTTGATGAACCATGTCAAGCGACGGGGCGAAGAAAGCGAGGGATCGATCACGAAATTACTCGAGGAACGGGAAGCCGAGAACGCTAAATTACGTGCCGTTGTGGAGGAATACAAAAACTCCTCCTCCTCACTTAAGGTATTTAAAGTTACTTTGAGGGTCCGGGTGTTGATGGTAGTCTCGTGGGGATCATGTTGTGCAGCAGCTTGTGGAATTTGAAGCGATCAAGAAATCACTGATGCGAGATTTGCAGAATCGCTGTGAGAGGGTATGTTCCCTCATGAACGATGGAGTAACGCTAGGTTGTTGAGTTGGAGATTTCCTTGGATGAGACGAGGGAACAGTACAATCAAGTTCTTAAAGCGAACAATAACCGTGCTCAACAAAAGAAAATGGCTTTCCTAGAACGCAATCTCGAACAACTAACCAACGTCCAACGAGGCGTAAGTCCCCTCGTCCCCCCTCCCCAGCCCTATCCCCCAACTCCATTGCCATATTGCATGTCCATATTGCATGTCCATCTCGCACTATATCCATTTCACGGCTAACCCACCTGCTAGCTGGTCGAACAAAACTCGACCCTCAAAAAAGAAGTAGCAATAGCAGAACGAAAACTCTCCGCCCGCAACGAAAGGATCCAATCCCTCGAACAACTCCTCCACGAAGCGCAAGATAATTTAACCTCCCAGAACCATAAATTCGAACAACAGCTGCAGCTCGTGCGGGAACGATTGGAGCAGGCCAGGGTGGCAAGACAGTCGAATCCCTCGGCCGTGGGGATTACTGGCGTGGGCGGGTTTCTGCAGGGCAGGATTGCGAAACCTTTGAGAGGTGGCGGAGGGACTGGAGTGGAGAATTTGGCGGTCAATGGGACGAAGGGGTATGTTCCTGGGTCGTTGAGTTTGTTTTCTCCCACGGAATCTAACGTTAGACCACTGGCCTCCGTCCAAGAAAACGGCCAAACCTCACGAAGATCAAGTTGGTTTTTCGACCGACGATAACTTAAGTATTCAATGACAACGCAGAGAAAGCTAGGGATGCGATATACCCACGATAAGAGAGAGAGAGAGAGAGGATTACCTGTAATGACAAATGCGAGCCAGAAATGTAGTCACGATATTAAATATTATGTATTGCATGGACAGAGGATGGATGGGTGGAGTTTGATTTGAATACCAATACTACTACTATTATACAATATAAACTGCCGTTTAAAGCCCTTTGACGGTGTTGCTAGGTATGTATTTACATCCATGTCCACTCTGCATTGGGGCGTAACCTTCATGCGAGTGTCTCTTAAAAAACCCGCATTGACTGACATAGATCTCATCAAGCCGCCGTACGTTCTTATCACTCCTGCGTGTATCTCACCCCCACTTCCGGGACTGTTCAAACATCCTCATCAGGATTAAACAACTCCAACTCCAAATCCATCTCCTCCTTCTTCGCAGAAACCGGCTTCGGCTCCCCCCCAGCACTCATCTTCCGTCTCCGAGCCTCCACACTCGTCGCCCGTCGTCCGGGATTCCGTCGCGGCGCCATCGTCGTCTTCAGTTCCTCTGGCTCAGTCTCCTGCGTCGCATTACTTGTCGACGGCGGCGCAGGGGGGATGGGATCGAGGAGACTTTGGAGGGAGATTTGGGCGAGACGGCCGCGGCGCATTTGGTCTTCGCTTGGCCAGGGGACGTAGGTTCCTGGTATTGTTAGCGTCGTGGAAGTAAACGAGGATAGACGGGGGGAAGAAATTGGGAGAATTGGGGGAAGGGAGGGGGGAAGGAGGGGGGGAGGGAAGGGATGGACAGGGATGGAGGACCTGGTTGTTGGGGACGGGTGGAATCCCATTGTGGAGGGGGGGATGTGAACTTGCTGATTTTACTGGCATACTCTAGAATCTCCTGATACGGGATTTTGTCTACCATCAATACTTTGCGCACTGCATGGAACAATGGCTGGAGGCGGTCAACAGGAGGCTTACTATCGATGGTAGCGGGTAATGATTCAGGTAATGACGATAACAGTGTCCTTGCCTCCGACAACGCCGTCAAATTCGTTGAAAACAATTTCGATAGCTCTGTATTCATTCGTTGCAATCGTTGTATCTCCTTTGTATTCTCATTATGTTGTTTCACTATCCCATACAAGTGAGTCTCCACACACAACAAAACCCCCAAACACAACCCACAGAGCGCAAGGGGGCTTACCTTCCTCGAGAGCATCTTCTAGATCCTTCTCACATTGCAACAGCCGATTCGTGTAATTGTGAATAGCGTCAACACGGAACGGATCGTCTGATAGGGCGCCGATAAGCGCCGAGATGGTCGCTTCGTAGATTTCTAGGAGAGGGTGGATTTTGAGTGTTGATGGTGAAGTGGTTGGAGGCGCGAAGGTTGGTCTGGGAGTTGGGGTCTGGGAGGTTGATGGGGCAGAGGCTTGGGGGACGGCTTTGACGGTGCTTTGGCGACGCGGAGGAGCCATGGAGGTGGAAGGTGGAAGGTGTTTTTTGGCGTGGCTGTGCTGTGCTGGTGGTGGTGGGTGACTTTGTCGATGGAGAAGGATCGTCGACGGCGGCAAGGCCCCGGACAACCAACCAACCGACCATCCAGGCACCATTCCTCCAAGAAATACCACAAGCGCACATCCCGGTTACTAATAATTCTTGATATATTGTCCATGATATATAGGTCCAATAATGATAATGAGTAGGAAATCTATATCACAAAGTCCCTATCCGGTATATCCCTTAAAAACCTCCTATCCAAAAAAAACAAAGTCAAGACTTTTCACTGCCCTTCTTCTCATCTGTCTGTACGATCTGCTGCTGCTGTTCCTGAACATGACTCCATCCAAACTCGCCCTCGCGAACCCACCCCCGTCTCCTAACCTCCCGATCCGACAACCCAAGCAGTCTAAACCGCGGCCGACAACTCTGTCCCTCCACCGCCGCGGGAAACTCAATCGAGTCCCACTTGCCCATCCGCGTAAGGGGCTCAAGGTACCCCCTCAGCCGGTCGGTTAGGACCGGCCGCATGACGACAGGACAGCAATCTGACCCCAGGATGCGGACGATATGGCTTACCAGGACGAGGAGCATGCGTTCGTATTCCGGGGTGGGGAGCAGGTCTGCTGCGAGACCGGGGCCCGTCGAGGACGACGTCGGGTTCAGGAGATGTAGGTTGCCGAGGTCGAGGGTCGGACGTTGACTGCTTGTTGTGTCGTCTGAGAGACGGTATAGCGGGATTAGGACCATCCAGAATTTGGTCACCGTGTCGTTTTGGAGATCATACTCCACGACATGGAATTTGACTTTCTCGTGTCCGGGGATGCCTCGTATCATCTTTGTCAGAGCAATCATATCCTTCATCTTTTGTAACGTGATTCGATCCCGTCCGTCATCGTCGTCGTCGTCGCGGTCATCGCGCTCCGGGGAAGAGTGCGTGATATCATGCTGCAGACGGAGATACTCTGTGAACACCGTGCGGAGGAACGAGGCCGTGTTATGGGTCCCGGGAGTACTATATATGGTGCGCAAGAAGGGCAACGTGGAGGTGATGGTCGGATCGGGCGGACGCACCAGGGGAGACGAGGTAGGCGATTTGGGCGGCGACTTTTGAGGGGATCTTCCGCGGAGACGGTCCAGTGTTGACATCCCTGCTCATATAGACAAGTAAGTCCCCGTGCGTTATTCGTTGTGGATAGTCCGTGGCTGCAGACTCGACAGACAGCAGTGTCTCTAGATTTGTATACACCGTCGTTCAGCACAGTCTCTGTGTCACTAGACTAGTCGCTGCGCTGTGATGCGTCGTCCTGCAGTGTGATATCTTGTAGCCGGGCACTGGCAATCACTGCATATAATCTAATTAGTCTAATTCCCGGCCCGTCCGTCCTTTCGCTCGCTCATGAGCGGTTGTTCTGCATGGGCGGTCGGTCGAACAAGGTTGGTTAGAAAAAGCGAATAAGGTTCCCGCGCACAGAGTCCCGCAAACAAAGCAATCT
>Ga0302325_10021202_pt1 | contig 13609 bp, 8 predicted proteins | sample Palsa_T0_2_FD_201948 | JGI IMG/M metagenome (GOLD analysis project Ga0302325, IMG submission 201948) | Peat permafrost microbial communities from Stordalen Mire near Abisko, Sweden - Palsa_T0_2 | ecosystem: Environmental > Terrestrial > Soil > Palsa > Peat permafrost | place: Sweden: Abisko... | reverse complement strand
GACGGCTTTAGCCGCTGAGGTACCTGAGGTACGCTTTTCGCCTAAAGGGTAAAGTCCTGTCCTTTCGCGTCTGAGCTCGCCAATCAAGAACCAACCCGATTTTGCTCGGCCAAGCACTCTTCAAAGCAAACAACAAGTTACATCGTCAAAAAGCCAGTTGTTCCGCTAATTTGGACAGCTCTGGCTGAACTTAGCCCAGGACGCAGTCCTGGGTTGTGACTGCACGGCTCAGACTCCGTCATAGCTCACCTCCGATCGGCATCAGCGACTTTCGCCAGCTCCTCTGATCGACGAAGGGCGCACAACTCTTGCATCACTGGCAGGTCGGCTCGTCGTCATAATTGACGCCCCGGTGCTTCGCTACAAAGGGTCGGAGTCTGGGGCATCCAGGGAATGTTGAAACTTCTCAACGAACTTGGCCACATGCAGGCCGTCGGCTAGAGCGTGGTGTGCGTGGATCGATACTGGCATGGTGCACCGGCCGTCCGCCTCAGTAATTTTGCCGAAGGTGATGCGGGGCGCGGAGTCGGCCTGGGAAAGGTCGCGCGCATGCGAGATCGAGGTGAAGTCAAACCAGGGAAGAACTGAATAGCGGATCAGGTTAGCCTCCGGATACCGTTCGATGTCGTCCCTTTGACGCACGCGCTCGAGTTCCATGGCCGCCTCCCGCACGAACTCGTCAATCCGCGCGCGGAACTGATAATGTCCCATGCCAATGGTGCCGTTCGCGCGTCCGACGGCGCTGCCTCCATGGATCTGTTTGTAGAGCCAGACCGTGCCTTCGACAATCCGTGTCCTGAAGTTCTCAACCTGGTGTGCAGCCACGAGGGATCGATGCAGCAGTGACAAAAAGACTGAGAGCTGATGCTGCTTGGCGTAACGGTAGGTTGCCGTGCAGTCAACGCGCAGGCAAACCCCGTGATAGGGTTCAGTAAAATCCTTGAAGAAGTGAAAGGCCGCGCGTCGCTCCCAGGCCTCAAGGTTGATCTTCTGTCTGCTGCCAACCACAATTTCTTCCATGCCCGTATGCTAAATCGAACAGGCTTTCCCGGTCGTTGCCGGCGAGATCGCGTTTCTCGTTACCAATCCGCTGCTTGCCGATCTGATACAGGAGAGTCATTGCATTCGCGGGCGTACTGTCGAGGTGAGCAATCCATCATCGGCTTGAGCGCTTTGCTAAACGAGCTCTCCGATTCAGAGCCTGACGAAAGAGCGATCTCCGATACCAACCATCTGCGTGCCTCAACCAGCGTTTTTCAGAAACTCTCTACCAGGGCCATCTCTTCCGGGGAATGAGTGGGGTGGGCTCCGCGGCGTTCGTCCCCAGGGAATCCCTCACCCTCGACTGGGTCGTCCGTCAACCGGAAACAAGCAACCATCTCCTGCAGTTGTTCCGCTTGGCTGGCCAATGACTGAGCTGTGGAAGTCAGCTTGGTAGCCTCCGCTGAGTTGCTGCAGGTGATCCGGTCCATCTGCGTCACCGCCGCGGTAACCTGCTCGACTCCCGTACTCTGTTCCTGGGAAGCAGCCGCAATATCGCTAACAAATTGCGTGACGTGCCGTACCGACGCGACCAGACTCTGCAAGGTCTCACCGGAGCGATTCACCAACTCAGACCCTTTCTTCACCTTGCGAATCGAATCTTCAATCAAACTCCTGATCTCCCTGGCGGAGGAGGCGCTACTCAACGCCAGATTACGGATCTCGAACGCGACCACGGCAAAGCCGCGCCCTTCATCACCCGCGCGCGCGGCCTCGATCGCCGCATTCACTCCCAGAAGGTTGGTTTGGAAGGCAATCTGATCGATGGCGGAAACGATTTCCGCGATCTTCGCCGAGGAGGCAATGATCTCGCTCATCGCGGTCATAGCTGCTGAAACAACCCCTCCGCCGTTTTCCGCCGCTGCGCACGAATCGCGCGCCAGGTGATTCGCCTTTGATGCGTGGTCGGCATTGTTCTTCGCCGCTGCCGTAATCTCCTCCAGGCTTGCCGACGTCTCCTCCAGGCCGGCCGCCTGTTGCTGCGAACCACGCTCCAGCGCTTGCGACGCAACAATCAATTCCTGCGAAACGAGCGTCAGCTGCCGGGTCGTCTCGTTGACCCTTGACAACGCAGATCGCGTCGATTCCCACGACTGGTTCAGGGCGCTCGCCATTTGTCCCAGCTCATCCTTGCTCTCGATTGCCAGTTGCCCGGTCAGGTCCCCTTGTGCGGCTTTCAGCAGCAGCTCCATCATCCGGCTGAGCGGGCGCGAGATCAGCCGGGTCATGAACAGACTGAAAAAAACTCCCAGCGCCGCCGCGCCAATCGCCAGGGACAGCATCGTAAAACGCGCCACCTTGTAACTAGCCTGGCTTTTCAGCCGCGATTTCCCCGCGTCATCTTCCCGCAAACGGCATATCTCCGCAATCGTCAGATTAATGCTGTTCGCAAGCGAGTTGGTCTCCTTCAGTGCAGCCTTCGCGCCCGCCTGGTCGTCCTTTTCAAGAGCCTGAAACACTTTCGCTGCCTCATCCTGGAACAGGGGCAGCTTCTCCCGCACTTCCGTCACCTTCTGCTTGCTTTGCGCATCTGCAAACGCTTTGTCAGCCGTATCCAGCGAATCTTTTACTGAAGCTTCCAGCTCACCCAAGGTATCCTTATCGTCCTCCAGGGCCTCCTTGTCCCCGATCGCCAACACCGCATCGCGCAAAACCCGGGTGCATTTCACCTGAAAAATGGCAGCCTCCTTGATAGCGGAGATGGCTGAGAAGTCGTGGCTGAAAAGGGATTGGGCGCTCGCATTTAGCAGCGACATCCGCGTCAGGCCCTGGTAGCTCACAATCCCGGTAACGGTCACCAAGACCCCAAAGGCAGCCACCAGTTTGGTAGTCATACGTAAGTCGCGTAACCGTGCCATTGTTCTACACCCTGGAATCCTTTGCCGTTTTCGGGCAACCGGCCGGCCCGAGGCGCCGCTCCGGCCAACTTGTTCCTAAGCTCTCCTATCGGCACCATGCCGGCTTTGCTTGATCCGCGCCGGGGATCGTCGCTGGTCTTTGATTGTTTGTAGTTTCTCGCCGATAGGTTCTTCAGGCAATGGTCGCCGCGCCCGATGGAGCTCATCCTCACGGGGCTGGTTTCGCTAAATCGATGAGATGGCCGCAAAGAAACGGAGTTTGCCGCAATGAAGACATCAACCCGCGCATTACTCCTGATGCTCGTTCTGGGCCTGATCGGATCTGTCCCCGGGTTTCTATCTTCGGATCGCGCAAAAGCCGCCGCCAATACTGCCCCACCCCCGAGCAATCTAACCCGCGCCCACTGGAAGCAGAAATATATTCGGCCTGCCAGCATACCGTTTCCGGCCGACAACCTCTACTCGAAAGACCGCGAACTATTGGGTAAGACACTCTTCTTCGACCCTCGGCTGTCTCAGTCGGGTTCGATCGCGTGCGCGAGTTGTCACAACCCCGGATTCTCCTGGGGAGACGGGCTTCCGAGAGGCATTGGTACGGGAATGAAAGAACTCGGCCGCCGCTCGCCGACCATTCTCAACGCCGCCTGGTCGGATCTGCTCTTTTGGGATGGACGGGCCGACAGTCTTGAGATGCAGGCGTTAGGCCCGATTGCTTCACAACGAGAGATGAACATGCCCCTCGATGCGATGGTTAAAGTGCTCCAGGAGATCCCGGAGTACAAGGCCCTCTTCGCGCGGGCCTATCCCGGTGAACCCATCAACGAGAAGACTGTTGCCCGTGCCATCGCCAGCTTCGAGCGCACCGTCGTCTCCGGCCAGGCGCCTTTCGATAGGTGGATCTCTGGCGACGAAAGCGCCATCAGCGAGGACGCCAAGCGCGGCTTCGATTTGTTCAACGGCAAGGCCGGCTGCGTGCAATGTCACTCCCAGTGGAACTTCACCGACAACGGATTTCACGACGTCGGTCTCGAGGACACCGACCGGGGGCGCGGCGATCGCTTGCACCTGGAAGGCATGCAGTTCGCCTTCAAAACACCTACCCTTCGCAATGTCGATCGTCGGGCTCCTTACATGCACGAAGGTAATGAACAAACCCTGGCAGAAGTCATTGACTTTTACGATCGGGGCGGCGACGCCCGCAGGAAGAGCCTCTCGCCGGAGATGGTGCCGTTGCACCTCACCGCGCAGGAGAAAACGGACTTGCTTGCCTTCCTGAGTACGTTAACCAGCGTCGACAAGCCGGTCGAATTCCCCAGCTTTCCCAGATAAAGAGGTTCACAAATGATCAATCGAATCATCTTCGGTACCCTCCCCACGATCGCGCTGGTCACTCTGAGCGCGGTCCCACTGCTGGCGGCAGACCATGAGATCAATCAACAAGACCGCCACTTTTCTCAAACCGAAATCACCATCAAGGTAGGAGACACAATCAGTTTCAAGAATGACGATGAAGTGACCCATAATGTCTTCTCTACCACTCCCGGGATGGAATTCGATCTTCATCGCCAAGCCCCGGGCGCCTCGTCGACGATTCCCTTTAACAAGGTGGGCGACGTCGAGGTCGATTGTTCCATTCATCCCAGGATGAAGCTGTTGGTTCACGTGAGGTAATCGCCGGCCCCTGCTCGCAGAGCCCTCATCCCTTCATCAAGCGGAGCTCCAGTGACGATCGTGAAACTGTCCGCTGCCGTGGTCGGATTAGCCGTCGTCGCCATCGCCGGCTTTTCCATGGGGCCCGCCATGCGCGTCCCGCAAAATCCTCCGGTGATCGCCGGTCACTCCATCGAGGCCCACCTCGCCGTGCCCAGCGGCGTGGAGAAGATTCTGTCGCGTTCCTGCAAGGACTGCCATTCCTACGAGACCCGCTGGCCTTGGTACAGCCGCCTGCCGCTGGTGTCTGCTGTTGTCGCCGACGACGTCAAACATGCTCGCTCGTACATGAACCTCTCCGATTGGAGCGCCACCATTGCCAAGGGCGCCGGCGAAGAAAGGGCCGCCCTCAACGGCATCTGCGAGGAATTACGATCGGACGAAATGCCCCTCTCCCGGTACCGGCGCATACATCGGCATACACACTTGACCGGAGCGGAGGTGGAGACCATCTGTCAATGGACCGAAAAGGCCGCGGCCGCCTCGGCCCATTGATGCCGGACCGTAACGCTTCGTTGGAGGACGTCGCCTAACGGTCCCCGCTCCTCCGCCGATAGGGTCCACAGGCGCCGCACATCTGCAGCTAGGGAGGACCTTTCATGAAGCTCTACTTCGCTCCCGCCCTACTCATTACCGCCTTATTCGGAACACTCGCCCCTTCGGCTGTGGGACAGACCCGCGTCGCCGGTCACATCGGGTTCGTACTTCCCCTCGTCACCGACTCCGACGGTGCCACGACGACCATCGCGGACGGATTTTCGATTGGCTTTCCAACCGGAATCACGCTCAAAGGACCAGGCCGTCTGGCCTTCGACCTGGAGTTCGTCCCGTTGATTCAGAAGTCGCCGCGCAATGTGTCCCTCACTGTCCATCCTGGCTTCGTCGAAGCCGTCGGCCATGGGTTCGCAGTTGGGGCGCGAGCAGCCTTCGTGGTCAACTCCAGCACCTACGGATTCACTCCCCTGATCAACAAGAGCTGGCCTATTGAGAAACCCGGACTACTGAAGGCCTACTTCCTCGAGGCCGACTTGCCCGTCCGTTTTGATCGCCCCACCGGAGGACCCGCCACCACTCCTGTTACCTTTGCCATGCACTTCGGGGTTGGTTTCTAGATCGCCCAACCTCAGAACAGAATTTTCACCGCCAGTTGGGCGATACGTGGGTCCCCAGCCTGGCCTGCCCTGAAGGTGCCAAAGGAAGAATTGTTGTTCAGTTTGTCGAAAGCGCTGATCTGATCTGTACCATTGACGGCTCCCGTGCTGACGCTCTCCGGAGCAAAGTTCGGATGGTTCAGAACATTGAAATACTCGCCTCGGAGCTGCACTCTCAAGCGCTCGGTTACGAGGAAATTCTTCGAAACCTGCACGTCCCAATCAGATGTCTTCGGCAAACGATAAGTATTCTTACCAATGTTGCCAAAGGTGCCAAAGATGGCTGGGTTATTGGCTCCGCTTGCCGTCTTGGTGGGCTGAAAGGCGTTCGGGTTCATCCAGCTTATGCAGCTCGCCGTGACACCCGCGCAGGAACTCTTGCTATAAGGATTGCTGCCCGGGATCAGCGTTCCGCGATCATTGCCAATGCCTGTCCCGGAGATCTCTGTACCCTGCAGAACAGTAATGGGACGGCCGCTCGCCGCTGAAACGATCCCGGCAAACTCGTAGTCCCCAAGAATATGGCGCATCCACCCGTTCTCGTTTTTAAGTGAGGGCGTTTGCCAGACATAGGACGCAGTGAACACGTGGGCGTGATCAAAGCTCGACGGTCCGTAGTCGAACTGATGCCTTGCTGGATTGCCCAACGGAAGAGCCGAATAACCGGTGTCAAACCCAGTCACGCCTTCCCCAAAGGGCAGATCGTCGAGATTTCTGGAGTAGGTATAGTTCACCAGCGCCGTGATCCCATGAGAGATGCGTCTCTCCAGCGATGCCTGCAGTGAATTGTAATTAGCCTGAATATCGTTGATATCGGCCTGCACGGTGGAGAAGGTGTTGGTGCCGAATTTGCCACCGCTGGCCGAGTGCACCAGAAGGTTGGTCGAGCCGGTGTTGGCCTTACCGGTGGTGTTCACTGCGCCCGGGTTATAATCCTGCGTTTCCAGAATGTTAATGCTGTGTGAGCCCACATACGTGAGCCGCCCGACCATCTGCGCAGCCAGCTGTTGCTCGACCGTCAGGTTCCACTCATACTCTGTCGGCACGTGGTACGTGCCACTGGGGTCGTAGGTGACCGCGATCTCATTAAATGGCGGAGAGTAGGGAAACGTTGTCGGAGCGGGAAAGGGACTGGGGAAGGTTGGATAACTGGCTGCTTGTGCTCCACTGCACTTGAGCGCCACTTGCGTCGCTGCCTGCGTGCAAAGCGGATCGCTGAACGACCCGGCAGTGGAGGCGGCGCTAGGAGCGCTGTTCCCGGCAGTCGAAAGTATGAACTGTGGACTAAAGGGCCACTCATCGACAAACCGGTTGCTCAGCATGCCCATCACCCGAGAGTCATAGAAAATACCTGCTCCGCCGCGCACGCTCGTTTTGCCATTGCCTTGCAGGTCGTAGGCAAAACCCACACGCGGCGCGAAGCCTTTCAGGCTGGCATTGAGGGCATTCTTAGGCATCCCGGGATCGCTTGGGACGTTATTCGCACTCGAAAAAAATATGCCGGGAGGGGCGTTTGGATAGACTCTCGAGGTGGTATTCGCCGCCATGCCGGCGAGGTTTACCTGGGCCCATCGGTCCCCGGTATCGCGCCAGGCGAGTGCGGGCTCGTAACGCAGGCCGAGATTGATCGTCAACCGCCGGGTCGCGTGATAGTTGTCCTGGATATAGATCCCCATAAAGGTGTCGCGGTTATTCTTGAATTCCCCAGCTCCCTGTTGCAGGGCATAGCCATTGCCGGCGCTGCTCCCGTCAGTCAGAATGCCGGCAAGAAAGAGCTGATAGGTAGAAAATTTCTTCCCGGGAAAAAGGTAATCATCCTGTGTGCCGAAGCCAAAGATTCCCGGTTGATTGAATTGATTGTTCAAATCCATCTGGGCACGCTCGATCGATCCCCCGATGTGGAGGTCGTGGTTTCCCTTGAGCCAACTCACATCATCGCTCCAGGCAAAGTTGTTGCGGGTAAACAAGCCGGTCGGGTTGTCACCAATCGTGAATCCACCCGCTACTCCAATTCCCTGAATCGCGCCGGGCTTGGGCTGAAACGGCAAAGGCACTCCAAAAGCCGCTACACTCACCGCATTGGATCCGGGTCCCCGATGCGAAACTTCACGCGAATAACTGAATCGGGCGTCGTTCACGAGGTTGGGAGAGAAGATATGCGTCTCGTGTAGCAAAGCGTTCTGCGCCACGATGGAAAAAGTGGCATCCGTGTAGGCAACCAGCGACAGAGGGTTAAATACCGGAGCTTTGGTGAAGCGGTCATATTCGTAGCGTGCCGTCGCCCGGTCATTGTGCGTGATGGAATAATCCAGCCGCCCCATCCCTGAATCGTAGTTTTCTATGTCCGGCTTGGTGAATGCGGCAGTCGGATTCGAGCCCGACGGAGTGGGACCATCCAGGCTGAACTTTGCCGAGGAGCCAAGATAGGTCCCGGTTGCCGGATTGATACCCAACATGGTTGCGATAGACGGATCGATGGTGCCTGCTGCTCCAGATGGTCCACCGCAGGTTGGACAGCTGGCACTGGGCGCAGCCAGAAAGTTGGCAATGTCAGACTGTCCTACCACCTTCGAGCTGCCCAACACCAGATTGCGGAATGCCGTTCGTTGATAGCCCGCAAAAAAGAATATCTTTTCGCGGATGATCGGCCCTCCCATCGTGCCCCCAAATTGATTGCGCTTGATCTGGTCTCGTGTGGTTGGGGTAGCGAAGAAATTCTGCGCGTTGAAAGCCGGATTACGTACGAACCAAAATGCGTCCCCGTGGAAACTGTTGGTACCAGACTTGGTAATGACATTAACCACCGCCCCGGCATTCTGTCCGTATTGGGCGGTGTAGTTGCTGGTCTGCACGCTGAATTCCTCCAGCGCGTCGGGGAAGGGAAACGGCTGGTTGACGTTGGTGTATTCGTCCACATAGTTCCCGCCGTCAAGCTGGTAGCTTATCTGCGCTGGCCGCGAGCCGTTGGCCGAGTACGTCACTGCCGAGGGGAAGGTTTTGGTCGCGCCTTGATCGGCTCCGCCATTCGGCGCATTCACTGCGCCGGGCACCGTCAGCACCAGTTGGGCTACGTTGCGGCCGTTGAGGGGCAGGCCAGAGATGCGTTGCCTTTCCACCACCTGTCCAAGGGTGGAAGTCGATGTGTCTACTTGAGCAGCATAACCTTCTACCACCACGGTCTGAGTGGTGGCTCCCGGCTGCAGCTTGAAATTTGCGGTTAAGCTCTGATCCGCAAGCAACGTAACCGCCTGTCGCTCACTACGGAATCCCTGCGCTTCGATGGTCAGGCTGTAGTCTGCCGGGCTTAGCGAAGATAGGACGAAGTATCCGTCGGTGTTTGAGATTGCCTCGCGCGACAAGCCGGTGGCGGTTTGGGTCGCGGTCACTTTGGCAGAGGCAACCGCGGCGCCGGTTGAATCCGTCAATGTGCCGACGATACTACCCAAGCCCTGGGCGTGAGAAAACACAGGGGACAGCAAAAGAGCGATGGACACTAACAATAACCTGGCCTTCATAATTGTCCTTCCGGGCGCCGGACACTCCGGTTCGTGCACCCCGCGGCTCCGTCAACCGCGCTTCTTGCTCCCTATGCTCCGATAAGCCGGCTTTCCCGGGTCAGAGCACATGGGCCACGGATTCGAGTTTTTGGGCAGCTATTCATTAAAAAGATAGCCGTCTAGCGATGGACATTGGACGATCGGCGATACCACTGTCAAACGATAAAAATTAAAGATTTCGTTCAACAGAACTAAAGCATCAGTAGAATCCCATCAGCTCAGCGAATCGCGGGAAGAGTACGGCTGGGGATAAGTGGGGGCAAGATGGATGTGCATCAGTTGGAAATGTTCCTGGCGGTTATGAATTCTTCCAGCATGACCCGCGCAGCCGAGACCATCCATTTATCCCCAGGCGCTGTCAGTATCCAGCTTCACAACCTTGCCAACGAGGTGCATGCCGAGCTCTTTGTCCACAAAGGCAAACGGCTCATTCCTACGCCCGCCGCGATCCGCCTGGCTGAGCACGCCCGGGCGGTGGTTAAGCTGATGAACCAGATCGGCCAGGAGTTTGAGCTCGACAGCTCAAAGGACACACGCCCCTTTCAATTCGCCACTGGCGTAACGACGCTGATCTATCAGCTCGGCGCCCCGCTGCGCGAGTTGCGTAAGGCATATCCTAACGCCGACATAGGAGTAACTGTCGGAGTGACAGAACAGATCGTGGCCGGTCTGATGGATCGCCGATTCGATCTGGGTTTGATCTCTCTCCCGGTTAAAGAAGAAGAGCTCAAAATCATGCCCCTTTTTGATGAAGAGCTGCTCGTGCTTCGGCCGTCAGCCAAAAAGGTTCGCGGCAGCCGCATTCGTTCTATGCAGGTTTCCGAGCTCGCCGAGGCTTCCTTCCTGCTTTATCCCAAACGGAGCAATATCCGCCGTGTGATCGATCAGTTTTTTAGCGAACTCAAAGTATCGCCACGAGTCACCATGGAAGCCGATGACACGGAGGCGATCAAGCGGCTGGTCGAATCCGGTTTTGGCTGCTCAATTTTGCCTGTCCACGCCTTACGTGAGCAGTCATGCTTTTTCGAACTATTCCGCGTGGAAGGCCATCGCCTGAACAGAACCGTAGCCCTTGCCACGGTGCGTACGGAGTACCCACGCAAATTGACCGAGTCGGTAGCCGGCTTTCTACGGCTGCATCTGGTCCCCCCTGGAGAGCTCTAATTCTAATCAGCTGAAGCTGAACTCCCGCATCAGGTGAACCTCTCGATCGCGGCGAACAAGTCGGCCGGTCGAATAGGCTTGGCAACATATCCGTCCATTCCGGCTGCGATACAGCGTTCTTCGTCCTCTTTGAACGCGTTTGCCGTCATAGCAAGAATGGGCAGATGGTTCCCCCCAGGCTGCTCTCTTTTCCGAATGGCGGCGGTCGCCTGAAGACCGTCCATCTCCGGCATCTGCACGTCCATTAACACCAGATCGAACGATTGCTTCTCAATGGCGGAGAGTACCGCCCGTCCGTCACCTGCCACGGTAACCACATAACCTCGTTTCTCAAGCAGACGCACGGCGACAACCTGGTTAACCCGGTTGTCTTCGGCCAGCAAAATTTGCAAACGCTTGCGCCCCTCTCGGAGCGAATGGCGGGTCTCCAATACGGGGACTTCGGCTTGCGGCAATGGTTGGAGCACGCGGCAAATCATTTCGAGCAATTCGCTCTGCCGAGCAGGCTTTAGCAGGTATCCTGCGATGCCGACCTCGCGGCAGCGCGCGGCATCGCCGCTCTGCCCCATCGACGTCAACATCACTGTCTTTGTGTCCGTCATTTCGGAGCGCTCCTGCATGCGTTGTACGAGTGCAAACCCGTCGATGTTCGGCATTTGACTGTCCACGATCGCCAATCGGAAATGCCGGTCATCCTTTGCCATGGCATCCACCAAATCCAGCGCCTCCCGGCTGCTTGCGGTCAGCACAGGCTTAGCTCCCCAGCCGGTGAGCATCCCTTGCAAGACTCGGCGATTGGTGAAATTGTCGTCGACCACCAGGACGGGAAGGTCCCGTAACAGTGACAGGTCCACCGTCACCGGGGATGTCGCCTTCTCCTGCATCCCAAACCACGCTGTGAAATGAAATGTGCTGCCTTTCCCCGGTTCGCTCTCCACCCAGATCTTTCCGCCCATCATTTCCACCAGCCGGGCAGAAATCGTCAGTCCCAGTCCCGTGCCCCCAAATTTGCGGTTCGTCGATCCATCCGCTTGCGAAAATGCCTCAAATATCTTTTTCTGCCTGTCCAGGGGGATGCCAATGCCCGTGTCAGCCACCGCCACATGCAAGCATACCCGTCCATCCTTGGCCGCAGCTTCCGCCACGGATACCACGATCTCTCCGTTCTCGGTAAACTTGAGGGCGTTCCCGATCAAATTCACCACGATCTGCCGGAGCCGCCCGGGATCGCCCACCAGGGATTCCGGCACTTCCCAGTGCACATCGCAAATCAGCTCCAGACCTTTCTGGTGCACCCGGTAACTCAGGGTTTGCAGTGTGTCGTTAATACTTGCGCGCAGATCAAACGGAATCGATTCAAACTCGAGCTTTCCCGCCTCGATCTTCGAAAAATCCAATATGTCGTTGAGCACTGCAAGCAGCGATTCCGCCGATACCTTCACCATGCCCAGATTGTCTCGTTGCTCCCTGGTAAGTTCCGTGTCGAGCGTCAGTTCCGTCATGCCGAGGATTCCGTTCATCGGTGTTCGGATCTCATGGCTCATGTTGGCCAGAAACTCGCTCTTCGATTGGTTGGCGGCCTCGGCTACCACCATCGCGTGATGCGACTCCGTTTCTGCCTTCTTCCGCTCCGTAATGTCATTCGCAACGCCTAGATAGCCGGTGATTTCTCCATGCTTATCGTGAACCGCCGTCGCGGCAAGCGTTACCACCAGATGCTGACCGTCCTTCCTTACGTAGATACATTCCCGCTCCACGCTCCCGCCGTTCCGTGTGCTCTCAGCCAGGACTTCAAAATCGCTGACCTCTCTTCCCGTTCGCGCGCTCAACTCTTTTCTGCCGTCATTGATCTCACTATGCACATGGAGCATCGCCGGAGTCGCTTTTCCGATCATTTCGCCGGCCTTATAACCCAGCATTCTTTCGGCGCCGGAGTTGAAGACGGTGATAACCCCATCCTTGTCGGTGGCGATGATGGAAACGAGCGTCGCGGCGTTCAGCACGGCATTCAGATGGGCGTGGGACCGGAGCAGTTCAGCGGTACTCTCCTGCACGCGCTTCCGCAGCAACACGATCCATGCGATGGAAACCAATACCGCTGACAACGCGATTTCCAAAACTCGTACAGCGTGGGCAACGTTCCACCACGACGGACTTTCTAACAGCTCAACGTCTCTCGCGGACTGCGCCAGTATTTCGAACGACTGCGGTTCGCGGTGTTCGTCGGCTTGCACGCTGCAAATTCCGACGACTGCGATTTTGCTCCCGGCTCTTAGCTCATCCAGAGCACTGGATCCGGCCCCGCCTTGCACAATCGCCCGAAATAGCCGGTCGCCGTCCTTCAACACCACCACTTCATCCCCTGCTCGCTGTATTCGCTCGACAACCCACCCTTGGGTTCGCACCAGGAGCGAATCGTACGGAGCTGTCGGGAACCCTTCACCCAGATTCCCAATCATTTCGCTGGCATTGGCTCTGCGTGCAGCAGGTGGTTCCGCGCTTCCCAGGACTTTAAATTTCGCTGATTCCAGCACCGGCGAATACGCGCCGGCGGCGCTGAAACCGACTGCCTCTACTTTTGTCCCCGGTGGCGTCACGGTCGCCTGAGTCGTCTGCACATAAATCCCTTGGTCGCCTTCCTGAAGATACAGACCGCGGCCCAGCCGCTGGTAACTTACCGTGCCCGCAATCTTAGTCCGGTGCGCGCCTGCCCCTTCCGCGCCAAACGTTAGCACGCTTTGCAGGCTGCGCAGCGGTATCGCGAAAGCGTCCGGCGGCGGAGGCCGTTCGATTTTCACGTCCAGTAAATTTTCAACGAACAGCCGTAGTCCAATAAACTGCCTCCGCCCGTTGAACTTTGTCCCGCATACTCCACGCACACGTATTTCTGCGTCGATAAAGCGCTCCGGGTCTATTGCCGGGAAATCGTGTACACGCACCGTTACCGAGCCGCCGCCAACATCGGTCTCCAGAAACAGCACTTGTCGTCCCCAGCTCTCCGCGATGGATGCCGCATGCACGACACCACGGATTTCGATCCATTGACTGTCCAGCGCACCTCCCCCCATTTCCTCGAATCGCTTCAAGGGAGCTGGTGGCAATTTCCCGTGGCCCAGGATCCGCACAT
>Ga0302325_10021198_pt1 | contig 13610 bp, 13 predicted proteins | sample Palsa_T0_2_FD_201948 | JGI IMG/M metagenome (GOLD analysis project Ga0302325, IMG submission 201948) | Peat permafrost microbial communities from Stordalen Mire near Abisko, Sweden - Palsa_T0_2 | ecosystem: Environmental > Terrestrial > Soil > Palsa > Peat permafrost | place: Sweden: Abisko... | reverse complement strand
CAGGGCCGAGGATCAACTGCGCGTCGAGCTCGTCGGCCTCCTCGCTCTCGCCGGGGACGAACGACACGACGATGTCCGCGTAGCGTCGCTGTGGCCGGATGAAGGCCTCGGAGTCGGGCTCGCGACGGTCGAGCTCGGCGAGCACCTGGTCGGTCGTATACCCGCGGCGGGAGCAGTCGCGCTGCACCTTCCACTGACGCCTGATCTCCTCGGGGGGGCTGAGGAACACCCGCACGTCGTAGCTCTCGCGCATGTCCGCCGTGTAGTAGCCGAGCAGGCCCTCGACGATCGTGAAGCGCGCCGGGTCGATGTAGACCGGAGCGTCGAAGGTGCCGTCGGTGTGCCGGTAGACCGGCTTCAGAATCGCGTTGCCGCGGCTCAGGTGCGCGAGGTCCTGGGCCATGATGTCCATGTAATTACAGTCGGGATCGAGCGGCGTGATGTTGAGCTCCGCCCGCTGCGAGCGGTCGTAGCGGTGGTAGTCGTCTGTGCAGACGTGGGTGACGTTCTCTTCGCCGAGCAGCCGAACCAGACCTCGCGTGAAGGTGGTCTTGCCGGTTGCGGAGTCGCCGACGACGCCGAGGATGACGGGACGAGCCATTGATCGGTGCCTTTCAGACCGGCGCGTCCGTTGCGCCCGGGGGGGTTTCATCGTGTCGGTCCAACCCGAACACGCTGCTCTTGAGGATGTCCTCCGGCTCGATCCTAACGAGATCCTCACGTGTCGGCAACATGCCGTCAAGGGTAGCCTCATAAATCCGGTTGGCGTGTCGCAGCCGCGCGCGCTCGATCGCGTTGCGGACGCTGCGGGCGTGGGCGAACAACGGTCGCTGTATGCGCCGGTCGAGGTATGACCGCAGCGCCTCCTCGGCGCCGGGACCGAGCTCGTACTCCTCCCGCTTGACCATCAAGCGCGCGATCATCACGAGCTCATCCACCGTGTAGTCGGGAAAGTCGATGTGGTGGGCGACGCGCGAGCTCATGCCCGGGTTGGACTGAAAGAAGTTGTCCATCCGGTCCTTGTAACCGGCGAGGACGACGACGATGTTGTCGCGCTCGTTCTCCATCACCTGGAGGAGGATCTCGATCGCTTCGACACCGTAGTCGCGCTCGTTCTCGGGCCGATAGAGGTAGTACGCCTCGTCGATGAAGAGCACGCCGCCGGAGGCGCGCTTGAGCACTTCCTTGGTCTTCGGCGCGGTATGACCGACGTACTGGCCGACGAGGTCGTCGCGGGTGACCGCGACGACCTTGTTCTTCTCGATATAGCCGAGCCGGTGGAGGATCTCGGCCACCTTCATCGCGACCGTCGTCTTGCCGGTGCCCGGATTGCCCGTGAACGACATGTGCAGCGTCGGCCGGTTCGAGCTGAGCTCGAGCTCGCGGCGCAGCTTGTCGACGAGCAGCAGGGCCGCGATCTCCCGGATCCTGGTCTTCACCGGGGTCAGCGCGATCAGCTGCTCGTCGAGCTCCGCGAGCACGGTCTCGATCTCCGCGTCGCGGAGGAGCTGCTCGATCTGCTGCCGTTCCGGGCCGCCGTCGCCGTCGGCTCGGATCGGCGTTGGTTGCGCCGCTGACTGCATCAGAGACGAACTCGCTACGTCAGTCGCCGCTGGACGCTTCGCTTGCCGCCGACGCGCCGTTCGCTGACGCGCCGTTCAGGTAGCGCTTGCCCTCGGGCTGCTCGGTCGCATACGGGTGCAACGTGTAGCGGATGACCCGGTCGTGCGAGTCCTGACGGTCGAGCCGGAAGCCAGGCTCCTCGGCGGGACGATTGACGATGAAGCTGAGCGCCGTCGTCTGGCGTCCACGCTGCGGGTCGTAAGCGAGCACCTTGATGTAGTGGTTCGGGAACGCCTCGCGGCACGCCCGCACCTCGCGCATGAACTGCTCGGCCTCCTCGACGGGAAGGTCGAACAGCGGCACCCCCCACATCTCCCAGTAGGAGTTGCGCGGATGCGGGTCGTCGGTGTGCTCGACCGACATCGCCCAGCCGTGCTCGAGCGAATAGACGATCTGGGCAACGATCTGCTCGTCGGTGAAGTCGGGCAGGAACGAGAATGCCCCTTGTGTAAGTCGCATGATTGGGATCTCTCTTTCCCGGTCAGCCGACGGTGGGCGTGACCACGTAGTCGGGCGTGTCGGTCGACTCGAAGTTGAACGTGATGTCCTTCCAGACCTGCAGCGCGGCATTCAGCTCCGGGCAGCCCTTGGCGGCGTGCTCGAGGATGTCGGGACCCTCGTTGAAGTAGTCCCTGCCTTCGTTGCGGGCCTGGATGATCGCCTCGACGGCGACGCGGTTGGCGGTCGCACCGGCACCGACGCCCATCGGGTGGCCGATCGTGCCGCCACCGAACTGGAGGACGACGTCCTCGCCGAGGTACTCCAGCAGCTGGTGCATCTGGCCGGCGTGGATGCCGCCCGAGGCGACCGGCATCACGCCGGGCATGGAAAGCCAGTGCTGGTCGAAGTAGATTCCCGTCTCGGGGTTCTCCGGGATGAAGTCCTTGCGCAGGGTGTCGTAGTAGCCCTTGATCATCAGCGGGTCGCCCTCGAGCTTGCCGACGACGGTTCCGGCGTGCACGTGGTCGACGCCGAGCATCCGCACCCACTTGGCGATCACGCGGAACGAGACGCCGTGCGTCTTCTGGCGCGTGTACGTGCCGTGACCGGCGCGGTGGAGGTGGAGGATCAGGCCGTTCGCCCGCGCCCACTTCGACATCGACTGCATCGCGGTGTAGCCAACCGTGAGGTCCATCATGATGATGATGCTGCCGACCTCTTTGGCGAACTCGGCCCGCTCGTACATGCCCTCCATGTCCGCGGCGGTGACGTTCATGTAGTGACCCTTGACCTCACCTGTAGTCGAGGAGGCGCGCTCGACGCCCTCCATCGAGTAGAGGTAGCGGTCACGCCAGCGCATGAACGGCTGCGAGTTGATGTTCTCGTCGTCCTTGGTGAAGTCGAGCCCGCCACGCAGCGCCTCGAACACGACGCGCCCGTAGTTCTTCGCCGACAGGCCGAGCTTCGGCTTGACGGTGGCGCCGAGGATCGGCCGCCCGAACTTGTCGAGGTACTCGCGCTCCATCACGATTCCATGGGGCGGGCCCTGGAACGTCTTCAGGTAGTGCGTCGGGATCCGCATGTCCTCGAGGCGGAGTGCCTTCAGCGCCTTGAAACCGAAGACGTTGCCGATGATCGAGCTCGTCAGGTTCGCGATCGAGCCCTCCTCGAAGAGGTCGATGTCGTACGCGATCTTGGCGATGTACTCACCCTCGCGGCCGGGGACCGCTTGGACGTCGTAGGCCTTGGCCTGGTAGTGCTTATGATCGGTGAGACGGTCGGTCCAGACCACGGTCCATGTGGCGGTGGAGGACTCGCCGGCGACCGCCGCGGCCGCTTCGATTGCGTCGACGCCCGGCTGCGGGGTGATCCGGAAGGCGCACAGAACGTCGGTGTCCTTGGGCTCGTAGTCGGAGTCGTAGTAGCCCATCTCGGCATACGGCGTGACGCCGGAGGCCCAGCGGTCCTTCTTGGTGTCTGTCGAGGCTGCCATCACCAGTCCTTGCTCTCGGTCGTCGCGGTAGTCATCTCTTTACAGCCCTTCTGTAGGTCGCGATAGCCAACCTAAACGGGGACAGCATAAAAGTCAAGTAATGATTTTTCAGCTATTTATGCATGAGAGTCTATGTATCCTCGGAGCTACCCGAGATGCCACTTTGCACCCGTCGCGTGCTGATACGGCGGCATTAACGGCCTCGCGCCTGGCTCTCGCTCAAAGCCAGATCAATAGATTGATAACTTTGATTTACACTTGAACCTTCGTGGTTAGTTGATATCTTACGGCCTAGCCATGCCACTCATTTCCATGCAGCAGCTGCTTGACGAGACCGCGCGCGGCGCCCCGGCGTGATCGACGTCGCCTTCACGCCGGCAGAGGCGAAGCCAGCGGAGGTAGCCGTGGTGATCGACGTACTGCGGGCGACAACCACGGTGACCCAGGCGCTCGCCTCCGGATACCGTCGGGTGCTGTGCGTCGACAGCCTCGAGCGGGCGCTGCGAATGCGCGCCCCCGGCCGCCTGCTCGCGGGTGAGCAACGCGGCATGATGCCGCCGGGGTTCGACCTCGGCAACTCTCCCGCCGACGTCGCAAGGGACGCCGCCGAGGAGCTGGTGCTCGCCACCACGAACGGCGCTCCGACGATCGTCGAAGCGGCTCGCCGGGCTCCCGTCGTCCTGCTCGCCTGCTTGCTCAACCTCGACGCCGTGTGCACGGAGATCGCCGGGGCCGACGACATCCAGATCGTGTGCTCCGGCACCAACGGTGCGATCGCGCTCGAGGATGTCTATGTCGCCGGGCGGGTCAGTGCCGCGCTCACGGGTGCCCGCACCGACGCTGCCCTCGCCGCCGAAGCGGTCGCACGGGCTAACCCGAGCGCCTATGACGTCCTGGCGGCGAGCGCGAACGCCCGGTCGCTCCTCGAGGCGGGGCTTGGGGATGACATCGAGTTCTGCGCGCGCGAGTCGCGGCTCGACGTCGTGCCGCGGGTCGAACGTACCCGTCCAGGCATCGCGATCGTGATCGGCGAACCGGGGGCTGCCGGCGCCGTGGTTGACGCAGGGGGTAACGTCGAGGCCGTGAGGGAGAACACCGACAGTCCGCGTGCGGGCCGGTCGTCCGCGCCACAGACGACCAGCTGACGACCGGGGATCCGATGCCGCGTCCGATTATGTTGGGGGTCGTCGGCGACTCCGGAGCGGGAAAGACGACGCTGACGCGTGGGCTCGTGCGCATCCTCGGAGAGGCGCAGGTCACGCGTGTGGCGGCCGACGACTACCACAAATACGACCGCCGCCAGCGGGCCGAGCATGGCATTACGCCGCTCGATCCCGGGGGGAATTACCTCGACATCCTCGAGCAGCACCTCGCCCACCTGCGTGCGGGGCAGGCAATCCTGAAGCCGGTATACCGGCACCAGCACGGCACGTTCGCGGCCTCGCATTACGTTCGCCCGGCCCAGTTCACGCTCGTCGAAGGGATGCTCGGGTTCCACACCGCCGCGATGCGCGACACGTACGACGTTCGTGTCTACCTCGCCCCGCCCGAGGAGCTCCGGCGCCACTGGAAGGTGCAGCGCGACTGCTCGCGGCGCGGCTACACGACCGACCAGGTGCTCGCCGAGCTCGACCGGCGCGAAGGCGACGCCGAGGTCTACATCAGGCCGCAGCAGCGCTTCGCCGACATCGTCGTCTCGTTCACGCCCGGGGGTAACGGCGACCAGGACCGACTCGATGCCAACGTCAAGATGCGTCCAGGTCTCCCACATCCCGACCTGACGCCGTTCGTGGACGAGGACGGTGCCGGGATCACACTGACCCAGCAGCGAGCTGAGATCCACCTCCGCGTTCCCGGCACGATCGCCCCGGAGCGCGCGGCCGCGATCGAGGAGGCGGTGTGGGACCGCATGCACTTCGCCAGCCACCTGCGGGGTGACCGGTTGGGCGAGTTCACGGTCGGAACGCAGCTTCATCGCTCCGAGTCGCTCGCGATCGTCCAAGTGCTGATCCTCTACCAGCTGGTTACGGCCCGCGCCGCCGTGGCGCTCGGCGGGCCTGGTGTCCGCGTGGACCAGCGGGGGTAGGGTCTAGCCGGCGACCGCGGTCCTGACGAAGCTGACGAATGCCGCCACCGGGGCCCGGATCGGGCCGACGCCCGAGTGCAGGACGAACCATGGTCGCGGTGGCGGTGGGTCCTCGATTATCAGCTCGCCGATCAGGCCGGCTGCGAGCTCGGCCTGGACGGCGGCTCGTGAGAGCAGCGAAACACCGAGGCCGACCCGGGCTGCCTGCTTGATTGCGCCGTTGGAGCCAAGCGTCAGGGTCACGGGCGACAGCTCGCGGTCGGCGAGGTATCCCTCGACCAGCGCGCGCGTGCCGGAGCCCTGCTCGCGCAATAGCCACGCGCGCTCGCCGAGCGCACTGGCCCGGATCGGCCCGCGGTTTATCAGCTCGTCGTCCGGCGAGGTGATGCAGACGATCTGGTTGTCCATGATCGGCATCGCGATCAGACGATCGTCAGCGGGCGGCCGGCCGGTGATCGCGACATCGGCTGCGTGGGCGAGCACGCGCTCGAGCACGGTCTGGCGGTTCCCGACATCGAGGGCGAGCTCGAGGCCCGGGTGCTCCTGCTGGAAGGCGCGCATCAGCGGCGGGACGAAAGACTCTGCCGCGGTCGTGACCGCGGCGATCTTGAGCTTGCTCGCGGCGACCGCCGCCGCCTCGCGGGCCGCCCGGCGCCCCTGGTCCAGGAGCCCCATCACGTCCTCCGCGTACGGTGCGAACGCGACCCCGGCGTCGGTCGGGCGGATCCCGCGCCCGGCACGCTCGAACAGCTCCGAGCCGAGCTCGCGCGACAGCGCCGCGATCGCCGCAGACACCGACGGCTGGGTCACGATCAGCTCATCGGCCGCAGCAGTCACCGAGCCGCCACGAACGACCGCGAGGAACGCGGTGAGCTGTGTAACTGTTATAGCCATGCCTCTGTGATTGGAGACTATGGCATAGAACGGATGCTGCTAACCGGCAACCCGGCGGGGGCGGGGGTGCCTGGCGGGGCGGGAGTCGGGTCGGGCGTCTGCGCGTTCGATGAACGGATCGGATGCTGCTCGCGGCGGTGATCCAAGGTCTCGGGACGTTGGCGGTCGAGGGGGTCGGCGTCGGGTGCCGACGCGGCGCGAGAATCGTCTGTGATGCGCGTCGTTCTTGTCGTCTTTGCGGTGGTCGGGCGAGGCGGTGTACTTAAGCGAACCACTGGTTCGCAAAGGAACACCGCCCCTGTTGCCGTCCGCCCCCTGCCCGTTATCACCTTCATACAACCCGGGGGGCTCCGGCGCCGGTCCAAGTAAGACCGGCCTACGTGCGCGCGCGTCCTTCGCGACGCGCCGGCGGCCGGTCTTACCAGCGCCGTCGGTACCCGCTGCTCAGTTCCGGGGTCCGCTTTCTCCACGCCGGTTCGACGTCGTACTTGCGGCGGATTGAGCGCTCGCGGAAGTACTTCAGGACGGGGCCGTAACTGAAGCGCGCGGCGTTGGTGTAGAGCGTGACGAGACCTGACGTCTCGGTGAAGGGCATGTACTTATCAGGGAAGCCGGGCATCGTGCAGGCCATGCAGATGCCGCCGACGTTCGGGCAGCCACCGATGCCGCTGACCCAGCCGCGCACCGGGACGTTGCATTTCACCACCGGTCCCTTGCATCCGAGCTTGACCAGGCAGCCGCCCTCACCGTGGCTGTCGGCGAACTGGGCGTGCTCGGCGTAGCCGACGCGATTGCAGCTCTCGTGAACGGTGCGGTCGAAGATGCGCCGCGGCCGGCCCTGCTCGTCGAGTTCGGGTGGCGGCCCAAGCCCGGTCAGGTACAGGACGAGGCAGAGCAGTGTCTCGGTGATGTTGTCCGGCTGGACCGGGCAGCCGGGCAGGTTGACGATCGGAAGCTCGAGCATCGAGACCCAGTCCCAGCCCAGGTAGTCGCGCAGCCCCATCGCGCCCGTCGGGTTGTTGCGCATCGCGGGGATCCCGCCGTAGGCGGCGCAGGTGCCGAGGGCCAGCACCGCCGCGGCACGCGGAGCGAGACGGTCGATCCAGGTGCAGGTCGGGACCGGTTGCCGAGTTGCCGGATCGACGCCGAACGCAGCCCAATGCCCGTCGCCGTTGACCTCCTCGTTGGGCACCGCTCCCTCGAGCACGAGGATGAAGGGGTCGAGCTTGCCGGCTGCTGCATCGAGCCAGGCGCGCATGAAGTCCTCGCCCGTCTCGTAGGCGAAGAACGGGTTGTAGATGATCAGTGGCGGGAGGCCCGGCAGCGCGCCGCGGAGCAGGTCCTCGAGGCTCGGGTTCGTGGCGGCGGTCATCGACACCGTGTCGCCGTCGCAGCCCAAGCCGCTGGTCATCCAGATCACGTTCACAGGGTGCCCGTCGCGACGGGCATTCGCCCCCGCTTTGGGCTTCCCCTGCACCGTCAGTTCTCGGCGTAACGACGCGATGGACGGCGCGCGGTCATGCGCCGGTCGCCAGCTTCCGGCGTGCGGACCGCCCGCTCGGCCGGGCCTGCTCGTCGATCCTGGCTGTCCGCTCGAGGAGCGACTCGAGGTGGTCAGAGACGGTGCCGTGAAGGTGCCAGTCGCCGGCCGTTCCGGTAACGACGCCCGCGTGGGCCAGGCGTGCCAGAGCGTGCGAGATCGACGGGCGTTCGGCGCCGACCAGTTGGCCGAGCGTGCGGTGGGTGAGGGGAAGAGACACACGGATGCCGGTGGGCTCGACCCGGCCCCAGCGCGCCGCAAGGTGCCACAGGAGCAGCACCAGCCGCGCCTCGAGCCGGGGCTGGGAGGTGATTGCGCGCAGCACGTCGAGGTCGGCGATGCGCCGCCCCGCGCGCGTCAGCAGAACGTGGACGATCTGAGGCCAGGGCCGCACGCGTTCGGCGAACTCCGTATCGAGCAGCGCGAAGCGCGTAGGACAGAGAGCGCGGAAGGATTCGGTCCGTTCGAGCAGGTCCTCGGCCAGCGGCCGAGCGGGCTGGAGCAGGTCGCCCGGTCCGATCAGTTCGGTCGCGGTGCGATTACCGACGCGAGAGTCGACCGCTATCAGTCCGTCGATGACCAGGAGCCCGAGGCCGCCGCCGACGGAATCGAACCAGGCCGAGAGGTCGCACTCGCCCACCTCGGAGTCGAGGACCCTCGCGGTCGCGACCTGGCGAGCCGCGAGACGCATCCGGACGTCAAACTCCTGCGCGAGGTCGTCGTCGACATCGAGCAGATACGTGTAGAGCGACGGTGAGAGCGGCTTGCGCCGCCCGAGGTGGGGATGACCCGGCCACTGAGACGCTCGTCTCGTGGGGCCCTCTCGGTCTTCAGTGGATATAACGCTGCCTCTTCCGATCCCTCTCGACACGGAATGCCTGCGGCGGGAGAGTCTACGCCTGCGAGGCTGACCCTGGCGCAATTTCCTCCGCACGCACGCGTTTGTAATCCTGAATACGGAAGGGTCGCCTAAGTAGTTGCGCCTGACGTAACGGGCATTACCGAGTTCCCACACATGCGCCTTCTGCCTGGTAGAACAGCCGACGCGGTGGTAGAACCGATGCCGCCTTGCGCCTGCGCGAACAAGTAGTAGGGTCCGCGCCGGTCCAGGCAGAGGTAGGTTCCGAGAGGAGAGACAGGCCGTATGTGCTTGGCAATACCAGGTCAGATCATCGATATCGTCGATGAGGACAACAGGCTGGCGAAGGTCGACGTGGCCGGTGTGCGCCGCAACGTCAACATCGGGCTGCTGGACACCGACGGCTCCGGGGTCGGCCCGGGCGATTGGGTGTTGATCCATGTCGGCTTTGCGATCTCGCAGGTGGACGAGGAGGAGGCGCGTCATACGCGTGACCTGCTCGAGCGGATGGGCGCCGACTACGAGCAGGAGCTCGAGGAGCTGAAGGCCAGCGTGATCGAGTGATCGCTGAACGCCCATCGGTCCCTACCTGCGACGAGTACCACTGCATAACGTGCGGCGACGACGGAGACCCGATGACGGTGGTTCGCGTGGACGAGGAGCGCGGGCTCGCGCTCTGCGAGGACGAGAGCGGTGCGCGACACACGGTCGAGACCGCATTGGTCGAGCCGGTGAGCTCCGGCGACCGGGTCCTCGTGCATGCCGGCACCGCGATCGCGGCGCTCGACGACGACCGAGGTTCGACGACGGATAGCGACACGAAACTGAGGGTGGGCGCATGAAATACGTCGACGAATACCGTGACGCCGATCTCGGCCAGGCGCTGTCGGGAGAGATCCTTTCGCTGGTCGAGCCCGGTCGCCACTACAAGTTCATGGAAGTGTGCGGCGGCCATACGCATTCGATCTACAAGTACGGCGTCGACGACCTGCTGCCGGCGAACGTCGAGCTCGTGCACGGCCCCGGATGCCCGGTCTGCGTGATCCCGATGGGTCGCGTGGACGATGGCATCGCGCTCGCGCACCAGGAGGGCGTCATCTTCACCTGCTTCGGCGACATGATGCGCGTGCCGGGGTCGGAGGGCAGCCTGCTCGAGGCGAACGCCGCGGGCGCGGACATCCGGATGGTGTACTCGCCGCTCGACGCGCTGCGGATCGCGAAGCAGAACCCGGACCGCGAGGTCGTCTTCTTCGCGATCGGTTTCGAGACGACGGCGCCGTCGACTGCGCTGACTTTGAAGCGCGCGCGCGCCGACGGCGTCCGCAACTTCTCGGTCATGTGCAGCCACGTGACGATCGTGCCGCCGCTGCGCGCGCTTCTGGAGTCCCCGGATCTCCGGCTCGATGGCTTCGTCGGGCCCGGCCATGTGTCAACAGTCGTGGGCGCGCGGCCGTTCGAGTTCATCCCCGCGGACTACGGCAAGCCGATCGTGGTCGCCGGGTTCGAGCCGCTCGACATCCTGCATGCGATCACGATGATCTTGCGTCAGCTGAACGAGGGACGCTGCGAGGTCGAGAACCAATACAGCCGCGTCGTCCCATACGAGGGCAATCAGCGCGCGCTCGAGGTGATGGCCGAGGTGTTCGAGTTGCGCCCCCATTTCGAGTGGCGCGGGCTCGGCTTCATCTCCCACAGCGGCCTGAAGCTCTCCGAGGCCTACGCCGACCTCGACGCCGAGAAGCGCTTCAGCGTCCCCGGCGTTCGTGTCGCCGATCCGAAAGCCTGCCAATGCGGAGAGGTGCTCAAGGGCGTAATCAAGCCTTGGGAATGCAAGGTTTTCGGAACTGCGTGCACCCCCGAGCGTCCGATCGGAACGTGTATGGTCTCGTCCGAGGGAGCATGCGCGGCGTACTACAACTACGGCCGGTTTGCCCGCGAACGCGAGGTAGTGTGAGGCCTTCCAGGGCAAACCGCTGCTTCAGCTCGCGAGAGGGAAGCTGTCTGATGGCGGGAGAGGTTCTCTGATGGCGGATCAGACCGCCGTCTCCGACCGCGAACAGAAGATCCTCGGGATCATCGAAACCGCGCGTGGCAAACGCGCGAAGTTCCGCGACACGAAGATCAACATGTCGCACGGCGCCGGCGGCAAGGCGACGCAGAGCCTGATCGAAGGCGTGCTCGTGCCCGCATTCGGTGGCGAGACGCTGAGCGAGATGGGCGACGCCGGAGCGGTCACGATCGGGGGCGTCGAGCTCGCGATGACGACCGACTCGTACGTCGTCAAGCCGCTGACCTTCCCCGGCGGGTCGATCGGTGAGCTCGCCGTCAACGGGACATGCAACGACCTCGCCGTGTCTGGCGCGCGTCCAATCGCGCTCACCCTCTCACTCGTGCTCGAAGAGGGCCTGGATTCCGACACGCTGCGCCACGAGGTCGAGGCGATCGCGCGGACCGCGCGCGAGGCGGGCGTCGAGATCGTTGGTGGTGACACCAAGGTCGTCGAGCGCGGGCATTGCGACGGCATGTACATCTGCACGACCGGAATCGGTCACCGCGACCCGCGGGCGCGGCTGTCGCCGTCGGCACTGAAGCCGGGCGACAAGATCCTGCTTTCCGGCTCGATCGGCGAGCACGGCACGGCGATCATGCTCGCCCGAAATCTGTTTGACCTCGACGCAGAGATCGAATCGGACACGCGTTACCTGTGGCCGGCGGTCGATGCTCTGCTCGAGGCCGTTGGCCCGGATCTGCGCTGCCTGAGGGATGCGACTCGCGGTGGGGTGGCGTCGGTCCTAAACGAGCTCGCCCGGGCTTCATCGGTCGCGATGCTCGTTCGTGAAGGAGCGGTCCCGGTCGACCCCGCAGTTGCGGGTGCCTCGGAGATCCTCGGAATCGACCCGATGTACGTAGCCAACGAAGGTAAGTTCGTCGCATTCGTCGCCCCGGAGGCGGCGGACGAAGCCCTAGAAACGCTGCGCAAGGTGGACGGCTGCGAGGACGCGGCCGAGATTGGGGAGGTGCGGACGGAGCCGCCAGGAATGGTGCTGGTCGAGACAAGCTTCGGCGGCCGGCGAGTAATGGATCAGCTTGTGGGCGACCCCCTACCACGTATCTGTTGAGAGCGAGAGGAGACGGGATGGCAAGTCCGTTTGCAGGTCATAGAGCAACAGAGGCGGTTACGGCTCACGTCCTTTGGATGACGACGGGTCTCAGCTGCGAGGGCGATTCGGTGGCGATGACCTCGGCCACCAATCCGAGCTTGGAGGACATCATTCTCCAGGCCATCCCCGGCATGCCGAAGGTCGTGGTCCACAACCAGGTCATCGACTACACCGTCGGCGATGAGTTCTCGCAGGCGTGGTTCGACGCCGAGCAGGGCAAGCTCGACCCGTTCGTGCTCTGCATGGAGGGCTCGATCGGTAACGAGGAGATCAACGGAGACGGTCACTGGACCGGCTTCTCCTCGAACCCCGACGGTCAGCCGATCACGATGAACGAGTGGCTCGATCGCCTTGCTCCCAAGGCCGCGGCTGTGGTCGCGATCGGGACCTGCGCCACGTACGGTGGCATCCCGGCGATGAAGGGCAACGCGACGGGCGCGATGGGCGTCCCGGATTACCTCGGCTGGAACTGGAAGTCCAAGGCCGGCCTGCCCGTCGTCTGCATCCCCGGTTGCCCCGCGCAGCCGGACAACATGACCGAGGTGCTTCTGTACCTCGCGCTGCACCTTGCCGGTCTGGCGCCCGTGCCGGAGCTCGACGAGGCGCTGCGTCCGAAGTGGCTGTTCGGACGGACGGTCCGCGAGGGCTGCAACCGCGCCGGCTTCGCCGAGCAGGGCGACTTCGCGACCGAGTACGGCACGGACCACCGCTGCATGGTCAAGCTCGGCTGCAAGGGCCCGGTCGTGAAGTGCAACGTCCCCGTCCGTGGCTGGGTCAACGGCATCGGCGGTTGCCCGAACGTCGGCGGGATCTGCATGGCGTGCACGATGCCGGGGTTCCCCGACAAGTACATGCCGTTCATGGACGAGGACAAATGGGGCGCGGCTGCCGCCAACTTCGAGCGGTTCGCGTTCGGTCCGATGGTGCGGTACTTCCGTCACAAGAACATCGCCTCCAAGTACGACAAGGAGCCGGAGTGGCGCCAGAAGGGACGCGCGCTCACGACCGGCTACGTCAAGAGGTGGTAATCACGATTCGAACGCCACACCGGATGAATTTCGTTCTGACTTCAAGCCAAACGAGGAGCTAACTACATGGCGACCACTGCGCCGAACAGGGTCATGGTCAAGGAGATGTCCTGGGATCCGATCACTCGGATCGTCGGGAGCCTCGGTATCCATACCGAGATCGACTTTTCCAATCAGTCAGTGTTGAAGTGCTACAGCACGTCGATGATTTTCCGCGGCTTCGACATCTTCATGCGGGGCATCGACCCGCGTGATACGCACTTCATCACCAGTCGTATCTGTGGTATCTGCGGAGATAACCACTGCACCGCCTCATGTCTGAACCAGAACATGGCGTACGGCGTCAAGCCGCCGCCGCTTGGTGACCTGGCGTTCAACTGCGCCGAGGCCGCGGACTACATCTTCGACCACGCGATCTTCAACGATTGCATGGCGAATGTGGACTTCTGCGAGCAGATGGTCAAGGAGACCAACCCGTCGCTGCTG
>Ga0302325_10021197_pt1 | contig 13610 bp, 13 predicted proteins | sample Palsa_T0_2_FD_201948 | JGI IMG/M metagenome (GOLD analysis project Ga0302325, IMG submission 201948) | Peat permafrost microbial communities from Stordalen Mire near Abisko, Sweden - Palsa_T0_2 | ecosystem: Environmental > Terrestrial > Soil > Palsa > Peat permafrost | place: Sweden: Abisko... | reverse complement strand
CTTCGGTGGGTAATGATATTGCCTTTTGGGACAAGCAAGACCGGCAGTTCACCCCGGCGGTATGTGTGGCGTGGACCTCCGATTCCGGTTACGACAATATTTATCCATGCCTCAACGGCCTCAACAACCAACAATGGGGATGGAATAACATGCAGATGCCGGTTGTGACCTGGTATCACAAGATCAACGACAAGTGGCACACGGATACCGAAGCCTGGTACATGTGGCAGAAGAACGTTCCGAACGCCAACAACACCAACCCGATCACCGGCGGCGCGGCGCAAATTGCGGCCCGGTTTCCCAACACAACCTTTGGGGCCCCCTTTGGAGCTCTGTGTAGTGACCCGAATGCGCGTACTTGCATTGGGCAGGAATTCGCCATGGTCAATTACCTCGAATATCAGGTTGGACCAAGAGATGCGATTACATTTCGCAACGGTTATTTCAATGACATGGAAGGTCAGCGTACGGGGTTCAAAACCAAATACTATGAAAGTCTCATCGGTTGGGCGCACTGGCTCGGCGACACAATCACCATTCGCCCCGAACTGCTCTTTCAAAGGGCCTTCGGCGCCGAGGCGTTTGACAATCCAACCTACACTCCCAACGGCGGAAAGAATAACCAACTGATGCTCGCTATCGACGCCATCATTCACTTCTGATCGCGGTATCTTGTTGGCAGTATGTTGGCGGCCTGGGAGTCGTGCATGCCTGGGCCGCGAACTTGCTTACGCGCGCCCCGGTATGCTTTGATCCGCTAGCCGCGAAGGCCCGTGCCTCGGGGCCGCCTCCGTGGGCAGTTGGGGCTTCTTAGCGTGCCGGGATTGCGGTCGGCGGACAATCTGCCTCGTTGCTGCTAATGCGCAACCGCTCCGGAGCGCGGAATCTTGTCTGCCGCGGCGCAAGGGTCACCTTGCGGTTTTGTCATGTTGGCGAACTTCTGCTTGTGAGATAGTGCCGCCCGGAGCAACGGAACATGCAAGACAACGCCACGCCCTCTCCGCCCCCCCCGACTAAGCGCCTGTCGCGGCGCACGCAGGTGGGGATCGTATTTGTCCTGGCATTGGTGGTAGCGGTGGCGCTCGGCGTAACGTGGCTCGGTAGCCGCCTGTTTGGCGGCGGCACCGAGGTCAAGACAGCGGGTGCGAACTCGGCTCTCCCGGCGGGTGCCTTCCGGCCAACGCCGGCTCAGTTGGCGAGCCTCAAGCTGGCGACCGTGGCGACGATGGTGTTCCGCGGCGAAGAGCGGGCCGACGGCAAGATAGCGATCAATGCCGACAGGACCACCCCAGTGTTTTCGCCCTATACGGGACGGGTTACCAAAGTGATGGCCAACCTGGGCGACAACGTCAAACAGGGAACGCCACTGCTCTCCATCGCCGCCACGGAGTTTGCCCAAGGGCAGAACGATCTGCTTGCGGCGATGAGCGCGCTCGATACCGCCCGCTCCCAACTCAATCTGGCGCAGGCCAACGAGAAGCGCAAGCATGGCCTCTACGACGCGAATGCCGGTTCGCTCCAGGATTGGCTGCAGAGCCAAACGGATCTGGTCGCGGCTGAAAACAACCTGCACGCCGCCGAGACCGCGCTTGGTCTGGTGAAAAACCGCCTGCGCATCCTGGACCAATCCGACGCGCAGATCGGTGCCCTCGAGAACGCCAAGACCATGAACCCGGTGGCCCAGGTCGTAGCGCCCATCGGCGGCACGGTCATCGACCGCCAGGTTGGTCTCGGACAGTACGTCCAGGCCAATGCACCCAATCCCATCTTCTCCATCGGCGATCTTTCCACGGTATGGCTCATTGCCAACGTGCGCGAGATTGACGCGCCGCGCATGCGGCGCGGTGCGCAGGTCGAGGTCCATGTGCTGGCGTTCCCCGAACGCGTGTTCAAGGCGAGGCTGACCTACGTCGCACCCTCCGTTGACGCAAATACGCGTCGCCTCGCGGTGCGGGCCGAGATCCCGAACCAGGACGGCATGCTCAAACCGGAAATGTTTGCAACCTTCAGCATCAGCACGGGTGCCGAGTCGAGTGCTCCGGCCGTTCCGGAGGAAGCCATCATCTACGAAGGCGACAGCGCACGGGTCTGGGTCGCACTGCAAAACGGCACACTGGCCCTGCGCCAGATTCAGACCGGCCGGGCCAGCAACGGGAAGGTCGAGGCAGTAGCGGGACTGACCGCGGGAGAGAAGGTCGTGACCAGCGGCAGCCTGTTTATCGATCGCGCGGCCAAAGGCGATTGAACGGTGGGTGAGCGCCGCGTCGACAATGGACGACCGGCTGGCGCCAGCGGGAAATGAACGAGATCGTCGTATTTGCCCTCAAGCAACGGGTGATGGTCGTTGTCGCGTTCCTGCTTGTGCTCCTTGGCGGATTCATCAGCTTTCTCAAGCTCAACATCGAAGCCTACCCGGATCCGGTGCCGCCGCTCGTCGATGTCATCACCCAAAGTTCAGGGCAATCAGCCGAAGAGATCGAACGCTACATCACCATCCCGATCGAAGTGCAGATGGCGGGCATCCCGCACGTCACGGCGGTACGCACCATTTCGCTCTTTGGCCTGTCCGATGTGAAGCTCCAGTTTACTTACGACTTTACCTACAGTCAGGCCGAACAGTGGGTCATCAATCGGCTGGCCCAGTTGCCGCCACTGCCCAATGGTGCCATTCCCCAGGTCTCGCCGTGGAGCCCAATCGGTGAGATCTACCGCTACCGCGTGGTGGGGCCGCCTGGGTATTCGGTAACCGATCTTAAGACGATCGAAGACTGGATACTCGAGCGCCGCTTCAAGGCAGTGCCGGGTGTAATCGACGTTAACGGCTGGGGCGGTAAGAGCAAGACCTACGATGTCACCGTCGACCTGCCCCGGCTCGTCGATTACGGTCTTTCGCTGCCCCAGGTGCTGCAGGTCCTAAACAACAGCAACATCAATGTAGGCGGCCAGACAGTGAACTTCGGGCCGCAAGCGGCGGTGGTCCGGGGTATCGGCCTTATCCATTCAATGGACGAGTTGCGCCACACCATGCTGACTGCGAGCAACGGCCTGCCGGTCATGCTCGGTGATATCGCCACGGTCAGCGTGGGTAACCAGCCGCGCCTGGGAATAGCCGGCTTGAACGACGACGACGACATCGTGCAGGGCATCGTGCTCATGCGGCGCGGAGAGGAGAGCCTGCCAACGATCAAGCGTGTCGAAGCCGAAGTCGACAAGATCAACGGATCAGGCGTCCTGCCACCGGGGGTGCAAATCGAGAAGATCTACGATCGCAGCGAGTTGATCGACGTTACGACTCATACGGTGCTGCATAATATGCTCGTTGGGATTGCCTTGATTTTCGTTGTGCAGTGGGCATTCCTCGGCAATCTGCGCACCGCACTGATCGTCAGCGCGACCATACCGTTCGCATTTGCTTTCGCCATCGGGCTCATGGTATTGCGCGGCGAATCGGCGAACCTGCTGTCAGTGGGCGCCATTGATTTCGGCTTGATCGTTGATGCCTCCGTGCTCATGGTGGAGAACATATTCAGGCATCTGGCGCAAGGCGAGTTCGTAAGCGTCTCCTACGCGTATCTAATGCATCGGGTTCGCACGCACTACGAATTGCGTGGTCGCTTCTCGGTTATCGCCAATTCCGCCGCGGAGGTCAATCGCGCGATCTTTTTTGCCGCAGCGATCATTATTGCCGGCTTCGTGCCCCTGTTTACTCTAAGCGGTATCGAAGGGCATATCTTCGGACCCATGGCAAAGACCTACGCCTATGCGATCGCCGGCGGGCTGATCGCAACCTTTACCGTGTCGCCCGCGCTGTGCGCGCTTTTGCTGCGTGGAAAAATCAGCGAGACGGAGACGCCGGTGGTGCGATTCCTGCACCGAATCTATCAACCCGTTGCGGAGTTTGCCCTGTCCAATCCAATCGTGACGCTGGGTGCAGCGGCGCTGTTGCTGCTCGTGGCCGGACTGTCGGTGCTTGGCTTGGGCCTCGAGTTTCTGCCCAAGCTCGAAGAGGGGAATTTGTGGATTCGCGCCACCATGCCGCCGTCGATCTCCCTGCAGGAGGGTAACGGCCATGTCAACCGCATGCGCAGGCTCCTTGGCGGCTTCCCCGAGACCGAAAAGGTCGTGTCGCAGCACGGTCGCCCCGATGATGGCACCGATGCCACGGGTTTCTTTAATGCGGAATTCTTCGTCCCCCTCAAGGCCGCCGACACCTGGCCCCGGGGCATGGACAAGGACAAGCTGACCGAGCAGATGACGCAGGCGCTCGAGGATCAATTTCCCGGAGTCGAATTCAACTTCTCCCAGTACATCGAAGACAATGTCGAGGAGGCGGCCTCGGGTGTAAAGGGTGAGAACTCGGTGAAGCTCTACGGCAATGACCTCGAGACCCTCGAGCGAACCGCGGAGAAGATCAAAACGGTGATGCAAACCGTGCCGGGCGTAACCGACCTCGCGGTCCTGGAGTCGCTCGGCCAGCCGACGGTCAGGATCGACATCGATCGCTCCCGTGCCGCGCGTTACGGTCTTGCGCCTGGCGATATCAATGCGACGGTTCAGGCTGCCATCGGTGGCCAGGCCGCAGGCAACCTGTACGAAGAAGGCAGCGACCGCAATTTTCCGATCGTCGTGCGCCTGGCGCCCGAATACCGCAACAACCTCGACGCCATCCGCCGCATCACCATTGGCGCACCCAACCCCAATGGCACCGGTATCGTTCCCATACCTTTGCTCGATGTCGCCGGCGTGAGCCTGGTCTCGGGTGCCTCGTTCATCTATCGCGAGCAGCAGGAGCGCTATATTCCGATCAAGTTCAGTGTCCGCGGGCGCGACCTCGGCACGGCCGTGCTCGAGGCACAGCAGAAGGTGGCGGAGCAAGTGCCCCTGCCCGGCGGCTACCGCCTGGAATGGGTCGGCGAATTCGGCAATCTCGAGGAGGCCTTGCAGCGGCTTTCCATCGTCGTACCCTTGAGCATCATTCTTATTTGCATTCTCCTCTACATCAACTTCGGTTCGATCGTTGATATGCTCTTGGCCGCCAGCGTCATTCCGATGGCTCTCGTCGGCGGTATATTTGCGCTGTGGATTACCGGGACACCCTTCAGCGTCTCCGCCGCCATCGGATTTGTCGCCTTGTTCGGTATCGCCGCGATGGACGGGATCATTGTGCTCAGCAATTTCAACCAATTGCTCGAAACCGGCCTCGATCGTGCAGCGGCCATTCGCCGCGCCTGCGAGACGCAGATGCGCCCGGTGATGATGACCTGCACCGTCGCCTGCGTCGGGCTGCTGCCCGCCGCGACGTCGACGAGCATCGGCTCACAGGTGCAGAAACCTCTCGCACTGGTGGTAGTCGGCGGTATCCTGGTAGCGCCGGCGTTCATATTGATCGTGCTTCCCGTGCTGATCGAGCGCTTCTCGCGCCGCATGACGCACACCGAAACAGAGGGCCCCAGCGGGCAGGCCACGTGACCGCCCAAGCCTACCTATGCGCAGCCGGATGTCGGCTCGCAACCCCGTCACGCGGGCGCTGCGCCGCGTGCAGCATCGTCGCGGCCTTCGTCGCGCTCACCGTGGCGCTCATCGGCGGTTGCGCGGTGGGACCGGATTTCCAGCGCCCCTCCCCTCCGGATACCGCCGCCTACGCGCGAGAGCCTCTCCCGTCACAGACCGCATCGGCCGACATCGCCGGCGGCGAGGCGCAACGAATGCTGCAGGGTCTGGACATTCCGGGCCAATGGTGGACCCTGTTCCATTCGCCGGCTCTGAACTCGCTCATCGAGCTATCGCTCAAGTCCAATCCCAACCTTGAGGCGGCGCAAGCTGCGCTGCGCCAAGCGCAGGAGAACGTCTACGCGCAGCAAGGCTTCTTCTTCCCCGACGTCGAAGCGAGCTTCGCGCCAAGCCGCCAGAAGAATGCGACGGGCACCATCGCGCCTACGTTGAGCTCGGGTGCGCCGCTGTTTTCGCTCTACACGCCGCAGGTCAGCGTCTCTTATACGCTCGATGTTTGGGGTGGCAACCGGCGCCAGGTGGAGTCGCTCCAGGCGCAGGCCGACGCGCTGCGCTTCCAGCTCGACGCGACCTACCTCACCCTGACGTCCAACGTCGTGGCAGCGGCCATCCAAGAAGCCTCCCTGCGGGCCCAGATTGGTGCCACGGAAACGGTGATCCGGATCGAGGGCGAACAACTCGGGCTCTTCCGCGCCCAGTACACGCTTGGCGCCATCGCGATGGCAGACGTCGTGGCGCAGGAAGCGGCGCTGGCACAGGCGGAGGCGACGCTGCCCGGCCTCCTAAAGCAACTGGCTCAGCAGCGGGACCTGATAAGCGCCCTCGCAGGCCGGGTCCCGAGTGCGGAGCCCGACGAGACGTTTGAGCTCGCGGCGATTGACCTGCCGCAAGAGCTTCCCCTCAGCCTGCCCTCCAGGTTGGTGGAGCAGCGCCCGGACGTGCGCTCCGCCGAAGAGCAGCTGCATGCGGCGAGCGCCCAAGTCGGCGTCGCCATTGCCAACGAGCTGCCACAGATCACGATCAGTGCCAGCATTGGCAGCAGCGCAACCCAGATGAGTCAGCTGTTTACTTCTGGCACCGGGTTTTGGAGCGTAGCCGGCAATTTGCTGCAACCGCTATTCGACGGCGGGACATTGTTTCACCGCAAGCGCGCGGCGGATGCCGCATTGGAACAAGCCGCCGCGCAGTATCGCAGCACGGTCATCACCGCCTTCCAAAACGTCGCCGACGTGCTTCATGCACTGTATTTCGATGCGGCTGCGCTTGACGCGAGCCTGCGCGCCGAACGTGCGGCGGCCACCAGTCTCGACATCGGCCGCCAGGCCTTGCAACTGGGCTCGATCAGCTATTTGGCTCTACTCAATGCCGAACAGACCTATCAGCAGACTGTGATCGCCCTGGCCCAGGCGCAGGCCAACCGCTACGCCGATACGGCCGCACTGTTTCAGGCGCTCGGCGGCGGCTGGTGGAACCAGGGCGATGCGTCGTCCGCACGAGCAGAGAACGCGAGCGGCAATCAGCATTAGCCACTCTACAGGCCCGGGCCGGATGCAAGCTCGCGTTGTCTGGCCGTGGCAATTCAAAACGATTTCCTGGAAAGGGAGGCAGTTATGAACTACATGATTCGCCCGTTGGTAAGCTTTTTGATTTCAGTCTTCATGCTTGCCGGTCCAGCTGTGAATCTGGCGCTTGCTGAGGACATGGCGAAAGCTGAAAAAGGGCAGGCGACCATTAAGATAGTGGCGGAAAGCGACAAGGTTCGGGCCTACGAGACTTTGTATAAGGCCGGCGATACGAATGCGAACATCGTGACCTCGGCGCTACGCGTCGTTCGTGCTTTGCATGCTGGGACTTTGATGCGGATCTACGCCGACGGCAAAACCGAAAAGGTCGAGTGGAAAACCGGAGAGGTGAAAATCCTCCAAATAGGCAGTCAGTACACGACGAAAAACGTAGGAAAAACCGACTTCGTGACGTACACCGTGCTAATCAAGTGAACGTTGCGCGCCAGGCGCGTATCGGTACGACTTGAAAGGGTTACTGGTGTGACGGCGCTACGCGCAAAAAATCGGGCGCGACCGTTTGACTGGCGCGCCCGAAAGGACTCGAACCTGTTACCGCCGGCTTAGAAGGCAGACAGGCTGAAAATTAGTTCTACTTTATCAATAAGTTGCTGACCGTCCGCTGTAACCGTTTTACGCAATAGCGTTGATTGCTGCCCAGTGATGTGGCACAAAAGTGGCACAACCAACAAGACGCCTCTCCGCGGCTACAAACCCAATTTGCTGTGGTAACGCCCCGGCGATCCGGTCATAACCCCATCTGAGATTCGCCCTGGCCATGCGGGCAATAAGCTGCTCGATGTCGCCCTCTAATTGAGGTCTGCCGATCTCTCGGCGCGCCTTCGACATCGAACTTCCGGGCCACGAGCTTCCTGTACCGGCCGAGGATCGTATCGAGTACCCGCCTTCGGCGTACGGCGGCGCTTCGCCTACGCGGACAGAACGTCAACCTGCAGCTTGGCGCCGTGCCGTCGACACCAAGAACCGTTCGGATCACGACTTGCCCATGGGTCGCTATCTGTGGGATCTCATGCGGCGCCGGCTACCACTACTTTGCGCCGCCATTCGTCCTCCCTGCTTTGGTCTTCGCGGGCGCGTCGTCCACAGGACGAAAAATTGCGGCGTGCCGACTCGAGTGGCCACGCTGTGGTTCGTCGTCAGGGATACGGCCCCCTCAACGGGCTGCACTTCAGGGAGTCTTCAACCAATCTAGGGCCTTCTCGTAGTCCGAAAAGGGGAAGTGTTTGATTTCTGCGGCGGTAAAGTGCTTGGCGATGGCCTCGCCTACGCTGGCCACATCGCTGTCCGTCACTAACGCCACCCGTTCAATTTTCTGTTGGTGGCTGCGAACAAAGCGAATATGGGCGATGAAACCCGCGAAATTCTCCCAACCAGGAAACGCTTTGGCGTGAATCAGCACTCCGTGAAGGCTGGCATGATCTGCCAGATAGGAATCCACAGAAGCGCTGAGGCCGGCAAAGTCCTCTTTGCTTAGTGACGCGTCGGGTTTCAGCAGCAGGATCCCTTCGGGCCGCAGGATCGAGTATTCGAGCATGGTCGTCTCCGTTGCAAATAAAGCGTTGATTCAATTCCGATGCGTCAGGCCAGCGGTAGGTCGCTCGAAATCCATTGTGTCGCCGCGGCGATTTCCCTGGACGGAGAGATCTTTACCGGACAGGTCATCGCAAACCCGAAGAGACGTGTGGCGTCGGCAATCCGGTCAATATCCGTAACGACGACAACCTTTTCCCAGGCCTTCATATGGGCAACGCCCAATTTCAAGTCGTCCCACATTGCTCCAGGGGTAAATCCGGTGAATGCCGGCCCAATTGATAGAGTATGCGAACCCGTCCGTGTCTCGCCATCGTCGACTCGATCGCTGGTACGAGCACCGTTTCGTAGTCACTCGCAGTCACCCTAGACGAGGTGACGAGCCCCAAAACGTTGTCAGGCAGATTTGGGATGAGCGCAATCATGAACGTGGTCCCATAATTTCAACTGATTTCCTTTAGGGAAGTCTGCCTCATGTCGGCGGCCGCCGTGAAGCGCTCAGGCGAGACCGCCCTACGGGCCCCGCTCGAACCGGCCTACACCGCGATTCGCACCAAAGCAGGCGCCCCCAGTGGATCGAAATTAGTCCACTGGCTTTGGATAATGCTTCCTTGCGCCCGCTCGATATCCGCTGCTCCTTGCGCGTGCAGAACGGTGATTGCACCCGCCTCCTCCGACGAAGAGGCGGCTCCGATGGCCACGAGCATCCCGGGTTTCCGGGGTGGCACTTCGTCACGGCTTCGTTCGGAATGGGCGCATTCCCCAACGGGGCTCCCAGGATCGCCCATCTGCTTTAGCGCACCAGCCAACGATCCGACATAAGCGCCGATGGCAGCCCCAGCTAATGCCCCACCTGGTCCCAGAACAGGCATTGTCGCTAGGCCGACCACGGTGCCCACGCCAGCCCCGGTTGCCGCACCCGCCGCCGCGCCGGCGCCGGCGTGATGTGCGCCGGCAGACGCCTCAGGGTCTTGTGCAGTGCCGTGAAGGTCGTGTTGCCCGGCCGGATTGACGAAGAACGTTGCAATTTGGTCGCGCTGGAATCCCGTTACCTCAAACGCGGTCATTGCCTGTTCGGCCCGCGCTTGCTCATCGAATCTACCGGCGATGATTGTATTCACGTGGTTGTCCCAATTCAAATAACCAATACATTAAGTCTGCCCCAAAGCACTGAGGAAGTCCGTACGCCATCGCACACAAATCGAGTCGGCTGCACGCTGTCAGCGATCGCACGAGATCTCGATGACCCAGGAATTGATCGCCAACATGCGATGCATACGCCGCGAAGAAGCCAGCGAAGTCGCGGGGAACGACCGGTCGTCCCGCAACTCGTTGCTATCGGATGGGCGGCCGCGTTTTCCGGCACAACCGGAGAGTCAGACCGATTCGTATGACAGGATTCCGTCAAACCCCGTCTTGACTACTCGGTAACACTCGCAGTATCGCGCCTCCGGATGTCCGTACCCACCCTGTTCTAAGGGTCGGAAGCGACATGTCGAGATATGAGAGCCTCAGCGGGGACCTCTTCCGACGCAGGCAACGGCGCGTCGACGTGGCGTGCGTTGCCGAACAGACGGCGCTCGGCAATTGACTCATGATTGACCGTACTTTGGCGCTATGGTGCGCGAAATTCTTCGAAACGCGCTGCCTACTCTGACGGCATGAGATCGAACAGCAACGCGTCGACAGTAGTCCGCCAATTTCCTATACAACAAGGACACACAAATGAACAAGAATCAGATTGAAGGTAATGTCAAGAATGCCACCGGCAAGGTTCAGCAAAAAGTCGGTGAAGTCACTGGCAATTCGAATCAGCAGGTAAAGGGTGCCGCTAAGCAAGTCGAAGGCACGGTTCAAAAGGGCGTCGGTGACGTCCAGCAAGCGGTGCGCAACTCCGCCAAGACAGTCAGCACGAAGCCTTAATCGCGCGGCGCGCAACAATTCGAATCAACAATTGCAAGTCAATATCAACTGGAGCAACAAATGAACATGAAACTAACTGCAAGTTGTCTCGTGGCAGGCGCTTTGCTACTGCCGATCACGGTTTACGCAGCGGATACTACTTCTGCTACGGCAACGACGGAGACCTATGTCAACGACTCGGTCATCACGACAAAGGTCAAGGCCGAGCTGGCCGACGCGAAGATGTCTAGCCTTCTGCATGTCAGCGTCGACACGGACAGCCAAGGAATGGTAACGCTAAGCGGCACGGCGCCGACCCACAAAGCCGCCGACAGGGCTGCCACGATCGCTCGTAAGGTCGATGGCGTTACCTCGGTCGACAATCGGATTCAGATCGTCGCTGCCAGGTAGCTTCGTCCCTGATTTTGGCGTTGATTGAATGAATGGCCCGCCATACGGCGGGCCATTTTTCGTTCACTGGCCGATTTGGTATCTGACGCTCGCCGGGGGGACGAGCTTGCGTGGCCACGTGAAAACCTTGCTGAGGAGCCTGCGCGCGCCTATCGGCGAGGGCAATCGTGTCCGACAAACGGCTCTAGTAATTCCCTCACAGGCGCCTCATCAAGAGCGGGACGACAAGAATGATCACGATTAGATCAATGCCCTCGCTCGGATAATACCCGTAGCCGTGATTCCACGGACCGATTCCGGGGGCGCCAACGAGCGCCAACACGACTAGGATAAGGACCACCACCCAAAGCAAGATTCATGGTTTGCCTCCTATGATGAGAACGTAGAAATTACCGCCGCCGAGTTTGGCCGCAACGGATGCTAAGTACGGCGAGCTAATGGATGACGTAAGGTAGAAGCCGGTCAAACTCCGTCTTGACGGCGGTCAGCACACTACCGATCGGGCTTACACCGACTCATTACAGCATTGGCGCAATCACGCCTTGCGAATGCCCCTTAGCGAAACAGCTCCCGTACTTTACTAAGAAATGAACCGGAACGCATATGCTTTAGAGTTGTAGCCCACTTTTCTTCTGCGAGGAATTTTCTTTGCAAATCCGCTTCCTCTTCTTTCATGAGTTCCAAGACTCTTGTGTCCTCGTCATCATCCAACCAATAACCGTGCTGATTCTCGCAAAGCTCCATTTCTAAATCGTAGAGCCTGTACTTGAAGCTCCTGAGGAAGGTGTTGCACTCAGGACATTTGGCGGTTGTGGGTGTAGAACTGAATACCAGTGTTCCCTTCGCATGTTCGCCGAAGTCAAAGACTTCGTCTTCCAGTTGCTCGAGCTCCTTACACTCCAGCCACATCCCTTTGCAGGATTGACAGTAGTTGACGTCGACCTTGTGTCGAATTGTTGGGATCAGGTCCGAATTGCACTTAGGACATTTCAACTTTTTCTCCAATAATGGGCAATCCAATTGAAGATGCGGCGCCGCCGACCTCGCTTGCGAAATAGCTGGTGCGCTTCGCCGCGACCACAAGCGACGGACCGCCAAACGTGAGAAGTACACCCAACCACGTTCACGCGTCAATTTGCGCCGTCGGCCGCGCTTCACTCGCGTGATCGTTAATTTCTCTACGCTTCTGACTTCGATGATAGCCCAAAGGTCCGGATTGAAGGACGGCGCTTGCGGGTGTTATGCAAACTCACGCCCGTTCGAGGAAATATTCAAAGCAAATGGCAACCAACTGCGCAGATTCGACTTGGAGACGGTGCCGATCAAGCGCGCAATCGGGCACTATTCGTTCAGCGAGGAGTTCCGTCACTGGCTGGAGAGGCGCATGACTGAGGGTGGCTCATCCAGGCTACACCGCCTCGCGGAGCAACACGTCACGTGCGTGACGACTCGCAAACACCCCGACATAGTCGGTGATCTTCGCGTCGGCCATCAGTCGGGCGTATTCAGTTTCGTAGACCGCTTTGACACGTCCGACTGGACGATCGATTTTCTGGGCAAGCTTTTCGATTGCACGTCGGTGGAGCTCTTCGTCATCATGGTCTTTGTAGAGATCTTGCATTACTCTTCCACCTCTGTTTGACTACAGTTTCGGTGACCTTTTAGTTTGACCACTTCCTCTCCCTTCCAATCGTAAGTTCAGAGGGCCCATCGGAAGTCGACCGTGTTCAGCGTCTTCGCCGCCACCGTAATCTTGCGACTCTCCGGATGTCCGCCGAACGTCGCGTCAACTCGGTAGCCACCCGCGGGCAATCTTGCCATCAGCAGCGGCCCTTCGGACGTGGCATCCAGTACGACCTGACCAGACGCATCGAAGATCGTGACCTTGACGTCGCTCAGATACGCACCCGACGCATTCGTTAATACCAGCTTCAAATTGAAATCTTTTTCCATGGACTTCAACCGGTTCGTGGCTTCGCTGCCGACGCCACCCGTCACATACGCTATGCCGGATGGCAGGTGGACGACTTCATCGCTCTTGGCTCTGGCCGATGGCGCGAGCAGTGCGGAAATCGCTAGGAGGGCAACTCCGACGGCAGACGCTCGCCTCGGTGCGCCGCGTAGTATTCGTGAAAAATGTCCCATGATTTCTCCTCGGCGCAGCTCATGACGACGGAGTTGCCTGGTGTCCGCTTAGTGATTCTGGTAGTTCAAGGATTGATGAAACGAATCGCGCTGCCAGTCTGGCTTTTCGTCGTACGGATAGTCGTTCGAGATCCGGCGCCCCGACGCGATTACGTTGTTTAAACCTGGAAGGGATGCATAATCGCCCGGGCCAAACGTTCGACATTCACCGCCGAAATTCGCATCGCTGCAGAAGATCCAGTATCCGCGATCAACCCGCAGCGAAGAAGCGCGACCGTTAAACAGGTCATAACCCTGTTCTTCGCCACTGAGAAGGAATGCGCGGCCGGTCAGATTGGGCCCCGAAAACAGCGTCGCGCCGGCGCGGCCGTGTATTCCGTCGCGTGGCATTTCGCCGCGTTGTTCGTAGGACGGGCGAACCGAACTGATATGGCCGCCGAGACCGCCGAGTTCCGCATAGCGACCCGGAAGGAAGGTTCGACAACCGCCTCGGAGATTGGCGTCCCCGCAAAGCTCCCATGCGCCGCC
>Ga0302325_10021196_pt1 | contig 13610 bp, 14 predicted proteins | sample Palsa_T0_2_FD_201948 | JGI IMG/M metagenome (GOLD analysis project Ga0302325, IMG submission 201948) | Peat permafrost microbial communities from Stordalen Mire near Abisko, Sweden - Palsa_T0_2 | ecosystem: Environmental > Terrestrial > Soil > Palsa > Peat permafrost | place: Sweden: Abisko... | reverse complement strand
GCCGATTCGCCGGCCAGGGCGACGACGGTGCCTTCAATCTGCTGGTTGCCGTCTTCGGGCTTGCGGGCTTGGGTCTTCTCGTATTGCGAGAAGATGTCGCCGAAGGATTCTGCCGGTTCCTGAGCGGATGGTTCAGCTGCGGCGGGTTCCTCAGTCGTTGTTTGGAGAAGTGGGGCGTCCGGGATCGCTTCGGTATGCGGCTCTTCGGCACCCGCCTCTTCGCCTTTGACAGGTTCAGCCGGGTGCTCGACCGGCGCTATCTCGGCGTCGGCTTCGACCGATGGCAGATCATGCGCGACTGCTGCCTCGACGGCAGGTGGCTCGGGCAGGACCGTTTCCGGGGCGGCGATTCCAGCAGTAGACGGCGCGGCCTCGGCGGGGTCGGCTTCGATGGCGGCAGGTTCCGCCGCTATTTGGATTTCAGGCGTTTCAATCTCGGACATAATCAGTTGCTTTCGATTGTGGCATAAGCGCGGCCAAGAAGACACCGTGCCGGTTCGGTTGGAGTGAGATAGACTTCCGTATTCGGCAATCCATCTCTCATCCCCGCTGGATGATGGAGGCCTGAAAAGGGCGGCGATGGCGTATTTTCTGGGTGTGGATGGGGGCGGGACGAAGACCGAATTCCTGCTTGGTGATGATCAGCGGGAGCTGGGACGCGTGCGCAGCGGCAGCATTAAGCGGCTGCGGCTCGACCACGAAACCGCTGCGCTGAATCTTCGGAATGCACTTGACGAACTGACCGCGATTACCGGCGTGTCGATGATCGAGGTCGATCGCTGCTGTGTGGGAACGCCAGGGGTGGCCGTGCCGCTGATGGTGGAGTGGATCAGCGAGCAGTTCGGGGCGCTGGTTGGCGGCGAGCTCTTGTTAGTCGGCGACGTCGAGGTCGCTCACGACGCGGCCTTCTTCGCTAAACGCGGGATTTTGATTCTCGCGGGCACCGGATCACAGATTGTTGGCCGCGATGCCGACGGCAAGATTGTGACCGCTGGAGGATGGGGACCGGCGCTGTCCGATGAGGGGTCAGGGCATTTTCTGGGGGTCGAAGGACTGCGGCGCGCCTTTCGGGCGATCGATGAAGAGCGACCGACTATTTTGCTGGAGGTAATGCAAAGACATTGGCAACTTGGGTCGATTGGCGAACTGGTGCAGTTTGCGAATACGAATCCCGCGCCGGATTTTTCGCAATTGGCGCCGCTGGTGGCCGGCTGCGCGGCAGGGGGAGACGAGGTCGCGCTGGAAGTGATTCGCCATGGAGCGGAGGAGCTGACCTTGCTGGCAAGTCTGGTGATGGAGCGAATTCGCGGAGCGGAGCTGGCCGGCAGCGATGGCTCTGCGCAAGGAGATTTTGTCTTGCCGCCGATTGCGCTTGCGGGGAGCATTCTGGAGAAGGTCGCGGTGGAGCGACGGGCTGTCGAGGAGCGATTGCGGCTGGCTTATCCCGGGGTGACGATATTGGATGCGGTTGCCGAGCCGGTGCAAGGGGCGCTTTGGCGAGCGCGACGGGGCGGTTGATCGTCCTTGCCGGATGAGGTTCTTCGCTTTCGCGAGCGCAAAGATTTATTTGCAAGCCGGGGCCTTGCAAGCGCGGACTGGAGGCTTTACCTTTTTGGGTTGGCTCAATGTGTGCGCCTGAGCGAAGGGAAAAACGATTTAATCCTGTAATGGGTGATATTCAGAGGAGGACTGCACCGCGATGAAACGGCGAGATTTTGTGAAAGCGATGATGGCGGCGTCGGCTTCGGTATCCGCTAGGACAGTGCTGGGACAACAGGCACCGCCAGCGCAGGCGCCGCCCGTTGCGCCGGTATCCACTGCGTTGCCGGCGGTTGCGCCCGCGCCGGTGCCGTGGATGGAGGGGCTGATGCAGATGAAGCCGTTGCCGCTGTCGCCGCTGTCTCCGGATACGGTGGCAGAGACCAATGCTCATTTTTTCAGCGACCGGCAGTTGGCGGCGTTGCGGCGGTTGAGCGAGATTTTTATGCCGCCGTATCAGGGCCATCCGGGAGCGGCCGAGGCGGGAACGGCGGAGTTTCTGGATTTTCTGATTGGGGTTTCTCCAGCGGACCGGCAGAAGATGTACCAGACCGGTCTGGATCGGCTGGACACGGAAGCCGCCGAGCATTTTGGCGTTTCGTTTGCGGCGGTGAATGCCGAGCAGGCGGACCAATTGCTGCGGCCATGGTTGCGGACGTGGATGTCGGACCATCCGCCGACCGAGCCGTACGCCGATTTCATCAATATTGCGCACAGCGATATTCGGGCGGCGACGGTGAACTCGCAGGCTTGGAGCGACGCGGCGCGGGTCGCGGGGAAAGAGGCGCCGAACACCGATCTGTATTGGTATCCGGTCGATCCCGATCTTCGTCGGAACGCAAGCCAGTGTGTGACGCCGGGGCGACGGCCTTCCTGATACGGCCGTGAGGAGAATTAGCTGATGAGGGGCGATGGCTGACGAAAAAGTCGATGTGCTGATTATCGGTTCAGGCCACTCGGGCGGGATGGCGGCGAAGGTCCTTACCGAGAAGGGAATCTCGTGCCTGATGTTGAATGCAGGGCCAGTAGCGGACATTCACCGCGACACGGAGGTGAGGCCGGCCTATTCGTTGCCGTTTCGGGGATTCAAGCCGCCGGGGCAGATACCGCATGTGTTTCAGGCCGATGAGTTTGACACCAACACCTGGGTCGATGAGAAGGAAGTCCCCTACACCTACGCCCCCCAAAATCCCTATAACTGGGTGCGGGTGCGGTTGTTTGGCGGGCGGTCGCTGTTCTGGTCGCGGGCTTCGTTTCGGCTGAGCGATTACGAGTTCAAAGCAAAGTCGCATGACGGCTATGGCGACGACTGGCCGATTTCGCTTGCCGATCTTGATCCTTATTACTCTCGCGTGGAGGCGATCTTTCGCGTTCGCGGCCAGGCGAACGGCCTGCCTCAGTTTCCCGACGGCAATTTCGTGGCCGACACGTCACCGTTTCCAGGATGTATACAGCGTCTAAGTGGGGTGGCGAAACCGCGGAATATTCCGGTTTGCAAACAGCGGACTTCGCTGGGCGTGAATGGTTTGGCGAGTTCAGTGAATCTGCTCCTGCCGGACGCCTTCGCCACCGGCAAGCTACGGGCGATCCCGAATGTGGTGGTGCGGGAGTTGAGCGTCGATAGGAACACCGGCCTGGTGAACGGGGCCCACTTTGTGGACCGGCTTTCGCGGCGGGAGATGTCGGTGAAGGCACGGGTGGTGGTACTGGCGGCGGGGACGCTGGAGAGCACGCGGCTGCTGCTGAACTCCAGACTGGCCGACTCCAGCGGAGTGATGGGCCATTACTTGATCGACCAGATTTATGGCGCGGGTATCGTGTGTTCGGTACCCGAAGCGCGGGATGGAAAAGCTACGAAGGAACTCATGGGCGGTAGCGCGATCCTGCCGCGTTTCCGGAACATCGACACGAAGGCCAGGAACTTCATTCGCGGCTATGCGGTGAACGTCTGGAGCAGCCGCGGCGACATGGATCCGCGCAGCTTTGCCGCTTATGGCGCGGAGTTGCAGAAGAAGATGGAAAGCTACCACGGCAGCGGGCTCTCGACCAACATCATGGGCGAAGTGTTGGCCCGCTATGAGAACCATGTGCGCATCGATTCGGAAGTGGTCGATGCCTGGGGGATTCCGGCGCTGCGGGTGGAGACGAAATATACCGACAATGAATTCAACATGGCGCGCGACTCCGTGGATACTGCGATCGAACTGGCGGAGGCTGCGGGGTTTGAGGTGCTCGCGAAGAACTATGAGCCGAATCCGCCGGGGTATAGCATTCATGAGCTGGGCACTTGCCGAATGGGGAACGACCCAAAGACGAGCGTGTTGAATAAATGGAGTCGGAGCCACGACATCAAGAACCTGGTGGTCGTGGACGGAAGCAGCTTCGTGAGTGGCGGCTGGCAAAATCCGACGATGACGATTGTGGCGCTGGCCATGCGGGCTTCTGAGCATTTGGCGGACGAGATGCGGCAAGGCAATGTTTAACGATTGGAAAAACGATTCCAGGAATGAAGGGTGGTCCATTGTGAAGCAGTCACGCAGAGATTTCGTTAAGACGGGTACGGCGTCGCTGGTGGGTGCCGCGGCGGTTCTCCATAGCAGCGAACTGTTTGCCAAGGGCCTGCGGTTGCCGCTTGGGCTTCAGCTTTATTCGGTGCGGGACCTGCTGCCCAAAGACTATGCAGGAACCTTAAAGGACCTCGGCGGGCTCGGTTATCGCGAGGTGGAATCCGCCGGCTATTACAACCACAGCGCGGCCGAAGTCGGCAAAGCCATGAGTGATGCCAATCTGAAGCTGGTGAGTGCGCACTACTCGTATAACGACTTGAGTGCGAAACTGGACGACGTCCTGGACTTCAATCACGGCTTAGGCGTGAGCTACCTGATCTGCTCGTTTCCGGGCAAAGACCCCGCGGGTAAGAAGAGCGCGGGTTCGGGACGGCTTGCCTTTACGCTGGACGACTGGAAATGGAATGCCGGCCAGTTCAATACCCTCGGTGACAAGGTCGCGGCAGCGGGGATGAAGTTCGGCTATCACAATCATTGGATGGAATTCGTCGAGACCGATGGCGTGGTGCCCTACGACGAGCTGATGCATTTGACCGATCCCGCCAAAGTCACGTTTGAAATGGATTGCGGCTGGGTCGTTGTGGGCGGGGGGAAGCCGGTCTCCTACCTCAAGACCTATGGCAAGCGGATCAGCATGCTGCATGTGAAGGACTTCAAGCTGGACGACGCCGCGGCCCTGGCCAAGCATGAGCCGAAGCCAGTCGAACTCGGTCAGGGCGGCATCGACTACCGGCCGATCTTTGCCGAAGCGGTGAAGACGGCTAATATCCAGCATGTATTTGTCGAGCAGGAGGCCTTTACAGTGCCATGGATGCAGTCGTTGACGATCGACGCCGACTACATGAAGAAAATCGGCGCCGCCGTGTAAGGCGTCAAGCCTTTTTATCCCCTATTTGTCGTTGACGCTCAAGATCAACCGCTGTGGCATTTTCAGCAGAAATGCCACCGTACCGCGCCGAACGTTGCCTTAGCGGGAAATCTCAACCGTCTCACCTTCGGTGTTCATCGATTCGAGGAGAGGCGTCGTTAAAACAACAACTTTATGATTACTTATTGGTTAATAGCAGACAGATGATTCGTTGAGACACGACTAAACTGCTATGAAACCATTAATTTTCGCTCCTACGCTGCTCACGCGCCGCAGGGCTTTGGGAGGTCTCGCCGCTTTGGCGGCAACCTCGCTGATGCCCGGATGCGGGGGTGTTTCCCCCTCGGCTTCGCTCTCAAAGGGCATCGCTTTGAATCCTCAACCGGTACCCGACGGGTCGCTGACGTCGGCATCAGTGACGGTTACGACCACCTCGTCCGGCAGTATAGGTCCCGCATTTGCCGGGCTCGCCTACGACAAGAGCAAACTGTACGGCACGTATTTGAGCGCGACGAACAGCAATCTGCTGGGTTTGTTCAACCAGCTCGGGCCGAGCCTTTTGCGAATCGGCGGCACCGGGACGGACAAGAACATATGGACGCCGGACGGGCAAGGCCGGACCGCCGGCCAGATTGCGCCTGCGGATGTAGATTCGTTGGCCGCCTTCATGAAAGCCAGCGGCTGGAAATGTCTGTATGGCGTCAATCTAGGCGGGGCCGCAATTGGCGCGACGACGCCGGCACTTGCCGCCGCGGAAGTCGCCTACGTTGCGGAGCAGTTTGGCACTTCGCTACTGGGCATCGAGATTGGGAATGAGCCCGATCTCTATGGCAATGCCGGCAGCTATTCTGCGGGCAACTGGTCGTTGGCGCAATTTGAAGCGCTTTGGAGCCAATTCCGCGAAGCTATCCTGGCTATGACGCCCGGCGTCGCCGTCACTGGACCGTCGACGGCCAACAATGCCGCGACTTGGACGGTCCCGTTTGGTGAAGCAGTGACCAAGGCCGAAATAAGTCTTCTGACCCAGCATTACTATCACGGTAATGGAAAGTCCGCCTTCGCCACGGCCGAACATCTTTTGAAGCCCGACGAGGTGTTGCAGAGCGATCTTTCCACTCTCGAAACCGGGTCTCAGGCAATCGGGATCCCGTTTCGCCTTGCCGAGTGTAATTCGTATGACCGTGGAGGCTCCCCGGGCGTCAGCAATGCATATGCTTCTTCCTTGTGGATGGTGGATTTTCTGTATGAGTGCGCCCAAGGCGGAGCCTCGGGCGTGAACCTCAATGGAGGCGGGCACGGCGCCGGCTATCAGCCGATCGCGGACGAGAACGGAGCGGTGATCGAAATACGCCCGGAGTACTACGGGATTCTCTTGTTCATTCTGGCTGGCCAGGGAACGCTTTACCAAACGCAGGTCGCTGCTGGATCGCTGAACGTGACTGCCTACGCGGTTTCGAACGCCTCCGGTGGGTCGAACGTGATTGTGCTGAATAAGGAGTCGACCAAGAACCTTCAGCTCACCATCCAGCTTCCGCAGGGCGCGGGTGCGGCCACCCTGCTTGAGATGACTCAGCTCACGGCCGGTGCGACCGGGCCTTCGCTCGCGGCCCTCTCCGGAGTGACAATTCAGGGCGCCAGCGTGGGTCTTGACGGAAGCTTCTCACCCGCGCCAGCCTATACGCTAACTGCAAATGGAAGTCAGGTTATGTGCTATGTTCCCGCGTTGAGCGCGGTGCTAATTCAAGCGACATGACTTGCTCTGTTCACGACGTCCCACCGACACCAAGCAGGTGAAGCAGGGTTTCGGTGGCCTCGTGGGCGTCTCGATAGTGGAAGTCCTCACCCAGCGCCAGCGTTGTGGTCCCGGGCGCGGAGGTTTGCAGCGTTTTCACAACGAAGTCGTTAGAGAGTTGGCCGGTGCCGGGACCGACGAGAATGAAGTCCGCCGGTTGCACCTTGAGCATGATTCTGGCGTCGCGGTAGGAATACGTCGACTGCACGTCGAAGCCATGCTGGGTAAGGACGGTCCTGACAAAGGCGCAAAGGTCGGGCGACTGATCGACGATCACCACCCTTGGACCGGTCTTCGCCCGCGTTTTCTCAGCGGCGCGCTGCTTGAGGAAGGAGAGGATGGCCTCTTCTTCCGTGGGAAAGATTTGTAGATAGGTGGAGAGGTTCGCCAAATTCAACAGCGTCGTAAGGAACGGAGGCGCATCGGCCAGGCGCAGATCCCCGCTGCGTTTGCGCAGGTTTGTGGCGTAGCGGACGAGCAGGCCGATTCCGGTGCTGTCGAGGCGTTCGACGCCGCTCATGTTGAGCACCAGCCGAGAGAATTCGCGGGTGGCAAACTCGAGCGCCGCTCCCATCGCCTTCGCTTCGTCGCCCAGGGCAATGCGCCCGTGGCACTGAAGAACATAGACGTTTCCCAGGTGACGCGGATTCAGTCTTAGCGGCATCGGTTCCTCTCGAGTAGAGCATTTTCACTTCCGGTGCTTACAAAGCGACCTTGCCCGCCGTGGCTTTTTCTGGGGAAAAAGCCATACCTCATCACTCTCACCAGTTGATACTCGAAGTGAAAATGCTTTAGTGGTTAGCGCCGCCGGAAGTTCTTCAAATAGCCTCGCAGTTCGACGCTGGTTCCTCCGCGAAACGACCTCCGGTTCGGGATCGGGGCTTACATCCCGGGCATGGGAACGCACTCAAGAATCTGGACGGAAGCGCTGGGTGCGAAGAAGTGCGGGTGATCCTTCATCAGCGCCGCAGCCTCTTCCGGCGACGCTGCCTCCAGGAAGCTGTAGCCGGTGAGAGTGGTTTTCTCCGGGGCAACCGTACCTCCCGCGATGGCGATCGACTTATCCAGTGGCGCGCCGAGGTCGACGATCGCGCCGCCGCATTTGTCGCTCCACGCCTTCCACGCCGCCATGCCGGCCGCCATTTGCTCGGGTGGGGTATTCGCCATCATTTCCGAGACTGAAATGCCGGAAAGGGCAGCCTCCGATCTATAGAGAACAAGGTATTTGCTCATAGTGGAAAACATCATACTACTCAAAAGCGATTTTTCTTCTCGGTATTGCGATGGGACAATTCGACCGGGAGAACCTCTCGGCGGGCAAAATAAACTAATTGATTAGTTGACGAATTTATTTCGGCTCAGTCTAATTGGTAAGGCGGGACTTCTATTCTCATCCGTCGCAAGGATTTTTCGCTTATGCCTCCCAGAAAATCGCCGACGCTGACCGAAGCTGAACTCCGGCTGATGAAGATGCTTTGGCTTCGGGGCGAGTCCGCGGTTGGCGATCTGGTGGCGGCGATGCCGGATGGCGACGCGCTGGCCTACAACTCGGTGTTGACGACAATTCGTATCCTCGAGCAGAAAGGCTACGTGCGGCATCGGCAGGAGGGGCGTGCGTTCCTTTACACCGCCCGCGTGGCCGAGGATGACGCCGGCAAGGTCGAAGTTCGCCATATGCTGCAGCGGTTCTTTGGGAATTCGCGGGAAAAGTTGTTGCTGTCACTGCTGGGGGACGAGCAGATTACCCCGGAAGAATTGCAGCGTCTAAAAGACGCGATCCAACTCGCCGCCGATAAGGAAGGTGACGAGAAGAGCGCGGAGGGCGGGATCACATGGAAATGAGCGGGTTGTTGCTGGCTGGTTCTCAGACCGCGGCGGCTGCGCTGATCGCCGGCGTTTGGCAGGGGTTGCTGCTGGCCGGGATGATCTGGATTTGCCTGAAGGTGGTGCCGAAGACTTCTGCCGGCATTCGCTTCTTCGTTTGGCTCGCCGTATTTATTTCGGTCGCTATGCTTCCTTTGCTTTCGTTCTTGCCACTCCTGCACACGAATACGGGTGGTCCTTCGACGACTCAGGCCGCTCCTCTCGTGCGGGTGGATTTGCGCTGGGCGCTGGGAATTGTGGCACTCTGGCTGACTGTGTCGGCGTGGCAAGGTTTCGAATTGGTCCGCAACGGGCTTCGACTTCGGAGTTTGCGCAAGGGATCGACGCTGGTAAAATGCGGTCCGGCGATTGCGGCTTTGCTCTCGACGGCGAGATTTCGCAAGGCGCAGCTTTGCTCTTCGCCGGAGATCGACCAGCCTTGCGTGCTCGGATTCTTCGCGCCTCGCATTCTCGTGCCCGAGTGGCTGCTGCAACAGGCAAGTTCTTCCGATTTGGAGCAGATCGTTCTGCATGAAGTAGCGCATCTTCGCCGGATGGATGATTGGGCGAATCTGCTGCAGAAGGCGATCTTAGTGGCGTATCCGTTGAATCCCGCCCTGTTTTGGATTGAGAAACAGCTTTGTGAAGAGCGGGAAATGGCCTGCGATGAGAGCGTGGTTCGCGCGACCAAGGCCCCTCGCGATTATGCGGCCTGTCTGGTGAATCTTGCTGGGGAACGCATGACCCGGCGACGGGTTGCGGCACTTTCGCTGGGTGCCTGGGAACGGCGTACGGAGCTGGCCGGTCGAATTCGGACGATCCTTAGCGGCCAGGGGCAGATGAGTCCCTGGAAGGCACGCACGGTGATGGCAACTTTGCTGCTGGCTACTGCATCGGGGGCGGTTGAGTTAGGGAAATCTTCGCAGTTGGTGGCTTTTACAGCTATGCCAGAGTCGCCTACTCTTCCGGCAATGGCCGAACGGACGACGACGCCGAAGCTTAAGTACCAGGATGTCGTGTATCGGGAACCTGCTCAGGTGGTTCCGGCCGCCCTGAAGAGTACGTCGCCCGAGATTGAGATTCAGCCAAAGGCTATTCAGGCCGGCACTCCCGCGGCTTCTCAGCCGACATCGATCCACGTTTCGCGAAAGAGCGTCCCGACAGCTCGTCGTGTTTCGCTGAATGCTCCTGCAAGCCGCACATTCATCGTGTTTACCCAGTGGGAGACTTCGTTCGGGCCGCGAACGACGGTCACCCTGATCCAAACCAATGTTCAAACCAATTCTCGCTCCGTCGCCGATCCAGCCGCGCTGTCTTCCTCCGGCTGGTACGTTTTCCAACTCTAACCAATATGTTTTCAATCAAATACGAGGTGAACTATGCCAGCATCAACTAATCAATTAAGAGTTAAGGCTGCACGCTTTGTCATTCCTACCGCATGCGCTGCCGCGTTGCTCTCCGCTACTTCTCTTCTCTGGAACCATCACGGCGTTCACGCGGCCGGCAGCTATGCTGCTCCGCTCGACAGCGGCAGCGTGTCGGCGTTGACATCGTTGGACAGCGCAATGGAAGCGGTCGCCGCGCATGTGACGCCGGCGGTGGTCAATGTCGCCGTCACCTCCAAGGTCACCGGGCAGTCTGCCGACGACGAGCAGGGGGAACAGCAAATTCCTCCCGGATTGCGGCAGTTCTTTGGCGGCCAATTGCCGCAAACGCAGCAGGGCCCGCAGATACAGCATGGCATCGGCAGCGGTGTGATCATTTCGCCGGATGGCTACATCGTAACCAACAATCACGTGGTCGATGGTGCGCAGCAGATTCGCGTGACGTTGAATGACCGGCGAGTGCTGACTGGGAAGCTGGTCGGCGTGGACAAGCTGACCGACCTCGCGGTGATCAAGGTCAACGCAACCGACCTGCCTAACCTCGGCTGGGGCGACTCTACTGCCCTGAAGCCGGGGCAGACCGTGCTGGCGTTTGGCAGTCCGTTCGGGTATTTCCAGTTCTCGGTGACGCGCGGCATTATCAGCGCGTTAGATCGGCCTAATCCTTTCCGCGACGACAATCGCAAGCCGGGTGGATTTATCCAAACGGATGCGGCGATCAATCCCGGCAACTCGGGTGGGCCACTGGTCGATGCCGAGGGCCAGGTGATCGGGATCAACACCTTCATCATCTCCGACAGTGGATCCTTCCAGGGTGCGGGATTTGCGATTCCCTCACAGACCGCGAAGGCAACGGTTGAACAACTCATCAAGACCGGCACGGTGCATCACGGATACCTGGGCATCGGCATCGAAGACGTCACTCCCGAGAACGCACAATTCTTCAACCTGAAGGACGCCAAGGGCGCGATTGTCAGCCAGGTCACTCCGGATTCCCCGGGCAGCCAGGCTGGCCTGAAGAACGGCGACGTGATTCGCGAGTTCGACGGCAAGGCGGTCCCCAACTCGACCGCGCTGCAGATGCTGGTCAGCGAACAGACCCCCGGAACAAGCGCGAAGCTGGAAGTGCTGCGCAATGGCGAGCCACAGTCTCTGACGGTGAAGCTGGGCGAGTATCACGCCGGCAATCAGATAGCCGACAAGTCCGCTGCGCCCGGTGAGCAGAAGGGCAAGCTCGGCCTGGCGGTGAACGATCTGACTCCCGATGTTCGTCAACAGCTTCAGTTGCCGGAGAACGTGAAGGGGGTTGCGGTCGAGAATGTTCGCCCGGCCAGCCCGGCGGAAGACGCCGGTCTACAGCCAGGAGACGTGATCGTCGAGGTCAACCGTAAACCGGTGCAGTCGGCGGAGAACTTCGTCAACCAGGTACACTCCGCGCCTGCCGACAAGGACTTGCTGCTGCTGGTCTGGTCGCAGGGCAATGAGACGTACCGGGTCGTTCATCCGGAGCTGTCGAACCAGAACGGAATGTAAGGTCTTTCCTAACACCACAAATGGCCGACGCGAGACTGCGCGCCGGCCATTTGTGCTTCCGGAAAAACTGCCTCGCGGAAAAGATAAAATGCTAAGCTCTCTGATAGAGGTCTATCGTATGGCGAGCGCAGCAAGCGACCCGAATTCGAGACCAGGTGTAGAGCGGTTGATCAGATTAATATGGTTCGCGGGAATCGCAGTATGGTGCCCAATGGTACTGTTCCTTCTGTGGCGTTTGCCCAACGCACAGAGCTACGCTGAAGCATCGCTCCTAAGCACGCGGCTCGGGTTTATAGCTGGGTTCGGGTGTTTGTGGTCGGTCGCCGGTGCGATATGGCAGGCGAAGGTCAAGAAAGCGCAAATCGTATAAACCTCGGTTTGCGCCGAGTCCTCTCACGAACAATGTGGACTTGCCGACTCTCACTCAATGCTGACAAATTCTGCAGGGTTTTACGCCCCCAAGCATTTGGGCGGACGCAACTACATTACATAGGCGACCGTTTCGAGCACCGCCTGCATGGTGTCGGGCGAGCCGCTGTAGGTTTCCATGCGAGTCACGGCGTCGCGGACGGTCGCAGTATCGACGCCGTATCCACGGCCAACAAGGAACGCTGAGACAACGTCGGCTGCCTGCCACGAATCGAGTCCGCCCTGCATTAGTTCGGTGCGTAGACTGGCCAACTCACTCATTGAGAATTTTTCGATTCCGTATTTGTCCGCCATGTTTACTCCCCCAAGGCCTCAAATTTCGTGCGGCGAAACTTGCTCGTTGCTTCCCGCCACGACATTCGCCGTGAAATGCGAGTTAAGAATTCGAACCCGTGCAAGTGAATATTTGTTGCTGCGAGTGGGCCAATCGGTGTGCGCGAACTTTCGCTTCACCGGCACTCGATATCTTTGAATACGAACAAACTGCCGTTTTGGATCACTTGCGTTTTCGGTTACATGGCAGTTCATCGGTAGATGGAGCCGATCCAACCAGCATCTTGAGCCAACCGTTAGTAACCGCTTAGGCGAAAAGGGAACAAAGCTCGCGCCAATCTGGATGCGCGGCTTGAGTGCTTGGGATGCAGGAAACGAAGATTGCGTCTGAAAAACCGTACACTGAAGGTAACCGCGATGCCTGAAAATCACTCGCCGACGCCGGAAGATACGCCAAGTCACAAGCCCTCGTCGATGTCCTGGGCAGCCATGCTGGCGTTAGTGTTGCTGGCAATTCTGGTGGCTACGGGCTGTGCCTACCTGCTGGTCAATCCATTTTTTCATCAGCACCCGCGGTAGCCCCGGCGTCAGCCGGCTGCGGCCTTCGTGGCCCGCTCGACCAGCAGGACGGGAATGCCGTCCACAATGGGATACCGGTTGCCGCATCCCGTGCATCGGAACGATGTCGCCTTCTCCTTATTGGGAAAGGGCGTCAAACTCTGCCTGCATTGCGGACAGACGATGAATGTTGGAAGCCCAGCGGAAAAACTGGATGGAGCGCCCATGGATGAAGTCTATCGTTGTTTTCGCAGGCGGGAACTTTTGTTGCGCGCGGCCTCTGTGTCCCGGCATCCATTACGATAGGGATTGCTTCGTCGGGTAGCAACGACATGCATAGGTGAGGAATGACGAACGCGCGAATTTTGGACGGGACGAAAATTGCCAATGAAATCAAGGCGGAAGTAGCTGCCGAAGTGGAGTTGCTGGCGGCGCACGGCGTTCGGCCCGGACTGGCGGCGGTATTGGTGGGCGATGTGCCGGCTTCGCAGATTTATGTGCGAAGTAAGGTGAAAACCTGCGCGGAGCTGGGACTTTTCAGCGAGCTAATCACGCCGCCGGAGACGGTGACGACCGAGGAGATGCTGCAGTTGGTGGCCAACCTCAACGCTCGCGAAGACATTGACGGCATTCTGATCCAGTTGCCGCTGCCGCCGCAGGTGAATGCGAAGTTGCTGCTGGAGGCGGTGAATCCGGCGAAGGATGTGGACGGCTTTCATCCCGTGAATGTGGGCAAGGTGCAGTCGGGCCAGCCGGCGCTGGCTCCCTGCACACCCGCGGGAATGATCCAGATATTGAAACGC
>Ga0302325_10021193_pt1 | contig 13611 bp, 11 predicted proteins | sample Palsa_T0_2_FD_201948 | JGI IMG/M metagenome (GOLD analysis project Ga0302325, IMG submission 201948) | Peat permafrost microbial communities from Stordalen Mire near Abisko, Sweden - Palsa_T0_2 | ecosystem: Environmental > Terrestrial > Soil > Palsa > Peat permafrost | place: Sweden: Abisko... | reverse complement strand
ACACCAAAATGGCGAGCCGTTCGGACGAGAACGCAATGAACATGCGCTCCGGTCGTTTGTTGAACTGCTTCGTTTCGTACGGGTCGTTCAGAACCGACGGAGTGAGGAACTTCTGCCCCAGACGTCGAACGGAGCGGCGACGCTTCAGAGAGTCAAGAAGCAAAATGGTCGGGAGCGCCTTGGTGCCGGCCGGGTTGGTGCAGCTGGCGATGTGCACAATGATGGAGCAGCTGTGGGTCGTTGCCTGACATGAGGACCCCGTTTGGTCGGGATCTTTTCGGCGGGGGAAAACTTCGAGAAGGCGGTGCGGAAAGCATCCACCCTGCGTCAGATCATGTTGGCGTCCCGAGCACTTGGATCACACACCGCAAAGATCGTGCTTTCATCGTCTGCGTTTCGTCCCAATGCGGATGCGGGGGCTCCGCCCCTAGCCCCTAACGCCATCGGGACGGGGAGTGCCTACAGGCACGTTGGGTAGGCACTTACTCAGGGGGTGGACACTCCACGCCGGCCATCTGCATGAATTCGCAGAACGTCTCCTGTGCGACCTTCCAGACACCGTCGACCAGGACAGCCCGGCCGATGCGACCCCCAAGATTCATGTTCCGAGGCGAGCCCACCACCACGGTGAAGGACACGCGAGCCTCGTGGTCGTTGGCGAATCGGATGAAGTCGGCGGTGACTGTCGCTCCGTCACCGGGGTCCCCCTCCGGTATTCCGTGACGCCTCGCTGCTTCCTGCAGGCAATCACCCAACCGCGCTCCGCGCTCGACCGCGGTGACGTTGCCGTTGCCGTCGCCGGTGAGCATTCCGGCGAACGCTCCCCTGATGGCAAGTCGCGCCCCTTCTTCGTCATCCGGCGGTGGTCCGGCTGGGTCCGAGCGAGGGGGTCCCATGCGGGCCAGCAGCGCCGCCGGGAGTCTCTCGCCCTGACGGTGCGCGGTCTCGCCTACCCGCAAGGCACGCAGCGAAGCAGCGTGCTCGACCGTGATGCCGTTGGCGCGTTGCTCGACTGCCTCGTGGGCGCTGAGTCCCGCCCCGATCCACTCGGGCATCTCCTCGAAGGGGATGCCAGCCGTCCACCACTCGCGCACGACGTCGCCGGGCGTGCGACCCTGGAGAGTCAGCCGCCCGGCCTCCGAGGCAGTGAGCCCCAGGTCGAACCAGACGTAGGCGTCCTGCGCCTCGATCCCGTGACGTGCCCACGCCGCGGCCGCCTCGTCGACCCAATGATGCTGCATGTAACCCTGAATCAGGTGGGGGTCGACACCAGATCGATGGAACCGCGCCAGCGGGCCCCCGGGGGAGGGCCCCCAGCCCACAACGCCCCCGCCTCCAACCATTCGACCTGATCTCACAACATTGACGATGGGCGTCTGCTGCTGTTGACGACCGGCGAATGCTCCGTCGGGGTTGAGCCCCTTCTTCTTGTGCTCGGTCGCGTCCTCCAAGCTGAACCCGAACTCATGCCAGCGGACTGCCTCAGCGGCGTCGATCCCGGCTGCCCGCCATTGCCGCACCGTTGCAGAAGTCGCTCCGGCTGTGCGCCACTGGGCGGCTTGCAGGCCAGTGGCGATGCCCTCTCGACCCCACCCCTGCGCCTGGGTAACAGTGAAGCGCCAACGTCGCCAGACTTCGGCGCGCGCGGCCAAAACCTTCGGCAAGCCACGCGCTGAGCTCCTCGGGCTCGGGGTCTTCTGGTCCCTCGGCGTCCTCGAAGCCCGTGCGTTGCACTTCAGCAAATTCCTCCACTCATGCCGCCACCGGCCCGATCGCAATGGCCCGCGCCCACTCGGGCACCGTCCCCATCGGATCCATCAGTCCGACGATGACCTTGATCCCCGGCGGAGGGGATGACGGCCAGGGGGTGTAGCCGTCAGTCAGCACGATGCAGAGATCGGGCCGCGGCCGCAGTTCGGCCACCTTCGCGAGGCCCGCTCCCATGTCGGTGCCCCCACCTCCGAGCAGCTCGACGTCGCTTGCCTCCATGACCTTTTGAACCTCGAAGGCCTTGGCATCACAGCAGATGATGCGCAGGTGGCGTCGGCCGACCCCGAGGCCGCGCAGCACCCCTTGGACCTCGGCGAGGGATTGGGAGAGCATCTGGTCGTTCATGCTGCCCGAGGTGTCGAGGACCATGGCGACCTTCGGGAGCGGCTGGCGCAGACTCGGCAGGACCACGTCGGGAACGACCGAGCTGCGGCGAGAAGGCTTGCGGTAGCTGAAATCGACCCTGCCGGCCACGTCGGCGACGCCTCGTCTGACCGCCGAGGCCAGCAACCGCTGCCAACTCACGGTGGGCTCGAGCACATCGTCGGCCCACCGCTGCCAACCGGCTGGGGCATTGCCGTAGCGCCGCTGATGTTCTTTGATCCGCCGGGCCACGTCACGCTCGATCAGCTTGTGTCCCGTCGGGTTCACCCCTGGTGCTGTCGAGTTCCACGGCCGGCACCGGCCGTCACACCCGCTGCCGCAATCGCATTCGCCCCCGGGCTGCTGACGTTGGGGCGGACCAGGCCTGCCCTCGTGCCCGCCGAGGGCCGCCCAGTACTCCTCGGCGGTCAGGGAGGCGGCGAGACCCAACGTACGTGGCGTCACTGCCGACACCGGCCGGACGGCCTCGCCGGCCACGAGGTCGTCGTTGATCTCGGCGTCGGCGGCCAGGTTCCAGTTCCGCTGGGCCGTTGTCCGGTGCGCCGTCGGGCCTGCCGCGCTTTCGGGGTCACGGACCGGGCAGCGTTGGGCGTGCTCGCGCAGGAGGTGGCTGACCTGGTGGACCAACCAGAATCCCGCCGTCGGCACGTCCATGGTCGCCAGCACTTCGGGGTCGAGGTAGATGTGCCAGGCCTCGTCGATCGGCAGTGCACTGAGGTCAAGACGTTGCGCGTGCGGATCGTCCGACTGGTCGACGACGACGGTGTCGAGGGCGAGCAGTGCGCTTGCCATGTACGGCACCTGGTGAGCCGCCCACACCCGGGCGGCCGCCCAGAGACGGCGTTCCTCCGCGCCGAGTTGCTCACGCCGGCCGAGGATCACCTTCGCCCTCCAAACGAATGAGGCCGGCCGCTCGCAGGACAGGTGCCATCTTCAAGAGGCCGCTCGGCAGTTCGGCTCCCTCGGGACGCGCCCCCGCCAGGGTCCGCGCCGCCAGGGCGGCGACATCAGGGGCCCCGTCCGCGATGCGTGCCACCACCTGCCAGGCGGCGGACCATGACGCCGCGTCTCCGCGGGCGATCGCCACCGCGGCGACGGCGGTGAGGACAGCGAAGGCCCGATCGCTGCGCTCGGGGAGGTCGAAGCCGTCAGGATCGGCCAGCACGGCCTCGGGATCGGGCAGGTCCATGTTGACCAGCCACGAGAGGAACTCGATGCCGGCCCCCTCGCCCACGGCGCCCAAGACCAAGAGCGTCCGTGCGTCCTCCGACGCCCGCACGGCGTCACAGGCGGCCAGCAGTCGGGCCACCGCTTCCCAGCTACGCGGGCTCGGCCATCCCCGGCTCGCCTGGTCGCCCAGCGCCGGGACGTCGAGCACGAGGGCCGGTCGAACCTCGAGGAATGCGCCGACGGCGGCCCGTGCCGCCAGGGACTGGCCCTCGGTGGGCAAGTGGCCCTCGAAGGAGGGCGGAGAGGGGAAGCCCATGGAGATGCCGCGGGACACTGAGCTGGCCTCCACAGGCCAGTCGAGGTGGACGAGCCGATTCGCCAATGGGGGCGACAGCTGCCAGCCGTCGGCCGCCTCTTCGGGCGGGTTGGCCGCTGCCACCACCCGGACACCGTCGGGCAGGTCGAGGTCGCCGACGACGCGCTCGAGCACCACGCGCAGCATGGCGGCTTGGACGGCGGGCGGTGCCGTCGTCAGCTCGTCGAGGAAAAGCAGGCCATGGCCGGCCGAGGCGAGCCGCCTGGCCCAGAGAGGTGGGGCCATCTGCACGGACCCGTCGATTACCACCGGCAACCCCGCGAAGTCAGCCGGCTCGCGGATCGAGCCGATCACGACTTCGGTTGGCCAACCGAGGCTCTGTCCCAGGGCGCGTACGACCGAGGTCTTCCCCGTACCCGGGCTCCCCCAGAGGAGCACCGGGACACCCGCCTGGACCGAGACAGAAAGCGCCTCGGCGACCGTCGGAGCATCCACGCTCGATCACCTCCAGGACCATTGTCCCAGACCGCAGAATCTCACGGGTCCGGGTTGTCGATGTGAGTCCACACGCCTCTATCTCTGATACTGGGCAGTGCAGAACCGCCCCGTGGGGGTCGGTCGGGGTCTCTCTGGGGTGACTGGAAGCTTGTGAGAAGGGTGGGCCTCCAGGCTGGCCCTGGGGGGTGCTCAAAAAGGAGCAAACGCCTAGCTTTGGTGGCCGTGGGTATCGCCCTTGTTGGCTTCGTCGGGGTCATAGCTGGTGCGCTCGTGAGTGGCGGTGTTCAAGCGGCGTTGGCATATAACGCACGAAGACTCGAATCTCGAACTGCTGCACGCATGCTCTACATGAACCTGTTTGAAGCACACTCCCAGATGCACCGCATCTTGGCAGCGAGCGATTGGCGCGTGAGCAGCGCGAGCGACTTGGAGTTTGGCGGCAGTTGGCAGAGGTTTGAGTCATCCTGGGAGATACATCAAGAAGCGTTGGCACGTGTGTTGGACGCCGATTCATTCTTTTCTGTCACGCTTGCATTGACCAGTATTAAACGAACCGGCGTTCGTCAGGCGAATAGAATTCAAGACTTCCGGGAAAGGGGTGCAACGAGCGCACCTCTGAATGACGTTGACAAGGATTCTGTGCGGGGGAGTATGACAAGCATTGACACAGCGGAGGGTGTCGTCTGGCGCGCGACACGGCCCAGGTGGAGAAGGAAGGACTTCCGACGATCACCGCTGAGGAGGGCGATTGAAGTCACTTCCATCGCCGCCCCGGACGAGTCGGATTGAGGACTCGGCGCTATCAGTCACTCCAGGACTCCCATAGACGTGGCTCACGCGAATGAGGCAAATGACGTCACCGGCCGAGAATGAAGACATGTCCCCAAGCCTGCTAGCGGAGCTCGGCGCGGCCGTTGGGCCGGCGCACGTCGTAGTTGAACCGGAGGTAATGGCTTCTTACGGTATCGACTGGACCGGGCGCTTCCAAGGTCATCCGAGTGCCGTCGTCCGTCCCGGTGACGCCGCTGAGGTGGCGGCAGTCGTCGCCGTGTGCAAACAGGCGGGGGTAGCCCTCGTGCCCCAAGGGGGCAACACCGGACTCGTCGGCGGAGGCATCCCTCTCGCCGGTGAGGTCGTGCTCAGCTTGCGCCGGCTGGCCGGGGTCACCGGCGTCGACCCCCTGGGCGGCCAACTGTCCATCGGTGCCGGGACGACGGTCGCCGACGTCCAGGCGGCCGCAACGTCTGCCGGCTGGACGTATGGCGTCGACCTCGCCAGCCGCGACAGCGCGACAATTGGTGGCACCATCGCCACCAATGCGGGCGGCCTCCAGGTACTCCGTCACGGGTCGACGAGGGCACAGCTTGTGGGCTTCGAGGCTGTCCTCGGGACGGGCGAAACCGTCTCGCACATGGGCGGGCTGATCAAGGACAACACGGGGTACGACCTCGGCGGCCTTCTCTGTGGCAGCGAGGGGACGCTCGGCGTGGTGACGGCCGCCCGGGTGCGTCTGGTTCCTCAGAGCCCAGCGCGCGTGACCTCTGTCCTTGCTTTCGCCTCCACCGCGGCCGCGGTCGATGCGGCCTCGCTCCTGCGCCGGTCTCTTCCCGAACTCCAGTCGCTCGAGTTCTTCCTGCAGTCAGGGCTGGACCTGGTCTGTCGAGCGAGCGGCATTGCACCACCATTCCCTGGCGAGAATCGGGTCTACCTGTTGGCCGAGGTGGCTGCTCAGCACGACCCCACCTCTCCCATGGCTGCGGTGCTCGATTCGGTTGCCGCTGTCGAAGACGTTGCGGTGGCCACAGAGCCCGCCAGGAGGGCACAACTGTGGCGTTACCGCGAGGGGCACACCGAGGCGATCAACACGCTCGGTGCGCCACACAAGCTCGACGTGACGCTGTCGGCCTCCATGTTGGCCAACTTCATCGACGACATACCCGACATTGTCAGGGCTGCCGACCCCGGGGCGACGACGTGGTTATTCGGCCATGTCGGCGATGGCAACGTCCACGTCAACGTGACCGGGCTCGAACCAGACGATCTGACAGTGGATGACCGCGTCATGCACTACGTCGCGCTGCTCGGCGGCAGCATCAGCTCCGAGCACGGCATCGGAACGGCGAAGCGACGCTGGCTCCACCTCAACCGGAGCGAAGCGGAGCTCGCGGCATTTCGACGGCTGAAGACGGCACTTGATCCTGTGGGCATATTGAACCCCAATGTCCTCTTGCCGGCAGGATCGTGAGGTATCGACGTTCAGAAGATGGAAGATGGGCATTGACGTCGGGGTCGCGAAATCGCTTGACCTTAGGTGTGCGCGGCGCGATGTTGGATGATGACCCGGGGGTGAGCTGCTGGACGCGCCGTATGGCGTAGCTTTCGACGCGAGGAGCCGGTGGTGCCCACTATTCCCAGAAATTGTAAAGCGCTTCTTGGTAGAGAGCGGCGGCCCGAACCGACTGCGTCGTTCGAGCACACGGTCATTGTGCCCCCTTCCGTCTCGGCGACCCTGCCATCACTTTCCAGGCTGAAGGACCGCCAGCCGGAACTTGCACCGTCCTGTGCGGTGCGGGCCCCGATCCCGATTCCTGGGCCACGTTCGATCAGTGTGATGTCGACGCAAATTCGATTCGATACTTGCTGCATCTCCTGGTGCCGGCGGGATCAGTCACTGTTCCTGCGAACTCCGGGAATGAGTCACCGAAATCGGGATGCTTATGTCCGGCGGCGCCGTTTCGGTTCGATGTGCTGATTCTGTGAAATTGCTTTGTGCAGCCCCATCCGCCCTTCACGACCTGGGAGAGACTCTTGCCGATTGATCCGCCTCCGCATGCGCCGCCGCGGCCTGAAGGCACTCCCGCCGATGTCGTCATCACCTGGGAGGCAGCCAAACCCCAGACCGACCCGGCGCTGGGGATCGCGCTCGATGTGCGTCCGACGCGGCCAGTCACCAACCGATTGGTGACGGTAGGTGACTCCCTCACCCAAGGCTTCCAGAGTCTGGCCATCTTCAAAACCGACCTTTCCTGGCCAGCGTTGGTCGCAGGTGCCCTGGGCCTCTCGGCCTCAGAGTTCCGATACCCGACCTATGAAGGGCACGGAGGACTCCCATTCAACCTCGAAGTGTGCATACGGGGCCTGCAAGCCAAATTCGGCCGGCTGGACCTCGGCAAAGACCCCTTGGCCGTGATCTGGCTGCTGGCCTTCGCACATGAGATCAAACACTGGTGGACGCACGACGCGGACCATTCGTGGAACCCACCGCCAGGTCTCAACCACAATCTGGCGGTGTACAGCTATGACGTCCAGACCGCTTGTGTCCGTAGCCTCGCCGAGATCGAAGCGGCCATCGCGAAGCCGCCCGGGGGGTTCTTCCACCCGCTTACCCCCAACGATGTCGACCGTGCAGCCCGGCGGGTGTTGGTGCACGCCGACCCGTCGATGTCGCTGCTCGACGCGGCAGTCTCGCTCGGTCGACAGGGCAGCATCGAGACGCTGGTTGTAGCGCTCGGTTCGAACAATGTCCTCGACGTAGTGATCGGCCTTGACTACCAGTGGTCGACCGACGAAGCCAGCCGAGGGCATGGCAGGGTCTGGTCTCCCACACTCTTCGAGTCCGACTGGAGGTCGCTCGTCAACCGTGTCCGAGAGGTCGACGCTGATCACGTCATTCTGGCCACTGTGCCGCATGTGACAATCGTCCCGCTGTGTGCGGCGGTCGGTAACCGGCTGCGGGATGATTCCCGCTATTACGAGTACTACACGCATTACTGGCTCCGTGACAGCTTTGACTCCGACCGGGACCCCCATCTCACCGGTGACCAGGCACGCGCGATCGACAGCGCGATCGACCAATACAACGCCGCCATCGTGGCGAGCGTCAGAGAGGCCCGGGCATCAGGTCTCGATTGGCGCATCTTCGAGATGTCCGGTCTTCTTGACCGGCTGGCGTGGCGTCGCTACTTGAACCAACCCAAGGCCCGCCCCTCGTGGTGGGACCAGGTGGGCGGGGCATATCCGCTGCCCGAGGCGTTGGAACAGTTGTCGCCTACTCCCGACACGACATTCTTCGAGGCTGACGGAATCGGGCGAACATCAGGTGGTCTCATCGCACTGGACGGGGTCCACCCGACAACCGTCGGCTACGGCGTGGTGGCAGCTGAGGTGGCCAAGATCATGAAGGACGCCGGAGTTGCTTTTGCCAAGGACATCGACTTCGCTGACATCATCGAGTTGGACACCCTGATCGCTCAACCACCGGTAACGCTTTCCGAGGACTTCCATATTCTCGGATGGTTGAACGAGCACCTGGACATGATCAAGGCGCTTATGCGCCACGAGTCATTGACCTGAGTCGAGACCGTCGAGGGTCCGAGAGATCCCACACTGAACTCGACAGGCTTTCGCCACGATCGACCGGGTAGGGTTTGTTCGGACGAGCAACAACGAATGGACGAGTGGGATCGGGGTCATCCGTAGCTCACCGTTCCCGTGCCGGTCACTTGCCCGATTGCCGCGCTGGGGTTGGCATTTGTGTTCATGTTGCACTTGCCCTTATCCAGCGGAAGCGTAAAGGCGTACGAGATAGTCACGTCTATCGTTCCCGTGATTCCGGCGTAAGCCTTGGTTCCACTCACAGCAGTGGCCGGCTCGGTCACCACGTAAGTCGCTGAGCACGTCGTCGCGTTCACCGTTGTTGGCGGAGCGCTGTTGTTGTTCTCTGCGGCATCAATCTTCTGCGTGTTGAAGAAGATCGTGCCCTTCTTCAGGATGAAGAGACGGTAGCCAGGGTTCCTCTTCTTGGTCGGCTTGCCATTCGCCGTCGCCCCCACTGAGGTGCCGTAGTCCCCGATCGCCCCGGTGAAGATGACCTTGAACCCATTTCCGTTGTTGGCCCCCAGCGAGGCCCACAGCTGTGTTGAGCCGCTCACGGGTGTCGCTGCACCGGCTGCACTGCCGATGAGCACCCCTCCACCCAGTGCCAGTCCCGCCGCTCCCGCCTTGATCAATCGATTCATCGCCATCTCCTCGTAGTGGTCGGTTGATGGCATGACGGTACGGCCGTTGCAATGCACCCTCAAGGGTGATACCCGAAGACGATCGATGGTGCTACCACCACCATCGATCGGTCTAGGCGGTGGTGGAGGCGCACACTTCGGGTGACGACACCGAGAGTGCGAGCTCGACAACCATTAGTGGCGAGTGTCCTCGAGGCGTACGTGCGCCGAGTCAGGCTCTCGCTCTGCTCAGAGGTTGTGCGGACCGGGGCCCTGTTGACCGAGAAGATCTTCGGGGTTCACGAGTTTGCACAGGCCCAGAGAGAGGCATCCGCAGCCGATACAGCCGCTCAGCCGGTCCCGGAGGTGCTGCAAACCGATGATCCGCTGATCGAGGTCGTCCCGCCACGCCGCGGAGAGCCGCTCCCAATCCCGACGGGTTGGCGTACGACCGTCCGGCAGGCGGTCGAGGGCATCATTGATGCGCCGTAACGGGATGCCGACAGCCTGGGAGGCCCGGATGAACGCCAATCTCCTCAGCACCTCTCGTGGGAATCGCCGCTGGTTCCCCGCGGTGCGGGTGCTGTGGATCAGCCCTTCGGACTCGTAGAAATGGAGGGCCGAGACCGTCACGCCGCTGCGAGACGCCACCTGGCCCACCGTCAGCTCGGTCGAGGAAAGAGAAGTTCGAGACATTGTCTTGACCTCAACCTTACCTGAGGTCTTAACCTTCAGCCATGACCTTCAATGACGCCGAAGTGCGCTTTCTCACCCGTCAGCCGCGTGGTCACCTGGCGACCCTGGGGCCCAATGGACTCCCTCAGGTCAAGCCTCTGGGATTCACGTACAACCCGACACTCGGGACCATCGACATCGCCGGGTTCAACATGACCGGCAGTGCGAAATTCCACAATGTGCAGGTGAACCCGAACGTGGCCTTCGTCGTCGACGAGGTCACCGAAGACTCCATGGAGGGCGCCCACTTCCTCGAGGTCCGCGGCCTGGCGGAGACTACAGTCGGCACCCACGACCTACAGGGCCATCTGGCGCCCGAAATCATCAGGATCCGTCCCCGGCGCATCCTCTCGTTCAACGTCGATCCCGATCACCCGGGATTTGCGGCCAGAGACGTGACGCAAGCCGATCTCGGCAGCGCGGTTGCCTGACGTGCGCGCCGTCGAGGTGGCTCGTTTCGGGAGCCCCGATGTCCTCGAGTTGCGTGACCTGCCAGACCCCATTCCTGGGCCTGGACAGGTCGTGGTGGCGGTGTCGGCATGTGACGTGCTGTTCGTCGACACCATGATCCGTTCGGGCAGGGGGGCCGGCTATTTCCCGATCCGGCCGCCGTATGTGCCGGGCAACGGTGTGGGCGGAACGATCGCCGCCCTCGGTGCCGGGGTGGACGGCAGCTGGCTCGCCCGGCCCGTGGTGGCGCATACGGGGGGAGCGGGTGGCGCCGGCGGCTATGCGGAGCTGGCCGCGGTCGACCTCTCGGATTGTGCCCCAGTGACCGACGACGTCGACCTCCTCGAGGCCACTGCCGTCCTCCACGACGGCACCACTGCGCTGCGCATCCTCGAGAAGACCGCACCGAAGGAGGGGGAGTGGGTACTCGTTCTCGGTGCCGCCGGGGGCATGGGATTGCTCCTCGTCCAACTGCTCGCCAGTCGGGGGGCAAAGGTCGTGGGTGCCGCTCGCGGGTCGATGAAGCGAGAAGTCGTCTCGGAGGCCGGGGCCGTGGCTGCCGTCGATTACGGCCATCCCGGTTGGACCGATGCGGTGCGCGACGCCAGCGGCGGGCGACGTCCGACCGTCGTGCTCGACGGAGTCGGAGGAGCACTCGGCGGGGAAGCCTTCCGGTTGATCGCCGACGGCGGGCACTTCTCGGCGCACGGGGCCCCGAGCGGCTCGTTCGCGCTTATCGACAGTGTCGAGGCGCAGCGCCGTGACGTCACCGTCACAACCATCGCCGACCTCCGCTACGGGGAGGGCGACCGGTCCCGGCTGCTCGCCGCCATTCTCGCCGAGATCGACGCCGGGCAGGTGGCCCCTCTCGTGGGTCAGACCTTCGCACTGGCCGAGGCAGCCAAGGCGCATCTGGCGATCGAATCCAGGGAGACCGTCGCCAAGACGCTTCTCCTCCCTTCACCGTGACGGTGACTGCGCGTCCCGTTGCCCGAGTGTTGCGCCCCGGGGTCGCCCACCATGGCCTCTCGATCCCCATTGACGGGAGGCGTCGATGAGGCAAGTCCCTTCCGCTCGTTCTGCCGAAGATCCCGAGTGACGCGACCTCTTCAGGCCCGTTCCGGAATTCGGCCGTTCTCCGCGACCCGTGCGCTGTTGCCGTCGTCAGACGCAGTGAGAGGCCGTCGGCGAAGCTCCCACCGATCGAGCAACCTTGAGCCCACCACGAAGATTACGGCCGCGTATGTCCATCCGACGAACTCGTCGATGACGAAGTGCTCTCCGGTGTAGACGAGCGTAAAGGCCATTGCGAGGACATATGTCACCAAAAGAGCACGGACCCATCGGTTGGCCCGGCCCCAGAAAAAGAGGCAGATCAACATCGGGTAGGCGGCATGGAGAGATGGCATCGCCGCGATGTTGTTGTCGAAGCGGTTGCCGCCCGTGAAGAGGGCGGCCGCCTGATGGATCCCGAGGTGGCTCCATACGAAGGGAACGATCCGGGTCGTCGGCCCGAGATGGCCGGTCTGGCTGGCCAGCCATGGAGGCATGGCCGGGTAAAGCACGTAGGTCACGTAGCCCAGAAGGGTGAGGCTGACGAAGAGCGCCACGAACCGACGAAAGTTCCGGTAATCCACCTTCCAGAGCACGGCGGCAATCACGAACGACGCGAAGAAGTGGGTCGTATAGGTGAACCAGACCAAGTAGTCCAATATGGAGACTTGGTGGGGGCTGAAAAACCAGCGCTGCAGTTGGACCGTCGGATCGACGCCACCGAAGACGTGAGTATCGAACCAGACCTGGGGCCGGACGAACGGGCCCCAAAGGGTGTCGCTCGCATATCCCCGGAGCAATGCATAGAGAGCCAGGACCAGATAGAGGGGCAGCCAATCTTTGATCACAGTCCGCCCTGGACGCCGACTATCCCCGAGGCTGGACACCAAGAGGGCGGCAGTGACCCAGAGTAAAATCACATCGGCCGAGTACGGGATTCCAAAGAGAATCAGGTAGGTCGCTGCAGCTGCGACGAATACCGACCACCCGATGGTTTTTCGATGCTTCGGCTGGTCGAGCCATCGTCGCGCTGGCGCCCAGGAACCTTGGCGAGCCGACAGGGATGCCGCACCGCCCCCTGTCTCATTGATGTCCGATAGCCGCAGAGAGGTCTCTGGGTGTCGATTGTCGTCAGGCTCAAAGTCCTGGAGCGAGGTCACGTCATCGCTCCTCGAAGGTCCTCGTACGTATCGCATGAGGACACCCGGCCCATGTGCATTCCTTATCTTGACAAATCAGATCGATTAGGTCATATTTCTACCGCCTCACCCCTGGACAAGGCAATTCGTCTACCGAAGCCCAACGAGCAAGAGAGAGCGACACCACGATGCCGTCGACGGAGAACCAACGATTTGAGCAGCTCGACGAACTGTTCGGCTTGCTCGTCCGCGGGGAGTACGACGAATTCATGACCGGATGTTCGGACGACCTGGTCCTCAATGTTCGCGGGTCAGGGGGACTGGCCACCATCGTTCCGAGAGCTCAGATCTCGGAGTGGCACGAGGCGACGAAGCAACTCGCTGGCGGTGCGTTCCGTTCCTCGGTGTGTTTCATCCTGGCCGAAGAGCACGAGCGGATCGTTGTTCTCACGCATCTGATCGATCGAAATGGTGTCACATTCCGGTACGAAACTGTGAACCATTGCACCCTGCGAGAGGATCTCCTGTCGGTGTGGTTCAGCTACCCGATGAACGTCACCGACTATGCGAGGGCTTGGGACCTCCAGAAGACCATCGACCCTCAACTTGCGTCACAGGTGCACTGGGTCCGCCGTTGATTCTGGCCACGCGTACTTGACGATCTCATGGCTCCAGGACCTCATCGTGTATACGGAATCTTGGTGTCGCGCCAGCGTCGCGCCGGACTCGGCGGATGATGATCTGCGAGGTCAGCGCCTGAGTGACGCCTCGGTCACGTGATATGTGGGCGGAGCGGTCGGCGCAGGTGCCGCCCTCGTGTCGCTCCATCGGATGTGGAACCAGATGTCGGAGTCCTCGCGGCTGAGGGCGTCCGACCAGCTGGGAGTTGCCGTTCCGCTCGGGAGAGCTGCTCTAGAAGGGCTCGGAGGCTGATGGCCTCAAGTGCGGCGCCAGCCATGACCTCGTAGAACGTTTCGCGGGTCGTGACGGATCCGGGCATCGGGTGGTTGTCGCGCTCGGCAATGCCTTTCGCACTCGCCTCCACGTACCGCCCGTATTCCGACATGCTGACAGCGTCATGATGGGTCAGTGCGTCGAG
>Ga0302325_10021192_pt1 | contig 13611 bp, 12 predicted proteins | sample Palsa_T0_2_FD_201948 | JGI IMG/M metagenome (GOLD analysis project Ga0302325, IMG submission 201948) | Peat permafrost microbial communities from Stordalen Mire near Abisko, Sweden - Palsa_T0_2 | ecosystem: Environmental > Terrestrial > Soil > Palsa > Peat permafrost | place: Sweden: Abisko... | reverse complement strand
GTCGTGATGGGCGCCGACGCGTACACCGCGCTCAGTGAAGCCAGCGATCACGGCTACCCCGTGATCCAGCACATCCAGCGGCTCGTCAACGAGGAGATCATCTTCGCGCCCGCCATCGCCGGAGCATTCGTGCTGACGACGCGCGGCGGTGACTTCGAACTGCATCTCGGCCAGGACGTTTCGATCGGCTACCTGAGGCACAACGACCAGAGCGTAACGCTCTACCTGCAGGAGTCGATGACCTTCCTGCTCCTGACGACGGAAGCCTCGGTAGCGCTAAAGCCGGCCTCACCAGAAAAATAGCGCTGGCAGGATCTGGTGATAGTGGGGCGTGCCGCCGTGCCCGCCTTCACTCTGTCTCCTCTCCCTGCAAGGGAGAGGATGAAGGTGAGGGTCCTAATACGGCGGGCTATTTCGCCCGCGATTCAAGATTCTGCCTCTCCTGCGTTCGTTCGCACGGCACTGCTGGTCACAGCGCGCCCATCTGCTTGAGCGTCTTCTCCGCCTCGGCCGAGACCGTGGGATTCTTGGCGCTGTCGCCGAGCGCGACCTTCAGATACTTGAGCGCGTCGTCGCGCTGGCCGTTCTGCGCCAGCACTTCTCCGATCCTCAGCGCCGCGAACGAGTTCTTTGGATCGATCTCGTAAGCCTTGCGGTAGTAAGCCAGTGCGTCATCGGTCTTGGGCGGCGAAAACGACATGTACGCCTCGCCGATATTCAGATAGGCGCTGACCTGGTTCGGCTGATACTTCACCAGCTTCTGATAAACCTTCACGACGTTGTCGAAGTCGGATCGCGAGTTGTAGTAGAGCCCCAGGTAGACGTAGGCGTCCTCGTCGGTCGGATCTATTTCGGTCGCCTGCCACAGCAGCTTTACAGCGGCGTCGCTGTCGCTCATTTTGATAGCGGCATCGACCAGCGCACGCGCCTTGCCGGGATTGGCGTCCTGGGCGCGCGCCGAAAAAGGAAACGAGGCGATCGCAAAGGTCAGGGCGGCGGCGAAAGTTAATGATTTAAGCGCGGTTCGATCTCGCATGGCTTCAGGTCGTGCACAGGAACTAACATCTAAATGGTGGCATGAAAGGCTCGCGATGCAAAGATATCATGCGAGCGTGGCAGCGGTGCTTTGAAATGAGAACACGAATCCAGGCCGACCGATGAAGGCACATCGCTTCAGGGCCAACGGGCTCACGCTGAACTGTCTCGACTATGGCGGCGAGGGCAAAACGCCCATGCTCTTTCTGCACGGCGGTTCCGCGCACGCGCATTGGTGGGACTTTGTCGCTCCCGCGTTCGTCGATGACTTTCACGTGCTCGCGCTCGACCAGCGCGGCCATGGCGACAGCGAGTGGGCAGATGAATGGGCGTACGGCTCGCGTCATTACGTCTCGGATTTGGATCGGGTAATCGATGCATGGGGTTTCGGTGCCCCCATCCTGGTCGGCCACTCGATGGGCGCGCATAACGTGCTGGCCTACGCGTCCGAGCACAGCGAAAAGCTGCGCGCGATGATCGCACTCGATCCACCGCCCGATTACACGGATCGCGCAGTCGAATTTCTGCAGTCGATAGCGGAGAAACCGGCACGCCGTTACCCGTCGCTCGACGAGGCGGCGCGCAATTTCAAGGTTCTGCCTCGCGAGACACTGGCAAAAAAGGAAATCCTCGATCACGTCGCACTGCGGAGCTTCCGACAGCAGGACGACGGCTCATGGATCCACAAGATCGATCGGCGCACGATGATTCGCGAACCGTCGCGGGTCTGGAAGTCCCTGCATCGCATCACATGCCCCGCGCTAATCGTAAAGATAACCAGGAGTCCGCTACTCGACCGCGAGGTCGCGAAGAAGATGGTCGCGCGGTTCGCGAAAGGCCAGTTGACAGAAGTTGACAACTCGTACCATCACGTGATGCTGGACAATCCAACCGACCTGATCGAAGTGATTCGTGCATTTGTTGACAACTTGAAATGACGCCGCACAGCCATCTGCTCGACGGCACCCCGCGCCTGCATTACCTCGAATGGAATCCGCACGGAGCGCGCACGATCGTTTTGCTCCACGGCAACTCGGCGAATGCATGGTGGTGGGAGCGAGTCGCACAGGTCATCGCGCCGGAATATCGGCTGCTCGCGCTCGACCAGCGCGGGCACGGCGATAGCGAGTGGATGCGCCCGGTGGCGTACTCACCGAGTGATTACGCAAACGATATCGCCCGCTTCATCGCGCACACCACGGCGAGAGCCGAGAAGCCAATCGTCGTGGGGCACAGCATGGGCGGCCTGAACGTGCTGGCGTTCGCACGAATGCATCCGGAGAGCGCGCGCGGCGCGATGGCGATTGACGTCGCTCTCACGTCCAGCCGCGGGCGGGATAGATATCTGCGGCGACTGAAGAGCCTGCCGGTGATCGCTTATCCGGATCTCGCAACGGCAAAGGCGCGGTTTCGGCTGATGCCGAACGAAGGCGGGATTGCCGATGAAGTCGTTCGAGAGATCGCCGAAAGAAGCCTCGCGCGAACCGAGGACGGACGCTGGACGCTCAAGTTCGACCGCGAGAGCTTTCTCGGCGGCGACGGACTTGCCGTGCTCGAGACGATCAAGGAAATCAGGATCCCGACGATGCTGGTGCGCGCCGAGCACAGCCGAATCATGACGGCGGAGGCGGCCGAGAATGCGCGCACGTCGAGTCCGTATGCACGGCTCGTGACGATCGCCGACGCGCATCATCATGTGATACTCGAGAAGCCGGAAGCGGTGGCGCGTGTGATCGAAGAGTTCGCCGCGAGCCTGTAGAGTCAGAGTTCGCGTTCCATCTTGCGGTGCGCAATGCCGGCTTCGTCGAAGACGCCGCCCACCGGCTTGAATCCTTCCTTGAGATAGAAACCCTCGGCGGTCATTTGTGCATGCAGGATCGCTTCGCGGAAGCCGCGCGCGCGTGCGCGATCGAGCAGAAAGAGAAGAATATGGGCCCCTATGCCGGTCTTACGATATTCCGGCAGCACGGCCATTCGGCCGATCTTCACCTGGCCATCGCCGTGATCGACCATCCTGCCGCATCCGATGGCGACGTCGTCGAGAGTTGCCAGCGCGTGAAGTGCGTGCGCGTCGTCGTCGTCCATTTCGATCTCTTCAGGCACGTGTTGCTCTTCGATGAAGACGCGGCGGCGAATTGCACGCGCACGCCGCATGTCGGCGGGCGATTCGATCGCAATCACTTTGACGCGCGTCGAGTCTTTCACCATCGATTGACTAGCGCGCGATGGGCCAAGCGTCAAATCCACTTCGAGCTGAAACCTGCCTTATGCCGTCGCCTCGAATAAGAGCTACGCGCAGAGCGGCCTGATCGTGGTCGGCCTTATCGTTAATGACACGGCGCGGAACGCATCGCGTGGCGATGCGTGGAACCTAACCCCTGACCCATTCCCGCGCGGGAAGGGGAACCAGATTAAGAAGAAACCCTTACCTTGCGGGAAGGGGAACCAGATTAAGAAGGGCGGAATCTTGAATCGCGGGCGTAATAACCCGCTGTAATAGGACCCTCACCTGTCTCCTCTCCCTTGCAGGGAGAGGAGACAGAGGGAAGGCGGGCACGGCGGCCCGCCCCACTGCAGAGAATCGGTCGCTTGCAGGTCGGGGTTGAAAAAGCTGATAAGGAAGGTCGAGCGGAGTTGCCCGCGCCAGCCTTGTGGCAGGTTATCGATTGCGCTATCGCGCCGCTATGGCGAAACTCACGGAGAATACTCATGAGCATACCGAAGCTGATTACAATGTACGGGTCGCCCTGGTCTGAACGCGTGCGCTGGGCTCTCGCATTCAAAGGTTTGAAGTATGAGAAACAGAACTATGAGCCTGGTCCCGCCGATGAAGAAAAAGTGAAGAAATTGACCGGCCAAAACCTGGTGCCAGTCTTAATCACCGATGACCGGGTAATTCCCGACTCGAGTGCGATTCTGGAGTGGCTCGAGGACACCCGGCCCGAGCCGCCGCTGTTGCCGAAATCGGAGAAAGACCGGGCTCAAGTGACGCTGTGGGAGGAGGTGGCCATCGGGGTGCTGGGACCGCAAGGTCGAACGTTGATCAACGGGCGCCTTCTCAGTTCAGGCAATCCCGAAGCGCAACAAGCCGCGCAATACTTTGCAAAAAAATATGGACACTCACAATTCGCGGAGGAGCAGGCGAGGCTTACGGTGAAACGGATCCTGACTAGCCTCAAGCATACGTTGAGTGGACGTGAATATCTGGTGGGTGACACTTTCACCAGGGCAGATTTGTCCACTGCGTGCATGCTGATGCTTCTGAAGCCGGCTCCGATTGAATTCTTTTTTCTCCCGCCGGGAGAGCGGACCGTGTATTTCGAGCCCTCGGCTGACGATCCGGCGTATTCGGCGGTGTTTGCGTGGCGCGACCAGATGTACAAGAAGCACCGGGGCGAGGTCGTCAAGCCATAGGGGTCGCCGAACGACGACCCTTACCTGCCAACCCCCGATGCGCTGCGAGAGCTGCACGACTGACAATCCGCCGGGGGCGAAGTTTTGTATTCAGTGCGCATCTCCCTTCAAACGCCGATGTCAGAAGTGTGCGTTCGAAAACCCGGCTGAAGCCAGATTCTGCGCGCAGTGTGCGAGCTCTCTAAGCGGGGAACCGGGGATTCCTGCGGACGGGAGATCAAGCTCAACTCCCTCGGGCATTCGCGTAGCGGTCGAAAGTTCCGAACCCGCAGCTATCGACGGCGAGCGCAAGACAGTGACCGCGCTGTTTGCCGACATCAAGGGGTCGACCGCGCTCGAAGAGGACCTCGATCCCGAAGAGGCGCGCGCGATCGTCGATCCCGCCCTCGAGCTGATGATCAAGGCGGTGCATCGGTACGATGGCTATGTGGTGCAATCAACCGGCGACGGCATCTTCGCGGTGTTCGGCGCGCCGATCGCCCACGAGGACCATCCGCAACGCGCGCTGTATGCGGGGCTGCGGATGCAGGAGGAGTTGCTGCGCTATGGTTCGAAGCTGCAGGCCGAAGGGCGCGCACCGATCGAGATTCGGGTTGGTGTAAACACGGGCGAAGTCGTGGTCCGATCGATCGCGACCGGCGAGGGGCAGGTTGAATACACGCCGATAGGGCATACCACCAACCTGGCCTCGCGCCTGCAGTCGATCGCGCGAACCGGGACAGTTGCAATCAGCGAGCAGACGCGCAAGCAGGTCGAAGGATATTTTCAGCTCAAGCCGCTGGGACCGACCAGGGTCAAAGGCGTGAGCGAGCCGGTCAACGTTTACGAGGTGATCGGGCTTGGGCCATTGCGAACCCGGCTGCAACGATCGGCGGGCCGCGGGTTGTCGAAGTTCGTGGGTCGGCAGGCCGAGATGGAATCGTTGAAGCGCGCGGCGGAGCAGGCCCGGGCTGGACGCGGGCAGATTGTCGCGGCGATGGCCGAGGCCGGAGTCGGCAAGTCGCGGCTGTTTTTCGAGTTCAAGGCGGTGTCGCAGTCGGGTTGGATGGTGCTGGAGGCATTCTCGGTCTCGCACGGCAAGGCCTCAGCGTTCCTGCCGCTGATCGATCTGCTGTGGAATTACTTCAAGATCACGGCCGACGATGACGAGCGCACACGGCGCGAGAAGGTTACAGGACGGGTAATCGCGCTCGACCGATCGCTGGAGGACGCGCTGCCCTACCTGTACTGGCTGCTGGGTTTAAGCGACGAGCACAACCGGATGGCAGAGATCGAGGCGCAAACGCGCAAGCGGCGCGCGCTCGATGCGATCAAGCGCATCCTGTTGCGCGAGAGCCTGAACCAGCCGCTGGCCGTGATTTTCGAAGACCTTCACTGGATTGACAGCGAGACGCAGGCATTTCTGAACCTGCTGGCCGACAGTATCGGCACCGCGCGCATCCTGTTGCTGGTCAACTATCGGCCCGAGTATCGGCATGAGTGGGGCAACAAGACCTACTACACGCAGCTGCGACTGGACCCGCTCGGCAAGGAGAGCGCCGACGAGATGCTGCGCGCGCTGCTGGGCGGCGCGGTGGAGATCGGCCCGCTGAAGCATCTGGTGGCAGAGAAGACCGAGGGCAATCCGTTTTTCATGGAGGAGGCGGTGCAGGTGCTGATCGATGAAGGCGCGCTGGTGCGCGAGGGCGCCGCAGTCAGACTCACCAAACCGTTGGGCGAGCTGAAGATCCCGCCGACGGTGCAGGCGATTCTCGCAGCGCGCATCGATCGGCTGGCGCCGGATCACAAGGCTCTGCTGCAGACGCTGGCGGTGATAGGTACGGAGTTCAAACTCGGGCTGATCCGCAAGGTAGCCACGAAGCCGGGACCGGAGCTGGAACCAACGCTGTCCGAACTCCAGCTGGCCGAATTTATCTACGAGCAGCCTGCGGTCGGCGACGTCGAATACACCTTCAAGCATGCGCTGACCCATGATGTGGCTTACCACTCGCTGCTTGGCGATCGGCGCCGCCTGCTGCATGAACGGATCGGCGCGGCGTTGGAATCAACCTATGCCGAAAGCCTCAACGATCACGTGACCGAGCTGGCGCATCACTATGCGCGCGGCGGCAATCCCGCCAAAGCGTTGAGATATTGTCTGCGCGCGGTCATCCAATGCGCCGACCGCGGATCCAACGCTGAAGCGGTCGCGCAGTTCGAGAGCGGGCTCGAGCAGCTGCAAAAGCTTCCCGACAACGACCGTCGCGCAGAGCTGGAATTGGATCTAAGGAACGCAGCGCTCGGGGCGCTGGGCGACAGCAAGGGTTACACTTCGCTTGAGACCGAGCATTCGATCGCGCGCGCGATGGAGCTGTGTCAGCGGCCGGGCATCAACTGGGAAAAGACCTGGATGGCGCTTTATCAATTTTTTTTCGTACAGCAGCTTCGTCCCGACGTGGAGAAGGCAAAGGCGATAAGTGCCGAGCTGATCGCACGAGCGGGGGAACACGGGCGCGTCGGATATGTTGCGGAAGCGGAGAACTGGTTCGCATACACGATGATGGTGTCGGGCAAGTTCGAGCTGGCCGAGCAGGCGTTCGAGCGGGTGTGGGCGCGACTGGAATCGATGGTCAAGCCGGCAGCGGGGGTGGCATCGAAGTATGCCGATCATACGAGCTCGGAGTGGAAACTGATCCAGCAAGGGGGGACGCAACAAAACAACCGCGTCATCTCGGGCTGGAACTTGTGGTTCCTTGGCTACCCCGATCGCGCGCTGGAGCGAATCGGTATCGCGACCGCCATCGCGCATCCGGGGCCAAAGAGTATGCTGGCGGACATACACGGATTCGCCACCTACATTTATGATCTTCGCCGCGAACCTGAGCAGATGAGAGCGCGGGCAGAAGCAAGACTGGAACTCGCGACCGAATCGGGCTTTTTCATGGGCCGCGCGCTCAGCGAAATCTATCTCGGATGGGCCGATGCGATCGCGGGCGATCTCGAGGGCGGCGTCGCACGAATGCAACATCACATGCTGGAGTTGAAAGCCGCCAGCTCCGAGTATATCAGCGACCGCTACCTTACCTTTGTTGCCACCGCTTTCGGGCGGATGAGGCGGTTCGATGAAGGTCTTAGCACCATTGATGAGTCATTCCCGTTCATCGAGAGAAGCGGGCAGCGGTACTACGAAGCGGAGCTACATCGGCTGAGGGGCGAGCTGTTGCTTGGCCAGAACGTGTCGAATGCAGCCGAGGCGGAGAAATCTTTCCGCCTCGCGCTTGATATTGCGCGCAGGCAGCATGCGAAGTCCTGGGAGCTGCGCACGGCGACCAGTTTGGCGCGGCTGATGCGCGATACGAATCGCCGCGACGAAGCGCGGACGATCCTCGCCGAGGTCTACGGGTGGTTCACCGAGGGCTTCGACACTCCCGACCTGAAGGACGCGAAGGCGTTGCTGCAAGAGTTAGGCGGGTAGGCGATTGAAACGAGGTGACATCGTGGGCGAAGTTCGGGAAGGCGGTGAGAGTTCGGTGTCACGAGCGGAACGCGTGCTGGTTTTTTGGTTCGGGCCCGAACCGGGATCCAAGGCTGACGCATTTCGAGCGCGCTGGTTTGTCCCGACCCCGGAATTCGACGGGCTTTGCGAGGCAAATTTCCTTACTACCTATGAAGATGCGGTGAATGGACGTCTGGAGGAGTGGAGGAAGGAGCCGCGAAGTTGTCTGGCGCTGGTTTTGTTGTTCGATCAATTCCCACGCAACATGTTCCGCGGCACAGCACGAGCGTTTGCAACCGACATGAAGGCGCTGGAACTAAGCCGCGCTGCGATTGCATCGGGGTTTGACCTTGAGTTGTCGCCCATGATGCGGATGTTCTTATACCTGCCGTTCGAACATAGCGAAAATCTGGACGATCAGTTGGAATCAGTGCGGCTTACGCGTGAGCTGGTAATGGAGAAGCCCGACCATGCCGAAATACTGAAACAGGCCGAGCAGCATCTGGAAGTAATTCGGCGATTTGGAAGGTTTCCCACTCGAAATCGTACTCTCGGAAGGAAATCCACGCAGGAAGAAATGGATTTTCTGAAGGCGCAGACTTGATGAATCAGTTAGCGTAGCGGGGAGGACGAATTCGCGATGGCAGAAAAAGCAGGCGACGAGGAAATTCGCGAAGCTGCGAGAACCATCCTGGCGGCGCGCTATGCGATCGCGCTGACGGGTGCGGGGATGTCGGTCGAAAGCGGGATACCGCCGTTTCGCGGGCCGGGTGGACTGTGGACCAAGTACGGTGAGCCGCCGATGAACGGCTACCAGATCTTCCTGGCCGATCCGAAAAAGGCGTGGGAAGAGCGGATCAGCAAACGCAACGACGAACTCTACAAACCGCTTTCGATCGCGAAACCGAATGCGGGGCATCTGGCGCTGGTGGAGCTCGAGCAGTTGGGTGTGCTGCGTTTTGTGATCACGCAGAACGTCGACGACCTGCATCGGCAGGCCGGGCAGAAGGCGCTCGCCGAAATCCATGGCAACTGGACGTTGATTCGATGCCTCAATTGCGGGACGCGCTTTCATGGCGACGCGATCAGCCTCGAGAAGCTGCCGCCGGCGTGTCCACGCTGCGGAGGGTTGTTGAAGTCGGACACCGTTTCGTTTGGCGAGCCGATTCCGACCGATATGCTGAACCTGTGCGCGGAGCATTCGGCGAAAGCGGACCTGGTGATCGTGGCGGGCACCTCGGCGTCGGTTTTTCCGGCGGCGGGATTCGCACTTGAAGTGAAGGAGCGCGGCGGAATCCTGATTGAGGTGAATCTTTACGAGTCGGAGATTACGCAGATATGCGACCTCAGCCTGCGAGGCGGATCGGCTGAGGTGTTGCCGCGGCTGGTTAAGAGTATCGTGGAGATTCGACGCGACGCGCTCTCTTAAGAAAGGGAATTTGATTTATGTGAAACCCGCGGTGGGGTTCACGCTTCCTTCGGCAGGGTAACCCCTGCACCTTAGTATCCGGAGTATCTGGCCTGGATGTAGTCGTCGGTCGGTGGTTTGAAGGGCGGTTCGGGTGCGGTGGCGCGCCGGCGCAGCAGAAGCATCTCGTCGCTGCCGTCGAGCGAGGTCGGGTTGCTGGTCATCACGATGTCGAAGCGGCTGCGCTTGGCGGCGGGGAGCGCGTCGTACAGGATGCGCCAGGAGATCAGATACTCGGGCATGTCGGGGTCTCTTTGCGAGACGATGGGAATGGTGCGGCGGCTGTAGAAGGCGACGTCGTAGTTGAGCGCGTTCAGATAGCCGACCGGATTGTTTTCGACGACCTTCATAGCGTGATCGGTGAAGTCCTTGAGGGAGAGGGTGTTGGCGATGGCCGGCACGACGACGACGTTGACCGCGAGAGTGACGAAGACCATCGCGGACGCAATCCCGAGCACGAGGCGCTCGACCAGAGAACGCTTGACGATCAAACGGACGCCGAGCACGACGACCGCCAGAGGCATCGCGAGCGCGATCAGCCAATGTTCGCCCGCGGTCGAGATCAAGACGCGCGGAAAAGCGCTGGCGCGAATGCTCGCCGCCCGCAGTACGTCGGAGAACCGGGCGGGGCTCGCGACCAACATGGCCAGGGCAACAAGGGCGGCGCTGCCGAGCATCAGCATCACGAAACCTGCCATGCGTGAAGTCCAGTGGACGAGAAAGCGCGCGGGCGTCGGATGCGCGATTGCCCGCCGAATGCAGACGGCGACGAGCGTGGCGGCGGCGGGATACATGCAGAGCAGGTACACGCCGCGCTTGCTCTGCGGCAGGTTGTAGAAGATCAGCACGGCGGCGAACCAGACGAGGATGTACTTGAGGCGCGGGTCGAGCGGGCGCGGCACGCGTGCGGCCTGGACGGCGACGATTGGCAGCAGGAATGTCCACGGCATGAAGCCCGCGAGCAGCGCGAATTCCATGTAGTAGAACGGATGGATGTGGCCTTCGTGGAAATCGCTGCCACCGGCGAAGCGCAGCACGTTTTCGGTGAGAATCTGTTTGCGGAAAAAGCCCGGGCCGCCTTCGATCAGCGCCGCGAGGTACCATCCACCGGCTAAAATCAGGACGATGATCGCGCCGCGCAGCAGATTCATCTCGCCGAGCAGCGCCCATCGTTTTTCGAGCGCGATCCAAATCAGCGCGACGAGGCCTGGGAGGATCAGGCCGACGGGGCCCTTGGTCAAAATCGCGAGCGCGATTGCGACGTACAGGAGCATGCGGCGGCGCGTGAGACCCTCGGCGATGAAAATGAATTCGAAGAACGCGACCTCCATGAAGAAGGTGAGCGTCATGTCGACTCGCGCTCCGGTGGCGGCTTGCAGATACTGAAAAGTGGTCGCGAGGATGAGCGCGGCGATGAGCGCGGTGACGTTGTCGAACAGGCGGCGCAGGTAGAAGTAGCACACGATGATGCCGGCGATGCCGAGGCCGGCTGACGGCAGGCGCACCGCGAATTCGTTCACGCCGCCAGCAACGAGAGACACGAGCGCCGCCATCCAGTGCATCAGTAATGGCTTCGACGGAAGTTCGACGCCGGCGCGCTGCGGGAGAATCACGCCGCCGCCGTGCACGATGTCGAAGACGGTGACGGCCTCGCGCGGCTCGCCCTTGGTGTAGAGCGGATAGCCGCCGAGATTTACGAGATAGAGGGCGACGCCGACGATCAGCAGGATCGGCCACGCGTGACGCGGCTCGGCGAGGTACTCGAGCCAATCCGGGGGGGCGGAATCCGCGGGTGCTTCGATCGCGACCATCGGGGAGGGCGATGGCTCCGGGAGCGTCGTTTGTTCGGAGAGTTTCAAACCGAACTTTCCGGGGTTGGGAGGAAGACGGAGAAGAACCTAACCCCTAACCCCTTCCCGCGCGGGAAGGGGAACAAGATTCGTAAGGGGGACCGGACGTGCGCAGGTCTGGACTGCGAAAAATTAATACTCGTTTTTGACTCGGGCGCGGCCGATGTCGTCATAGACATAGGTATCGGCAGGATTTTCGTCGCGCGTTTTTTTGTGGGAGCCGTCGCAGAAGGGTTTGTTCTTCGAGAGTCCGCACGCGCAGATGTAAATCGGAAGCTCGGTGCCTTCCGCGACTTCGTAGGGCGCGTTTTTTTCGTGCTTAACGATTCGGGCCATTAGTGATTTCCTCGCTTCAGTTTGACGCAGGTGCGTCTGGGGGTCACTTAAGTCCAGCCGAGTTGAAGAGTCAAATGCGGGGAGGAGAAGCTAAACCCCAGGCGCTTGGTGAGCGGGAAGGGGACAAGATTTAGGATTGGGAGGGAGAACTAGATTAGCGGTTCGTGGATTGCTTCGGCGGCTTCGGAGGCTGGCTGTTTGCGATGGGGATCGGCGCCCAAGACGAGCGCCAGCACGCCGGTTACTGAAATCAGAATGCCGATGACTTCGCGGGTGGTGGCGCGCTCGCCGAGGAAGATTACGGCGAAGAGAATCGAGAGGATCGGAATGCCGGGTACTACCAACGCGGTCGTCCATGCCAGTGACAGGCGGTTGATTGCGCCGAACCAGCTGAGCGCGCCGAGAAAGTAAATGACAAAACCGGTCGCGAGTATCACGCTGAGGGCAGTGGGATCGGCCAGTTGCACGAGCGATTCACGGCGGAAGATCAGTAGCAGCGCAGTCAACACGATTGACGCATAGAAGAACCGGCCGCCGGTCATCGAGGCGGGCGACAGCGGCGGCATCAGCTTCAGACCCATCACGTGTGACGCCTGCCATGACAGGGGCGTGAGGAAAAGCATTGCCGACGCCCATAGCGGGGAGAATGAGCCGCCGCCGGCGAAGACTGAACCGATGCCGACCAGGATGGTAGCGGTTGCGAGCAGCTGGCGTATCGACGGGCGCTCGCCGACGAACAGGGTCGAGAGAATCAGCGAATAGACCGGCTCGGTTTGCAGCAGCAGCACTCCTGCGACGGCGCCTATTTGGGTCAGTCCGTAGGTGAGAGTGAGGCTGGTAGTGACGGTTCCCGCCAGCGAGACACGCAGCAACTGCCATCGGTAGCGCGGGTCTACGATCAAACCCAGCTCGCCTTTGTAGTGCAGGAGCGGAATCGTGCAGAGCGTCCCGAACACGACGGCACCGGTGCAGAAGAGCAGCGGATCGAGATGCACGGCGCCCCATCGCGTGACGACCGGCTGGCCGGCGCCGATGATCGTGTTGATGATGCATAGCGTGAAGCCAATCTGAAAGGCGCGCGCGCGGCGGGCCATCGCGGATTGGTTGACGAGCGGGGGCATCGAATCCGCCGAAGTGCCGGTCGGCATCGATTAGGTCCGGGCCAGGGCGATAGCGATGACGATCGCGGCGAGCGCGATTCGATAAATCGCGAAGGAGCGGTAAGTGTGGGTCCTGACGAAGCTCAGCAGGCCGACGATGGCGAGCAGACCGAAGAACGCGGACGCCGCAAAACCCCATCCGAGCTGCGCGCCAAGGCCGGAGTGGAAGAGCTTGTGGGTCTCGAGCAGACCGGCGCCGGCGATGATCGGCGTCGCCATCAGGAAGGAAAAATTGGCGGCGTCGGCGCGCTCGATGCCGAGGAAGCGAGCGGTGGTAATCGTGGCGCCGGAGCGGGAGACGCCGGGGATGATAGCCAGCGCTTGGCTGAAGCCGATGAGGAGGGCGTCGGAGAGGTAGAGGTCTGCAATTTTGCGCTCTTTTGAGCCGTACGCGTCAGCGGCCCACAGAATCAGTCCCATAGTCGCCATTGTGCCAGCGATCAGGATTGGTGAGCGAAAGATGGTCTCGGCCTGCTTCTCGAGGAGGATGCCGATGATGGCGCCGGGGACCGAGGCGACAATCAACAGGATGAGGGTACGGCGCGAGGCAGCGTTGCCGCCGGGCAGGAGCGATAAAGCCATATCTAGCCATTCGCGCCAATAAAATGCCAAAAGCGCCAATAAAGTGCCGAGATGCAGCGCCACGTCGAAGGCGAGGCCTGGATCTTCCCAGTGTAGAATCCAGGGAATCAGGATTAAATGAGCGGAGCTGGAGACCGGAAGAAATTCGGTCAAGCCCTGAACAATGCCGAGGACAATCGCCTGAAATACAGAAAACATAATTTTTTCAGCTACTTAGCGATGCGCGAGCTTTTCGGACATAACGGTGCCGGTCGCGACCCTTGACCCCGAAACGCATCGATGCGTGAATAC
>Ga0302325_10021191_pt1 | contig 13612 bp, 15 predicted proteins | sample Palsa_T0_2_FD_201948 | JGI IMG/M metagenome (GOLD analysis project Ga0302325, IMG submission 201948) | Peat permafrost microbial communities from Stordalen Mire near Abisko, Sweden - Palsa_T0_2 | ecosystem: Environmental > Terrestrial > Soil > Palsa > Peat permafrost | place: Sweden: Abisko... | reverse complement strand
TCGATACCATGCGAGACTGCCATGCGCCAAAGACTTCGCTCGTTCGAGGCGCGGGCGCTCCCACACGGGCGGCGGGACGCGCTTCGCCAGCTTCTCCTGTTCGCCGGCGCATATGCGCTGTATCAGATCGTGCGCGGGCTGGTCGACGGCAATGATGTCGCGAAGGCGTCCTGGAACGCGACCAAGATCATCGACCTCGAGCGCACGCTGCACGTGTTCGTGGAGCCGAGCATCCAGGCCTGGGCCTCCAACGTCCACTGGCTGATGGACGGAGCCGACTGGATTTATCTGAACATGCACTACGCGGTCACGATCGGCGTGCTCGTGTTTCTCTACACGCGCCGGCACGACTCGTTCTGCTTCGTGCGCAATTCCTTCATGATCGCAATGGGGATCGCGCTGATCGGCTACGCCCTGTACCCGACGGCGCCCCCGCGGCTGATGCCCGAATGGGGCTTCACCGACTCGATCCGCCAGTTCACCGGCTTCACGGTCGAGGATCATGGCGTGAAGGCGCTGCTGAACCTGTACGCCGCCGTTCCGTCGATCCACGTCTGCTTCGCCCTCCTCGTCGGCTGGCCGATGGCGAAGCTGGCGCGCCGCCGGTGGGTGAAGGCACTCTGGCTCTGCTACCCGCTGCTGATCACGTTCGTCGTCGTCGCGACCGGCAACCACTTCCTGACCGACGCCTTCCTCGGCGCGGTCACCGCCGCGCTGGCGATGTTGATCGCGAAGCGCCTGCCGACGCGCTCGCGCTCGCAAGCCGCTTTCGGGAGCCCGCCGGCCGAGGTCGTCGGCGCGGCAACGGGGTAGCCAGTGCCTGAGCAGACAGGGCGCGTACGTCAGCCGCGCCCCACCAAGCCGCGCCGCGAGAGTCAGGAGATCTCGGCCGTCGTCCGCGACCGGCTGATCGAGTCACGCCTGACGCCGAACGCGATCTCCCTGACCGGATTCGCGCTCAACCTCGCGGCGGCTGGGCTCGTCGTCGGTCGGCTGTTCTTCCTCGCCGGGGTCGCGTTCATCGTCGGCTCGGTGATGGACACGCTCGATGGGCGCTACTCGCGGATGTCGGGCAAGGGCACGCCGTTCGGAGCCTTTCTCGATTCGACGCTGGACCGGCTCGAGGAGGGAATCGTGCTGACTGCAGTCGCCGCGTACTTCGCCTCGCGCCACGACCAGTTGGCTGTCGCCGCCGTGGTCGCGGCCGTGCTCGGCTCGCTGATGGTGTCCTACACGCGCGCACGCGCCGAGGCGCTCGGCGTCGCCTGCAAGGTCGGGCTCGCCACCAGACCGGTCAGGGTGGTGATCATCTCTGCCGGCCTGGTGTTCGCCAAGGGCGCCTCGCTCGGCCATTTCGAGCTCCTCGCGCCCGCGGTGTACCTGCTCGCGGTGCTGACGGTGCTGACGACGGTGCAGCGGATCGTGCATGTCCACGGGGAATTGGCGAAAGCCAATTCCCCGAGCAGTTCGTGAGGCGAACTCCTGGCGCGTGGAAGCCCGCACTTCCCGGGCGTGTAACCAACTCCCTGCCTGAGACTACATTCGTCAGTGGCGCCGGCGCGAAGCGCGCGGGCCCCGCGGCGCGCCGCGCCGCGACGTCTTTTCAGCGGAGGGACTCTTCATCGTGAGCAAGACCAACGGTTCGACCAACGGCGCCACGCGTCACCAGAGCGACAAGGTAAGGGTCGCCATCATCGGCGTCGGTAACTGCGCGAGCTCGTTCGTGCAAGGCGCCCAGTACTACCGTGACGCGGATCCGCTCGAGCCGGTTCCGGGCCTCATGCACGTCGACCTCGGCGGCTACCACGTTCGCGACGTGGAGTTCACCGCTGCCTTCGACATCGACGCCGACAAGGTCGGCAAGGACCTCTCGGAGGCGATCTTCTCGGGCCAGAACAACACGATCAAGTTCGTCGAGGACGTGTCCAAGCTCGGGGTCGAGGTGCACCGCGGGATGACCCACGACGGCCTCGGGAAGTACCTCAAGGAGAAGATCACCAAGGCCCCTGGGCCGACTGCGGACATCGTCGAGATCCTCCAGGAGACGAAGACCGACGTGGTCGTCTCCTACCTCCCGGTCGGGTCCGACCAGGCAACGAAGTGGTACGTCGAGCAGGTGCTCGAGGCCGGGTGCGGATTCGTCAACTGCATTCCCGTGTTCATCGCCCGCGAGCCCTACTGGAACAAGCGGTTCAAGAAGGCGGGCGTCCCGATCGTCGGCGACGACATCAAGTCGCAGGTCGGCGCGACGATCGTCCATCGCACCCTCGCCCGCTTGTTCCACGAGCGCGGGGTGAAGCTGCTTCGCACATCGCAACTGAATGTCGGCGGCAACATGGACTTCTACAACATGCTCGAGCGCGAGCGCCTGGAGTCCAAGAAGATCTCCAAGACCAACGCGGTCACCTCGATCATGGGGCACGCGCTGCCGGCGGACGACGTCCACGTCGGACCCTCGGACTACGTCCCGTGGCTGACCGACCGCAAGTGGGCACACATCCGGATGGAGGGACAGGCGTTTGGGGACGTGCCGCTGAACCTCGAGCTCAAGCTCGAGGTGTGGGATTCGCCGAACTCGGCGGGAATCGTCATTGACGCCGTCAGATGCTGCAAGCTGGCGCTCGACCACGGCCTCAGTGGCCAGCTCGATGGGCCCAGCTCCTATCTGATGAAGTCGCCGATGCACCAGCGGCCCGACGAGGAGGCGCGCGAGCTGACCGAGCGTTTCATCGCCAAGTACGGTCGCGGGCCGGCGTCCAAGGCGACACCGAAGGGCGCCGTGGCCCGCCCCCGCCGCGCAGCGACGAAGCAGTAGGCAGCGCGACCGCCGTGCCGGCCGGCGCGCACGCAATATGCTGGCCGGCGTGACGGAGCGCCTCGCCATCGCGCAGGTGACTCCGTTCGCCTGGGAAGCGCGGAACGAGGAGGTCAACGAGTACGTCGCGCAGGTGGCGGCGGAGCTGACGAGTCGCGGGCACCGCGTAGTGGTGATAGCCCCGTCGAACTCGCGCGGGCTCGTGCGCGATTCACGCCGGGCGATCCGGGCCGCGCGCGAGCACCCCGAGACGCTGCTCGACCGGGCCCAGGAGGAACCGCTCGTGCTTGGCGTCGGCGAGATCCTGCCATTCGCGAACGCGAGACGGCGGTCGTCCTCACTCCCGATGGATGTTGCTCGGACGATCGAGGATGCGCTCACGGCGGTCCCGCTGGACGTCGTGCACGTGCACGAGCCGTTCGCGCCGAGCGCGTCAAGCGCCGCGCTGCGGCACTCGCGCGCGCTCAACGTGGGGAGCTTCCACGCCCCGACCGAGCGGATCCTCTCGACCCAGCTCGCACGCCCGCTGGTGGAGCTGTTGTTCAGTCGCCTCGACGCCCGCACGGCGAGCTTCAACGCGACCCGTGACCTCGTCCAGCGCTACTTCCCCGGCGACTATCGCGTGATCCTGCCCGGTGCCGACGCCGCCAAGCGCCGGGCGCGCACCGGCCCGGTCGAGATCGTGATCGTCGCCGAGGAGGAGCGGGCGGCGCTGCGCCTGGTCCTGCGCGCGCTGCGCGCGATCCCGACCGAGCCCGCCTGGCGGGCGACGGTGTGGTCCTCGCGGACGCTCGCTGCGCCGGCCACGCTCCGGCGCGATCTCGTCGATCGGGTTCGCTTCGTCGGCCTCGAGCGCTCCGAGGCCGAAGTGCTCGCCGGCGCGGACATCGTCGTGCTCGCGTCGGAGGGCATCCGCCCGACGCCGGGGACGCTCGTGCGCGCACTGGCGGCAGGCGCCGTTCCGGTCACCTCCCGCCTGGCGCCCTACGATGAGCTCCTGTCCGAGGGCCAGTATGGGCTCGAGTTCGAGCCAGGCGATGCAGAGACGCTGGCCGCCCACCTGACGAGCCTGATCGCGGAACCCGAGCTGCGCGAGGCTCGGCGCGCGCGCGCTGACCCGATCCGCGCCCGGCTCTCGTGGACGCGGGTGACGGACGAGCTCGAGGACGTATACGCGAGCCTGATCGCCCGCAGGCGCGACGTTGGCATCACCGGCACGGTCCGTAGGCGACTTGCGTCGCGTCCGTTCATCGACGTTGACCTCCACATGCACACCGATCACTCGTACGACTGCGCGACCCCGGTCGAGGTCCTGCTCGCCCACGCGAAAGCGCGCGGGCTTGGCGCGATCGCCGTGACGGACCACAATGAGGTCTCCGGCGCGCACGAAGCACGCGCCAAGGCAGACGGCCTCAAGGTGATCGTTGCCGAGGAGATCAAGACCGCCGATCAGGGCGAGGTCATCGGGCTGTTCATCGAGGACAAGATCCCCCGCGGAATGACGCTGCAGGAGACGATCGCGGAGATCAAGCGCCAGGGTGGCCTCGTGTACGTGCCGCACCCGTTCGACCGCTTGCACTCGGTGCCCGACTACGAGCACTTGCTCGCCGTGCTCGATGACGTCGACGCGATCGAGGTGTTCAACCCTCGCGTCGCGATCGCGGAGTTCAACGAGGAGGCCGCGCGCTTCGCCGCCAAGTACCGGATACCTGCCGGTGCGGGCTCGGATGCGCACGTGCCCCAAGGCCTCGGCTCGGTCCGTATCCGGATGCGCGATTTTGATCGCCCGGACGAGTTCATCGCGGCTCTGCGCGACGCCGACATCGTCCGTAATCCGGCCAGCTTGCTCTACGTCCAGGCGCTTAAGTTCCTGCAGACGAAGGCTTTACCGGGACCAGCACGTCGTGCCTCACGCGAGCGCCGAGTGCGCCGCGCGACCCGAAAGTCCTGATGCATGATCGATCGCGGTGCCCGCAAGTCCTGATGCACTCGCAAGGACAAGGCACCGCGCCGTCCAATCGAAGGGTCGTGCCCGCGACCGACGACGAGATCCGCGAGAAATATCTCGAACGAGCGATCCGCGAGCTGAATACGCTGACCCGCGAGATCCAAGCTTGCCCGCACTGCCCGCGCGGCAACCTGATGCCGGTGCTCGGCTCCGGACATCCCCAGGCGGACGTGTTCCTGATCAAGCACTCGGCGCGCCCGGCCGAGGTCGAGGAGGGGGTCGCCTTCTACGGCCGCACCGGCAACGCGCTGATGAAGTCGCTCAAGCGCCTGCAGATCGATCCGCTCGTGGTCTACGGAACGCTGTGCGTGAAGTGCCCGGTGCTCGACCCGGTGATGGCCGATCCCGAGTGCATCGCTCGGCTCGTCGAGGAGCTCGCGATCGTCCAGCCGAAGATCGTCGTCGTGATGGGCGAGGACGCGCTCGCGGTCGTGAACGATCTCGAGATACCGCTTGCGCGCCCGCTCGCGCCGCATCAGGGAGTGCTGCAGCGGCTGACGCCGACGGTCGAGGCACTGCTCGTACCCAGTATCGACGAGGCGCTCGACGAAGAGAGCGCGAAGCGCGCCTTCTGGTCCGCGTTCCGCGTCCTGGGCCAGTGGTGGTCAGACCTGCCTCCGTACTAGAGCTCGAGCTCGTTCCGCCTAGGGCATCCGCACGACGATCTTGCCGAGCTTGCCCCCGGCGGCGAAGCGTGCATACGCCTCGGCGACCTGGTCCAGCGGGTATACGGCGGCGACCGGTACCTTGACCGTGCCGTCGGCGAGGAGCGGCAGGACCGAGCGCTCGACCCCGCGCGCGGTGAGCGCCTTCTCCTCCAGTGGCCTCGCCCGCAGCGTCGAGCCGTGGATCCGCGCGCGCTTGACCAGCAGCACGGCGAGGTTCAGCTCGGCCTTGGCACCGGCCCCGATCCCGATCACGGCGATCCGCCCGCCGACCGCGAGCGCTGCCAGATTCTCCGCCAGATTGGGCGCGCCCACGAGCTCGAGGATCACATCGAAGGGGCCATGGGCGCCGAAGCCCTCCGGATCGATCACGTGGGCGCCGAGGGCGGCGACCTCGTCGCGAAGCTCGGGAGCCCGCACCGTCGCGGTCACCCGGGCGCCGAGGGCGCGGCCGAGCTGCACGGCCGCCGTCCCGACGCCGCCGGCGGCGCCGTGCACCAGCAGATGCTCTCCCGGCCTGAGCCCGGCCTGGGTGAAGATCGCGTCGTGTGCGGTCGTGAGCACCTCGGGCGCACCGCCGGCCTCCTCCCACGACAGGCGCTCAGGCACCGGCATCAGCACGCGCTCGTGCACGACCGCGAGCTCCGCCTGCGCGCCTCCGCCGACGATTGCCATCACTCGGTCGCCGACGGAGAAGCGATCGGCTCTGGGGCCCAGCGCCGTCACCTCGCCGGCCAGCTCCATGCCCGGTATGTCCGCCGGCACGCCGGGGGGCGCGGGGTAGCGGCCGCGCAGCTGCAGCATGTCGGCGCCGTTCAGCCCCGCGGCCCGGATGCGGACCAGCACCTCGCCCGCGCCGGGCTCGGGGTCCGGGTGCTCCAGCACCTCCAGCTCCCCGTCGCGGATCGTGGCTGCTCGCATTGCGGACCCGCCCCGCCCTTACCGCGCCCGGTCCAGCACCGCCACGCACTCGATGTGCGGCGTCTGCGGGAACATGTCGACCGGCTGCACGCGATCGAGCGTGTAACCGGCCTGGACGAGCTGCGCGGCGTTCGGAGCGAGCGTGGTGGGATTGCACGAGACGTAGACGATCCGGCGCGGCGCGGCCTCGATGATCCGCCGCACGATCTTCTGCGACAGGCCCGCGCGCGGCGGATCGACGACGAGCACATCCGGTCGCCCGGCCTTGGATACGAGCTCGCTCAGCGCGAGCCGCACGTCTCCCGCGAAGAAGTGCACGCCGTCGATCTCGTTCAGGCTGGCGTTCGAGATCGCGTCGGCGACCGCCGCGGGCACGACCTCGAGTCCCCACAGCTCGGCGGCACGAGGCGCCATCAGCAGGCCGATCGTCCCGATCCCGCAGTACAGGTCGTAGACGCGCTCGAAGCCGGACAGCTGGGCGCGGTCGACCGCGATCCCGTAGAGCTGCTCGGCCATCTCGGTGTTCGTCTGGAAGAACGCCTCGGGCGAGATCCGCACGCGGATCCCGCCGATCTCCTCATCGAGATAATCGGCGCCCGAGACCAGCTCCGTCTCGCCTCCGGCGGTTGTCTCGCCCGCGCTGGAGCTACGGGTCCACAGCACCCCGTCGCAGTCTGCCGCAGCGGCCAGCGCCGCCGCGTCGAGCGCTCCGGGTGCGGTCACAAGACGAACCTGGAGCTGGCCGGTGCGCCGGCCCTCGCGAACCACCAGGTTCCGCAGCTGGCCGGCACCGGTGCTTCGGTCGTGAGGGATCAGCCCCTGCGCTCGGCACCACCCGACGACGCGCTCGCGAACGGCATTCGCCGCCTCTGAGGCGAGCAGGCAATCGCGCACCTCGACGATCTCGTCCCAGCGCCCCGGCGCGTGGAAGCCGCAGATCAGCCGGCCCGCGTCGATGCCGAACGAGTACTCGAGCTTGTTGCGGTAGCGCCACGTTTGCGAGGCGGCCACGATCGGCTCGACGACGAAGCCCTCGAGCCCGCCGAGCCGGGTCAACGCCTCCGCCACCTGCGCCTGCTTGACCTCGAGCTGGCGCTCGTACCGCAGCACCTGCCACGGCGCGCCCGGATGGTCGGCCGCGGGCGCGATGCGGTCCGGGCCGGGCTCGAGGATCTCTGTCGCCCTGGCCTCGGCGTACGCTCGCTTGGCCTTCCCCACCTGCGCGCGGAGACGATCGCCGGGCATCCCCCCTTGGACGAACACGACGTAGCCGTCGAGTCGTGCGACGCCGGCGCCGCCGTACGCGAGCGAGTCGATCGTCAGCTCCAGCTCCGCACCACGCGCGGGACGCGAAGTCCGGGCCGCCGCGTCCGTCGAGGCGGGCGCCGTCTCCTCGGTCGTGCCGTCACTTGTTCTCGTGCTCACCCGCTCTAGGATGGCAGGCGCATGTACCTGGAGGCATACCGGGAGTCGGCGGAGGAGTTCGTCGCGGAGCTGACCGCCGAGTTCTACCGCCACTACGCGGGCCTCAAGGAGGAGTTCGAGATCGAGGCCGTCTACGCACGCCACGACACTCTGTTCACCCGGGAAGCGGTCGAGGAGCTGCGCGAGCAGGCGGCAGTGCCGGCGCCCGGCACCGATGAGCGGCGGCGGCGGCGGATGCTGCTCGAGTTCGCGGTCGAGGGCCATCTCGGGCAGGCCACCAAGGCGATCGACGCGGAGCTCGCGCGTCGCGAGGCCGAGCTCTCGATCGAGGTCGACGGAGAGCGGATCGGATATCGCGAGTCCACCGTGGTGCAAGCCAACGAGCCCGACGCCGATCGGCGGGAGCGCATCGAGCAAGCAAGGCTGACGCTCACCGAGCACGAGCTGAACCCGCTGCACCGCGAGTCGCTCGAACGTCAGCACGAGCTCGCGGTGGAGCTCGGATATCCGAGCTACCGAGACATGTGCTCGGCGCTGCGCGGGCTTGACTTCGAGGCGCTCCACCGCCAGACGGAGGCGTTCAGCGCGGCAACGGAGTCGAGCTACGCGGAGGTGGTCGAGCCGGAGCTGCGGCGGACGCTCGGGATCGGCTTCGACGGGCTCAGGCGATCGGACCTGCCGCGCTTCTTTCGCGACGTCGGTGCCGACGCCAGCTTCCCGGCCGACCTCCTCACGCAGAGCTTCATCGAGACCGCGCGTGGCCTCGGGATCGAGGTCACCGCACAGCCGGGGGTGATCCTCGACACCGAGCGGCGGCCGAAGAAGTCTCCACGCGCGTTCTGCGCACCGGTGCGCGCGCCTGGCGAGGTGTACCTGGTGATCGCGCCGGTGGGCGGTCGCGATGACTTCTCGACGCTGTTCCACGAGGGTGGCCACACCGAGCACTTCGCGAACGTCGATCCGGCGCTCCCGTTCGAGTTCCGCCAGCTGGGCGACAACGCGATCACCGAGGCGTACGCGTTCCTGTTCCAGCACCTGATCGAGGACCCCGAGTGGCTCCGGCGCCGGCTCGGCGTCGACGACGACGGCGCGCTCGCCTCCTACGCCCGCGCCAATCGGCTCGTCTACCTGCGCCGCTACACGGCCAAGTTCGCCTACGAGCTCGAGCTCCACAGCGCCGACGCCACCGACGGCGACGGGCTCGACGCGCTGGCGGATCGCTATGCCGAGCTGCTGTCGGCTGCCGTACGCGTCGAGTGGCCACGACAGACCTTCCTGGCCGATGTCGATCCCGGCTTCTACTGCACCGCCTACCTACGCGCTTGGGCGCTCGAGACTCACCTCCGCGCCCACTTCAGGCGGCGCTTCGGCCCCGCTTGGTTCGAGAACCCCGAGGCGGGCGAGGCGCTGCGCTCACTGTGGCACGACGGCCAGCGGCTGACCCCCGAAGAGATGCTTCGTGAGCTGACCGGCGAGAGGCTCGACTTCACGGTCCTGCGGGCCGATCTCGGACTCGATTAGGCCGACGGCCGGGGTCGCGGCCAAGGTCCCCGGAGCGTGCCGGGGGTCGAGACCTGCTATAGCCTGTAGTCCGGGCGTCTACGAAAGGCTCTCCCCAAATGACTCGAGCCTGTTGCCCAAGCTGCCGGCTGCGCTTCACGCGTGCCGCGACGGCACACCTCACGACCTGCCCCGAATGCGGGGCGCCGCTGCCAGTAGGCATCGCGGCGCGCGACGCTGTGGGATACAAGCTCTATGACATCCGCGACTCGGCCGGCGAGTTTCCCGTCGCCCAAGCGGTCGCCCTGCCGGAGCCCCACCTGCCGGAGCTAGGCTGAATCTAAGGAGCGAGTGATGGCAACAAGGAGCAAGGTGATCGTGTCGGTACAACCGGCGAAGCACCGCCCGACGTCGGCGGAGCGACGCGCGGCACAGGTCGAGATGGTCTCGACCAAGCAGGCCGAGCTCAAGCGCGAGGCGGCGGAGCGGCGTGCCAAGCGCGCCCTGGCTGACGCCGACGCCGCCAAGCCCGGGCAGGACAGCTAGCGACCTCGGGCCGCCGTCTACTTGAATTTCGAGATGTCGATCGCGTTGGACGGCGGGGTCAGCGAGACCGGCTCGTTGAAGCGATTCAACGTGATGCGACCAGCTTGCGAGCCGGTCCTGAGGATCTCTACCGGATAAGGCTTGCCCGTCGTCGCGACGTAAAGCGTGGCGTCCTTGGTCGTGTCGCGCACGCCCACGACGCTCTGGCCGTCGACCATGCTCGTGCCGCTCCTGACCAGCTTGCCGTGGGTCGTCAGTAGCGTGTCCACGAGCGTGTGCAAGCTGCTCAACTGGGCTAGCGACGTGAACTGCCCGCTCGCCGGCGCCTTCAGCCACTTCCCCTGGAACAGCTGCTCAGCCGCCGCGCCCCCGAAGTGGTGCCAGAACGTGGGACTTCCGTTGATGTACACCTCATTGTCGACGACCTCGATCCGGAAGCCCAGGCCACCCTGCGACATCTGGCCGCGGCCGCCCTGCCCCGAGACGAGGTCGAGGTTCAGCGAGACGGGCGTGCCCGCGCTCAGAACCGTGCCCGAGATATGAGCAGATTTCGCGCCGTCGATCGCGCCCAGAGCCGCGCTCACGATCCCATTTGCCGACTTCGAGGCGACGCCGTTGCCCGACGTGCTGCCGCACGCAGAAATCGCGCAAGCGAGGAGCAACGAGGGCACCGCCCACGCGGCAAAGCGGCTCATGGCCGCCAGCCTAGCCGAATTTTTCCCTATCACAGCGCCCGCTCGATCGCCGCGAGGACCGTCTTGCGGTTCGCGTGCCGGCGCTCGTAGTCGCGGACCTTGCGCAGCTGAGGCGGTGTCAGAGGACCGAGGCGATCCTCCACCTGACCGGCGGTGAGGTCGTCGTAGCCGATGATGGGGAATGCGGGACCGACGCCGACGGTTCGCCGGGCGCGGTCCGCGGTCCTGACGATCCGGTCGACGGGCTCGGTGCGACGCGCCTTCTTCGTGGCCGCCCCGAGCTGATCGCGGCCGCGTTCGAGCAGCTGCTCGAGATCGCCGATGATGTCGTCGGTCTGCTCGCGCCCGCGGCGGACGAGCTCGGCGACGAGCTCGTTGGCGTCGTCACGGGTGACGCGCCCGCGCTCGGCGAACTCGTCGAGCGTGTCCTGGATTCGATCGCGCGTGAGCACGACGAGATCGAGGGGGCGCAAGGTCCGATTCGCGATCTCGTCGGTCGCGGTCGAGCCGCCGCGCGGCGTCGAGCCATCGGATCCGTTCGAATCGGATTGGGACTTTGGTGCTGGCATGCTCTGCTTCCTCTTGGGCGTGGAATCCGCTTCAGGGAATCCACTAGGACACGTGGGTCGAGCCTACTCGGGCCTGAGTGGTTGTGCCCGCTTTCGGCGTGAACTACACCCGGAGGAGGAGCTCCAGCAGCGCCTTCTGTGCGTGACGGCGGTTCTCCGCCTGGTCCCAGATCCGCTGGCGCTCGCCGTAGAGCACCTCGGCGGTGATCTCCTCCCCGACGTGGGCTGGGAGGCAGTGGAGCGCGATCGCGTGCGGCGCGGCGCGATCGAGCAGCGCGTCGTCGATCCGATACGCGGCGAGCGCCGCGCGGCGGTGGTCGCTCGCCCCGTCGCCCATGCTCACCCACACGTCGGTGTAGACGGCGTCGGCGCCGGCCACGGCCGCCACCGGGTCGGTGGTGAGGAGCGCCCCGGCCACGGGCTCTAGCTCGAAGCCCGGGGGCGAGGCGATGCGCACGTTTACGCCCGCGATCGCTCCGACGATCGCCAGCGATCGCGCCATGTTGTTGCCGTCGCCGACGTACGCGAGCGTAAGTCCCTCGAGCCGCCCGAACGCTTCGCGCAGCGTCAGCAGATCCGCCAGAACCTGGCAGGGGTGGTGACCGCCCGTCAGCATGTTGAACACCGGCACGCTCGCGTACTCCGCGAGCTCGCGGACGAGCTCGTCGGGGCCGGTTCGAATCCCGATCGCCGCAACATGTCGTGAGAGCACCAGCGCCGTGTCGCGGATCGTCTCGCCGCGGCTGACCTGAAGCTCCTCGGTGCGCAGCACCACCGGGTGGCCACCGAGCTCGACGATCCCAACCTCGAACGACACGCGCGTCCGCGTCGAGGGCTTCTGGAAGATCAGCGCGACCGTCCGGCGGGCGAGCACGTCCGAGCTGAACGGCTCCGCCTTGAGCTCGACGGCGCGGTCGATCAGCGCCTGTAACTCGTCCGCGCTCAGCTCCGCGCCGGTGATGAAATGGCGAGGCAAGCGCGGGAGTGTACGTTGGCGCGCATGCGGCTCGCAGTGCTGACCTGGAATCTCTACCACGGCCGCGCGATCCCGCCCGCGGGCCGCGATCTGCTGCCGGATTTCGCCGCGGCGCTCGCGAGCTGGGATTGGGACCTGGCGCTGCTCCAGGAGGTACCACCGTGGTGGCCTCCCGAGCTGGCCGGCGCGGCCGGGGCGGAGCAACGGCTGGTGCTGACCTCGCGCAATCAGCTACTCCCCCTGCGCCGGGCACTAGCCACCCGCCGGCCGGATCTGATGCGATCGGGCGGAGGCGGCTGCAACGCGATCCTCGCCCGGGGCGCGACGATCGCCGAGCACCGCCGACTGCGCCTGTGCCGCTTCCCCGAGCAACGGTGGCTGCATGCGGTCCGGCTCACCAACGGGATCTGGGCGGCGAACCTCCACGCCACCGCTCACGACCGGAGCCGCGCGGGGCGGGAGGCCGAGCGCGCGGCGGCCGCGATCCGGGCCTGGGCGGGCAGGGCGCCCGGAGCGGGCGCCGTCCTCGGCGGCGACTTCAACCTCCGCCGGCTCGAGCTCGACGGCTTCCGACACGCCGCCGCTCACGACGTCGACCACATCTTCGTGACGGGGCCGGTGCCCATCGGCGACGGGCACACGCTCGACAGCGGTGGGCTGTCGGATCACGCGCCGGTGGTGGGGATGATTGAACTGTCCCGGGCGGCTTAGCCGCTTTCGCCGCCCCGGCCCGCGCGCAGGCCGAACCCGCGCAGCATCAGTAGCGCTCGCTCGCCGAGCGTCCCGTGGGCGGGGAGGACTCCGAGCTGGGTGGCGGCGCCGTAGAGGTCGAAGAAGGCGCGTACGCGGAAGAGCCGCTCGTCGCGGGCCTCGGCGTAGACTACGCAGTGCACGACCAGGAAGCGGTTCGTCGCCGGCAGGCCCTCGAGCGCCGCGCGGTGCGTGCCGAGCAGCTTGCATGGGGCCGCTAGGAAGCGCTCGTTGTAGAGGCGCTCGCCGGTGCGCTCGAGTCGTGCGTCCGGAAACGCTGCCCACAGCCGCTGGGCGTGCGCGACGAGGGACTCCAAGTCCTCGAGCGGTTCGGCGGTGGTCGGATCCTCGTAGTGCACGCGCTCTGCGCAGACGGGCTCGAACGCGTCGGGGTCCTTACTCGACCACGCCGCCTCCCAGCGGTCGATCAGCTCCTCGAAGCTCATTCGGCGCCGACCGCCTCCGGACCCGGGACGGCCAGGTTGGGCACGCCCAGATCCGGCGTCGAGGCTTGCGCATAACGCCGGCGCGGGATCCGTCCGGCTCCGCGAGCCAGGCGCCCGGCCTCCACAGCCCCGGCGATCGCGCGCGCCATCGCAATCGGATCGTGGGCGCATGAGATCGCGCTCGCGCACAGCACGGCGTCGCAGCCGAGCTCCATCGCGAGCGCGGCGTCGGAGGCCGTCCCGACGCCCGCGTCGAGGATCACCGGCACGCCGGCACGCTCGATCAGGATCGACAA
>Ga0302325_10021189_pt1 | contig 13614 bp, 9 predicted proteins | sample Palsa_T0_2_FD_201948 | JGI IMG/M metagenome (GOLD analysis project Ga0302325, IMG submission 201948) | Peat permafrost microbial communities from Stordalen Mire near Abisko, Sweden - Palsa_T0_2 | ecosystem: Environmental > Terrestrial > Soil > Palsa > Peat permafrost | place: Sweden: Abisko... | reverse complement strand
CAATTGCCTGAGCAATCTCAAGCAATTGACGGCGGCAAGTCACCTTTATGCCGGCGATAATCGTGATTTCCTTCCTCCTAATATTCCAGATAGCGACCTCGGCTGGGTGGGCGGCGACGTGCAGCCCAACCTGGGTGGGACTGTTACCGATGTCACCAATACAGATATTCTAAAACTGTCGGTGCTGTGGCCCTATGATCCGGCCGTGGGAGTTTACCACTGCCCGGCGGACAATGTCGTCGTCCTGGGCACTGGTCTGACGCCGGCACCGGTGCGCTGCCGCAGTTATTCGGTGAGCGGCATGATGGGTGACAACTCGACTGTGTTGATCGATGATACCACGGGCAGCACCGCCACCAGTGTCCACAACGGCTTGGAGGAGTTCCTCAGATTAAGTTCCGTGGTGGACCCAGGTCCGGCGGGGGCCTCCGTCTTTTGGGATGAGCAGGACGCGGCCTCTCCTGCGCAAACGAGCATCGATGACGGATACTTTGCGATTGACTACGCGGGTGTGGAACCGGGCGGTTCGTGGCGCAACATTCCCGCCAGCCGTCATGGAAACTTCGGCCAGATGTCCTTTGCCGACGGCCACGCGGGCATGATGAAATGGGTGGAGCCGAAAACCCAGTACATGGTATCCGGGGGGTCCGACCCCATGTTTAACAGCCTTCTGCCGAACGATTTAGATCTGAAGCAGGTCTGGCTATCCATGTATCCGATGGAAAATTGGCACTCCGTCGCCGGAGGACCATAACACAATGCAGCCGTTCTTGACTTTCGGAAGAAAGGAGATTATGTACCATGAATGAATGGATCTGCGCCGCGCTAATTTGTCTGGTTATTCGTCAATCGTCGTTTGCGTTCTATTCGTTTCATTATTGCTCCCTTGGTCTGTGCCGGCGGCCGATGAGCCTCCCCCTAACTTTGTGCCAGTCGAGCGCCCGACCGTCCCGGATGACGTGACCAACGGGCTTGGTTGCTGGATTTGGATGGACGAAACGCTCGACAGGCAAACGTGCCAATTTTGGAGATCATTTGAGATACCCATTTCCACTGTCGTTACCCACGCCCAACTTCGTATGACCGCCGATAACGAATTCACTCTTTTGCTGGATGGCCGTGAGATGGGACGCGGAGCCGAATGGCGCGAGTTGTTCGACTACGATGTGACTCCACTGATGGCTCCCGGCCAGCACACGCTCGCCGTCAAGGCCTACAATTGCAACGATTTTGCGGGAATGGTTTTCGGCTTGCGCATCGACCTGGCGGACGGACGAATCATAGAAGTCAAGTCAGACCAAAATTGGAGAATTGTTCCCGCCGGCGCAAAAGGTTGGGAAAAGGCCGACGATGCCCCGGACACCTGGACGCGCGCGACCGTGATCGCGCCCCTAGGCGGCCTCCCTTGGTGGAAAAAGCCGGAGAGAGTAAATCCTATGCCGACATTGCAGCCCATTCGGGCTTATTTTTGGCAGAGCGGATGGTTCCAAATTGGACTATCGTCTTTCTGCGTTCTGGCCGTGCTCATCAGCGCCCGACTGGTCGCGCAATTGGCCGTCCATCGGAAGGAACGATGGTTGCTGGAGCGGGAACGCGCCCGCATCGCCAGGGACATCCATGATGACGTGGGTTCGCAAATGACCCAGTTGGTGTTGCATGGAGAAGTGGCGCAAAGCGAATTGCCCGCCGATTCCGTGACGCGGTTGCAGCTGGATAGAATCTGCGAAGAGGCCAGAAGCGTCCTTTCCACCATGGACGAGATTCTTTGGGCAGTCAATCCCAAGCGCGATACCTTTCGCGATTTCACTTCTTACGTCTGCAACTACGCCCAGGAGTTCTTAAAATCAACCCAGATTCAATGTCTTTTTGATCTGGCGCCGGAAATGTCGCCAGTCGTGCTCGATCTTCCCGTGCGGCGCGCCTTGTTAATGGCCATCAAAGAAACGCTCAATAACGCGGTGAAACATTCCAAGGCCACTGAGTTGGTGTTGTGCATTGCTTGGCAAACCGAAAAGCTGGTGGTCTCGGTTTCGGACAACGGCAAAGGCTTTGACCCGACGAAATTAAAATCGGGCCGCAACGGCTTTACCAATATGGCCCAGCGCATGAGCGAAGTGGAGGGCACCTGCCTCATCACCAGCCTGCCGGGAAAGGGATGCCGGGTGGAGTTTGGCCTTCCCTTGAAACAATCGCGCTGGCGGACATGGCACTGGATGTGGAAGCCGGCACGGACATTGGCGCAAGTGGCGGAAGCAAAGTCGTTGTAGGCAAACTATGTCCCAAAAAACCATAAATCAAACCAATGCCAGGACGATGAGGGAGATGGTGGATGGCCAGTCCACCGGATCATCCCGCAAGGAGCCGGTGAAAGTCGCTTTGGTGGAAGATCAACCAAAGGTCCGCGAAAGCTGGACTCGTCTCATCAATTCCCTGACCGATTTCTCCTGCGTATGCTCCTGCGCCAGCGGCGAAGAGGCGCTGCGGGTCATTCCGCAGGAACAGCCGGACGCGGTGCTGATGGACATTTTTCTGCCCCGCATGTCCGGCATTGAATGCACCGCGCGGATCAAGGAGCTCCTGCCTCAAACGCAAATTGTTATTCTGACCGCCATGGATGACCATGAATTGGTTTTCATGGCCCTCGAAGCAGGCGCGGATGGCTATCTGCTCAAACGAACCAAACCATCCGAACTGCGCACGGCTTTGTTGGACGTGCTGGGCGGCGGCGCACCGATGAGCAGCCAGATCGCCCGGCGCGTCATCGAGTCGTTCCGGCGCAAAGCCCAAAGCCGGAATGAATCCACGAGGTTGTCCGTCAGAGAAGAGCAAATCCTGCTGCTTCTCTCCCAGGGTTATTCCAACAAAATGATTGCCGACAAGCTCAGTCTGAGCATCGACACAGTTTGCAGCCATTTGAAACACGTTTTCAGCAAGATGCATGTCCGCTCGCGCACGGAGGCGGTTGTTCGCTATATGGCCTCCAAGACGCCGCAGGACAGAAGCGATGAACTGTAAGATTGACTTAGAATGAAACATTTGTCGCGCCTCTTCTTCCTGGGCCTGGTTTTCGCCGCCGCCCACTGTTCCGCAGCAGTCGAGAATCTTCGATGCGAATACTTGAGAGACCCTCTTGGAATCGACGCCACGCGCCCGCGCCTGAGTTGGATCATCGTCTCCAGCCGACGGGGTGAACGACAGACGGCTTATCAGATTTTGGCGGCGTCCTCGCTCAAAACGCTGGGTCAGGACAAAGGCGATCTCTGGGACAGCGGCAAAGTGGAAACGGATGAAAGCTCGCAGATAGAATATTCGGGACAGCCGCTGGTCTCCCGCGAGGATTGCTTCTGGAAGGTGCGGTTTTGGGACCAGGAAGGCGAGGTGAGCGGTTGGAGTTCGGCCGCGCGTTGGCAAATGGGCCTGCTCCAGCCGTCGGACTGGAGCGCCCAATGGATTACCTCGGAAATGCCGCCTCCAGCCGCAAACGCACCCTTGGTCATTCGCAGCGCGATCTATCAATCCACCGAGAGCGCTTCTAACGCCGATGTGACGGCGGCCTTGGTGCGTCGCGTGAAAGGAAATCGCCTCTCCATCATCGCCGATAATCGCAGTTTGGGGCTTGATCCGGCGCCAAATCAAAAAAAACAATTGCGCGTTGAATATGAGTTGGGCGGTTCATCCGCCTCTGAGGAAATCGACGAAGACGAAACGCTGGCCATCCCGCGAGCAACCGCAGGCGTGCCGTACCTGAGGAAATCCTTTGAATTAAAAGGACCGATCAAGCGAGCTGTTCTATATGCCACCGCGCTGGGCCTGTACGAGATACACATCAATGGACAACGTGTCGGCGATCATGTGTTGGCGCCTGATTGGACGGATTACCGCGAGCGGGTCCGATACCAAGCCTACGACGTCAGCGCCCTGCTCAAGCGTGGACACAACGCCATGGGTGCTCTCCTGGCCAACGGCTGGTTCAGCGGCCACATCGGCAACGGAGGCAATAAGTACTTTGGCAAAGAGCCTGCATTTTTGGCGCAACTCGAACTCACATTCGCGGATGGCCATTCGGAAAAAGTCGTGACCGACGCCTCCTGGAAATTGCGCCCCAGCCCCATTCTCTCCTCGGATTTCATGTTGGGCGAAGATTATGACGCGAGACTCGAAGTAAAAGAGTGGGATCACCCCCGCCTGGATGAAAGCCAGTGGTTTCCAGTCATATTGCGCTCAGAATCGACTTCTCGGCTGGAGTCGCAAGTGATGGAGCCGGTGCGCAAGATTTGTGAACTCAAAGCCAAATCCCTCGCACAACCCAAAGCCGGTCACTGGGTCTATGATTTGGGCCAAAACATGGTGGGAGTCGTCCGCCTTAAGGTCTCCTCACCTGCCGGCACAAAAATCACGGTGCGCCATGCCGAAATGCTCAATCCCGATGGGACACTCTACACGCAGAATTTACGCAAAGCGCCTTCCATAGATCATTACACCTGCAAGGGTGGCGGGACGGAAGTCTGGCAGCCGCGATTCACTTTTCACGGTTTTCGTTATGTGGAGATAACGGGTCTGGCTGGCAAGCCAGCCTCCGACGCCGTGACCGGCGTTGTGATATCATCGGACACGGAACGGGCCGGGGAGTTTACCTGCTCTAATCCGCGCATCAATCAGCTCCAGTCCAATATACAATGGGGCCAGCGGGGCAATTACGTGAGCGTCCCCACCGACTGCCCTCAACGCGATGAGCGGCTGGGCTGGATGGGCGACGCCCAGGTCTTCATTCGCACCGCGACCTACAACGCCGACGTCGCCGCTTTCTTCACCAAGTGGCTGGTGGATGTCGATGACGGCCAGTCGCCGTCGGGTGTATTCAGCGATGTCAGTCCGAATACCATGGGTTCGCGCGGCGCTCCCGGCTGGGGCGACGCCGGGGTCATCTGCCCTTGGACCATTTACCAGGTCTATGGCGACAAGCGCATTTTGCAGCGCCACCTGCCTGCCATGACGAAATGGGTGGAGCACTTGCGGAATTACAGCAACGGCTTCATTCGTCAATCAGACCGCGGCAACGATTATGGCGACTGGCTCTCCATCGGGGCCGAAACTCCCAAAGACCTGATCGGCACGGCCTATTTTGCCTATTCCACACATTTATTAGCGCAAGCTTACGCAGCCGTCGGACACGCACAAGAATCGGCTAAATATGATAAGCTATTCCAGGACATCAAGGCGGCCTTTGACAAGCGTTACCTTGCTGCGGACGGCCGCCTGGATGGGAACACCCAATGCGATTACGCCATGGCCCTCAAATTTGACCTGCTGCCCGACCCACTTCGTCCCACGGCCGCCCATTATCTGGCCGAGGACATCAAAGCCAAAAACGACCATCTTTCGACCGGTTTTCTCGGTGTGAGTTATTTGCTGCCCGTCCTGACCCAATCGGGCCAAGCCGATACCGCCTACCAATTGCTCTTGCAAGATTCGTTCCCATCGTGGTTGTTCTCCGTGAAACAGGGAGCCACCACGATTTGGGAGCGTTGGGACGGCTGGACGCCTGAGAAAGGGTTTCAGGATCCAGGCATGAACTCCTTCAACCATTATTCGCTCGGTTCCTGCGGGGAATACCTTTTTGGCTACGTGGGCGGCATCCGCCCGGCCAGCCCGGGTTTCAAAACGATTCTGATCGAGCCTACCCTTGGCCACGGACTGACCTGGGCCAAAACCCTCTACAATTCCATCCACGGACCGATCTCAACCTCCTGGAAACGAACCGGCAACCGTCTTGCGCTGGCCGTTGTCATACCTGCCAACACCACCGCCACGATTTGCGTGCCAGCCAGGGACGCTGACAGCGTCACCGAAAGCGGCAAGCCGATCAAGAAGGCAAAGGGCGTGGAGCACGTGCGAACAGAAAATGACAAAGTGTGGCTGCAAGCAGGGTCAGGAACCTACTCGTTCGTGTCCGATCTGGGGCCACAAGGTCTTTGAGCCAAAGCAAAGCTGTCCCATAAAGGCCGGTTGGGCGCGTCTTGACACTGCCCCTGTTTGGAGTCCCGCGTTTGCGCGGCTTCCTTGAACAAGACGGCCCGAACCGCCTGAAGGCGGAACTCCGAACGGGTCAAGGCTTGCGATTGCGCCGGGGGCAGTTTCAAGATGCGCCTGGCCGGTTTCCGTTGAAAACGGTGCTTTCCCGTCACCTTTCGCACACGCCACCGATTTTGGCGCGATTTAGCGCAAGTTGGCGCAAGTTACCTCGGAACCCGGAAGGTCGGACAACTCCTATAATGCCCGCCTGGCTTTTACTCCGGCAGGCCGCCGGAATGCGGAATACGCCCCCTGAGGATGCCAGGGACTCGTTTTCGCACTTTTTTTATTTTTTGCTCAACCGACCCTAACCGATATTTTAAGGGATTTTTAAGAAAAAACCACGTTTGCGGGCGTAGAAGAGCCCGTGCGCGGTATCCGGACCTGGCTGAGAGCCGCCCGCAAGTCTGCATAATTTCAAAGAACCAATGACTGAGTCTGAGACATCGGCCATCACCGCAAAGTTACACAAAAGTTCGCAAAATCAAGTTTTATCTTATTTTTTCTGGCCTGGCGTCATAACCATGGACCCCTTTAACGGGACCTGCCGCTGATTTTCTTTCATTCTTCATCCCTCTTGCTTCTCATTTCATCCTCGGTTCCCTCGCTCGACGCGCAGTAGCCGCAGGCGCCGGCTGCGTGGCCTCAGGCAGCGCCAGGTATTGGCGCGCGTTGTTGTAACATATATTGCTGATCATCGTGCCCAGCAGGGCTTCGTCATTGGGCAATTCGCCGCTTTCCACTTCCTGGCCAATGAGGTTGCACAGCACACGGCGGAAATATTCATGGCGCGGGTAGGACATGAACGAACGCGAATCTGTCACCATGCCGACAAAGCGCGAAAGCAGGCCGAGGTTGGACAGGGCGTTGAGCTGCCACTGGATGCCTTCCTTCTGATCCAAAAACCACCAGCCGGAACCGAATTGCATTTTGCCCGGAATGGTGCCGTCCTGAAAACTGCCGATGACGGTGGCCAGCACATAATTATCAACCGGATTATTGTTATAGACGATGACCTTGGGCAGCCGGCCCTCGCGCTCCAGCAAATCAAGGTAACATACCAGGGCCTGGGCCTGCGGAAAGTCTCCGATGCAATCAAAGCCAGTGTCGGGGCCGAGTTGCTCCAGGAGGCGGGCGTTGTTGCTGCGCAACGCGCCGAGGTGCAATTGCTTGACCCACCCGCGCTCCGCGTCCCAGCGCCCGAAATGCAGCATCATGCTGGTGCCGAATTGCGCGTGTTCTTCCGGCGAAGCCGCCTGCCCGCGGCGCGCCCGCGCGAAGATGGCCGCCGCCGTTTTGTCCGCGCAGGGGCTGGCCGGGCATTGGTTAAGCCCGTGGTCGGACAGACGGCAGCCTTGCGAGTGAAAATAGTCGTGACGCTGTTTCAGGGCGGCCACGAAATCTTCCAAGTTCGAGATGTCCGTGTCGGCCGCCTCCGTCAGGCGGGCGACCCAGGCTTTAAACGCCGCCGGTTGATGGACCGCCAGCGCCTTGTCCGGCCGGAAGGCGGGAAGAACGCGCGTGGCTACGCCGTCGGCTGCTATCTTCTTGTGATGCGCCAAATCGTCGGTTGGATCATCCGTGGTGCAAAGGGTGGTGACGTTGAATTTCTTGAGGATGCCCCGGGTGGTCAATTCCGGGCCGGCCAATTTTTCGTTGGCCTTTTTCCATATCCGCGCGGCGCTTTCCTCATCCAGCAACTCGTCGATGCCGAAGTAGCGTTTGAGTTCCAGATGAGTCCAGTGGTAGAGCGGGTTGCGCAGGGTGTGCGGCACCGTCGCCGCCCAGGCGCGGAACTTGTCGAACGGTTCGGCCGCGCCTGTGCAGAATTTTTCCGCCACGCCGTTGGCGCGCATGGCCCGCCATTTGTAATGGTCGCCTTCGAGCCAAATCTCGAAGAGGTTGCGGAACTGGCGGTTTTCCGCAATGTCCTTGGGGGGCAGATGGCAATGGTAATCGAATATAGGCTGGCTCTCGGCGAATTGCCGATAAAGCCGTTGCGCCGCCCGAGTGTGCAACAAGAACTTCTCGTCAATGAATTTCATGTCAGTCTCCCGCCAAAAAAAGCGGCTTCACGTGCCGTTCGTACAAATTTTCCGTGACGTTGGCCGCCACGAATTTCTCATAGTGTTCCAACGCACTTAAATACCTCTCTCCCATTTTGGCCGCAACTTTATATCCGACATGCAGCAATTGCCGCGCGCTCGGATTGTAAGCTGGATTCTTCCGATCGTGTCGCACGGCGGAGACAAATTGCAAGCTGTTCCAGTTTTGAACCGTTGCAACGGATGGCAACTTACCGCGGTCAATGTCCAAAACCGTCGCATAAGGGGCGCACAGTTCGTCGATATGTTCCAGCGCCCCGGCGTATATCTCCTTGGCCAGCGCCAGCCCGCCGCCGTCCGCCGCCGCGAGGCCGATGATTTCCTCCAGCCAGGTCGTGCCGGCGGTCTTCAGGTGAAGGCCCGCCCCGCTCCGGCGCAAGGCCCGTCGAATGGGTCCGTAAATGGAAAACTTGTCGCTGCCTGAATGGACGCTCAACTTGAGGCTGGCCGGAAAACCGTACTGCTGCACCGCAAACTCAATCACCGCCAGATCGTCATTAAACTCCTTCTCGAATTGGGCGATGTCGCCAGCGTAGTCAACCCCTTTATTGAACCGGCCGGTGAATTTGGGCGCGATCGTTTGCAGCGGAATCGCCTCGTCGCTCAGGGCTGCCAGGATGACCCGCAATTCCACCGGCGTTTGCGGCGCGTCCGTTTCGTCCATGGAGACTTCAGTCACGAATTTCTCCGCCCCTTTGGCCTGCGCGATATGCCGATAAATTTTGCCCGCTTCCAACACCGCCAGCAGGTATTTTTGGGCGATCTTTTCCACCGTCGCGCGATCCGCCGCAAACGATCCTTTGGTCAATTCCGGGTGGCGGTCCAGGAAGCGCCGCACCGCTTCCATCGGCGCCGGTCGTGCTATCCAATCGGCCACGTCGATGGTAAAGAAATCCGAATGCGGCAGAAATCGATCCACGGTTTCCAGGCGGATGTGGTCGGCATCCAGAAAGTAAGGCTTGTTCCAGTGAAGGGCCTTGACGGCGGCATCGGCCGCCGCGCGGCTTTGGGAGGGTTCGGAGCCTATGGTGACATGTTCGCGATTGGATTTGTTCCAAACCGGCACAATCTCCACGCCCTCGCGCGCGGCGCGAAGACAGGTTTGCAACTGCGCCTGAGCTTGCCGCGCAAAACGGTCCCCCATGCCAAACGAATACTTCCCAAGAGGCAAAAAATAATTCATGATACGTCTATGCTGGCGATTGTATCAGCCTTGGCCGCCATTGACATGGCTTTTTTTCTGCAATGCGTCCTGAAAAATCGGCACGGCACAATGTGAATTTTGAATCATTGACTGAGTGAATTGGTGAGTGGAAGGCAACACAAAATGAATAAGCTGGAATTCGCAATTAAACTCACTCATTCATTAATTCAAACTTCACTGATTGTTTTTATTGATGAAAGCCCTGATTCTGGTGGATCTTCAGAATGACTTCCTTCCGGGTGGCGCACTGGCTGTGGCCGATGGGGATGCAGTCGTTCCTATCGCAAACCGTTTGCAGGCAGCATTCCCGCTGGTCGTCGCCACGCAGGATTGGCATCCAGCCAACCACCAAAGTTTCGCCGCGAATCATCCGGGCAAAAAAGTGTTTGAGCAAACAGAGCTTCACGGTCTAAGGCAGACACTGTGGCCCGCGCATTGCGTGCAGGGAACCTGGGGCGCCGAACTTGCGCCGGGGTTGCAACTGGAGCGCATCGCCAAAATTTTTCCAAAGGGCGCCTGCGTGGAGATTGACAGTTACAGCGGCCTGTTCGACAACGGCCACCGCAAATCCACGGGCATGGGTGAATGGCTTAAAGCTGCCAGCGTGACGGAAATTTTTGTGTGCGGACTGGCGACGGACTACTGCGTCAAATATACCGCCCTGGACGCGGTTCAAATGGGTTTCAAAACGCATTTCATCAAGGACGCCAGCCGTGGAGTCAATCTCCAACCCGACGATGTCCGCAACGCCATCGCGGAAATGAAGCGCGCGGGCATCTCCTCCGTGCAGAGCAAGGAAGTTATGAATGAGAGTTGATGCCAATCCATCGAAGGCCGGCGAAAGCGGAATTTGAAAAATATTCATTCTGCATCCGGGGCACGGTTTTTGCTAAATATAAACAGTGAATTGTTAACGCTGAAAATTAATCCTATGAAAAATAATAGATTGCAAACAGCAAAGGTATTAATTCCTTAAAGATGAATGCTTTTTTGGTTGGTTTTCATGGCCAGAATGGCCGTGCATTTTGCAAGAATGACGGCCAAATGCCGCAAATTGCATCGAAAGGCGCGCAGCCGCGGGAAAATTTCCATGTCGCTCAAAGAATACAACCGCAAACGTGATTTTGAGAAAACCCGGGAGCCTTCAGGCCAACTGGCTTCGAACAAGGAATCTCATCGGTTTGTCATCCAAAAACACGCCGCTTCCAGGCTCCATTACGATTTCAGGCTGGAAATGGATGGGACTCTCAAGTCGTGGGCCGTGCCCAAAGGGGTTCCCTTCCTCAAAGGCGAGAAGCGGCTCGCCGTCGAAGTCGAAGACCATCCCGTTTCTTACATAGATTTTGAGGGGATCATTCCGAAAGGCCAATACGGCGGTGGGACGGTGATGGTCTGGGATCGCGGCAATTACACTCCGCTCAGCGACCACCCGTCCAAAGAGCTGGCTTCCGGCAAACTCCATTTTGTCCTGCATGGCAAGAAACTCCAGGGCGAATGGTATTTGGTTCGCCTTCGCGGCGGCAAGGATTGGCTCTTGATCCGTGGGCAAAACGACATGCATCCCATTTCCCGCAAAATGGATGACACCTCCGCCCAATCAGGCCGAAGCATGGCCGCCATCGCCAAAGGCGACACCGTTTGGATTTCCAATAAATCCAAGAGCGAACCTGCAAAACCAAAGGCGATCCTTCAAGCTCCCACAGTTAAATTTCCAGATTTCATCGAGCCGATGAAAGCGCGGTTGGCGGAACGCCCGCTGGACGGCAATTGGGTGTACGAAATAAAGATGGATGGATTCCGCGCCCTGGCTTTTAAAGAGGGAACTTCCGTGCGCCTTCTCTCCCGGAATCAAAAGGATTTCGGAGAGAAATTCCCACAAATTCGCCAGGCCGTGGAAGAGTTAAAGGTTCAAGAGGCCATTTTGGACGGCGAAATCGTGGCTTTGGATTCCGCAGGACGGTCCTCTTTTCAACTCCTGCAAACCTACGATATAGGTTCGGAGAAACCGCCGATTTTCTTTTATATTTTCGATCTGCTCCGACTGGATGGAAAAGATTTGCAGAAATCGCCCTTGACCGAACGAAAAAAATTGTTGCAAGAAGTGCTGGCGGATGCGCCGGATGTCATCCGCAATTCCATCGGGCTTCGCGGCCGTTTCCCACGCCTCTTAAAGGAAGCCCAACGGCTGGGTTTGGAAGGGTTGATCGGCAAAAGGGCCGATTCCAAATATGAGGCAGGACGGAGGAGCGGGGCCTGGATTAAGCTCAAACTTCATCACGAGCAGGAAATGGTCATCGGCGGTTTTACCGACCCGGAAGGCAGCCGCCAACACTTCGGTTCGCTCCTGATTGGATACTACGAAAAAAGAACACTCCTTTGCGCCGGCAGGGTGGGGACTGGATTTAATGAGGCGCTCTTAAGTTCGTTGCGAAAAACGTTCGAGCCTCTGGCGACCTCGGTCTGCCCTTTCCAAAACCTTCCCGAAAAAAAGTCTAGCCGTTACGGTGCGGGCATCACCGCGAGCGACATGAAACGTTGCCATTGGCTTAAGCCGCACCTTGTCTGCCAGGTAAAATTCTCCGAATGGACACGCGATGGCAAATTGCGGCAACCGGTCTTCCTCGGGTTGCGTGAAGACAAACTGGCGGAAGAGGTCATTCGCGAAACACCCCCATAGCCTATGGCCGAGCAAACCCAACTGGACATCAACGGCGTGAAGGTCGGCGTTTCCAACCTCAACAAGATCTTTTACCCAAAGACCGGGTTCACCAAAGGACAGGTGATTGATTACTATATCCGCATTTCCCGTTACTTGCTTCCCCATCTGCACAATCGCCCCATAACCTTGAAGCGCTATCCGAACGGCGTGGAAGGATTGTTCTTTTATGAAAAACAATGCCCCGCCAGCCGTCCCAAGTGGGTTAAGACGACACAAGTAGCGAAATCTGACGGGGTGGTCAATTATTGCGTCATGAACGATCTTCCCGCGCTCGTTTGGGCCGCCAATTTGGCTGACCTGGAGCTTCATACTTTTTTGCACAAAGCGCCCGCGATTGAACGTCCCACCGCTTTGGCCTTCGACCTTGACCCTGGTCCGCCCGCCGATATTTTAACATGCTGCCACGTGGCTCTTCGCTTGAAAGCGATCTTTGATTCGTTGAAGTTGCAAATCCTTCCAAAAACATCAGGTTCAAAAGGAATGCAGGTTTACGTGCCCTTGAACACGGCCGTCAATTATGAAAAGACCAAAGCTTTCGCCCACGAACTAGCTCAACTCCTGCAGCGGGAGATGCCCGATCTGGTCGTTTCCAGAATGGAAAAAGCTCTGCGCAAGGGAAAGGTGTTCGTGGATTGGAGCCAGAACGACGATAAAAAGACCACGATAAACGTCTATTCCCTGCGAGCGAAGGAACATCCCACGGTATCCACCCCGATCACTTGGAAAGAAATCGAAATGGCGCTGAAAAACAAAGACGCCAACGCCTTGACTTTCGAAGCCTCCGAAGTCCTAAAGCGCGTGGAACGATTGGGTGACCTTTTCGCCCCCGTAATCACGTTGAAGCAGAAATTGCCAGCGATTCAAGCCCTGAGCCACCTGCTTTAGATGCACTTGGGCACTTTTTTCGGAGTCTTTTAGGGATAACCCCCATACCGCTTGTCCGCTTGCCAGCCTAAGTTGGTTCCATGAAGAAAACAATGCACTCAAGAATCGTTATGACGGTAAAAGCCCTGGCTGCCCTCTGCGCAGTCCCGGCAGGACTGCTGGTGGCGGGCTGTAACCAGAATAACTCGACGCCGGACACGGCCACAGCGCCAACCGTCTTGGCCAGCGACACCAATGCTGCCGGCGTCAATGCCGACAATAGCAAGAAAAACGAACGCGATCGCGACAGTATGAGCCTGACGCCTGGCGATCAGGGGAATTCCGACGCCGATCGGCAGATCACGCAAAAAATCCGTCAGACTCTCCTCAACAGCACCAATCATTATTCGGTGATCGCCAAAAACGTCAAAATCATCACCGTCGATGGCAAGGTAACGCTGCGGGGGCCAGTCAATACCCAGACTGAAAAAACCGGGATAGAAACCATCGCCAAAAGTGTAGCAGGCCAAGCCAACGTGGATGATCAACTCGAAGTAAAAACAAATTCATAAAACATTAATAAAGAAAAATAAAGGAAAGTTATGTCAAAATCATCTGTTATCTGTATCGCCCGAACTGAGTCCCAAGCC
>Ga0302325_10021188_pt1 | contig 13614 bp, 15 predicted proteins | sample Palsa_T0_2_FD_201948 | JGI IMG/M metagenome (GOLD analysis project Ga0302325, IMG submission 201948) | Peat permafrost microbial communities from Stordalen Mire near Abisko, Sweden - Palsa_T0_2 | ecosystem: Environmental > Terrestrial > Soil > Palsa > Peat permafrost | place: Sweden: Abisko... | reverse complement strand
AGCTGCTGCGCGAGGAGGGATTGCTGGGCGCCATGTAAAGCGAGCGGCAGCCAGGTCAGCCCCAGTCTTCGACGAGGCCCCCGGAGGCGTCAGGATGGAACAGCGGCATGGAGCCGAGGGTCCGGACCAGGTCCGCATCCTCGCCCAGCGCACTTCTCCAGGCGCCGCCCTCTGTCATGAGGGTCCCGATGACGACCGGCTCGGCATCCATGCGGCGGACCAGCCGCAGGGCGGAAGACAGCGAGGCACCCGTCGAGATGACATCGTCGACCACTGCCACCCGCCGGCCTCGCACCGCGGCGACCCGGGCCGGATCCATCCGCAGGCGCTGCGGCGTGTCCGTGGTGATGGAGTAGACGGGCTCGGCCCACGTCTCGCCAAGGTGGATCTTGGGCGTCTTGTGCAGGATCACGTAGTCGTCGAGTCCCAGGGCGCGGCTTGCCTCGATGGCGAGGGGAATACCCATGGTGGCCACTGAGACGATGATCTCGGGGTCGGCCGGCCGCATGAGCTCGGCCAGTTCGCGCCCGGCCGTCCCGGCGAAGGCGACGCCCAGGTCGACGGTGATGAGGAGCGCGATCGACAGCTCGTCGGAAAGCGCGACGAGCGGGAGATCCAATTCCTGGCTCCCCACGGTAGTCGTGTAGGTACGATCGGCGGCCGTGGACATGACTCTTCCTCCCGAGCATATGTCCCCCACTGATCCGCTCGGTGAGGCGCTCATGCGCGAAATGCTCGGTGTCGCCCTCGCGGAGGCCCGTCACGGTCTCTCCGAGGGAGGGATCCCAATCGGCGCCGCCATCTTCCACGCGGACGGGACCCTGCTCGGCCGCGGCCACAACCGGCGCGTCCAGGACGGTGATCCCTCCATGCACGCCGAGACGGCCGCCTTTCGGGCCGCCGGGCGGCGGCGCGACTACGCCGACTGCGTCATGGTCACCACGCTCTCCCCCTGCTGGTACTGCAGCGGACTCCTGCGCCAGTTCGGCATCGGCACCGTGGTGATCGGCGAGGCGCGCAACTTCGAGGGTGGTCACACGTGGGTGGCCGAGCACGGCTGCCAGGTCGTGCTGCTCGACGATGCCGAATGCGTGGCGTTATTGGGCGACTTCATCGCGGCCAACCCCGAGGTGTGGCACGAGGACATCGGGCTGTAGCTCGAATGCGGCACGTACGGAACTGAGGACGACGGCGAGTCCCACTCACACCGTCGGTTCCAACCTCGCCGATTTCAGTCGGCGCCGGGCAAGAGTTCAGTTCCGCGGATCATCTCGAGGGTTGGCGTAGTGGAGGCTGATCGGCCCCAGCGCCGTGACCTGGGTGATGTATTCACCCGACTTTGCCCAGTGGAAGTGGGGCGTGTCGCCCGGAAGCACGACGACGCTCCCCGGCGGATACGCCTCCAGCTTCTCCTCGTCGAACTGATCGCCCCGGCCGATGTAGAAGACGCCGGATATGACCGTGTAGACCCGATCCTCGTCGTGCCGGTGCGGCATGAGCTTCACGCCCGAGGGAACCTTGACTCGCACCACGTACGGGCCAGGCTCCGACGGATGACCCACCAGGACGGCAAGGCGGGCCGAAGGCGGGAACGCTGCGAACGGTTCCCAATCGACGTCCTCCGGCAGGACCGACCTGAAGACAGCCTGATCTGGTAGGTGGGTTTTCGGCATCAAGAACGTCCTCGCGCGAGCAGACGCGCCTGCTGCTTGACCCTGGGCCGCACTCCCACGAGATACCAGGCCCCAAGGAGAACACCAATGCCCAGGACCGTTGCCCCAACGAGAACGATCACCCATGCGGTCTTGTTCGAACCTGCTCCGTAGAACGCCCAAGGCGGCCACACCAGCGCGTCGACGATCGCCACCACCGGCACGGCGACCGCAATGATCACGATGTACACGAGCCCGATATTGGGTCCGATCTCATTGATCGCAGCCAGCACTTCTCACCTCGCTCGTTGCTCCGATACAGCCTATTTGAAGCCGTCGAGGTCCGCTTGCTCGCCGTGCATTCGGCGTGCTCGCAGCGCACGCGCCGCGGGACTCTTCGTGGAAAGACGCCCGCCTGAAAGGGTCCGAATGTCATCCGGGGTAGGTTGCCTCCATGCGAGATGGTGCGCCGTCGGCGACGGCGAGGGCTGTGGCTCAGGTGCGGGCGACCATGCATCGACCGGTGACGCTGGAGGGTGACGGCGAAATCGAACGCCAGCTGGTCGAGCGTTTCCCGAGCGAGCGCCGCAGCCCGATGGCCGAGTTACTCGAGCGCCGCACACAATGGGTCGACGGCGTCACCCTGCAGGCCATCGAGGCGGGTATCCGGCAGATCGTGATCGTCGCCGCTGGCTACGACTGCCGGGCCCTCCGGTTCCGCACCTCAGGCGTCCGCTTCATAGAACTCGACCATCCGTCTACGCAGGCCGACAAGCGACGCATCCTCGACGACATGAGCGCCGACGTGGCTGACGTGGCGTACGCCGCAGCCGACTTCACCGTCGACGACGTCGGCGCAGCGCTCGCCGCCGCCGGACATGACGCCCGCGCCGCGACCCTCTTCCTGGTCGAAGGTCTCCTGATCTACCTTCCGGGACAGGTCATCGTCTCACTGCTCACGGCGCTTCGAGCACGGGCAACGCCGGCGAGCCAACTAGCGGTGTCGATCTCCCGCGGCGGGTCACCTGAGTTCCAAGCCCGTGTTGCGGCGCTCGGCGAGCACGCGCGATCGAGCTTCAGCGAGGACGAAGCGCAAATGCTGCTCCAGCAGTGCGGCTGGCAGGGCGACACCGTCCGATCGGTGGTCCTTGCATCGCCTGCACAATGAGGTGCCCGTTAAAGAGGTGGCGCCCAGGCCGTCGGCACGCGACTCCACGCGGCACGAAATGATGCAACGCCTTCCTCTACGCCACCTGAAGCCGTTGGACGTCGACTGACGGTCAGATGGCTGGAGTGCTCAGAGATCCAAGTTCGAGCAGATCAACGATGTAGAGCTCGTCTTCGGAGAGACTCACGAACTCGACGCCCACCCGCACAATCCCATCGGGTCCGGCTTTCACGTTCCGCACCAAACCTGTGAAGGCGATGTCGATGGACTCGCCGACCGAAAGACGCACCGAGATGCGACGGCCGACGACATCGGCTGGATCGTGATGGCGAAAGTCCATCCCCACTCCGAGGGTCGAAAAGTCGAAGACCCCGCAGCCGCGCCACAGACGGGAGGATTCGTCCTCGGGAATCCCCGAGGATTCTCCCTCAACATGGCAAAGCCCCATCCACACCGTGGACTGGCGTTGCACACGTCTCCGATTCTCCATCGTCCATCCTCCAGATGCGCCGCCTTCGATCTGTGTCGTCCAAACTACCGATCGACTTGAATTCATCAACCCGTGCCGGATCGGGACCATGCACGCTCATTCAGGGGAGGCAAAGACCAGCTCGGAGATGGTCTGGCCGGAAACCCGGACCGTTGCCATTCCGAGTTCCCTCCACCCGGCTCTGCGGTAAAGAGCCACGGCGGGGACGAAGCAACCACGTCGCGCACCGGTGTCGGACCCAGGGAAGCAATCGAGAGCGTGGACTGTTCGAGAAGCTGCATGGCGATACCAGTTCTGCGCAGACCAGGGTCTACCAAGAGCCGTGCAACAACGCCGATTTCGGCGCTGATTCGGGCTGCTCGGATCACATCCATCACCGTTGTAGACCGGGTAGCCATCCACCGCAGGCACAGTTGCGGCTAACTCGACAAGATCAGCCATGTCGCCGGGCGAGCGGGGCCTTATCAGCACAACTGCATACTGCCTTTCCTGGCTACGGCAAGGAGATCAGAATCACCCAACGCCCGCTCTCAAGCGCGAGTCAGCGTCGCGAGAACGTCCACCCGCTTCACATCCTCAGGTCAATCAGGCCTCGCGGTGGGGATTCGATCCAGTCGATGCAACGATTGCCGACCACCGTGGGCTCCGCACTCAGACGGGGCACACTCGGAGCGGGCGATGCAGACGTCGATCTCCGATCATGAAGGTGGCGACGTTCCCTCTTGCGGGCCACTCCGGGCGACGCAGCCTTGTCGTCATAGGCATTGAGCTCCGTTGCCAGCAGTCGGTACGCCCGCCCCGTGAGGGCGGTGGCTTCGGCATCGAAGTTCGTGCCTTGTGCTTTGACCAGCAACTTGGTCGCCACTGCAATCTTTCTTTTCCCATCGTGTGCCCAAGGATACGAATAGGCCCGCGAAAGCACATCCCTACGAATGGATCATTTTGCGCAACTCAGCCACACCTCCATCCCCACGCCACGCCGAACCGCGTGACTCCTTCCCGGATCAGCGTCTTCCCGTCTTGGAACGCACGACAGGGGCTAAAGGCCCTTTCGAACCGTTCGCTCCAAAATGCCCAGGGTGGCGCGTAGGGCCGAATCCGGCACGATCGGGAACCGCTCCTTGTGGTCTTCTTCCACCTTGGACCAGTCGTAGTAGGACGTGACGTTCGTGAGCCCGTCCTGAGCGGCTTCCAGACGGTATCCATAGAAGTGCGGAATCGGGATATCCGGCCCGAGGTCCCACGCGATCTCCTTGTCCGGCTCGAAGACGATGATGTTCACGGTCACGTCGTACTTGCCGAGAGGAAAGTCATTGAGTGACTCCCGGTCCATGTGGATGACGAACCTGTCGCCAACCTTCTCCGCCGGGTCGCCCGTGAAGTCCTGCAACATCCCAGAAGCGTCGATGGCCACATGGCCCGCAGGGCTGCGCACGATGTCGAAGATGGCCGAAGCTGACGCAGGGATGGGCCGGGTCACCTCGATGCGGTCGGGCAGGAAAACGGTATCGGGCATGTGGCCTCCTCAAGCGACGCAAGTTGGTTTGCCGGCCACCCTCGGGGGTGTTCGGTTCGGCGAGTATCGCGCACGAGTCTTTCCTGGCCATCAATCGGGTGGCCCGAAAAGACGATCTCCGGCGTCTCCCAGCCCGGGCACGATATACCCCGCGTCATTCAGCTCTGGGTCCACGGCGGCGCAGTAGACGCGCACCCTCGGGTGGTCAGCGCCGAAGGCGGCGAGCCCCGGCTCGGAGGCCAGGATGCACACCGCAATGATCTCCGCCGCGCCGCGCCTCCGCACCAGCTCGCACACCTGGCCGAGCGATCCGCCGGTCGCGAGCATGGGGTCGCACACCATGACCCGCCGACCGGTCAGGTCCCGGGGCAGGCGATTCAGGTAGACCTCGGACAACAAGGTCACCTCGTCCCGGCGCAGGCCCACGTGCGCCACCTCGGTCAACGGCACTACCTCTTGGATCGCCTGCACCATGCCGAGCCCGGCGCGCAGGATCGGCACCAACAGCACCACCTCGTTCACGCGGCGCACCGGCACGGCGTCAGCCACCGGCGTGTCGACCACCGCTTCGTCTGTGCCGAGGTCGCTCATCGCCTCATACGCCAGGAGGCCCGACACTTCCGAGGTCAACTGGCGGAAGCTGTCGCTGCCGGTCCGGCGATCGCGTAGTTGGGCTAGCCGGTGTCCCAGGACGGGATGGTCGACGATGGTCACGGCCGTCAACGCGGACCTGCCTCAACGGCTGCCACCAGGTCGCCCAGCACGCGGCGCAACTCCAGCGTGGCACGGTCCGCTCGTGTGTGGACCTCCGCGGTGGGGTCCAGCGGGAGCGCCAGCTCGTGATACGCCTCCTGGATGCGGAGGTCCTGACGCAGCACCTCGAGCTCGAAGTCAACCGCCTCGGTCATACGAGCCTCGTCACCGTCGAGGTCGTCCCGCCACAAAGTCGTGAACAACCGGCACGTCTCGTCCGTCTCGGGCTGAATGAAGAAGCCGATGACGTTGGAACCACCGGCGTCGAGGAAGTCGATGCGGAGCCAGAGATGGAACGGAACGCTCAGCCGGTAGGTGAGGCGCCTCCTCTGCACCAACGGACGTAGGCCGGCCGCGACCCCGGAATCCTCTCGGTGGGCGAAGAGGTGCTCGTAGGCCACGGTGAACGACCAGTCATCCCGAGCCACCGACAAGGGGGCGACCTCCGCCGCCTCGTCGGTGCCGAAGGTGCCGGCGTGGACGAAGGGGAAATGAGCGATGTCGAGGAAGTTGTCCGCCAGCAGGCCGGCGGACCCCCGGGCCCGCAACGTCGGGAGCAGGCCCGCCATGAACGCCTCGTCTTCTGCCTCGACGATCGAACCGAGCGGGGCGATAGGTGGCTCGGGGGCGAGAAAGACGATGCCGTGGGCCTCGGTCACGTCAGCAGACGGTGTCAAACGGGCGGCCGGGGGCAGCATCGCCCCCTCCCCCAAGGCCGGAATGTCGATGCAGCGCCCATCCTGGTCGAACCGCCACCCGTGATAGGCACACCGCAGCACGCCGTCCTCGCAGTGGCCGAGGGTGAGGGGACACCGCCGGTGCGGGCAGCGGTCGACGACGGCGCGCACCAGACCGCCCGATCGGTACAAGGCCCAGGGCTGGCCCAGCAGCACGACCCCGTGCGGCTGCTCAGTCACGTCGCCGCTGCGGGCCACAGGATGCCAGCACCGCCGCAGCGCCGGGTCGGTGTTGGTGAGTACTCGTGCCACGAGGCCACCCTGCTGCGCCCGGATGCACGGCGTCAAGGACGGCACGTGCGGAGGTGTCCACGGCGTACTAAAGAGGGGGCACGGTGGACGCAGCAGCGCAGGCGACCAAGGAGCATCCCCCCTCCGGTCCGGCCCGGGAACGGCGCGGTGGTCCTCTCGACCCCCGGCTGCTCCGTTACGCGCGCACGACCCGCCGCTTCCTGGTCCTGGCCGTCGCCGTCGGGGGTGTGACGGCGCTGCTGTTGATCGCCCAAGCCTGGCTGATCGCACATGTCGTCGTCGGCGCATTCCTCGACCACCAGTCGCTGGCGTCGTTGCGCGGGGCACTGCTCGAGCTACTGGCTGTGATCGCCGGTCGATCCGTACTCGCCTGGGGAGCTGAACGCGCCGCGCACCGGGCGTCCGCCGAGGCAAAGTCAGAGCTCCGGCGGGCCACTACCGAGCATGTCGCCGGGCTCGGGCCGGCCGGACTGGAGGAGTCCGACGCGGGCCGCCTCACCACGCTCTTGACGACCGGCATCGACGCTCTGGACGGCTACTTCGCCCGCTATCTGCCCCAACTCTTCCTGGCCGTCATTGTGCCCGTCGCCGTCATCGCCGTCGTGGCGGGGGCGGACTGGGTCAGTGCGGTGCTGATCGCCGTGAGCCTGCCGCTGATCCCCCTCTTCATGGCCCTCGTCGGAGCCACGACCAGGGACCGCACCATGGCCCGAATACGCTCCCTCCAGAAGCTGTCCGGCCACTTCCTCGACGTCGTGGCGGGGCTGCCCACGCTCAAGGTCTTCGGGCGGGCCAAGGCGCAGGCCCGGTCGATCGCCGACGTGACCAATCGCTACCGCGCCACCACGCTCGCCACCCTACGGCTGACCTTCCTGTCGTCCCTGATCCTCGAGCTCCTGGCCACGGTGTCCGTCGCGCTGGTCGCCGTGGCCGTGGGGCTACGGCTCCTCGACGGGGACATGTCGTTTCGCGACGCGCTGTTCGTGCTCGTCCTCGCTCCCGAGGCCTACTTGCCGCTCCGGGCGCTGGGCGCCAACTACCACGCCAGCGCCGACGGGATGCAGGCCGCCCAGGACGTCTTCGCCCTCCTGGAGCAACCGGGTCCCACTCCTGCCGGCGGCACCACCAAGGCGGCAGATGTCTCCATCCGGATCAGCGGCGTGAAGATGACCTATCCCGGGCGGCGGGTCCCCGCGCTCGACCGGGCCGAGCTCGTCGTCGACCCCGGGGAGACCGTGGCCGTGACCGGGCCGAGCGGTTGCGGCAAGTCGACCCTCCTGGCGGTCGTCCTCGGCCTGCGCCTACCCGACGCCGGCACGGTGTCCCTGGGCGGCTTGAACCTCGCCGACCTCGACCTCGACGACTGGCGGCGCCATATCGGCTGGGTGCCCCAGCGACCTCACCTCTTCGCCCGCTCGGTCGCCGACAACGTCAGGCTCGGACGTCCTGACGCGTCGGACGCCGACGTGTCCGCGGCGCTGGAGGCCGCAGGTCTGACCGAGGTCGTGTGCCGGCTTTCCCGCGGTGCAGACACGCCGCTCGGCGAGGGCGGGGCCGGGCTCTCGGCCGGCGAGCGCCAGCGCGTGTCGCTCGCCCGGGCCTTCGTGCGAGACGCACCGCTGCTCCTCCTCGACGAGCCCACGGCCAGCCTCGACGGTGAGACGGAGGCCGACGTGCTGGAGGCCGTACGCCAACTCCTCAATGGCCGGACCGCAGTGATCGTGGCCCACCGTCCAGCGCTTGCCGCGCTGGCCGACCGCGTGGTCGAGCTGCCCGCGCCGGTGGAGATGGTCTCGTGAGCGACGGCCGCGCCGGCATTGGCCGCACCCTGAGGATTGCCCGTAGCGCCCGAGGTCGGCTGGTCGAGGCATCACTCCTCGGCGCCGGAGCCATCGGTGCCTCGATCGCCCTCATGGGCACGTCGGCCTGGCTGATCTCGCGGGCCGCCCAGCGTCCTTCCGAGGCCTCCCTGACGCTGGCCATCGTGGGGGTGCAGTTCTTCGGGCTGTCGCGGGGGTTCCTCCGCTACGGCGAGCGGCTGCGGGGCCACGACGCCGCCCTGCGCGTGCTGGCCGAGGTGCGTGTGCGTGTGTTCGAACGGCTCGAAGCGATCGCCCCCGCCGGGCTCCCGGTCTTCCGCAGGGGCGACCTCGTGGCGCGCTTCGTCGACGACGTGGACTCGCTGCAGGACGTCGTGCTCCGGGTCCTGCAGCCGTTCCTGGTCGCCGCACTCGTCGGCGCGGGAACGGTTGCGGCCCTGTGGTGGTTCCTCCCGCAGGCGGGTCTCGTCCTCCTCGTCGCCCTCGTCCTCTCCGCCACGGCCGTGCCCTGGCTGACCGGACACCTCGCCCGCCGCGAGGAGTCCCGGCAGGCCGCCGTGCGGGGCGAGCTCACGGCCAGCGTGGTGGATCTCGTGGAAGGTGCGCCCGAGCTCCTCGTCATGGGGTCAATCGGTGGGCAACTGCTGCGCATCGAGGACTCGGACCGGCAATTGCGACGGGCGGCGCGCCACGGCGCCGGTACCACCGGCATCGGCCTGGGCCTGACGACAGCGCTGGCCGGGCTGGCCAGCTGGGGGGCCCTGACGCTCGGCGTCGACGCCACCCACGCCGGCACGCTGAACGGCGCGCTGCTCGCCGTTCTGGCTCTCGTCCCACTGGCCGCGTTCGAGCTGTCGTCGCCCCTGCCGGCCGCCACCCAGGCGCTCCAGCGCTCCCGCGTCGCCGCGGCGCGGGTGTTCGAGGCCGTGGACGCGCCAGCGATCGTGAGCGACCCGACGACCCCTGTCGCTCTGGGCGAGGGCCCCCACGTGCTCACCCTGCAGGGGGTCTGGGCCTCCTACCCGGGCGCCGGGCGCGCCGCGCTGCGGGGGGTGGATCTGCAACTGATGCCCGGCCGGCGGGTCGCGCTCGTCGGTCCGAGCGGCGCGGGCAAGTCGACGCTCGCCGACGTGCTTGTGCGATTCCTGCCGGCCCACGCCGGAGAAGCGACACTCGACGGGGTGCCCCTGGAGCGCCTCGCCGCCAACGAGGTGCGCCAGGTCGTCGGGCTGGTCGAGCAGAGTCCCCACATCTTCGACACGACGCTGGCCGAGAACCTCCGCATCGGTCGACGGGCCGCCACCGACGCGGAGCTGGCCTGCGTGCTGACCCGTGTGGGTCTGGGTCCGTGGTTGGAAGGACTCCCCAAGGGACTCGCCACCGCGGTGGGACCCATGGGCGGACGCCTGTCGGGGGGGCAACGCCAGCGGGTCGCAGTCGCCCGTGCCCTGCTGGCCAACTTCCCAATTCTGGTGCTCGACGAGCCCGGCGAGCACCTCGACCCGCCCGCTGCCGACGCACTCACCGCCGATCTGCTCGGGCTGACCGAAGGCCACTCCACCCTGCTCATCACCCACCGGCTGACGGGGCTGGAGCAGGTGGACGAGATCGTCGTCCTCGACGATGGGCGCGTCGTAGAACGCGGCACCCACGGCGACCTCGTCATGAGCGGCGGTCGCTACGCCGCCCTGTGGTGGGACGAGCTGATGAACGATCGGCGCCCAGTCGAACCGCGGCCTCCCTCCCCCGAGGGCCTCTCGGCCATCCTTCATGAAGGGAGCGACACCCCGTGAGCCTCGACCTGGCCCGCTGGCAGTTCGCCAGTACCAGCATCTACCACTTCCTTTTTGTTCCGATCACCATCGGCCTGGCGTTCCTGGTCGCTCTCCTCGAGACGGCGTGGTATCGAAACGGCGACGACACCTATCGCCGGCTGGCTCGCTTTTTCGGATCGCTGCTCCTGATCAATGTGGCAGTCGGGGTGGTCACGGGACTCATTCAGGAGTTCGAGTTCGGGATGAATTGGTCGGCCTATTCGCGGCTGGTGGGCAACGTGTTCGGCGGACCGCTGGCCATGGAGGGCCTCGCCGCCTTCTTCTTGGAGTCGACATTCCTCGGGATCTGGATCTTCGGCTGGAACCGCATTTCGAAAAAGGCCCATCTGACCTGCATCTGGCTCGTTGCCGCCGGGACCATGCTGTCAGCGGCCTTCATCATTGCGGCCAATTCGTGGATGCAACATCCCGTCGGCTACAGCACCAATAACAGCACCCATCAGCCTCAGCTCACCAACATCTGGGCCCTCTTCACCAATCCCGTCTTCTTGTGGGGTTACACCCACGTCGTGGTGGCCTCGCTCGTCACGGGCGCCGCGGTGATGCTGGCCGTGTCCGCTTGGCACCTCCACCGCAAGAACCAGGTCGAGGCATTCCGGCGAACGGCGGTCATCTCGCTCGTGGTCTTGTTGCCCACCGTTGCCTTCAACTTGTTCGTGGGCAGCGAGCTCGGTGTCGTGGAGGGCACGTACCAGCCGATGAAGATCGCCGCCGCCGAGGCGCTGTGGACAACCTGCGACAGCCACTGCGCGTTCTCGCTCTTCCAGATCGGCGGCGGGAAGAACGACGAGACCCCCACCCAGATCCTGTCGGTTCCCGACCTCCTGTCCATCCTGGCGACCAACCACGTCGACGGCGAGGTGCAGGGGCTCAACAATCTGAATGCCCAGTACCAAAAGGAGTACGGACCGGGCGACTACATCCCCAACGTCTTCATTCAGTACTGGTCGATGCGAGTCATGGCCTATCTCGGCTCGCTTGTCTTCATGTTCGCGCTGTGGGGTGCCTGGCTGCTCTACCGACACCGGCTCGACCGGGCCAAATGGTTCCTACGCGTGGCGCCCTGGATGGTGATTTTGCCCTTTCTCATAAATACAGCCGGCTGGATGCTCACCGAGAACGGTCGCCAGCCGTGGATCGTGCAGGGCCTCATGTTGACGAAGAACGGCGTCTCCGCTTCGGTCTCGGCGACCGACATCTGGATCTCGCTCATCGTCTTCTACGTGATCTACGCCGTGCTCGGGGTAGCGAACACCTGGCTCATGATCCGCTACGGCCGCCGATCGCTCGGTGAGGATCCACTGGCCAAGCTCATGCCCGACCCTGACGACGACTCCGGAACTCCGGGGTCAGCCCCATCGACCACTACAGAGCTGGAATCGTCCGACGAGGACGACCTGGCCCTCGTCTACTAGGAGGTCGTCATGGGAGGCTTCTCACTCGCCGATCTGTGGTTCGTCCTCGTCGGCATCTTCTGGGTCGGCTTCTTCGTGCTGGAGGGCTTCGACTTCGGGGTCGGCATGCTCCATTCGTTCATCGGGCGCAACGATCTGGAACGGCGCGTGCTGGTCAACACCATCGGACCGGTCTGGGACGGCAACGAGGTGTGGCTGATCGTGGGGGGCGCGGCGATCTTCGCTGCGTTCCCGGGCTGGTACGCCACCTGGTTCTCGTCGCTCTACTTGGCCGTCGTGATCCTGCTGGCTGCCCTCATGGCGCGCGGGGTGTCCTTCGAGTACCAGCGCAAGTTCGACGACCCACGCTGGCGCAGTTCGTGGCGTTGGGCCCTGACGATCGGCAGCGCCCTCATCCCCTTCCTGCTCGGGGTGGCGCTGGGTGACCTGCTCCACGGCTTGCCGATCAACAGCTCCCACAATTTCACGGGGAACTTCTGGGATCTGCTCACGCCCTTCGGGCTGTGGTGCGGACTGACTCTCCTCGTGCTCTCCCTGCTCATGGGAGCCACCTACCTGACCCTAAAAACGACCGGTGAGATCCACGTCCGGGCCCAGAAGGCGTCAGCCGCCATCGGCGGGGTGGCCATCCTCGTGACGTTCGGATTCATGACGTGGGTTCACGTCGGGCTCGGCACGGGCTTCGTTCCCAAGCCGATCGAGGCCCTCGGTCTCTTCGCCGTGATCGCTGCCGCCTGGGCCGCCCAAGCCAAGGCCGAAGGATGGGCCTTCACCGCGGCAGCCATCGGCATCGCCGGCACCGTGGGGACGATCTTCAGCGAGCTCTATCCACGGGTGATGATCTCGAGCACCAGCGCCGCCAACAATCTCACCATCGCGAACACGGCCAGTCCCGGCTATTCGTTGCGGGTCATGACGGTGGTGGCGGTCGTGTTCTTCCCCATCGTGCTCTGCTACCAGATCTGGGGCTACTACACCTTCCGCAAGCGCCTCTCCGTGCCGCGGACTGACGGCAGCGAGGTCCCGGTTGATACAACCTCCACCCAGACCACTGCGCCCGCCGAGAGCACCTAGGACCAAAGACGCCGCCAGCCGAACGACGCGCCCTGCCGATTGACTGAGGCGGCCGGTTACGCTCCGAAATCTTGCTCCTCCGCATGCACGTACATCTTCATATCGCGCGCAAGAACGGGAACGCCTCCCTCGGGCCGCGCCGACGACCTGACGCGTTCGAGATGGGTCTCTAGATCGGCCCGTGACGACCAGATTTCAAAGAGCCGTACCACCGCCGGATCGACGGCGTCCGCGCTCATGGCGTAGTGCAGGCATCCCTTTTCCCCGCGGGAGGTGTGGATCGCCTCCACGCGGCTTTTGAGGAATTCGGCGCGCCGACCCGGGTCGACGGTGAATGTTCCGGCCACGATCAACATATCGGCCACTGATCAGAGACCGGGGCCGTTCTGCATGATGCCCCCGTCCGCGAAGATCGTCGTCCCCGTGATGTAGCCGGCTCCGGGGCCGGCAAGGAAGGCCACCACCGAGGCGATCTCCTCGGGCTCGGCCAGACGACCGAGCGGGATCGACTTGTTGAGCGCGGCGAGGGCGGCGGGGTTCGCGACCGTCTGTGCGTTGATGGGGGTGTCCACCGCGCCGGGACCAACGCCGACGACACAGATGTTGTGGGGCCCCAGTTCGACGCCGGCCGTACGGGTCAGCATGCGCATCCCGCCCTTGGAGAGGCAGTAGGCCGTGTTGCCGGCCATGGGCCAGTCCTCATGTACCGACGTCATGTTGATGATGCGGCCGCCGCCGCCCTGGGCGATCATCTGTTTGGCCGCCAACTGGGTCCCGAAGAACGCGCTCTTCAGGTTGATGTCGAGGACCTTCTCGTACTGAGCCTCCGTCGTGTCCAGGACTGACGTTCGCGTTTCCACGCCGGCGTTGTTGACCATGACGTCGAGCCGGCCGTACGCGGA
>Ga0302325_10021187_pt1 | contig 13615 bp, 13 predicted proteins | sample Palsa_T0_2_FD_201948 | JGI IMG/M metagenome (GOLD analysis project Ga0302325, IMG submission 201948) | Peat permafrost microbial communities from Stordalen Mire near Abisko, Sweden - Palsa_T0_2 | ecosystem: Environmental > Terrestrial > Soil > Palsa > Peat permafrost | place: Sweden: Abisko... | reverse complement strand
TTCTCGGAAATCTCCTCTAATACGCGTTAGGAAAATAGAAAGTCGATCATTATTCATATCGTTGAACTCTACGGCGAACGATTCAAGTCTATCGAAACTTATGGCGTTGTCGAACAAATAAGTAGACGATACGCTCAGTATCATGATACTTCGGGCGTCAGCATTAGCGCCGGGACAGAAGCGATTGACAGGTAATTATTCAAAGCTATGATTGCTTACTTGACAGGCATCAACAGCCAAATGGTATGGACAAATGGGCGACTGGTATCAAAGAAATGGACTCCGTTGAAGAGGATTACTTCAATGGAGACGAGGACGATGATGTTTCAACTGAACCCTTGCCTACTGAGGATATAACCACAGAGAAACCTTTCGAACTGAAGCGACGCCGGTCAGCTGATGACGAGGGTGAAGACGAATTATTACAAATAGCCCAGAGACCCAATACAAAAGGTAGCTCTTCCACTCCTTCGCCATGCTCATATGAAGCAACGGAAGATTCCAACGGAACTAGACCCTCGAGCTCATCGAGCCCCACGTCAAGCCCTCCCTCCGAGAAGCCGCCAAGAGAGAAGCGACCTAGGGATTCTGATGAGCAAGAAGATGAAATGGACCGACTCTCACGAAGCTCAAAACGCGTGGTCAGCCCAACAGATGTCAAGCGGAAACCTTCAAGGGGGGCATTGAACGGAGGAAGGAAAATTGCAATTTCAATAGGCAAGAAATAGTATGGGCACATTATACTGGCGCTTTCGTAAGGCGGTTGGACTTTCAAGAACGGTTAGGCAGGTGGGTCGGTGTGCGTGGGTGGTTTTGGGATTGTATATACATACTAAGTATTTCTACATCTGTGTTATATAGCAGTCTCGAAATGGAGATTGAACAGAGGATATGAGAGAATATCTACAGTATTCAGAGCTTTAAGCCTTTCAATCGTCCCTGGATCGCAGGGGGGCGCCATTCTCCATACAAGTCTTCTGATTCAGCAGCGCTCCATGTGTCTATGAGATGGTCTACTGGTTGAACTGCTGCATCCTGCTGCGGTGCCTTGTTCACTTGTCTTGCGTCTGGAATGCTAGAGGAAGGACCTGGTGAGATCAGATCCAGCGAGATAACAGGCGAAGCGGAGGACAGCTGCAAAGAGTGATCACGTCGGGAAGGGGCGACGAATGCTTTAAAATTTGAATGAGATAAAAGTTGGGCTGTCGGTTTCGGAAATGGGTTTTGCAAACCGTTGAATTTGGATGATCTTTCCACAGGGCGACAAGGGGTAGAATGTATCTGTTGTAAGACATATGGAGCCGAGCGCGGGGTTTGATGTGTGTTGAGCGATGCATCAGAAGTTGCAGGTTGCCTGGTGGCCCGGCTCGATCGAGACGAGTTTGCCAACTGGGGCCCAATCGTGTTCCCCTAGACGTTAATAAGGAAAGAAAAGAGCTTCTGCAACCTGTGCCTTTTGATGCCGTAAATTCTGTCTCTCATATAAAGGAGTCAAGTCCTGAGTAACGACACTTTTGGCTCAAAATTAGCTGCCACGCTGACAATGGGTACCTTCTTCCACTGATATCAATGTTCTGCTGAATTCCAATTCGTCTCCTGTTGATATTTCTGTATGCGGGAGAAACATCTCGTCCTATGACGTTAGAAAGGCTGCAACAGAGCGGCTACGATTAACCTGCGATGGTCGTCATATAACATGGCACGATTGTTGAATTTGTGAAAACGAAGAGTACCATCTTGCCAACTCTTTAACTTTTGCCTTTTGTTTAAGGTGTAGAGACATGTGAACTCTAGCACAATGCTCTGTTGAGAATGCAAGGCCGTCATGCGAGTCGAGTCGCGTCGAGTCGCGACGTCTTAGAATCTCATGGCGCGTCTAACGTTGGTGTCCCTTTTTTGTTTACAGATCGGCGTTGACAATCACACATTTCAATAACGCGTCTAATGGGCAACTTGCAATTACGTTCATATATATAATACGTAACTAGGAGGCAAAAACCACCCAGTCATTGAGATGGCACAAGAGGACCTCAAACACGGAGCCGGAAGCTTAAAATTCCCATTAAAAATTATGTTATCTGTCTCTACGGAAACAACTTTTCTCATTAAGGCAAAAGCTCTGATATCACTACAGGTATAAACACAACGCACGCTTTCGCTAACACATCAAACCCCCTAATCGCGGTACGCGGATAATCAAAAATCGTCGCCTTGCGGAATAATAGGAAAATGCTATACAAGGCGACGGCATAAAAATGAAACGCCAAGAGAAGCGGGCGTGGATATATTCTATTCATCAGTGAGAATCCTAAAATTACATACCCCGAGAGCAGTCCTACAGGATCATCGAGACAGCGGCCCCCGAGTTGGAAATAACGAAAGCAACCTTCTTGCAAGGCTCTCAGTTTTTCATCTATTCGTCAGAGAAAGGTAAAATAGAGCTATACCATTCGCAGCGAACAAGGAATACAGCGCTTGCGCCAAGATATTTATGACAGAACTTAGCGATTTCCTCTTCCAGTGAAATGTATTCATCTGCTCAAGGACCAGCCTGGTATCATCAAAAGTAGGGACCACTTTTGGAGATAGGAGTTTAGATATCAACACCACGTCATTGAAAGCGACGGTCATCCCCCCGCCGGTCAACGGATGGCGCATGTTCATGGCGTCTCCCAACAAAACCAGTCCTTCCGTACGGTTAACAGATGGTGGCAAGAAAGAATTCGGCATCGTCTTTAGCCGATCAGGCGAATTGAGCGCGGCCTTGAATGGCGCTTGAAGCGACGAGGGAAGGTCCGGAAGGACAGTTTTTAGAAGATATTCGTGTAACTGGCCGGTTCCAACGGACGGTAGCTTGCCGGGAACATCAACGAGTATCCTTGTATCGTGTTTGGAGATTTGATATAGAAGAACAGGAGCACTGTTCGCGAGCACAACATGGCCATGATTAGGTGCCGGTAGTCTCGCATCTTTTAGGATAAGTCCTACAAAATTCGATCGCACTTCAACTGGTTTTTTCACAAATTCCCTTCTGAAGTTTGAGAAACAGCCGTCTGCAACGAAACTGAGCGGTGCAAAACACTAGGTATGAGCAGGCGCAATAAATGTTTGGAATACGTATTCACGATAATCCCCTCCCTTCCGTACATACTCAACGCCCAAAACTTGTCCTGTAGCCTCATTTTTGACCATACTTTTCACCGTAGCTTCGATCACAGTAACTCTAATTCATGTCAGCTTCCGATTGGAATGAACTGAGGGCGTACTGACGACACTTCCGGACAGCCTTGCGCAGGTTGCTGATGAAGCGGCCGTGATGAAACGATCGGCCTTGTCGCGACTCTTCGTCACGGCCAAGGTAGGGTATCAGTACTTTCTCGTCTCTGTAGATGACTTGATAGCCATACTCTGGGATAGCGTCGATGCCCTCCAGACATTCGCGTAACCCAAGTTTCGTGAGAGCTTGTACGCCTCCAGGCTGCAGCAGTTCGCCAACAATACGATCAGGCTCAGACCAGTCTCTCTCGAACAGCACCACGGAACGCCCTTGATTGCCGAGCGTTACGGCCAGAGAGCAGCCGATGATGCCAGCTCCTACAATCACAGCATCTGGATTTTTTGTCATGAAATGAGCGGAATGGGCGACCGGTCGGTGTGCAAGGGGCTGCTCAATGTTTTTTTGGCATATTAGGTAATAGATTACCTGAATGTTCAGAATATTCTGAAGATTTCTATTTATAAACTTGCCAACCTCGGATATCACACTTCCCAATTTAGTCATAAATCCCATGCAGTTCCTGGCTTGTTCCATCAAATGTCATGAACCCCTGCATCTGCTGGTTGCCGCCTCACATTCTTTAACGAACCATTATCATCTTTCTCCTCCAAACCATTTATCCACATAATAATATTTGTTTTCGTTAAAGTTTCTCGGCCCTTAGAAGGGAAGGCAGATGACCTTCTATTACCGTTGGTAAACATGCGATGTATTCCCATGAAAAAGCTGCAATCATCAGGTTTCGCTCGCCGTAATTCCTCGTTTTGTCCGAGATGCTGAATGAAATTCAAAAAGGCTCGAGAAGGACGCGTTGACAGAGAAGCGGTTGACCTTCTAATGCATGACCGGATATTGGAAATTCCGTCGGCGCCACTGCGAGCGTAGGCGCGCATTAAGATCGTCCACGATGACATCCCTAATGCTCCGGCATTATCGATTTCTTGAAACCTTCCTCGCCCGTGGTATCGTGATTCCAATAACTGAATGGAAAGATGAGCCTTTTGAATGTCTAAAAATGTTACGGCAATCAAATTGCAGTGTTTTTCTGTGATCATTATCCCTTTCTCATCTGCATACTTGAGAAACTCATCAATATCTTGCATCAGTGCGCTCTTCCCCCGCCTAGTGGTCTTGTAGATAGTGCGAGAAACTCGAATTTTGCATTCTCGCGCAAATAAACGATCCAAGATATCGTCCGACCTATTCAGATTGGAGACAGCCTCAAGACAGGTCTTGTATCTTCTGCCTTGCAGAAGGGCTTCGACCAGGATCCTGTAGAATTGTCTGTCTAATTTTACGGCTCGATTTCGTACTTTCTGATAGAGATCGACAATTCTGGACCATTCGCGACACCGGGAATAGGATACGATGAGGCTCGTGAGGGTGCGGAGATCCCACTGAACCAGCAACCGGTTTTCATCGTGTAATGTGGCGTTGAATTCGGTATTTATCGGCGTGTTTGAGGATGATTTCGAAAACTGAGATATCATATGGTGGATGAGAACATTCTTTGTGATCCGATTAACATTTTGGGGGTTGAGAGTCGCCTGACGGAGTAGAACTTCCTGCGCTCGTTTCCAGCTTCCTTTTTTCTTTTTGTACTCGTTCAACAAAATAGTAAAAGTATGAGCGTCAGGCTGCAATCCCAGCTTTTGCATCTCTGAAAAATGCTCCTGAAGAATTTCTGAGTCGAATTTCTGGCGTAGTAATGCGCGTAGAACGATATTGGCTGTGACAATATCCGAGACGAGACCGTGAGAGGCGACAATTGCATTGGTTGAGAACAGATCGATGGGCGTCTCTCTGGTAAGCGTCGAGATGAGAATGTTCAGATGGTTTAGCGCAGGTGTCACCCCGGATTTGGCCATGGAGCTTAATATCGCCTTCACTCCCGCCGAGCCTTCTTTTCTAGCCTGATATCGCATTAATGCATCAAATGTTCCTCCATCTGGTTGCAACCCTTTACTGGTGATCTTATCGAGAACAGCTCTGGCTTTCTCTGGTCGATCTCGTCGAAGATAGGCATCGATGATCAGATTGTAACACTTCATATCACGCAGCTCAAAGTCCTCTGAAAAAAAGAGGCTCAATAGGCAGTCGATCGATTCCAGTGAAACGGCCAATTCTCCTTCCCCGCATATGACGGTCCGTAAGATCCGACTGTCGATTTTCATTCCGCGGTTAAATATATCAATGAAAAGCAGTCGGGCTTTTCTAAGATTCAGCGATTGTATGTATGCTCTGAGTAATATCGCATATGTGTGCCTGTTTGGAAGTTTGTTGGCTAAAGGATCGAAGAGACCGAGAGCTTCTTCGAATTCTTGCATGCGGCCAAGGTAGAGAAGGGCCGTCAGAAAGCAATTCAAGATTGGTGTCGTGACAGCCGCATCTTTTTGTTTGGGTATGTGACTGCCTTCGGATTGATCTGCGGGTTTTGAATAGACTTGAAATATCTTGATAACTCGATGATACTGGCGGGTTTGCGCCGCAAAGACAATCAATCTTTGAACCTCCGCTTGGGAGAGCTTTTGTATATCGGACTCAATGATAGTTCCGTCAACGAGATTGCTTTTGACAGCATCGTCTTCCCGTTTACTTGGATGTGAGCTGTGAGAAGTGGTTGAAATAGCTAAGTTGACTTAAATTCAGCGAGTTCGGGAAGCGGTACTCACAATGGGCATCCAAGCGGACGACTGGCGCAGAGGGCACTATTCTGCTTTTTACTCCCGATGAACCTTGATTGAGGGGCTGAGTTGAGTCGTTCGCCTTGAGGTGAAACGTAGGTTGTCGTTCTTTGCGCAAATGACAATGATGGGGAAATTTCTGGGAGGACCCAGTCGCATGAGAGGGTAGAGTGGATGAGAGTAACGACCCGAAGCTGTCGACTCTACCATCAATTATATCGAATACAGCTTCCTCCTGTTCTGCAATAGACGAAAAGGCAGATGGACGACCAAATGCTGCAAATCGGTGCGCCGTCGGCAATGGTCGGGTCGAGGCGCGAAAAACAAGGACGAGACCAGCGAATTGGGTACTGATTTGGGTGTTAGAACAGGTATGACGGACGAGCCATGTCCCCTCCCGCAGCATAATATACTACAGCGGACATCATGCCCCAACAATTCGATCCATAGGCATTTGAAGGAAGCAATCACTCGGAGTGGATCTTGAAAAGTTGCTGCTGGTGTATTGATCCCGAAACCCTAAAAGGCGGTCCGGTATTTATGTATGATACTTCACTCGATGGGCGATTTTGTTCGATGGAGCACGTCAGGGCACTCAGGGCACTCAGGGGACAAGTTGCTATATACGAACTCCAAAGGGGTCTGAATCGTCTATGAAACTAAAAAGGATTCTAGCTTCCGCAGTCATGGTTTCTTAAGGACAAATAGCTACTTAAGACCTCCGGCTCTAGAAGTTTGTTAGTTTTAAGATCAGATGTAGGCCTTTGTACATGAGAAGACTCTGCCCAGTAATATATCCAGAAGTAACAAACATGACTACAGCATTTGCTACTTCGTCGACCTTCCCAAGCCTTAGAGTTAGCGTTGAAGAGATTCGCTAAACCTGCCGAGGGGAATCTTATGCCGTATTCCGCCAATGGCCTCATCTGAAGGTATCATTCCTGTTTCCTCTATCATCGCTGGTGCCACATCGTTGACCTGGGTCATCAGCCTTTGTCCTCACAAAAAACGATTCGAGTACAGACAGATATGTTGTACTCTGCAAGCCGGGTGGACAAGTTTTTCATCAGGCCGGTTAGACCACCTTTGCTAGCGGCATAATGCGGTCCGTTGATTCCACCTCCATGCGCTGCTATGCTGGACACGAAAACGATTCGTCCCCATTTCTGAGCACGCATTTGTCCGACTAGGCCTTTTGTAAGAAGGAATGATGGTCGCAAGTTAACATTCAGAGTACGATCGAAATCCTCGAGGGTTACGTCTCTGACTTTAAGCAGCACCTCAAAATCTCTTACAATATGTCCGTTATTCGTTTTGCTGCCCCTGCGTTGGAGACAAAGATGTCGACTTTGCCGTGGGCCTGGAGAACTTCCTGAACAAGTTTGTCGCAGTGACTGGGTTGTGATAAGTCTGCTTGATGAAGTGTTAGAGCCATTGACGGAAATGACTCATGGAGAGATTCTCTGAGATGCTCGATTGCTTGAGCAGACTGAGAATAGTGGAGAGCCATTCCCTTTAACGGAAATCTGGCGAGGGCCCGACAAATGGCTGCCCCAATGCTACGGAGGAAAGTCAGCATCAGGGAATTGAGACGGGGGAGCCAGGGAATTATACCCTCCTGAAGCACCAGTAACAAGAGCGACGCGGCCATCGAGCTCATTCATCGCCCTTCTTGTGTCCTGGTTCAAGAATTGTGTTGGACTACAGCTTCCGGGATCCGGCTGATCACGGCTGGTGCCCGGGTCCAGCTTTGTGGGGCTGTTGGTGGCTGTTAATTCGGCTGCAGTATATATAGCGCCATCTCGCCGAATCCCACGAAGCCGTCGACTGAAGACTGCTGATTGGCTTGACCACAAAGTTTAAATTCGTGCCTTTCGAGTTGGGTCCATGAATGCCGCCAGTTCCACACAGGCCAACGGCCTTGACAAGCTTGGGCCTGCGATTAATGACACAAGCAGAAATTTTGGCTTGCCGCGGATGACAGATTGGCCGACACCGGCGCTTCTAGCCAGGTTCTGTAACCGAAGTCTATGCAATGGTCCAATAAGAAGGTTTGTCTGGAATTGGGTTTCATTTGGGTACTTGTTGCCGCCGCAAGTGTGGACGTTAGTAACTGTACCGAGCACACGACATGCACGTGGGGGAAGCGGACTGAGCACGCACTTTAAGATGCGGAACGGGCACACTTAGATAATGAATGTGGTGCTGCTGCACCCACGGAGCGGCAAGGAGCTCGATAAATATTCTTCCCGGATACTAGGCTCAGACTCGCCAGACTGCCGTACACACCACTGCACACAATCGAAAACCTTATTAACCCGTTTTCCCTTCAGCACATATGGCCTCTCCTAGATAGTCGCCGGTATCACGACATTCTCTCTCGTCCGTCTTTTCCGCTCCTCGGCTAGCTCGACATGTCAGCTAACGGTGAAAACGCGATGAACGATGATGCTGAGCATGAAAGGAATTCCAATGGGGCTCAGCCCCCCCAAAAAAAACGCCGTCGGGTGCCTGAAGCTTGTCATGTCTGTCGAAGAAGGTATCTATCTGCCTGGTAATCGCGCAAACTAACCAATTCGCAGGAAGGCCAAGGTATCGCTTGCACTAGATGCTGTTGATCGTAACGTAGTGTGATGGAGGGCGTCCATGTGGGTATTGCAGAAACACAAATCAGGAGTGTGTTTTTGATCCGACCCACCCCGTTAGCATGGCCCTGGACAAGAATTCCACAGGGTCTTTGACCGAGTTTGCCTCCCAAGGTAACCCATTCCTAACTGCTAGGGTCGTCCGCAATTTACAAGAACGCGTCAAATTCCTCGAATCCAAGTTGGGTGCAATTCCCACGTCCCTTGATGTCAGTGTCAGCCCCACTAGCCGTGCTTGGAATATGGTCCAACAGAATCTTGTACAGCAAAGGAACCCACAAGACAACAACACCCTCTTCATAGAGTTCGGCGCAGGCGTTTCAACCGTTAATTCGGGTACACGTAACATTGAGTTTTATGGTACGGCAGAAACAAGGCCTTTGAGCTTTTATTGATAACGTAGGTGCTACCTCCAGCTACGCATTCGCAGCAGCTCGGGCCCTATTCCACAATGCTAACACCCCTGCAAAGATTAGCGCTCTGTCGCCATCTCAGAATTCCCCCGCCTCATCCAAAGAGTCTCCAGATAACGCGACGAAATTTGTGTCCATTGAGGACATTGGGATGGAAGAGCTGCTAGTCAGCAATGATACGCCGATGCCAGATCAGTTTGATGGGTTTATGTCGTCTGGACTTTCTTCATTGTATGATACCTCGATCACGCTGAACGATCCGTTCTTTGCGCGCAGAGATATTATTGACAAACATGTGGATTCATTTTTCAACACAGCTCATACGTTGTTGCCTATTTTGCACGAGGGCGCATTTCGAAAACTGTACGGGGTCTTTTGGAAAGAGGTTGAGAGAAAGGGGAACTGTCGAGATGACGTGGAGATTGGCAGAGACGCTTTGGATGCAGGAGTCATGCCGTTGGTCTTTGCCGTGGCATGCCATGGTGCTCTATACAGTGCGGATAGCGATGATCAACGAGAATGGGCTCGAGGATATTTCGCGCGGGCTAGGCGATGGCTATCCGTCTTCGAAACAGGTTCTTTTGAAACAATGATTGCAATGTATCTTTTGGTAGGGAACTTCAAAACTACTACTAAACAGCAGGCGACATATGCCCAACATGTTTTCAAGATAAACCGTATTCCCGATTTATACTCCAGAACTCATCATCTAGTTGCGTACAATTATCTCGGACTGGCGATACGTCTTAGCTACAGCATTGGCCTTCATGTGTTCAATCCAGGGGCCTCAGAGAAAACCATTGCAACTGCAGCATGTTGGCCTGGTCATATTCTTATCTTTCGTATGAGCGCTAACATTGCAGGGGTTTCCAAGCCTATAATAGGTGAGATGGCCAAACGCATTTGGTGGTCCATGTATGCGTTGGAAGTGGAAAGCTCTTTGAACTGCGGGAGGCCAAGTATAGCTTTACTGCGTTCTATCCTTATTGTTAGTGTGCATCCGCAACCAGGATATCTATATTGGAGATCCAAGTTTATTTGATGATGAGGTGTTCTCTTCTAACTGCTCCTGCTCACTGGTCAACAGGTGGTCCTCTGCTCGGACACTGAGATTCACCCAGTTCCAACGGCGCAGCCAACCCTTATAAGTTATTTGATTGAGATGGCGAAGTTCTCACGAATTGTTCGGAAGGTTTTGAAAGTCGTGCGTTGCCTTCATTATCCTCGGCTGAGATAGTCTTATTCCGCAGAGAGCACGAAATTGAGTATGCCTGTGTGGACCGAGGAATTGCATAACTTGACACTGGAGCTTGCGGTACATGCCATTCTCTCACGGAACTCATGGATAGCAATGGAGAGAAGCGCTTCCAATATGGCTTCGAACCGCCAAGGCAGATGATTTCGAGGAGCCTTTCTGGATGGTACGGCAACGTGAATCAATTCAATACCATTGTAACTGGTTTCTCTCGAGCCCTCTGACAGCAGACAACCATGTATCGTTAACCATGTACAGGGAATTCTTGAATGTGAAAAGGCCGTTCTCTCATCCTAAACTCTCCAGTGTAAGCTCCAGAGCGCTCTGAAGCTAACTCTTCTAGGAGACGGGCGTGCAACGTTGCGTTGACGCTGCTCGGGAGAATATTGTTCTTATTCACGACTGCTTAGTTGCATACCCTTCTCTTCGAAATTGGACGCATTTGTATTATTATATGCTGTCTGCATCGCTTGTGTTCATCGACCGTCTCAATCAGGCACCGTTTGATCAGCGTGCCCTTAGCTATACCCGTTGCTGCGACCTCGCAACTAAAGTATTTGAGTGGATGAGACCCCTTGGGGGGACGGGTACACACGACCTCTAAACACCTCTAATTCAGATAAAATTGTCACCATCATCAAGAATTGTCTAGATGAATGGCAGAAGCGCAGAGATTCTCGGACAGCCAACTCTCCCATCAATGGGAAAAAACTCTCCGTCCCTCCTGCAACGGCTCAGGAATCGGACGGTGACAGCTCTGACACTTACGAGATCAGAGATCAGTTGGATTATCCGCGGCCTCGGCATGTAGTCTCTCTTGACACTCCCAACTCGGTGCAATCGCATTCTCCGGTAAACTCTCCAGTCCAAGCACTCTTTGTTCCAAGGAAGGCCGGAGGTAGGGAGGAGGGCTTCTTGGGGAGCAGTCAGTACGTTCACTATCATTCTGAGAGCCCAAAGCCAACCTTTATCAACTCCCCGTTCCTACCAGACATCTATTTGGCATCGAATGGTCTCTCGTTCAATCATAGCAACGCAATCGCTCTTATGCCGACCTCCAACTATGAGCCCCTTACCACGCTTCTCGGATCTGACGCCATCACTCCGGTCAAATCCAGCGCCCGTCCCGATGGCAACCTGAAAACATCAAGCGGTCCGAGACAAGAGAATGAGGAACCTATTACCGGGTACACCTATAACCCAAGTGAAAGGATTGAGAGGATGTTTGGTATCAGTCCACCCTGGAGATGAAGGAGACGCGCTAGCAGTTTTTGGTCATACTAGTATGCATAGTACTATATTGTGAGAACATATTATGGAATCACGAGTCTGGTGAAATAATTATCTTGAAGTTGAACTTGAAGTTGGATTTCGCGACGTTTGTAGTGTATAATTTGAAGTCTCCATCTCTATTGCTAGTAGTAGTAGTAGTACTACTAGTAGCTACGAGGAGTACTTAGTAGTAGTAGTTCGAACGCCGAATCTGGTTCAAGAGCATTGCTTGCTACTACTAAGTGATACGTTCACTTGAACTTATTACTAGTACTACTAGTAGTAGTACTACTGGGCGCCAGTGGCGGGCAGGGTCGCTGGGGTAAAGGGCCTCCCGAACTTGAAGTGGATTGCGAGGCATTGTGACTGGCATGATCCATTACTTCCAGTGGCAGCAAATATTCGTTGGTCACCTTTCAGTTGAACTGAAGCTCAAGCTCAGGCTGAATCTACTACTAGTACTCGTAGTAATACAAATCGCTCCCTGCCAGTAGCAGCGATTGGATACCGCGGCCTGCCAGACGACCTGAAGCCTAGTATCCCAAATGTTGAAACTGTAAAGTTATCTTAAAGCTCAAATTTATCCAATTCAAGTGGACTGACCTCAAGATAAGAAGTACCACTTGCAGAGTAGTTCAAGTTAGTATACTAACAGGCCCATTGGTAGTAGTGTCAGTGAGTGGGGTTCAATATTAAGTGTGAAACTTGGACTTGCATCGCTGAATTGGCATATGACCAAGACGTGCTGTTGACAGAGGGCAGACATTTGCAACCATTGCACTTCAGGGCATCATTTCTTCCGGATCCACATTGTGTTTAAGATCAACTTAGTTATGTCAACATCCTTTTGATAGCATGTTAGCAGCAAGTTGGCATGATATTAGACCAAATGTCCCACTATGTTTGATTAAATGTTTCTTAGCAGTACAAACACAGTCAAACTAGTTTGTCAGGAAGTGGATTTTGACTTGACCGCTTGACAGCAGTTCAATTGTTGTATGTCGGACCGCCAGAGATCCTCAGGGTTAGGGATTCTCTCTTTTATTAGCTTGTAGGTCTCATGTTAATCAGACATCTTCTCATCGTCTCACTTTCGGACCTTGTCACTCAACATCAATGTCAGTAAAACCAGAGTAAGCGAGAACTACTACTAAAATAAAACTACTACTACTACTAGTTTTATTTTTAGTGCCTTTTAAAGCACCAACTTTGATACTACTACTATCAGAAAGTACTACTAGTACTAGTACTAGTAGTTGAATCAATCTGGCCACAAAGTCTACTAGTATGGGAAGTGGGACAATGAATGCCCACGTTTTAATGAACTTCAAGTTCTGGTGAAGTTGAGTTAAAACAGCAATGATTGCCAATGTGGTGGAAAACAAGTTCTTGAGCTTTCAAATAACTTTGAACTTGTGGCTACTATTCAAGTTAGTTAGTCACTACTGGGCAGTCCCACCGGTGCTGACAACTTGAGTGAATTTTGAACATGTGTCATCTGACTTTCATTTCAAGTTGAACTCTTACAACTACCAGTCGCTAGTAGTACTATATGGAAATCAAGCTTTTTGCAGTAGTGTAGTAGCATTACTGTAAAGTGGCGAATTCCGCCCATAAAGCTAGTTTTCACTCTTGGTCACACCCTAGCTTCAACTTTGAGTCGAACTTGGAGTTACCAGGTTAGGCTAGATGTCTTACTAGTAGGAAATACTAAAACCTTGGTTCAATGTGGAGCCTGTACCCTTGCTTTTAAAGTATCTGTGGTGCCCACTGCCTGTGTAGAGATATTACTATCACTACTAGTAGTACTACTAGTAGCACTAAGCCAACTTACTAGTATTGTACTATGTCAACCTCCAGGGAGATCCTGGGGTTAGGGTTTCCTCCTTCAAGTTATTAGCTCATACTAGTAGATCTTTTATCAATTCGTCTCATATTTACCTTAGCCGTCTCAGAGTTACTAGACCAATATCATCATCTTTACACACACAACGAGTCCGATCTCTGACATATTGGTGCCCACTAGACGGTGTACCAGAGGTCATCTTTGACCGCAAGATACCTATCAG
>Ga0302325_10021186_pt1 | contig 13615 bp, 10 predicted proteins | sample Palsa_T0_2_FD_201948 | JGI IMG/M metagenome (GOLD analysis project Ga0302325, IMG submission 201948) | Peat permafrost microbial communities from Stordalen Mire near Abisko, Sweden - Palsa_T0_2 | ecosystem: Environmental > Terrestrial > Soil > Palsa > Peat permafrost | place: Sweden: Abisko... | reverse complement strand
AGCCCAGAAACGCGGAAGCGCAGCTCGTTGCCGGTGGAGAGCTCGATGGCCAGGGTCGAGCCCGGGCTCAGGCCGAGGGCGTCCGCCAGGCCGACCCCGACCTCGGCCTGGTCGTTGCCGCGCAGGTGCCGCCCGGACACGAGCGGAGGATCCTCGAACACGGTGTGGTTGCCCGGATAGGCGATCACGTCGATCGTCTCCCCGAGGTAGTAGGAGTCCGCTCCCTCCACCTCGTAGCGCGGTGCGATCGCCGCGATGCCGGAGATCCTGCGCGCTCGGGGCACGGCGCTCACCGGCATGGTTGCCGTCACCTGGTAGCGCTTGCCGAGCGCGCCGGGGTCGGTCTCGAGCGCGCTTAGCTCCGAGGCGAGCGCGAGCATGAGGAGGACGAACCCGGTCGAGAGCCCGAGGGTGACCACGGTGGCGGCGAGCCGCACCCGCCGCGCGGCCACCAGGCGCGCCCCGAGCGCGGCGAGGCCGCCGCGGCGTCCGGATCCGCCCGCGCGCCGGCGCCCGCCCGTCTCGAGCTCGCCGCCGCGCAGGAGGGCGACGGGCGAGCCCCCGGCCGCTCTCCACGCCGGCCACGCCGCCCCGAGCACGGGGATGGCCACGCTTGCGACGAACGCCGCTGCCATCGGGAGCACGAGCGCGGCCCCCGGCGGCGGCTCGTTGAGCATGGTGAGCAGGCGGTCGTCGGCCCCGTAGATGGCGAGCACGCCCGCCACGAGCCCGAGGGCGGCCGCGGGCACGGCGATGAGCATGGCCTCGAGTCCCTGCGCGAGCGCGATGTGCCCGCGCGAGGCCCCGACGGCGCGGCGCACGCCGATGGCGCCGAGCCGGCGCTGGACCTCGGCCCGCGCCGAGGCGGCGAGCATGACGCTGGCGGTCACGAGCGCGATCACCGAGAGCGCGACCAGGAGGTCGATGACGATTCCCGCCGCCTGGTCGAGGAGCACGCGCACCCCCGAGCGGGTGGCGAACTGGATGTCGTGCAGGCCGAAGCTCGTGGCGCGGGCCTGGACGAGGACCTCGTTGAGGTATCGCGGATTGCGCAGCCAGATCTCGGCGAGGTTCACCCGCGGGTTCGCTTCGGCTCCGAGGCGCGCCTCGATGGCCGGGCGCGAGAGGTAGTAGCGGGGCTTGGCGAGTGGGTACCCGACGTTGTCGGGGGCCTCGGCGAACCCGACCACGCGTTGGGGTCCGAGCCCGCCCACGTAGAGCGTGCTCCCGAGGTGCAGGTGCCAGGCCTGCGCGAAGCCGAGCTCGACCAGGACCTGGGAGCCCTTACGGGCGGGACTGTGTCCGGCCACCACCGCGTAGCCGGCTCGCCCGGAGCCGGACATGACCTCGGCCACGGCGTCGCCGCGACGCTGGCCCCCGGCGGCGATCCGGGTGTTGGTGAGCTCGAGTCGGGTCGAGTAGGAGGCGATGTCCGGGAGCGCGCGGATGCGCTGGCCGACCACGCTCGCGGACTCGGGGTCGAAGCGCACGATGATGTCGGGAAGGTCGGCCGCGCGCGCGGCGCGGTCAAAGCCGCCGCCCAGGCCCACCCCGACCACCACCGCGGCCGCGAGCATGGCCGCGGCCAGGGCGATCCCCACCGCGGTCAGGAGCGCCCCCCGCCGGCGCAGCCGCAGCCCGGTGCGCGCCTCGGCGAGCGCGGCTCCCACGGCCGTCATGGCGCGAGCGACGGCCCGCCGGCGAGGAGCCTCCCGTCGGCGAGGTGGACGACCCGGTCAGCGATGGCGGCGGCGTCAGGCTCGTGGGTGACGATGACCACGGCCCGGCCCGTGAGCCCGCGCAGGAGCTCGAGCACGGCGGCGCCGTTCTCGGCGTCGAGGCTCCCCGTGGGCTCGTCGGCGAGGACGAGCTTGGGACCGTTCACGAGCGCGCGGGCGAAGGCGAAGCGCTGCTGCTCGCCACCGGAGAGCTCGTGGGGGAGATGGTCGGCCACCTCGCTGAGCCCGAGCTCCTCGATGAGCCGGGCGGCCCGGCGCGCTCCCCCGGCTGGGGCGCCGGGGAGCCGGGTGGGCATGAGCACGTTCTCGGCGCCGCTCAGCTCCTCGATGAGCTGGAACTGCTGGAAGACGAACCCGACATGGCGCAGCCGGATCCGCGCCAGGGCCCGGGCGCTGCGGCCGGTGAGCTTCTCGCCTGCCAGCGTGATCTTGCCCGCGTCGGGGGCGTCGAGGCCGCCCAGCAGGTGTAGAAGCGTCGATTTCCCGCTCCCCGAGCGACCGAGGATGGCCACCACCTCGTCGGCCTCGACGGACAGGCTGACGTCGTCAAGCACGCGGCGCGCGGCGCGTCCGGTCCCCACCGTCTTGGTCAGGCCCTCTGCCCGCACAACGGTCACCGATATCACCGTAGCGAGCGCCCGCCTCGGGGTCGCCGGCCCCGCTCGAGAGTTCCCCGAAGGTTAAGGATGCAAAGTCACAGGGCCTGGCCGTGCACCACCAGGTCGGACTGGACCGCATCAAGCCGGCCCATGCACTCATCACGAGTGTCTCCGCTCACGATCGCGTAGGCCAGGCGCGACATGAACCCGCGCGGCGCAAGGCGCAGCTGGGCTCCCGCGCCGACGAGGGGCTCAAAGGCGATGAGGCCGGCGTGGCCTGACCCGCCCAGCTCCAAGTGATCTAGTTCGATGTCGAACTCGGGACAGAAGAAACGCACCGCCGCCACACATCGCTGCTCGGCTCCCATCCGGGGGCGTTTGCCCATCGCGACGTCGGCAGCAGCGACCGCGAGATCGATCCCCAGCGCGAGATCGCCGAGCACGGGCATCAGGTCTCCACCGATGCGCGCGTTTATCTCGATCAGACGCGGACCGCTCGCCGTCAGACGGAACTCCGCGCAGGTAGCTAGATCGTCCACGCCCAGTACCCGATGTGCTTCACACACCATGGCCAGCGCTGCCACGACCTCTGGGGTCTCGAGCGCGGGCACGATGTGCCCCACTTCCTCGAAGTACGGCTCGACTCCGAGCACCTTTTCGGCGACCACGAGGGGAAACGTCTCACCCATGAGACTGACACAGTCCACGCTGTATTCCTTGCCTTCGAGATACTCCTCGACGACGACTCCCGAGTACAGCGGCGCCAGCCCGCCGGCGGACACGGCGGTTGCGCAAGTGAACCCGCGCTCCAAGTCTCGCTCGCTGTCAATACGGACCACGCCAATACTGCCGCCGAGTGCTCGCGGCTTCATCACCACTGGATAGCCAATCGCGTCCGCCGCCTGCCGAGCGGTAGCGAGATCTTGAACCAGTGTCGAGCGGACCGCCCAATCGGGCCGTTCGTGAAGCGCGTCTCGAAAGATGCTCTTGTCCTTGCACGCCCTGATGGAGGCAGGGTCCGCAAACGGCATTCCCAGTGACGCGGCGAGCCGGGCGCAACGCTCACCGACACGATCGCTCCAGGTCATCAGCCCGGTCGCTCCGGTTTCCTTCGCGAACTCCCCGCCCTCGGACTGAAACCGCTGCTCGTCCTCGAAGTCAACGATGTGCGACCGACTGATGTACGCGTGCTCCCACGTGACCCTGTGCGACACGAGTAACACCACCTCATACCTTGCCGCGATCGACCGCAGCTCAGCCTCGCGGTATCTCTGCTTCCCGCTCCCAACCAGCATGAGTGTGCTCACGCGAAGTATTCGACCCTGGCGTCGAGACCGCTTTCGCCATCCGCCGGCGCGCGCTCCAGCGCCAGCTGAACGAGGCGATCGAGCATCTCGGGATAAGCGAGCCCGCCGGCGCTCAACATCAAAGAGAAGATGCTCGTGGCTTTCAAGCCGGGCATGGTGTTGATCTCGTTGATGAGGATCGTCTCTCCGTCGACGAAGAAATCCACGCGGGCGAGCCCTCGGCAACGTGTCCGCACGAAGGTGTTCACCGCGAGCTCGCGGATCCGCTCCCGCACATCCTCAGACACGCGCGCTGGAACGATCAACCGAATCGAGCCGCGCGTAAACTTGGTTTCGCGATCGCGCCAGCCCGACTTGCTCGACATCACCACGAGCTCGCCCGGCTGTGAGGCGAACGGGTGTGCGTTGCCGATCACCGAACACTCGATCTCGAGACCACCGGCGGCCGCCTCGACGATCGTAAGCGAGTCGTAGGCGAAGGCACTGTCAAGCGCGGCCGGGAGCTCCTCAATGCTCTCCACCCGTGTCACGCCAAAGGACGATCCGAGACGGGCCGGCTTGACGAACATCGGGAATCCAAGCGGCGTCAGATCCGCGAGCACCCCGGCGGGGTCTGAGGAGAACTCACCGATACGGACTGGGCGGTAGCTGCTCTGAGGCACGCCCGCGCGCGCCATGAGCTCCTTGAACATGAGCTTGTCGAGGCACAGCGCGGAGGCGAGCACGCCGGCGCCGACATAGGGCATGTCGAGGCACTCGAGCAGTCCCTGGACCGTGCCGTCCTCGCCAAAGGGGCCATGCAGCATCGGGAAGACGACATCTGCACCTTCGAGGCCGCGTCCGGGTGCAAGCACCACGATCTCGCCATCGCGACGCCAGACGCCGTCGCGGCCGACGTCGATCGAGATGGGAAGGTGACCGGCGGCCTCGAGCCCCTCGCACACAGCGACGCCAGAAGCCAGCGACGGCTCACGCTCGGGGGACTGCCCCCCGCTGAGTACCGCCACCCGGAGCATGTTCCACGAATTCTATCTACGACCTTTCGGTGCTGTGAAGGCGCTCGGAGAACATGGCACAATCAGCCCGTGAACCGTGGGGCCTGAGGAGCGCTCGTGCGCATCGTGATCAGCCACGAGAGCTTTGAGTCGTTTGCCGGCACCGAGACGTACATGCTCACGGTGGCCCAGCAGCTGGAATGGCTCGGGCACGATGCGGTCATCTACGCGCACCGCACTGGACCGATGGCCGATTTCGCGCGCAGCCAGGGCGTTCGAGCCACCGAGAGCGTGGCGGAGCTCCCCGAGACTTGCGACGCCGTGCTCGCCCAGGATGCCGGCAGCGCCTTCGAGCTCGCTGCACGCTACCCAAGTGCCATGTGCGTATTCGTCGCCCACTCACGCGGCTACGCGCTCCAGATCCCTCCGCAGCTCGACGGCGTGTGCCAGGCGATCGTCGTTCTCAACGAGCGGGTGCGTCGATTCGTCGAGCATCTCTCCTTCCACGCGCCCGTCGTCCGCCTTCACCAGCCGATCGATCTGGGGCGCTTTGGTCCGCTGGGCCGCGACCCCGCAGAGCCGCGAAGCGCCCTTGTCCTGGGGAACTGGGTTCATCGGACGCAGGCACGGCTGATCGAGGACGCTTGCCGCCAACTGGGTTGGGACGTCTCGTGGGCGGGTTCGCAGACCGAGACGACGACCAGGCCCGAGCACGCCATCGCCGATGCTGATCTGGTGATCGGCCTGGGGCGCTGTGTGCTCGAGGCCATGGCCGGCCGACGCGCCGCCTTCGTGTATGGGGTCGCCGGAGGAGACGGCTGGGTCACGCCGGGCAACTACTCAGCGCTCGAAGCCGACGGCTTTTCCGGTCAGGTAAGTGGCGTGCTGCGAGACCGCGACACGCTCGTGTCCCAACTGCGCGAATGGAACGCCGACATGGGGCACGACAATCGTGCCCTCGCGAGCGCGAACCACGGAGCGCTGAACCATGCCATAGAGCTGATCGAACTCGTGCGCGAAGTCGCGGTGCCCGACCGAGGCCCCCAGCTCCACGCTGAGGAGTTCGCGCGGCTCGTGCGCCTCGAATGGCAGGCGCAGGCACGCTTCGCGGGTGCCGAGCAGAACAACTTCGCGCTCCGCGAGAGGCTCGATGAGGCCGAGCGGGACGCGACGCGCTCTCATGCCTTGGTCGATGCCCACGCCAAAGCGCTTGACGAGGCCAATACGCGCTTACAAGACGTCCTCGCTACGCGCCGCTACCGCCTTGCCTGCCGCATCGCGGCGCCGCTCGACGCGCTGCGAACGTCGTTCCGCGAGCCCTAAGGCGTGGGGGCGCTCGGCGGCGTCTGGCCGTCGTAGCGTACGAGCGCCTCGGCCATCGCGTCCTGGAGGCCGTACTCGACGTCTGGGGTGACGTAGTTCTGGAGGATCGAGAACACGAGCGTGTGCCCGTCCCGGGCGAGGCAGTAGCCGGACAGGTTCTCCACGGCGTCGAGCGTGCCCGTCTTGCCCCGGCACTGCCCCTGGGCGACGGTTCCCACCATCCTCTGCTCGAGGGTGCCGGTCTCGCCGGCGATGGCCAGCGAGTCGACGAAGTCCGTGTCGCTCGCCATCTTCTCGAGCACGGTGACGATGTCCAGAGGGCTCGACGAGTCGCTGTAGGAGAGCCCCGAGCCGTCGTAGATCTTCGGGTGGATCCCGAACTCGGAGGCGACCTCGGCGCGCACCACCGCCGCCCCGGCCGCCGTCGAGCCTCGGCCGCCGAAGCGGGCGCCGAGGTCCTTGATCAGGGTCTCGGCGAAGAAATTGTCGGACGGAGTGTTGGTCAGGGCGATCATCGTCGTCATCGGCGGCGAGCTCACGCTGGCGAGGGTCTGGGCCCCGGCCGGGGTCGTGCCGGTGAAGGCATGGTTCTTCGGGACCTTGACCCCGGCGGCGCGCAGGTCGAGCGCGAGCTGCTGGGCGGCGTAGAGGGGCGGGTCGGCCTGGAAGTAGTTGCCGGAGGAGCCAAGCCAGCCGCGGTTGTAGTCGAGCGCGCTCAGCGGGCTTCCGAGGTCGAAGGAGGCCCTGAAGTGATCGGGGGAGGTGCCCTGGGCCGCGTCGAGGTAAGAGGCGTCGCCGTACACGTCGCCGGTGAGCGACTTGATGTGCTCGTGGACGAGCTGCGCCACCAGCGACTGCATGGTCGCGTGACTGATGTTCTTGCCGTAGAAGAAGTTGTCGAAGCTCGTCGATCCGAACGAGGGATCGCCGCCCCCATGCAGGTACAGGCTGCCGTCGAAGGTCCCGTCGCTCTCGAGCGTGCCCACGCCGTACACCGTCGTCTGGAGCGTCCCGCCGGGCCCGAAGCGCAGGAGCGCGGTCGAGGTCGTGTAGATCTTCTCGTTCGAGGCCGGCAGGCGGTCCACCGTCGGCTTGTATGAGTACAGGGTCTGGCCCGTGTTCATGTCCACGACCAGGGCGCCATTCGAGCCGCCCCCGGCGTTGAGATGGCGGGCGAAGACCTTGCGCAGAGCGCTGAGCTGGGAGGCGGCGGCCGGGCCGGCGAGGAGCGCGGCCGCCACCCAGACCGCGACCGCAATCGCAATCAGACGTCGCATCACGGTAATGAAACAGATCCCGACGGACAAAGATGCGGTTCCGGCCCGGAGATTCGGGCCGGAACCGCGTCACGTCGTCCAGCTCGAGTGTCACTTCAGCTCGCCGTGGCGTAGTTGCTCGCGCCGTACCAGTCAACGACCACGACAGGCTCGTCGCCCACGACCCATGCGTCGTGGCCGCTGGGCAGCGAGGTGATATCGCCGGCCTGCGCGATCATCTCGGTGCCGTCGTCCATGCGGATCGCGAGGCGGCCGCTGACGTGGTACTGGAAGTGCGGCGCCTCGCAGCTCGTGGTCCCCGCGATCGGCTTCACGTCGTTGGACCAGCGCCAACCGGGCTCGAAGGTCATCCTGCCCACCTCGGCCTCGCCGATCGAGAGGATCTCGGCCCTGCCGTTGGGAAACTCGCGGGTCTGGTCAGGATCCCCGAAGCTCTTGTGTTCGGTCTCGTGTCTCATCGTTCTAGCCCTCGTCCCACACCTGGACGACGGTCTGGCCGGCGATGGCGCCGCCCGAGAGCTCGAGCACGGTGGCGCACAGGACGGCGGTGCCGTCCGGGTAACGGCAGGCAACGGTGTAGGCGGCGCCCGTATCGTCGCTCACCGTGTGCTGCACCGCATGGGTCATGTCCCGCGCGGTGACCTCCTCGATCCAGCCCTTGATCTCCTCGGTGCCCTTGAGCACGCGAGGCGAGCCGGGCTGGTTGATGCGGTCGGCGATGGTGACCGTCGCCTCGGGCGCGTACATCGAAAGCTGGGTCGAGGCGTCACGCTCCTCGGTGGCCCGCGCGAAGCGGGCGAGATCGAACATCGTGGTGGTGGTCATGGCGTCCTCCTGGTGGTTTGGTGTGGTTTGCCTGCCTCTCGCCGGGGAGGATCTCCGGGCGCCGTTGACCCACCGTCAAACCAGCGTCAAACCCGTGCGGCGGTACGCTTGACGGCGTGCTGCGCGTGCGTCTACTGGGGACGCTCGAGGTGGAGCTGGACGGGACCGTCATCGATACGCCACCGTCCCAGCGCCCGTGGGCCGTGTTCGCCTACCTCGCGCTCGCGGGACGGCCCGTTGCCCGGGCCGAGCTCGCGTCGCGCTTCTGGCCCGAGGTGCTCGACCAGAGCGCCCGGGCGAGCCTGCGCAGCGCACTGTGGGCGCTGCGCCGACGGCTCGGCGACGCGCTCCTGGTCGACCGCGAGCGCGTCGGGGTGCGGGCGGGCGACGGCCTCTGGGTCGACGTGCAGGAGTTCGCGCGGCTGGCCGACGACGGGTCGCCCGGGCGGGCGCTGGCGCTGTGCCGCGGGGAGCTCCTGGAGGGGATGGAGGACGAGTTCGTCCTGGCCGCGCGCGAGCGCCACCGCGAGCGCGTGATCGCCCTGCTCGAGCGGCTCGCCCGCGAGCACGAGGAGCGGGGAGAGCCCCGCGAGGCGATCGACTGGACTCGCCGCCAGGTCGACCTCGACCCCTTCGACGAGGAGGCGCACCGGCGGCTCATCGCTCGGCTCGACGCGTGCGGTGATCGTGCCGGGGCGCTGCGCACCTATCGCACCCTGGCCGAGCGGCTCCGCCGCGAGCTCGGGGTGGCGCCCTCCGGGCCGACGCGGGAGCTGATCGAGCGCCTGCGTGCCGAGCCGCCGGCGCCCGCCGGCGCCCCGGTGGCCCCGGCACCCTCCGGCCTGTTGCCCCTCGTCGGGCGCGAGCGCGAGCTCGCCGAGCTCGAGGCGGTGTGGAGCGCCGTCAGGGGAGGATCGGGGGCGGCCGCGCTCATCCGCGGCGAGGCGGGGATGGGCAAGACGCGGCTGGCCACGGAGCTGCGCCTTCGGGTGAGCGCCGCCGGCGGTCACACGGCGGCCTCGGCGGCCCTCGACCTCGGTGGCAGTGCGCCCCTCAGCCTGTGGGCCGAGCTCATCCGCGAGCTCCTCCCGGCCCTTCCGGCTCCGCCCGCCGACTCGGCCTGGCCCGAGGATCTCGCCGTGCTCACCAGCGAGCTGCCGGCGCACTACGCGCGCGGCGCGGGGGCGAGCACGGCGGTGGCGCCCGACCTCCAGCGCACGCGACTGTTCGAGGCGATCGTGGCGCTGCTCGCCTGGGCCGCCCGCGAGCGACCGGTGCTCCTCGTCCTCGAGGACGTCCACGCGGCCGACCGCCCGACCCTCGAGCTCGCCGGCTACGTCGCCCGGCGAGCAGCGGGCTCGCCGATCATGATCCTGCTCACGCGGCGCGAGCTGCCCCCGAGCGCTGACGCGGACCGGCTCGAGGAGGCGCTGCGCTCACGTGGGCTACTGGCCTGCGAGCTCTCGCTCGCGCCGCTCGGGCCCGAACCGGTCGCCGTGCTCGCGCTGCGCGCGGCCCAGGGCCTCAGCGACGCCGACGTCGAGCGCGTCGTCGAGCGCGCCGAAGGCAACGCGCTGCTCGCGGTCGAGACCGCGCGCGCGCTCGGGCGGGGTCTGGGGGAGGAGGTTGCGCCCAGCCTGCGCGGCTCGGTCCGCTCCACGCTCGCTCCGCTAGCCGCCGAGGTCCGACGCCTGATCGAGCTCATCGCGGTCGCGGCCCGGGCGCTCGAGCCGGTCGAGCTCGGAGCGCTGGGACTGCCCGACTCAGGCGAGGACGCCGCGCGCGCGCTCGAGACCGGCCTGCTCGTGGTGGCCGACGGACGGATCGGATTCCGCCACGCGCTCCTGCGCGACGCCGTCTACGAGGAGATCGCCGAGCCGCGCCGGCGCGGGCTGCACATGCGCTGGGCTCGGGCCCTGCTCGCCTCCGAGCAGGCCGGAAGCCCCGCCCGCCCAGCCGAGGCGGCGCGCCAGCTCCGGCTCGCCGGCGCCGACCGCGAAGCCGTCCCACAGCTCGCGCGCGCCGGCGCCGAGGCGCGCCGGGTGGCGGCGCTCGAACAGGCCGTCGGCTATCTCGAGGAGGCGCTCGCCATCGCGCCCGAGCGCGCCGATCTCTGGCTCGAGCTCGGCGAGGTCGAGGCCTGGCGCGGGCGCCGCGAGCAGGCCGAGGCCGCCTTCGGGCGCGCCTTGGCCCTGCTCGAGGGCGGCGAGGCGCTCGACCTCGCGCGCGCCTGGCTGCGCCGCGCACGCGCCTACCACGGACCCATCTGCGTCCCGCGCGCCGTCCTCGAGAGCTCCCGCCGAGCGCTCGAGCTCCTCGACGGGACGGGCGAGCCGGCTCCCGACGAGCACCGCGAGGCGCTCGCCGCGCTGGCCTGGGCCGAGGCGGTGGCCGGCAGCGTCGAGGATGCCGAGCACCTCCTGGCCGAGCTCGGCGCCGGTCCTCCCGAGAGTGACCTGCACACCTATAACGTCGGTCACGCCCGGGCCCTCGCCCTCATGCGCCGGGGCCGTTTCGTCGACTCCTACGCCCCGGCCATCGCCGCCGGGGAGGCGATCGCGCGCGCCGGGCGTCCCGACCTCGCCTACGGCTGCTGGGCCAACGCGGCGGGGGCGGCCGCTGCCGCGGGCGAGCTCGAGCGGGCGCTCGAGTTCATCGACCGCGGGATGGCGGCCATCGACCGCCAGGGGCTCCAGAGCATCGAGATCCACCTCCTGGCCGCGCGCTCGTTCCTCCTGGCCCGGCTCGGCCGGCTCGAGGACGCGCGCGCCGCGGCCGAGTCAGAGCAGGGTCTCGCCGAGCAGCTTGCGTATCCGGACCTCGTGGCCATGGCCAATCACGACCGCGGGCTCGTCGCCCTCGCCGCCGGCGAGCATGCGCTGGCCGCCACCCTGCTCGCCGGCGCGCTCGACGACGCGGTCTGCGACCGGGCGCCGATCAGCCGCCCGCTCACGCGCCTGCGTCTCGCCGAGGCGCTCGCCCGCGCCGGCGCGCTCGCTCCCGCCGCCGAGCAGCTACGCGCGACCGTGCTCGAGCCCGTGCGGCCGAGCGACTTCCCCGAAGCCCTGGTGCCGCGACTGGCCTGGGTCCAGGGACTGATCGCGCGGGCGCGCCATGACGACGTCGAGGCCGAGAGTCGCTTTCGCGAGGCGATCGCGGGGTGGGAGCGCCTGCTCCACCGCGCCCGCCGCGCCGAGAGCATGACCACGGTGCTCGCCGACCTCGGCCGTCCCGTGGTCGGGCTGGTCGAGCCCGAACGGGAGCTGGCCGGCGCCCAGGCCGAGCTCCACGCCCTGACGAAAGGACCCCTCCGTGCCGTCGTTCCATGACAGCGCCACCAGCGCCGCACCCCCGGAAGAGGTGTGGAAGCTCCTGTACGACCCCGCCCGCTTCCCCGACTGGTGGGCGGGGGTGGGCACCGTCGAGGTGAAGGACGACGGCAAGTACACGATGTACCCCGAGGGCTACCCCGACTTCCCCATGGCCCAGCTCCTGGACACCCGCCGCGAGCAACAGCGCGTCACCATCTCGTGCCTGGTCTCCGACCTGCGCTTCGAGTGGCGCCTCGAGCCCGACGGCGACGGCACCCTGATCACCGTCGAGGTGGAGATCCCCGAGGCCGAGGCCCACCGCCTCGAGAGCCAGCGCGAGACCATCAGCGCCTCGTTGCGCCGGCTCGCGGGCGCGGCGTGAGGAGAGCGACCCCGTAGACTCTGACGGCGGATGGGCAAGGTTGTTCACCTGGAGACCCAGGCGAAGGAACGCCAGACGGGTGCGCGGGCACGCCGTCAGCGCTCGAAGACCGCGCTCGTGCTCGGCGGCGGCGGCTTCACGGGCGGGGTGTACGAGATCGGTGCTCTGCGCGCGATCGACCTGCTCGCAGTCAACCGGACCGTAAACGACTTCGACGTCTACGTGGGGACGAGCGCCGGCTCGTTCGTCGCCGCCTCGGTGGCCAACGGGGTGACGCCCGAGGAGATGATGCGCGTCATCGTCCAGCAGACCCCGACGCCCTTTTCCGACGTCGGGGTGAACTCGCTGCTCACGCCCAACTACGCCGAGTTCATCACCAAGGCCGCGAAGATGCCGCTCGTTCTCGTGCGCCTGCTCCGCACCCTGGCGCGCGACTACCGCCAGCTTTCGGCCGTCGACATCGGCATCGGCCTCGCCCAGGCGCTCCCCTCCGGCCTCTACACGGGGTCGGGAATCGAGCGCTACGTGCGCACCATCCTCTCCGACCCCGACCGGACCGACGACTTCCGCCTCCTGGCCAACGAGCTCTACATCGCCGCCACCGACCTCGACACCTGCGAGCGCATCGTCTTCGGCGCCGAGGGCTGGGACGACGTTCCCATCTCCACCGCCGTGCGGGCCTCGACGGCGCTCCCCATGATCTACAAGCCGGTCAAGGTCAAGGAGCACGAGCTCATCGACGGCGGCATCCTCTCGACCACCAATCTCGACATCGCCGTCGAGGCGGGCGCCAAGTTCATCCTCCTGGTCAACCCGCTCGTCCCCTACGTCAACGACTTCGAGCGGAAGATCCCCACCATCGCCGGATCCCGGGTCCGGCGCATCTCGGACATGGGCTTTCCCCAGATCGGCTATCAGACCTTCAAGCTCCTCGCCTACCAGCGACTGCACGAGATGGCGCGCCGGTGGGAGGAGCGCTATCCCGGCGTCGACATCGTCCTCATCGAGCCCGAGCCCAACGACGAGCTCATGTTCGAGACGCCGATCATGAACTACGCCTCACGGGTCGACATCGCCCGCCACGGCTTCCAGTCGGTGACCTTCAAGCTGGCCAACGACTACGGCCGCCTCAAGCGCATCTGCGCCCGCCACGGGATTGAGATCTCGGCCACGCGGGTGCGCAAGGTGGTCACGCACTTCGAGTCAGAGCGCGAGGAGACCCGCGCCTGGCGCAAGATCCTCGAGCAGACGACGACCACCCTGCTGCGCCAGTCGGCCGAGCAGGAGTAGGGCCGCCTTACAGATCTGGGCTCGTGCCGACGCCGCTGACCGCCGCCTGCGGCGCCCAGGTCGAGCCGTCGAAGCTCGAGGAGAAGATCCGCTCGTCGCCGGCGATGCCCTTCCATGTCATGTACAGCTTGCCGCCGAAGTCGGTCAGGCCCGGGCCCTGGCTCGTGCCCACCCCGGAGACGTTGCGCTGAGGGGCCCAGCTCGAGCCGTTGAAGCTCGAGTAGTAGATCCCCTGGTCGCCGTCGACGCCCTTCCACGCCGCGTAGAGCGCGGTGCCGAACACGCTCAGCGACGGTCCCTGAGTGGTGCCCACGCCGGCGATGCGCTGCTGCGCCGCCCAGCTCGACCCGTCGAAGTGCGAGTAGTAGATGCCCTCGTCGTTCTCGATTCCCTTCCAGGCCGCGTAGAGGGCGCCGTCGTAGACGGCGAGCGAGGGGCCGACGCTCGTGCCCACGCCCGCGACCGGCGTCTGGGCAGCCCAGCTCGTGCCGTTGAAGCTCGAGTAGTAGATGCGCTCGTCGGTGAGCTCGCCCTTCCAGATCATGTAGAGCTTGCCGGCGAAGGCAG
>Ga0302325_10021185_pt1 | contig 13615 bp, 15 predicted proteins | sample Palsa_T0_2_FD_201948 | JGI IMG/M metagenome (GOLD analysis project Ga0302325, IMG submission 201948) | Peat permafrost microbial communities from Stordalen Mire near Abisko, Sweden - Palsa_T0_2 | ecosystem: Environmental > Terrestrial > Soil > Palsa > Peat permafrost | place: Sweden: Abisko... | reverse complement strand
GCAAATCGCATCGCGAGAACGGAATTTCACGTCCTCATCCTGAGGAGCGCGAAGCGCGTCTCGAAGGATGCTGAGCCACATGCTTCGAGACGCATTGCTACGCAATGCTCCTCAGCATGAGGGAGAGGAGAACACCATGTCCAAGAAATACCCCGGCCGCATGACGCTCACGCAATGGCGGCGCACGCCGTTTCGCGCCAAACATCGGCTGGTCGGCCTCGCCATCAACAGTCACCTTGGCTTCTGGCGCGATTGCAAGGATGCGCGCTGCCGCCGTGCGCGCTCGTGCCAGGATTACCGATGCCACTGGCGGCGACTTGCGGCGCTGCCGTCGCTCGACGATCAGCTGCGTGTCCGCGAAAAGCTGGAGCCGTGGCGGAAGCTGCTGTGGATCGGCTCGACCAGAGGCTCCGAGGGAATGAGCCTCTATTGAGCAGGCCGCCGCGGCAGCCCGGGTTGCTACTGCTCGAGATGAATATTGTTGTCGCGGATCACTTGGCCCCAGCGCGCGATTTCGCTTTCGAAAAATACTTCAGCGGCGGCCGGCGTACGCTGATCCGGCGGAAACGCCGTTACATCTTGCGCTGCCCAGTTCTTGATGATGGCCGGATCGGCCACCGCCTGCTGCGCGGCGTTGTTGAGTGTCTTGATCACCGCATCGGGTGTTTTGGCCGGCGCGAACAACGCTTGCCAGTAGATCACGTCGAGCTTCGGCCCCAGCACATCGACAAAGCTGTCCACGTTCGGGAAACCCGACAGTTTTTCCTTGGAGGTAATGCCGAATGCTTTCAGCTTCTTGTCGGCGACAAGCGCACCGACCGACTGCGGCGTGGCGAGAAAGAGGTCGACGTGCCCGCCGAGCAGGTCGGTAACGGCCGGCGCCGCGCCGCGATAGGGAATCTGATCGAGCTCGACCTTGGCCTCCTGCGCGAACAGTGTCGTCGCGAGATGGCCGGTTGCGCCATAGCCGGGTATGGCCGCCTTCAGCCGCTGCTTTTTCATCAGCGCGATCAGTTCGGTGAGATTGTCGGCTTCCAGCGAATTGCGGCCGACCAGCACCAGCGGGTTGCGGTTCACCAGCATCACCGGCGCGAAATCCTTCACAGTGTCGAATGGCAGCGACTTGTAAAGCGTGACGTTCGCGGAAATCTGCAGATTGTGCATCAGCAACATGGAGCCGTCGGGCGTTGCGTGCGCGACCTTCTCGCTGGCGACGATGGTGTTGCCGCCGCTGATGTCCTCGACGATGAAGTTGCCCTTGAGCTGCACCGCCATCGAGTTGGCGACGATCCGCGCAGTCTCGTCAGTCGGTCCGCCGGCGGGGTAGGGCACCACCATGGTGACGGCACGGCTCGGGTAATCCTGCGCCGACGCGCTGGTGGCACCGATCGCGAAGCTGGCTACAGCTGCTGCCGCAAAAGCCACGCGTCTCATTGTCATGCGCTCTCCCGGAGCATGAACAGGAAGCGACTACTCCGGCACGCTGACGAAAATCTGGCCGTGGCGCACCGCAACCTTCACCGGCGTAAGTCGCACGGTCGAATCGCCGGGATGGCAACCGGTGGCGAGATCGAACTCGTAGCCGTGCCACGGGCAGACGATGTGGCGCTGCTTGCCGAAGCGAAGGCCGGCGCTCTTCTTGTCAGGCGTGATGATTTCCTCGACCTGATGGAAGATCTTGCCCTGGCATACCGGGCCGCCGGCATGGGGGCAGACGTTCTCGTAAGCCAGCACCTTGCTGCCGGTGCGGAAGATGCCGACTTCGAGCTCTTCCACGGCAAAAATCTTGTAATCGCCATCGGCGATGTCGTTGAGTTTTCCTACCGCGATCTCTTCCATTTGATCCCTCCCTTCTTTTCTCCGCTCATGCCCGCGCAAGCGGGCATCCAATCCTTGTCGAAGCCTGGGTACCCGCTTTCCGCCTTCGCTCTCCGAGCTTCGGCGGACTTTCAACCTGCCGAAGCTCGCTGTGCGAGCGTAGGCAGGTCGCGGGGACGAGCGGATGAATTATTTCCCTCACTCAATCCCCTGCGGACGATGAAACCAGATCGCGACGTCGAACATGTTGAGATCGGCGGCGCGGATGATGCCGCACGCGGTCACCACGGTTTCGGTGGCCGTTACCGCATGCTGCGGAAACGGTACGACGTCGTAGCCGCGCCGCTCCACTTTGGCGGCATAGATTTTGACCGCAGCCGTCAACACCAGTTGCAGCGTCTTGTCGGAGATCGCATCGGGCTCGCCGCGCCTAAGCGCGTCGCGCACCGCCGCGCAGAAGTCGGCAGCATTGACGACCTTGTGCGCGGTACGGCGCGGCTTGGCGCCGTCCTTCGTCCCGCGTTTGGCCGGTTTACGCTTTACAGCTTTCGGCATTGTGCTTCAGGCCGTGACCGGCTCACGTTTCGCTGGAACCTTCTTGCCGTTTTTCTTGAGCTGCTTGTGCTTCGGCACGTCGAGATTGAACAGCCGCGCCGCATTGAAGCCAAGGATATTGCGCTTGGCTTCTTCGTTGAGGAACGGCAGCGTGGTGATCGAATTCGGCAGGTCGAAGTCCCAATGCGGCCAATCGGAGGCGAACAGCAACTGGCTCTCGGCCTTCATCGCCTTAAACGTCGCTTCGGTGAGCTCCATGTTGGAGCGCTCCAGCGGCTGGCTCGAATAGAACATGTCCTGCATGTATTCGCTCGGCTTGCGCTTGAGCAGCGGCGCTTCCGACGAGCGCATCATGTATTCGGAGTCGAGCCGTTGCATCAGGAACGGGATCCAGGCGAGCCCGCTTTCGATCCACATCAGCTTGAGCTTCGGGAACCGCTCCGGCAGCCCGTTCATGATCCAGTTCGTCATGTGGATGATGTTGTAATAGACGAACGAGATGGCGTGCATCGAGATGAATTTGTTGCACTGCTGCATCGACTGGTCGCCCCAGTGGAAGCCGGAGTGGAACGACAGCGGCTTGCCGCTCGACTGGATTGCCGAATAGAGCGGCATGTAACTGTCGTGATTGACGGCGCGGAAGCGCGTCGAGGTTACCGAGAAGCCGATCACGCTCGGATTGTCGGCATAGGTCTCGACGCATTTCAAGGATTCTTCGGGGTGATTGTACGGCAGGTACAGCATCGCCTTGATGCGCGGGTCCTGCGGCAGCACTTCCTCGGTCAGCCATTTGTTGAAGGCGTTGCCGATCGTGACTTCCATTTCGACTTGCGGGTGCATGCCGAGCACCAGCATCGGGGTCGGAAACACCACCATGTAGTCGATGCCCATCGAGTCCATGGCGCGCTGCACCAGCGTGACTTGCGCATGGGTGCGGCCGCCCGGCACCGCTTCGCCGAGCCGCTGCTGATGCGGGATGCGGCCGAACACGTCCTGATACAGCATGCCGGGCGTTGTATTGAGCAGACCGGCGGCGGCCCCGCGGTCTTTGAATGCGCGCGCCATCTGTCGGTAGACGTCGCTGTCCATGCGATCGACCACCTCGGACCAGAACGCAGTCTCGGTGACGTGCGCATCGACGTCGACAATAAAGTAGTCGTCCTGCCGGGCTTCCTTGGCGGCGTGCGCCAGGATTTCGCGGGTGTCCGTTGTCGTATTGATCTTCGGCAGCTCGGTGATGCGCGAAATGCCTTTGCCGTTCTTTCCGTTGCGCGGCGTTTTGGTCAGCATCGACTTCCTCCACTGGTCGGGCGGCTCTGTGCGAACCTATCCCCCTTGGCGCGTCATCGCGGCCTTACACGTGATCGAAAAATTAGCAGCATTCGCCGCCGATGGACATGCAAAATCGCCACGAGCTGGCATCAGCCATGCCCGATTATGCAACCGGAACCGCCTGCCCTTTGCGCGCGGCGCGGTATAGCCTTTGCATACGTTCAAGGGAGGTTCACAGCGTATGAGCTACAAAGATTTGATTTACAGCGTGGATGGCAAGGTCGCGACGGTGACGTTGAACCGGCCGGAGCGGATGAACGCGCTGTCGCGTCCGCTCGAGGCGGAAATGCGGGCGGCGTTCGATGAGGCCGACGCCGACCGTAACGTCCGCGCCATCATCCTCACCGGTGCGGGGGCGGCATTTTCCGCGGGCTACGACCAGGCCGCCGCGCCGGCCTCCGGCGTCCGCCCCTCCGATCCGAAAGGCAAGTCGCACGCCGAGTACATCGAGCACTGGGAGCGTCTCGACGGCGGCCGCATTCATAACTGGACGCACCTTTGGGCACTGGGCAAACCGGTGATCGCCGCGGTCAACGGCTGGGCCATGGGCGGCGGATTCTGGTGGCAGCTCGCCTGCGACATCACCATTGCGTCGGACAAGGCGGTGTTTGCGCAACCGGAAGTGCGCCACATCTCCAACACCAGCTTCCTGTTCACCGCGCTGTGCGGCTGGAAGGTGGCGAACCGCTGGGCGCTCACCGGCGATCATTTCGACGCCCAGGAGGCGTACCGCATAGGCATGATCAACGAGGTGGTGCCGCACGCCGAACTGATGCCGCGCGCGCGGGCGCTGGCGGAGCGGATCGCGCTGGTGCCGGAGCCCTCGATCCGGATGAACAAAGCGATCGCGATGAAGGGCATCCAGGCCGCGGGCCTGACCTCCGCGCTGCTGCTCGAAGGCGCTTTGGGAGCGATCGTCCATTCTTCCCACAACGAGGAACGCGAAAAACTGTTCGAGGCCCAGCGCAGCAAAGGGCTGAAGGCCTATCTGGAACTGCGCGACGGCCCGTTCTCGCCGGAGCCGATGGGTCCAAAATCGAAACCGCGCGCGAAAAAGCCCGGATAATGCAACGCGCACTCACGTGGGTCACCGCTGCCGCTTTTGGCATGCTCTCGGGCATCGCGTCGGCTCAAGATGCTTCGCTGTATGAGACTTGGCCGCAGCGGCCGGTGACCATCGTGGTGCCGTTCCAGGCTGGCGGTTCGGCGGATTTGCTGGCGCGTGTCGTGCAACAGCATATGGAAGCCGATTTCCACACACCGTTCGTGGTGGAAAATCGATCCGGTGCCGGCGGCAGCGTTGGCACTGCTTACGTGGCAAAGGCTGCGCCGGACGGTTACACGCTGTTGCTTGGCACCTTGAGCGGCAATGTGCTCAACCAATTCATCTACGGCACGCTGCCTTACGATCCCGAGCATGACTTTGCGCCGATCTCGCTCTTGGTGCATCTGCCTAACCTGCTGGTGGTCAGTCAGAAGGTCCCGGCCCAATCGGTGCCCGAGCTGATCACCTATCTGAAAGCCAATGACGGCAAGCTCAATTATGGCTCGTCCGGCGTCGGCACCTCGTCGCATCTATCCGTCGTGATGTTCGCGCTTGCGACCGGCACGCACATGACGCATGTGCCGTTCCGCAGTACCACTGACGAAATCACCAGCATGATGAACGGCAGCGTCGATCTCGCTATCGACAGCATGACGACGCTGTGGCCGCAGGCGCAGTCCGGCTCCGTCCGCGCGCTTGCGGTCACGACCGGAAAGCGCGTTGCCGGCGCTCCTGACCTGCCGATCATCGGCGAGACTATCCCTGGATTCTCAGTGGAGGCCTGGCAGGGCTTATTCGCGCCCGCCGGTACGCCACGTCCAATCGTCAACAAGCTCGCCGCCGAAGTGAAACAAATGTTCGAACAGCCCGACGTGGTGGACTCGCTGAAGAAAGTCGGCGGCGAGCCGGAGTGGATGACTCCGGATGCGTTCGCCGCATTCATCGCGACGGAGCGGCCGAAATGGCGCGACGTTATCAAAGCTTCGGGCGTACATATCGATTGATTGTTTGCGACAATGACGGCCGCCGTGACAAAAACCCAAGCCGTCTTCAAACCAGTGCTGCGGCTGGAAGATACGGCGCTGTTGCGCGGGGCGGGCCGCGGATTGCGCTCTATTTTCAAAACCGGTCGCGCTCAAGCATGCGCCAGCGCGACAACCGCCGCTCGATCCACATGATGAGCTCGGTGAGCAGGACGCCCACCAGCGCGATGACGATGATCGGCACAAAGAGCTTCGCAGTGGCGAACACATTGGCGTACTCGACAATCATGCCGCCGAGCCCGCTGATAGCCGTAAAGAACTCCGCGACTATGATGCCGATAATGGCAAGCCCAACCGAGAGCCGCACGCCGGCCATTATGAAGGGCAGCGCCGCCGGCAGGATGATCTTGAAGAAGATTTGTGATTCCGTTGCGCCATAAGCGCGGCCGATCTCCAGCATTGAACCGCGCACGTCGCGAATTCCCGAATAGGTGTTGACGATGATCGGGAATACCGCAACCGACACCAGGATCGTCACCTTGCCGGCGAAGCCGAGGCCGGCCCACAGGATGATCAGCGGCACCATCGCGATGCGGGGAACGGCGTAGAGCGCATTGATGAACGGGTCGAGGATGTATTCCACGATCCGCCATTGCGCGATGGCGATGCCGACAGCGATGCCGATGACGATGGTCAGCACCATGCCGACCGAAAACGGCCAGAGGCTCTGGATCATCCCCTTCTTCAGCGCGCCGCTCCTGATCAATTCGATGGCGGCGCGGAAGATTGCGCTCGGCGGCGCCATGAAGATCGCGTCCATCTGGCGGCCGAAATATTCCCAGATGCCGAAGAACACCACGACCGAAGCGATGCGGACCGCGTTCGGGCTGAGCAGGAAGTTGTGCAGATGCTGCGCCGTGGTTGTCTTCGGCGCCGGCACCGATTTCCGCGGCGGAAGCTGCATCTCGCTCATGGTTCGTTGCTCCTGAGCATTTGCCGCAATTCGGCGCGGCATGCCGCAAAGGCTGGATGTTTGTGCACGTCGCCGTTCATCCGCTCGGCGGCGACCGGCGAATCGACGATAGTTTCGATGCGGCCGGGCGCGGTGTCGAACACAAAAATGCGGTCCGACAGCAGCAGGGCTTCGTCGATCGAATGCGTTACAAACAGCACTGTGGCCGCGGTGCGCGACCAGATTTTCAGGAAATCATCCTGCAATTGTTCGCGGGTCTGGGCGTCGAGCGCACCGAACGGCTCGTCCATGAAAATCAAGATCGGCCGCCGCATCAAAGCGCGGGCAATGCCGACACGCTGCTGCATGCCGCCGGACAATTCATGGGGAAAGTGATCGCGGAATGACCCGAGCCCGACAAGGTCGATGAAATGACGAGCCTGCTCGCGCCGCTCGGCAACTGAAATGCCGTCAATCTCCAGCGGAAATTCGACATTGCCCTCGACGGTGCGCCACGGCAGCAACCCGAAGTTCTGAAACACCATGCAGGCGTCTTTGCGTGGCTTGGTGAGCGGAGTACCGGCGACGGTGATTTTTCCTTCGTCGGGGGTTGCAAGACCGGCAGTCATCCGCAGCAGCGTGGTCTTGCCGCAGCCTGACGGTCCGAGCAGTGTGACCAGTTCGCCTTTCTGTACGGTGGCGTTGATACGGTCGAGCGCGACCATGAGGTCGGCGGGCTCGCTTGCCTTGCCGCGACGGCGGACTGCAAAGAATTTGCTCACGCCCTCGTAGACAACCATCGGCGCGGGCATGTCAGCAGCCATGCGATTATTCTTTGGCGATTATTTCTGCTCGTATGGCCCCAGCTTCTTCAACGCTACTTCGACGAAGCGCTGATCGAGCACGCTCTTAGGATCCGGGGCGGTCGTCAGATTACCGAGCTTCACGTTGAGGTCGGCCGTGAACTCCTCGACTTTCGGGTCGAGCCCGCCATCGACACCCCACAAGTGCTCACTGCTTATGTCGCGCACCACCGCCTTGAGGAATTCCACATCGAGTTCGGGCACGTGCTCGTGCATGATCTCGGCGGCTTCATCAGGATTGGCGATGATATAGCGTACGGCGCGGATGCTGGCTTCGGTCAGAATCTGAAGTGCGGCACTTCGCTGCGGATCGGACAGCTCGTCAGTGCGCACGACGCTCCAGGAATAGCCGAGGCCGGGAAATTCCTTGGACAGCTTCGTCAGCACGGTCACCTTGCCATCCTGCACACCGCGCAGCGTCGTAACGGTGTTAATCAGCGCGGCGTCGGCACGGCCGCCGATCACTGCTTGGAGGCGGGCTGCATGGCCGCCGACCTGGACGAAATTCGCTGTTGAATCGTCGACGTTGTATTTTTTCAGGATCAGCCGGACCATTTGGTCAGGCAGCGCGCCGGGGCCGGACGTGGCGAACGTCTTGCCGGCTAGATCGGCAATCGAGCTGCCTTTGCCCTTGGCGAGAACCAGGCTGTAGTCGCCGATCGGTTGCCAGGTATTGATGGCGCGGACATTGGCGCCGGCCTGGATCGAGGCGAGCACATTGACCATACCGATAAACGCGATGTCGACGTTGCCGGAGATCAGCGCGCGCATGGCATTAGAATCGCCAGTGACATTGACCTCTTCAACCTCGAGGTCGCCGAGAAAGCCCTTTTTCTCGGCGACATAGAGCGGCAGCGAGAAGGTCGTCGGTGGTCCGGGAAATCCAAACTTGATTTTTATGGCCGAGGCAGCGGTAGCGTTCAGGTTAAGCGCCGCGCTGAGGCAGCAAGCGAACGCTATTGCGGCGGCGCGAAAGCGCGGACTGGAATTTGACGTCATCGCTATTTCCTTACGGGACGATAGAGACGATCGAAGTTACGCCGGCGCTGATGTTGTAGCCGCCGTCGCTTACCTTGCCTAGGCTAAGAAAAGCCGCCACCGTAGCGGTGGCGAGTATTGGTGCAGGCGATGAGCTCGGTTGGACTGATCGGTTACGGCGGTATCGCGCGCGATGTGGTAGCGGCGTTGCGCGATGCCGGCAGCGGCGTCGAGATTTCGGCAGCGCTGTGTCGGCCGGGGCGAAGCGATCAAGCGCGCGCCGCGCTTCCCGGCGTCGATATTGTCGAAGCGCTCGGCGATCTCCTGGCGCGCAAGCCTAAGATCGTTGCCGAACTCGCAGGCCAGCAGGCGATCAACGAGCACGGGCCGGAAATTCTAAAGCGCGGTTTCGATCTGCTGGTCATTTCAATCGGCGCGTTGGCCGAGCCTACGCTCCTTGGTCGCCTCAAAACCGCGGCGAACGACGGCAAAAGCCGTATCTTGCTGCCGGCTGGTGCAATTGGCGGCATCGACGCCATTGCTGCAATGCGGGTCGGCGGCCTCGACACGGTGCGCTACCGGTCGCGCAAGCCACCGGCGGCGTGGCGCGGTTCGCCCGCGGAAAAAGTCGCCGATCTCGACAAACTCACCGGCCGCACTGTGCTTTATCGCGGCCACGCCGGCGAAGCGGCGCTGCTTTATCCGCAAAATGCCAATGTTGCCGCCACGGTTGCGCTGGCCGGTGTGGGTTTTGAAAAAACCGAGGTCGAACTGGTGGCCGATCCGGAAGCGCCCGGCAACGTTCATGAAATCGAAGTCGAAGGTGCCGCCGGCCGTTTCACCATTTCGTTGCAGGGGCGTCCGTCACGCACGAACCCGAAGACATCGGCGCTGACCGCGCTTAGTGTTGCCCGGGCGCTCCTCAATCTCGATGCGACGATCGTCATATGACTGTTCCGACGCGACGCGCCACCAATGCCCTGATCGGTAGTCCAGTCGAGCGGCTTGAGGACTTGCGCTTCCTCACCGGCCGCGGCCAGTACACCGACGATCTGCACGATGAAAAAATGCTGCACGCAGTATTTCTGCGCAGCGCGGTTGGCCACGGCCGGATTCGGTCGATCGATGTTACGGCCGCGCGCAAGAAGCCGGGCGTCCACGCGGTCATAACTGCTGCCGATATCGGTGAGGTGCCGATGATTCCGTTGCACCTTGATCCCCTGCCTTCGGCAAAGCGCTATGTGCAGCCGATCATCGCCGTCGACAAGGTACGCTTTGTCGGCGAGGCGATGGCGGTCGTGGTCGCCGACAGCATTGCGCTTGGCGAGGACGCGCTTGAAGCGATCGTGGTCGATATCGAGCAGCTGCCAGCCGTTGTGGATCGCGAGTCGGCGCGTCGGGGTGATGCTCTGCTATTTGAGGAAACCGGCACCAATTTCGCCGGTACTCTTGTCGCGACGCGCGGTGACCATATCGAGGCAGTATTCGAGGGGGCGCCCTACAGACGCCGCGATTTTTTTAGCGTGCAGCGCCACGGCGCGGTGCCGATGGAGCCGCGCGGCCTTATCGCGGTTTGGGACGAAGCGAAGCAGCGCGTCACGGTGAGCGGAGCCTGTAAGGCGCCATTCCTTGCTCGCCGGATGCTGGCCGCAATGATGAATTTGCCGGAAAGCGCGGTCCGCCAGCTTGAATACGATGTCGGCGGCGGCTTCGGCGCGCGCGGCGAATTTTATCCGGAAGATTATTTGGTTCCGTTTGCGGCCAAGGTCGTCGGGCGCCCGGTGAAATGGGTGGAGGACCGGCGCGAAAATTTGATGGCGCTTTGCCATTCTCGCGATGCGGGCTGCGATCTAGAAATCGCCTGCACACGCGACGGCACCATTCTTGCGCTGCGTGGCGAAGCCTTTGCCGATATCGGCGCCTATGTGCGCACCAATGGTGCAACCGCTCCGCGCAATATTTCGCAAATCATGTCCGGGCCATATCGCATTCCGCATGTGCGGATGGATGTAGACCTGCTCATCACCAACAAGACGCCTTCCGGCACCTATCGCGGGCCCGGCCGTTTTGAAGCTGATTTTTGCCGCGAGCGGCTGTTTGATCTGGTGGCGGCCGATCTCGGCATCGATCCTGTCGCATTCCGCCGCCGTAACCTGATTCCGGAAAGCGAGATGCCTTATGAGCTTGCGACCGTGCAGGTGCTTAACATCAAGCAGGAGTGCGATAGCGGCAACTATCAGACGACGCTCAATCGCTGTCTTGACGAATTCAAATGGACCGAGCGGTCGAAGCTGCAAGGCAAGCTGATCGACGGCCGCTATCACGGCATTGCGGTCGGCTGTTATCTCGAAGGCGGCGGCACCGGGCCGAAGGAAAACGCAAAGCTCGTTATCGAGCCCGAAGGTTCGATTGCGGTCTTTGTCGGCTCCTCCTCGGTCGGGCAGGGCGTCGAGACGGTGTTCTCGCAGATCGCTGCCGACGCGCTGGAAGTGCCGATGGAGCGCATCAGGCAAGTCTACAAAGGTTCGACCGACTATCTCGCGGAGGGATTCGGTTCATATTCGTCCCGCTCGATCGTTATGGGAGGCAATGCCATCGTCAATGCCGCCAACAGCCTGCGCGACCAGATTCGGGCTGCGGCGGCAGAGCGGCTCAATTGCGCGGTGAGTGAAATCGGCTTCGATCGTGGTATGGCGATTGGGCCGAACCGTGCGGCCATCGATCTGAAGGAGTTCGCCGGTTTTTTCGCAGAAGGCACGCATGCCAGCAACAAGCGCACCTATTCCTACGGCGCGCACGCCGCCTATGTCGCGGTCGATCCGAGAACCGGGCACGTTGAGCTGATCGACTACGTCGCAGTCGAGGATGTCGGCCGCATCGTCAATCCGCTGACGCTGCACGGCCAGTGCGTCGGTGCGGTGGTTCAAGGTCTTGGCGGCGCCTTGCTTGAGCATTTCATCTACGACGAGAACGGTCAATTTCTGACCGGCTCGCTGGCCGATTACCTGCTGCCGACCGCGAGCGATTTCCCGAACATCCGCGCTGTTGCGCTGGAAGAGAAGCCATCGCCGATCAATCCGATGGGCTTCAAGGGCGCCGGCGAGGGCGGCATCATTCCGGTCGGCGGCGTGGTCGCCAACGCAGTGGCCGCAGCGCTCGGCTCGCTGGGCATTAAGCTTTACGAATTACCGCTGTCGCCGCCGCGGGTGTGGCAATTGATCCAGGCGGCGCGGCTGGCACGGTAAGCCCACCTATGCAGCGCAACATCTGGCTCGGCATTCTGATTGGCTCCACAATTGGCGGCTTCATCCCCGAAATGTGGGGGGCAGATATGTTCTCGTATTCGTCGCTGCTGTTGAGCGGCGTGTTGGCGGCATTCGCCGGATTGTGGATCGGCTACAAGATGAGCTAGCGTGCTGGCATGAAACTTCCGCCTTTCGAATACGCCTGCCCCACTTCGGTCTCGGAGGCGGTTGCGCTGCTGGCGTCGCACGAAGGTGAAGCCCAGCCGCTTGCAGGCGGGCAGAGCCTGGTACCGATGATGGCGTTTCGTGTTGCGTCACCGTCGCTCGTGGTCGATCTGCGCAAATTGGCAGAGTTGCGGCAGATCAAGATTTCAGATGAAGGCGTTACGCTTGGCGCCATGGTGCGCTGGCGGGAAATCCTCGATGATGCGCGATTGCGAACGGTGCAGCCGCTTCTGGTCGCGGCCGTCGAACATGTTGCCCACTATCAAATCCGCAATCGCGGCACGGTCGGCGGCAGTATTGCGCACGCCGATCCTGCGGCCGAAATGCCGGGCATTGTTTTGACGTGCGACGCAAAGATCGCCGTCACGGGGAAAGCCGGTGCGCGCGTGATCGATGCGGCAAATTTCTTTGAAGGCCCTTTGATGACCGCGCTGAAGCCTGACGAGATCATCACCGAAATTCGCTTGCCGGCGTGGCCGGCGAAACGCCGGTTCGGCTTTCAGGAATTTGCCCGCCGCAGGGGTGATTTTGCGCTTGCGGCAGCGTTGCTGTTCTACGACGATGATGGCGGCAAGGTGCGCAATGCCCACGTTGGCGCGATCGGCGTTGCGGATACGCCGGTTCGCCTCCCTGCGGTCGAGCAGGTTCTCAACGGCAGCGCGATTGACGAAGCAACGATTGCCAAGGCGGAAGCTGCAGCCTCGGCTTCAGTCGATCCCCATGACGACATTCATGCCAGCGGCGCTTATCGCAAGGCGCTGGTCGGCGTCATGGTCGAGCGCGCGCTACGCGCGGCCGCGGCGTAGCCGTTCATGCCAGTCAAATTCGAGGTCAATGGCAAGTCGGTCGAGGTCGAAGTTGAGCCGCGGCTGACGTTGGCCGATTGTTTGCGGCATTATTTGCGGCTCACTGGCACCCATGTCGGCTGCGAGCACGGCGTCTGCGGCGCCTGCACCGTGCTGATCGATGGCGCCGCTGTGCGCTCATGCCTCACGCTCGCGGTGCAGGCGGAAGGCGCCAAGGTAACGACCGTTGAAGGCTTGTCATTGGAGGAAGGGCTCACGCCGCTGCAAGCTTCGTTTCGCAAACATCACGCGCTGCAATGCGGCTTCTGTACGCCGGGCATGATCACCACCGCCCATGCGCTGCTGAGCGAGGAGCCCGATTGCGACGCTGACCGGGTGCGCGAGGTGCTGTCGGGCAATATCTGCCGCTGCACCGGCTACATCTCCATTGTCGAAGCTGTGCTCGACGCCCGCTCGTCCTACAAGAAAACCATGCCATGACAGGTGCAACGCGAGGCGTGCTGTGACGCGGGCGTTGAGAAATACCTTCATTGGCGCGTCGATCGAGCGCCGTGAGGACCTTCGCTTCCTGCGCGGCCGCGGCACCTACGTCGATGACCTCCAGGTGCTCGGCCTGCTCTATGCGGTAATCCTGCGCAGCTCCGTGGCACACGGCCGGGTGCGCTCCATCGATGTCTCCGGCGCGCTGAAGATCGAGGGCGTCCACGCTGTCATCACCGCCAAGGACATGACGTCGAAGGATTACCCGTCCGGCGTGCCGATCGTGCCGATGCGATTGCAGCCGCTGCCCGAATTCCTACCCTACGAGCAGCC
>Ga0302325_10021182_pt1 | contig 13616 bp, 11 predicted proteins | sample Palsa_T0_2_FD_201948 | JGI IMG/M metagenome (GOLD analysis project Ga0302325, IMG submission 201948) | Peat permafrost microbial communities from Stordalen Mire near Abisko, Sweden - Palsa_T0_2 | ecosystem: Environmental > Terrestrial > Soil > Palsa > Peat permafrost | place: Sweden: Abisko... | reverse complement strand
AGCGGGCCCCGGTTATTCACGCCCAGCCACAGCTGCTGCCGGTAGGCCTGCGGATGCTTCGTCCTCATCCTCATGTACCGGTCCAGTGCGCGGGCGGCCTCGTAGCCGATCTTGACGATCCGCCCCTTGCCGCCCTTGCGTATCCGCCGTGGTGCGACTGACAGCCCCTTACGATGATCCAGATCTCGCACTCAGCATGACCTATATCGCGACCTAGACCGGCGCTCCCTCTCCTTCGGTTTAACGCGATATCCAGCGCGCTGGGTGGGCCGGCCTGGTCGCCACGCGAGGCCGGACCAGATACTTAGCGCGTGGAGTGCGAGGACCCAGGATCCGCGGAACCCCATCACACCGGGACAATGACCGAGCCGGAAGCGTGACTCCTGCCTATTCTGGAACTTCCGAGACATCCAGGGAGGTCCGATCCTGTGGATGACTATGACCCGCCACGGCGCGCCCCGACCGGAGTCCTGTACCTCGTGGTGAGCGGCGCTCCGGCACCCGAGGGCGCACCCACGCTAGTCGCCGCGTGCCAGGCCGCGGGCTGGCGTGTGGTGGTCTTCTCCACACCCGTGGGGACCAGTTTCATTGATCTCGCCGAGCTGGAGCGGCTGACCGGCGAGCCCGTGCGATCTGAGTACCGCCTGCCGGGCACCGGCACATCGGTCCCGCCTGCGGACGCGGTGCTGGCGTGCCCGCTGACGTTCAACAGCGTCAACAAGTTCGCCCACGGACATGCGGACAACTTCGCCGTGGGCTTGCTGTGCGAGATGGCCGGCTACGGCGTCCCGGTCGTGGTGGTACCGCATTGCAAGCCCCAGCTCGCCGCCCATCCGGCGTTCGGCGCGAGCCTGGAGACGCTGCGCAGTATGGGCGTACGGGTGCTGTTCGATCCGGACGGGTGCTGTTCGATCCGGACGCGCCGTACGAGCGCAGGCTGCCGTCGTGGCGCGAGGTCATCGACGCGCTCCCGGTCCGGGCTGGTGCAGCGTGACTCCCGCTGGCCGCCAGGCCGCCGGGCAGCAGATCGCGCGGGCCAGGAGACGGCGTGGCCTGTCGCAAGCCGTGCTCGCCGGCCTGGTCGGCCGGTCGGAATCCTGGCTGTCCCAGGTCGAGCGCGGCAAGCGTGACGTCGACAGCCACAGCGTCCTGGTGCGCCTGGCGGAGATCCTGCGGGTGGACATCGAGGAAATCACCGGCGCTGGAGATCAGGATGAGACCAGTCGCCGCGCTTACCCCGCTGCGGCGCTGATCGAGCAGGCCATGATGGGCTACGGCACGCCCGGCCCGCCGGACAGCGGCGAAGAGTCAGGGCAGGTCAGCCTGGATTTCCTGCGCGCGCAGGCGCGCTCTGCGTACCAGGCTTATCAGGCCACCCGGTACGATGCGGCGGGCCGCGTCCTGCCCGGGCTGATTCGCGGCGCGGAAACGGCGGCCCGGGCCGCAGGCTCGGCTAGCCCGGCCGCTTGCGCGGTCCGCGCCCGCGTCTACGACACCACGGCCGCGCTGCTGAGCCGCGTAGGCGAGCCGTTCCTGGCCTGGGCCGCCGCTGATCGCGCCATGTCCGCCGCCGAGCAGGCCGGGGATCCGCTGCTCTCCGCGGCCAGCGCCTGGCGGCTGTCCTACATGATTACCGGCCGCAAGCACCCGCAGGAGGCGCTCGACCTGGCGATGGCTGCGGTCACCGCCCTGGATCGCACCATGCGAGTGCCTTCGCAGGAGCGGCTGAGCGTCCTCGGCGCCCTTCACCTGGCCGCCGCGACCGCCTCAGCGGCCACCTTTGACCGGGCCACCACCACGGCACTGCTCGCCAGCGCACGCCGCATCGCGGACCGTACGGGCGAGGCGAACCACATGGGCACCGCATTCGGGCCTGTCAACGTGGCCATCCACGGTATCTCGGTGTCGCTTAAGCTCGGCGACCCCCGGACCGCAGCCGAGACCGGCGAGGTACTCGATCTCGCCGCCATGCCCGTCGGCCTGGTGGGCAGGCGCACGCAGGTCAACCTGGATCTGGCCCGCGCCTACGCCATGACCCGGAAGGACGCGGCCGCGGTCAACCTGCTGCTGGCCGCCGAACGGCTCAGTCCCCAGCTGGTCCGCTACGACCGGGCTACCAGGGACGTCCTCACCGAACTGCTGCGCCGCGAGCACCGCCCGTCGACGCCGGAGCTACGGCCCCTCGCCCGTCGCGCTGGCGTGATCTGACCCGCACTTTCGTGCGGGTTCCGCGCCCGCAACGGCATCCTGGTTCTTTACCCTCACTGCGCTGCGGGCCATGTCAGCCTCCTCTGTCTAACGTCATCGCTGGGCACATGCGGTGAGCGCCGGGAGGCACGCGGTGGAGGAACGAGCAGCGCGCAGGCTGCGGCTAGTCCCCGACGAATACGACCAGGTGCTCCGTCTCGGCCGGTTCCGCAAGGACCATCCGGCCGTCGTGATCGGAGCCGGGAACGGCTGGTGGCAGGCGCTGATCCCAGAACCGGACGGCGAGATCGTCACCACCCGCTATACGCTCCGGGCCCTGCTCGACAAGCTCGATGAGCTGCTCAACGCGAACCCAGGCCACACGTAGGGCACGCAGCGAGTCAGCGCCTGATCAAGTTGCGGCTGCTGCCTTGAGGAAGACCTCGTCGAGGTGCCACTCCAGGAAATCCCGGCCGGGCCGGTCGGCCCGGCGCTCCGGCAGGTCGATGACCTGCCCTGCTTTGCCCCGGGGGTGGGGCGCTCGCTGTTGGAGGTTGGTGTGGGACTGGCCAGCATCGCGTGGTGATTTCTCTCCGCGCTGCGACGGGTTAGCGTTGGGCTGTGATTGTCGCATTCGAGGACTTGGAGCTAGACCTCACTCAGGTCGAGCTGCGGCGGTCCGGCCTGCGTGTGCCGGTGGAGCCGCAGGTTTTCGAGGTGCTCGCCTACCTTGTGAACCATCGGGACCGGGTAGTGCCCAAGGTAGAGCTGATGGACAACGTCTGGGGCGGGCGGTTCGTCAGCGAGGCCGCGGTCACCAGCCGGATCAAGCAGGCCCGCCAGGCGATCGGCGACAACGGACAGGCCCAGCGGCTCATCCGGACCGTGCACGGCCGCGGATACCGATTCGTCGGACCGGCTCGCGAGGCCGTGCCAGTAGCCGCGCCCCGGCATGAGCCGGTCCACTACGCGGTAAGCGATGGCCTGCAGATCGCGTACCAGGTCACCGGGCGCGGGAACCGCGATATCGTGCTGGTGGCCGGCTTCGTTTCTCATCTGGAACTCGACTGGGCCGAGCCGCGGCACGCCGCCTTCCTCGACCGGCTCGCGACGTTCGGCCGTCTCATCCGCTTCGACAAGCGCGGTACCGGCATGTCGGACCGGCCCGGTAACCTGCCGGACCTGGAAACCCGGATACACGATGTGCTGGCCGTGATGGACGCGGCCGGCTCGCGCCGGGCCGTGCTGTTCGGGTACTCCGAGGGCGGGCCGATGGGGATCTTGATGGCCGCTATGCACCCGGAGCGGGTCGAGGCGCTGGTGCTCTACGGCGCCTACGCCAAACGGCAGCGATCAGGCGACTACCCATGGGCGCCGAGCGCGGAGGAGCGGCGGCAGTACCTAGAGCGGCTGGCCGTCGAGTGGAGCTGGGAGGCAGACATGCGGGTCATGTGCCCGTCGGCTGATGACGCGATGGCCCAGTGGTGGGGCCAGCGCGCCCGGGCGGCGGCCACCCCGTCGACGGTTCGTTCGCTGATTGCCATGAACACCGTGGTTGACGTCCGCGACGCGCTACGGTCGGTGCACGTGCCCACGCTTGTCCTGCACCGCCGGGGCGACCGGGACAGCCGCATCGACGAAGGCCGCTATCTCGCCGAGCACATCCCCGGCGCAAGATTCGTCGAGCTGGCCGGCGCGGATCACTTTGTCGCCGTCGGCGCGAACCAGATCCTGGATCAGGTGCAGGGGTTCCTCGCCGACCTCGGGTCGGCGGCATCACCGCCGCGCGTACTCGGCGCGGTCCTCGCCGTCGCCGGGCCTGCTGCGGCCTTGGCGCTGCTGTCCGCGGGCCGCGCGGCGCACACACCTGACGGGCAGGCCGCTATCGTTTACGACGGCCCAGCCGCCGCGATCCGCGACGCGCTGGCCGTCCTGGGTGGACCGCAAGGCAGGGGCACCCGGCTGGGCCTCCAGATCGCCGAGGTGCCACGGACCGGGCCGGTGGTCGATGGCCCGGGCGTGGAGGCCGCCGTTGGACTCGCCAAACGTGCGGCACCCGGCCAGCTACTTGTGTCACCGGCCGTACGGGACCTCGTTGCCGACGCCGGGCTGTCGTTCACGCTCGTCGGCGACGACGCCTACCGGCCCGGACTGCCGAAACCTACGTCTAGCTAGCGGTCCTGCCGCTGACCCGGCGTTATCACGGGTGAGGCGCAACGGCGGGGGTCGCGGGCTGGTGCCACAATGGTCAGCCGACCTTGGCGTCCACGCTTACCGGCACACCGTTAGTCAGCATGTCGAAGACTGCCGACCGCTTGCGCGACTGGGTGACCAGATCCATGAGCTGCTCCGGGGAGCCGTCGCCGCAGACCGTGAAGGTGACCCGGACGCCCTGGAACCCGTTGCGCACGTCGGGGTCCAGGCCGAGGATGCCACGCAGGTCGATGTCACCTTCCACAGTTGAGGTCACGTCAGTCAGCGGGATGCCACGCGCGGCCGCGATGTTCGCCAGGCCGCTGGTGAGGCAGGCGGCCAGGGCATGCAGGAGGAACTCCACCGGCGTGGGGCCTTCGTCGCTGCCGGTGAGGACTGGCGGGTGATCCGCGTCGTACCCGTGGTCGGCGGCCCGCACGAACTCCTGGCCGGCACCGTAGTAACCGTTGATGGTGCTGAGGTTGTGCGTGCCACTGACCCAGTGGTTGCTCGCCCGGAACTGGAATTTCGCCAGCTCCGGCTGCCGCTTCACCGCGTCAATCGTGGCGAAAAGGGCCTGGGTGTCGACGCCGTTGATGGACATGACGTACTCCTTTCGAAAGCGGCGGCCTTAAGCCGCCACGGGCATGTGCAGCGAGGCGAGGAAGTCCGCCTCCACTTCCAGAGCACGGCTGAGCCGCTTCTGCAGCGCGACGAACTCGCCGACTGAGGGGTAGCGGGTCATCGCACACGTGAGTTCGAACGTCTCCCGCAACGCGGCGTCGCGGGCGGTCTCATACCCGGACAGGTCAGCGGAGCCGCCGCGCAGGTGGTCGTCGATGCTGCGGGCCAGCAGCTCAGCGTCGCGGAACGCGTCGGTGATGCCGTGCCCGGTGATCGGGTCGCGGTGGTAACCAGCGTCGCCGACGAGCGCCCAGCCGGGGCCGGTCGCCTGGCGGATCTGGTTGGGCAGTCGCACCGCGCCGCGGACCGGCGAGACGACCCGGCCGGCGCGCGTGCGCACGGCCAGTGTGGGCGATACCTCCGCGAGTAGACGGAGGAAAGGCTCAGCTGTGCCGCCGCGCAGGCCGCCGATCTTCGACGCCGGGCAGCAGACCCACACGCATCCCTCGCCGCGGTGGGTGGGAAAGACGCCGGCGTAGCCAGTCCGCCCGTCGGCGAACCCGCCGACGTGGAACTCGAAACCGCGCCACGAAGGGCCGCTGACATAGGCGTAGAAGGTGGCGTTGTCGGCTGGGTGTGACTCGCGCACTGCCGATCCGAACAACCCGGCCATCCGGGACCGGACCCCGTCGGCACCTACGACGACCTTCGCCAGCACGCGGACGGCTGCCCCGTCGGCAGTCTGCGCACGTACCCCCTGCACCCGGCCGTCGCCGGCGCGAAGCACGCCAGTGGCAGTCAACCCGGTGTGGATCGTCGCGCCCGCCGTCACCGCAGCGCCGGCGAGGATGCGATCGAGGATGTAGCGCCGCGGTGCGACGAGGTGGTCGACCCCGTCCCGCGGCTTGACAGTGCGGGCCTCCTCGGTGCCGTCGGCCCGGAACACCACCTGGCGGATGGCCGGTGCGCCGCTCGCGAGCACCTGGCCGAGGAGGCCCCAGTTGGCGAGCTGCACAACCCCGCCGCGGGCGATCCCGTGCGTGGACAGCGTGTCGCTCGGGATCCGGCCGCGCTCCACCACGGTCACTCGGTAGCCCAGACGGCCCAGCAGCATCGCGGTCACCGCCCCCGCGCACCGGGCGCCCACGACCACCACGTCGTTCTCGTGCTCGCTCTGTCGCATGACAAGGACGATGCCTGAAGTACGCACGCGGTCCTTGGAGACGGTATGGAGAATGTCCTCTCCACGAACGGCCCACAGCGGTCCGCCCGTCAGCGCGGTCCGCGAACTGGGCCTAGCCGAGGTCGATCTGCGCCGAACTGCGCAGCCATATACGTGGCCATACCAGCCGCAATTACTCGCCAGGCGCCCTCCGAGAGGCGTGGCCGACTGCGGTCACCCTCGCTGATCGTCCTTGTGATGGCCGCCAATGTAAGGAAACTCGCTAAGCGCTGTGCGCTTCGAACGGACGGCGCACCCGGTTCCGCTAGGTCGCGTTTCCGCAGATCAGAGATGATGTCGGGCCTTCTTCCAGGGGCGAGTTCGCCGTCACGCTCGCTGTGGTGCCAGACTGGCCGTCATGTCCTTGCTTGACGGCGCTGAGGTGCACAAGCTCTTGGCTGAGGTCGCCGAACGGGCGGCCCGCTACCTGGCGGGGCTTGACGACCGCCCGGTGGTCCCGTCCAGCGCGGCGCTGGCCGGCCTTGCGCGTTTTGATGAGTCCTTGCCGGATTCGGTGGGGGACGCGGCCGCCACGCTGGCTTTGCTGGATCAGGCGGGATCTCCGGCCACGGTGGCGAGCGCGGGCGGCCGCTATTTCGGTTTCGTGATCGGGGGCTGTCATCCGGTCGCGCTCGGCGCGGGCTGGCTGGCGGCAGCATGGGATCAGAACGCGGCGCTGCCAGTGATGTCGCCGGTTGCCGCACGCCTGCATGAGGTCGTGACGCGGTGGCTGACCGGGCTGCTTAGCCTGCCGGCCGGAAGCGCGGCGGCGTTTGTGACCGGTGCTGCCATGGCCAATACGGCGGCCCTCACGGCGGCCCGGGATCACCAGTTGGCCCGTGCTGGCTGGGATGTGCAGGCGGACGGGCTGTTCGGGGCGCCGGAGCTGACCGTGGTCGCCGGGGAGAACGCTCACTCCACGCTGATCAGGGCCCTCGGGATGGTAGGGCTGGGCCGGGAGCGGGTCCGCTGGGTCCCGGTTGATGACCAGGGGCGGATGAGGGCCGACCGCCTGCCCGCGGAGGTGACGGGACCAGCCGTGATATGCGCGCAGGCGGGGGAGGTGAACACCGGTGCGTTCGACCCCTTCCCTGACATTGTCCAGTGGGCCCGCGAGCGGAGGGCGTGGGTGCATGTTGATGGCGCTTTCGGGCTGTGGGCACTGGCGGACTCCTCGCGCTCTCACCTGACCCGCGGCCTCGACGGCGCCGACTCCTGGGCCACCGATGCGCACAAATGGCTCAACGGGCCTTACGACTGCGGCATCGTCCTGGTCCGGCGGCCGGAGGATCTCCGCCGGAGTTTCGCCGCCGTCGCCGGTTATCTGCCCCCGGACACCGCGTTCGAGGCCATGCACCATACGCCTCAGGCTTCGCAGCGGGCCCGGCAGGTCGAGGTGTGGGCGGTGCTCCGCACGCTCGGACGGCGGGGCGTGACCGACCTCATTACCAGGACCTGCGGACATGCTCAGACGATGGCCGCCTGCCTGCGCGCCGCGGGCCTGGAGGTACTGAACGACGTCGTGCTGAACCAGGTGCTCGTCCGGGCGACCACGGACGACGTGACGCTGGCTCTGGTGGCCGCTGTTCAGCAGGGCGGGACGTGCTGGTGCGGGCCGACCACCTGGCAGCAGCGGCCAGCCATGCGGATCAGCATCTCCGGCTGGGCAACATCTGATGACGACATCAAAGACAGCGCGCATGCCATCATCGCCGCGTACCGGCAAGCACACGATGGGGGCAAGACGTGACGGGGGCCGAGGCAGAGCAGCTGTTGCGCCTGGCCGAAGATGCAGGGGCACAGCTGGGAGGACTTGACGCGAAACCGGCTGCCGCGCGGCTGGAGAGCCGCTGCCAGGAGCTCGGCGAGGCGTTGTCCTGGTTTGCCGGCCATGGGCGCGCCGAGGAGAGTCTGCGCATGGCTGTGGCACTGGTCGATTTCTGGCAGTCCACCGGCCGCATCGCGCAAGGCCGGGATTACTTCGGCCGGGCGCTCAGCGTGCCCGGCGCCGGGGACGGGCTGCGCGCCGAGGCGCTGTTCCACGCCGGCCTGCTGGCGTTCTGGCAAGGTGAGGACGAGGCGGCTCAGGACCTGCACCAGCAGAGCCTGGACCTGTCTCGGTGCCTGGGTGACCCGACCGGTACCGCCCTGGCACTAACCGGGCTGGCCCGGATAGCGCTGCGGTCAGACCTCGACCGTGCCCAGGAGCTGAGCCAGCAGGCTCTGGATACCGTCGCCGGCTGTGGCGAGGAGCGCGGACGTTCTAACGCGCTGCACCTGCTCGGCGTGACCGCGCAGATGAAAGGCGAGCTGGAGGAGGCCCGCGGCTGGATGACGCAGCGTCTTGAGCTGGCCCGCCGGACGGGGGCCTACCGGGCCGCCGCTGCAGAAGCAAGCAACCTGAGCGTTGTGGAACGTCAGCTCGGTAACCTGTCCCAGGCGCGGGACCTTGCCAGCGAGGGTCTTTCCCTCGCCGCCCGGCGCGGTGACGACTGGATGATCCCCTACTGCCTGAACGACCTGGCCGCCATCGCCGTGGCAGAAGGTGACCACACAACCGCCGCCATATTGCTGGCGGCGGCCGGACGCCTGATGGCCGAGCAAGGAACCGCGTGGCCACCAGATGAGGCACCGCACTTCGAGCGCAGCAAGGCCGCAGCCGCTCAAGCCCTCGGGCCCGCCGAGTTCGAGCAAGCCTGGTCACATGGACAGGCCCTGCCCGGCCCCGATGCCATCGTCCTTGCGCTCGGGTCACGACCGGCGCGGTGAGGCCAGCAGCCACCCGACCCGGACAGGCGTTTGCTGTGCTGCGAGGTGTGGCCGACCTGCGGTCACTCTCGCTGATCATCCTCGTGATAGCCGCACGATGTAAGGAAGCTCGCTAAGCGCTGTGCGCATCGAGCGGCCGCCGGACTGTGGGTTCCGTAGGGAGCGTTTCCGCTGGCCAGAGGACATTTGTGGTCAGGGACAGGATCGAACTGTCGACCCTGGCTGCCGTCCGCACCGACTGGCCTCGGCCGGCCCTCTGCCTGCTGTGGCGCTAATCGGCGGTCATGATTGCGAAATTTCCTGTTTGCCAGGTCGAGTGCAGCGTGAGGCTCGAGATGGCGTATCCGTCGTCGCTGGGACTGAGCTGAGCGTCATACCAGCCGCCGACCGTCCATATCGGGCTGCCCGCGGTGCCCGCCCGCACGTGGGTGGCGACGACGTTGGCGGTGGCGTGCACGGTCCCGTCATCGTTCACACTCGCTTGAACGTTAGCGATCACATGCTGAGTCGCGTCGAGCCGTCCGAGGTTGGCTCGCCACTGATCGGTCAGGTCCTCGCGGCTCATCGACGCCGGTTCTCCGCCAAACAGCTCGGTGTAGTCGACTGCGATGGTTGCTGCCAGCACGTCCCTGACGGCGTGCCAGTCGCGGCGGTCGATCGCCCACCCGAGACGGGCAAATGCCTGTTCTGCGGCATCGTTGCTCATGGTCTGCCTTCCGCTCGTCTGGTCAGGTTGTTACCACGGGAGCTGGTGGCCGTCTCGGAAGAACCCGCTGGTAGGCCCGTCGTCGGGAAGCATCGCTGCCCATACCACACTCGCCGCGCCCTCAGGCACCGGGCGCCCGCCGCGGCCCATATCGGTATCAGTCCATCCCGGGCATACCGCGTTCACCAGGATCCGGTCGGCTCGCAGGTCTGCGGCCATCAGCCGGGTCAGGGCGTTGAGCGCCGCCTTGGATACCGAGTACGCCGGTGTGCCCCCGGTCATCTCACTGATGGCGCCCGCTTCGCTGCTGACGTTGACGATCCGGGGATGCGAACTGCGCCGCAGCAGTGCGAGGAACGCTTGGCTAACCCGCCACGCGCCGAGCAGGTTGGTATCCAGTGCGCGGGATACCCGGTCAAGATCAGCGGTAATTGACCGTTGATCAGTGTCGTATTCGACGGCGGCGTTGTTGATGAGCACGTCGAGGCGTCCAAGTCGGTCTGCCGCCCATTCGGCGGTAACGGCCACGCTGTGCGGATCGGTCACGTCGAGCTGACGCGCCAGCACCTGGCCACCGGACGGGTCAATGCCGGCGGCTGCCTGCTCGCCCAGTTCGCGGTTCCGTGAGCCCAGTATCACGGTGAAGCCGCTGTTGAACAGCTGGCTAGCGACTTCCCGCCCAATGCCGCGGTTGCCTCCCGTGACCAGCGCAACGGGACGCGCTTCAATCACGCGCCGGCTCGCGATCCCTGGGGGGTGAGGTGGGCGCGGAAGTGCCGCGCCGCCGCGCGGACGGCGAAGGCGACCTGACCGGGCTGATCGTAGAAGTCGATCTGCGAACCCTCGCCCCACGCTAGCTCGGCGTGGGGCATCCGGTCGGCCAGAGCACGCACATTGCCCGGCAGAACGCAGTCGTCGCTGTGCACGAATACTGTCGGCGTAGACACCTCCTCGGCCCCGGAGAGCCCGTCGAAGGTGAGCCAATAGAGCCAGGTCAGCTCAGCCATCTCGTTGCGCCACTGCGGCACGGCACCGCGGGCGGGCGAGGCGTAATAGTCCAGCGGCAGGAACATCCCCGCCCGGTCGTTGCCCTCATCGAACGCGGGCACCATCCGCACCTCGGCGGAGTCCTGAAATGCGGCGAGCGCCTGACGCGCGCGGTCGAACCGCATCGCCAGTCCCGCCTGGCCGCCGTAGAACGCCGCAATCGTGGCGGTGTCATGAAACCAGCCCGCGACGCTGGCGAACGCGGCGATCGGCGCTCCGCGGCCCAGTGCACGCAACGCGTACTGGGCGCTCGCGCACACGCCGAGATGCCCGATACCGCCCGGCTGCACGAACGACAGCGTGTCCAGTATCTCCGCAACCGCCGTGATCTCGCCGACCTTGCGCGACGGCAGCTCGGCTTGCTGCGGCGAGCCGGCGCTAGCGCCGAAACCAGAGAAGTCGAATGTGACGGCGGTGAATCCCTCATCAGCGAGGGCGAGCGCGTACCGGTGCGGCATCTGCTCCTTCACCGTCAGCCATGAGCCGGTCACGAGTACCGCTGGCCGCCGCGTCACAAAGTCGTCGACATCCCGGTAGATCCGCGCAGCCAGGGCTCCCGAAGCCGTGAAGAATACGTAGTCAAACTCGAATGCCATGGATGGAATCTTCCACCGTGCATTCCAGCCCCGGTAGGTCCGATCTTGCTGACTTCAGCCGCCGCTGCAGCTATGCCGAGGCCCGCAGCTGCGCCGGAGTCATTCCGAATTGCCGCAGGAACAGCCGCCGAAAGTGGCTGACGTTCACAAACCCCACAGCCACGGCGATCTCGGTCACCGTGTCCGCTGACCGCAGCAAGCGGTCTTTGGCCACCATCAGCCGGTGCTGGGTGACGAATGCCTGCGGCGTCAGCCCGGTCGCCGCCTTGAAGCTGCGGGCGAAGTGGAACGAACTCAACGCGACCGTGCCCGCCAGCGCATCCAGCGTCAGCGGGCCGGCGACGTTGGCGTCAACGTAAGCTGCAACCCGGTCCACCGCATTCGGCTGCAACTGGCCGCGGCCGCGCATCTGTGGCAGCCCGGGCCCGTATGCAGCGATAAGGTGACCAATGAGCCGGTGAGCCAGCGTGCTGCCCTCGATGTCCGTCGGCGTCACCCCGGACACATGCACCCAGCGCAACATCGATGCGAGCCCGAACACGACACCATCACGCGCGCCCAAAGCCGGACGCAACTCAAGCGGACCGCCAGCCAGCCCCTCGGCCAGGCCCAGATCCGGGTAGATCTCAAGTGCCTCGGTGGGATCCTGTACGTCGAGCCAGGTGATCGGGCTCGATCCGGTCACATAGACGGCTCCAGGCGGGGCATCGCAGCGCCGAGCACTCCCGTCGATCTCGCGGACCAGCTGACGGTGACCGCTGAACGCGATGCCGATCTGATACGCCCCGGTGGTGGTGGCATCCCGATGAGGCGGCAGCGTCGCGTACTCGCTTCGCAACCCAGCCCACACGATCGTCGATGCTGCTGCGGCGGCGGTCACGTGCACCTAAGCGACTACGCCCGAGAACCGGTCGGCGAGCTCTATCACATTCTTCAGGCTACCGGTGCCCTCATCACCAGTAGCCACAGACCGGTTCAATGGTCATGTAAGAAGAGCCTCACCAGATAGAGCAGGACCGAGCGAGCCAACTGCCGGAGATGCTGGCCAGCCAGAGCATCTGCCGAGCGAATCTCCGCATTATACGCACACTTGCACAGATAACCGCACATAAGAGCTTCCTTATCCAACGCGATGAAGAACGTTTGCCGTTCGGCTCTCGCCCGCGCAGAACTGGCGCATCTGCGTGTGGGCCGCCCTGTTGACGGGATCGACTCTGAGGCGCGCTAAATCGGCAGGGAGGATGTGCTCTCCAGAGAGGTGTGGCCGACCTGCGATCACTCTCGCTGATCATCCTCGTGATGGCCGCACGATGCAAGGAAGCTCGATAAGCGCTGTGCGCATCGAGCGGACGGCGCACCCGGTTCCGTCAGGCGACGTTTCCGCAGATCAGAGACGATGTGTGGTCAGGGGCAGGGTCGAACTGCCGACCTTCCGCTTTTCAGAAGGCCTGTCGCCGACTCGGTTGCCTTTGCCTAATGCAGCTCCGCAGCCCGTTTACCAGCATATGGGCCCGTTAGAGGCTTGCAGCAATAGTCTAGCAGGCGTGCCGTCGTATGCCGGGTAATGCCGTTTCGTCCGTGTTATCCGTGTGTTCGCGCCCTTCCGGACCGGACTTGTGTTGCTCCTGTGTTGGCCGCAACAGCCCCGGCAAACCGTCGCGCTTGCGCCTCTACCCGCACCCCCGAAGACCAGTCGCCCGAGTGGCTCGCCAGCCCGTCCGGCCACCCATGCCGCCAAGACAGAAGTGACGCATCGCGACGAGCGAAACGTATACCGACCGATCAAACAATCCATATCGCCGACTCGGCGCGCAAGACGAACAGTGCTTCGTGCCTTACATACGCGCACAGATCGTCTCGTTCGAGCGTACCGATACCTCACAGAAGGTTCGGCGTGGCCCGGTCATTTACTCCTTTGAACCGTGTACGGGAGCGGTCTGAGAGACCGTCGGCTTCTGAAAAGGGCGGCCGAAAGACCTCCAGACGCCCACCCAACTGCCGAATCCGGTCATTATGAGAATCAAGGCGACCCGGCCTCTGCGTCGGAAGGTCCGGCCGGGCGCGCCGACCCGGTGTCGCCATGGACGAGCGGCGGGCCGTCGAGTCTCTCAGCCCTTGGAGCCGTTCATGCCCGAAAACCTCAGATCCGAGGAGGCAGCCGCAGGTGGCGACGAGGCATCGCCTGGCAGGACTGCGACGCATCGCTGGGTGTACTCGCCCGTCCGGTTCTTGTGGTTCGTGGCTGTCGCTGCGGCTCTCACCGTGGCCGTCG
>Ga0302325_10021179_pt1 | contig 13617 bp, 17 predicted proteins | sample Palsa_T0_2_FD_201948 | JGI IMG/M metagenome (GOLD analysis project Ga0302325, IMG submission 201948) | Peat permafrost microbial communities from Stordalen Mire near Abisko, Sweden - Palsa_T0_2 | ecosystem: Environmental > Terrestrial > Soil > Palsa > Peat permafrost | place: Sweden: Abisko... | reverse complement strand
TCAACTCCATGGCAAGGAAGGGGCGGCCATCGTGCTGGCCGATTTCGTAAATGGTGCAAATGTTGGGATGATTCAGGGCGGAGGCAGCGCGGGCTTCGCGTTGGAAGCGCTCGAGGGCCTGACGGTCATTGGCGACATCGTCCGGCAGGAATTTCAATGCGACGTGACGGCCAAGGCTTTCGTCCTCGGCTTCATACACGACGCCCATCCCGCCGCCACCGAGTTTTTCAAGGACGCGATAGTGGGAAATCGTCCGTCCGGAGAGTGGAGAGGAATCAGGCATGAATGCGAATGTTATTCTGCACCCTACGGCAAGTCAATCAGTGTCAGCGACGCCGCCAGATCGGTAGGCTTCGGCGGTTCGTAAACGGATTCACCAAACGCAGCAGCAGGCCCAACATCGTGGGGCATGATGACCACGGTCTCCCGCTTTGCCTGAACCTCGTCTATGACCGCAAGACAATGCGCCTAAAAGAATCCGCTGCCATTTCTTCAATCGCGACGCTCCTTATCATAATCATCATACCGTCGGCATCAACGGAAACGGTGAAGGAAACGGTGATTGGGTCGCATCCTGACTTGACAACGCCGAATGTTAGGCTATATTAAAAGATAGCTCCCTGAACGTGAGCAGCAGCAGCGCTCCCCTACGGGGTTTCGTCTGCATCGATTGACGAAAAAGGCCGCCGGCGCTAGCCGAGCGAACTTAGGGGGGCTTTGTGGTTACTTCGGACGGCAATTCTTCTGTTGACGCAACCTTCGCACCCGCTAATTCCGTACCTGGACGCAAATCAGAGGGCCCGCTCGTCACGCTTTCCGTCGAGGAATTACTTGCTCGGGTGATCAAGCCGCGCCAAATGCTGCTTGCACCGTTTCTTCCGGAGCAAGGCTTGGCGATGCTGTATTCGTGCCGGGGAATCGGCAAAACCTTCCTTTCGCTCGGCATCGCGGCCGCTGTGGCAAGCGGAGGGAATTTCCTGCGCTGGACGGCGCCGCGCCCGCGCCGCGTGCTCTACGTCGACGGCGAGCTTCCAGCGAAGACGCTGCAAGAACGATTCGCCATGGTACTGGCCGGGTTGGAAAACTGTGAGCCCGCGCCCGGCACGCTCCGAGTCATTACGCCGGACATCCAAGATCGTGCGATGCCTGATCTGGCGACGCTGGAAGGCCAGGGCCTAATCGAGGAGCACCTTGGCGGAATCGATCTGCTGGTGCTCGACAACTTGTCGGCTCTGTGTCGTTACGGAAACGAGAATGAGGGTGAGGCGTGGCTACCAGTTCAGGAATGGGTTTTGGACCTGCGCCGTCGCGGCATATCGGTACTATTCGTCCATCATGCCGGGAAAAGCAAATCTCAGCGTGGCACTTCGCGACGCGAGGATTTACTGGATAGCGTGATCGCACTGAGACATCCGGTGGACTATCGCCCGGTTGAAGGATTGCGTTGCGAGCTTTACTTCGAGAAAACGCGATCGATGCTCGGCGAAGCGGCAATGCCGTTTGAAGTTCGGCTGGAAAGCGGACCGGACGGTCGTGCGGTGTGGACGTGTCGCAACCTCGAAGATGCCAAGACAGTGCAAGCCGCGGGTTTGTTCGCCGCGCGGCTGAGTGTTCGAGAAGTTGCACAGCAATTGGCAATCAGTAAAAGCGAAGCTGGTAGGCTTCGGCAGAGGTGGTCGTTGGGGCAGTCATCCGAAGCGTCCCCGCGTCCCATCTCCTGAGGATTGTAAATATGGGACAATCACCTGAAACTAATATTAAGTCGCTTGCTCTGAATCTCTTGGCTGCGGAAAAAGCTGTCCCAACTTCTGTTTCAGCTGGGACATCCACCGGAACTGATCCGGAGCGTGATCGTCAGCTGCCGGAACCGGAATCGCGAACGTCCACATCGCAAGTCGCATGTGGCTCGGCCGATAGCGCGGAGCGCCCCGACGTCGTCGGAGAAGCAAAACGCATCTTCGAAAAGGCGTGGCAGCTATCGCGCAATCTAGAAGCGGAAGGAGATAACCGAGGTGCCGTCGCGGCTCTCCGAGTCTGTCGAGAATCTCTCGACACGTTGACTGAGCTTCTCAGACAGTCGACGGTTAATGATCTCGCCGGAGTATCGGACGAATCCATTCTTCGAGAAGCGAAACACCGCAACCTTAGGACTGAGACTGTGATCAAGTGGATTTACGCTGACGACCCCCCACGCGACCCGGACGTTTCGCGTGGCGCGTAGAACACGGGCTCTCGATTTTCAGCTTTGCACGCTATGCAAGATGTGACTACTGGCGGAGGGGGTGGGATTGCAGATCGGAATCGACGCATCCAGCTTGCCGGCACGCGCGTCGATTCGGCGGGCTCCTGTTACTTCGACGTGTGTCATTTGAGTTTGCCCGAGTCTTGGAATGCCTTTTTCAGATCGTAGCCTGGTAGGAACCTGCTTGCGTGCGCCTTCGGATACTTTCAGCATCCACACGCACACGGCTTGCGATCGGATGCATTCGATCGAGTTTTCATTTTGAACCTCTTTAGCGGAGCGCGACTTCTGAAAAAAGAGTACCGCTGAAATTCGGTAAGCCATACGTGCCCTCGCCTGGAACAATTGGTAATTGTGTGCAAAACAGAACAGACGGACTCCGCCAGCGCTGTCCATCATGACAGCGAAGGGCGATGGATTATCGCGTTTAAGGCGGTGACATTCCGAAGACCGCAGGAGCTGAAATTTGAGCAATTCAGTAAAGATCGACGCGAAAGGAAGGTTACGAATTCCTACGAATTCTATCTCCGCGATGGGCGGCTGCACCGAGTTCTTCATCACGAGCGAAGATGGCAAGTCCGCGCATGTCTATCCCTTGAAGATATGGAACGAAGTCGAGAAACGGCTCACCAGTACAGCCGCGCATAACGGTAACACGCAGAAACTTCTTATCCGGGCGAAGTATTTCGGTCAGAGTGTCACCATGGACAAGCATGGAAGGGTGTTGATCCCTGTTGTTCTGAGGGAGACTGCGCACATTAAAGGTGAGGTCGATGTGCTTGGTTACTCGAAATACCTGGACGTTTGGAATCACACCTCACTTCTCAAGAGCATGAAGCGCAATTCAATTACCGAGCGAGACGGGCGCACTGAACAAAATATTTAGCAACTAAGCGAAATGGAGCCGCAGATAGCAATCCCACTAAGTGCATTCAAAAATCTTCCTTTCATCCAAGGCCAAACGCTCAATTGCGTTGGACCATAGGAGCGTACGATGGTGTATCTCCGGTTTCCCGCCTGGCAATCATTTTGCATCGATGCCTTGAAAGAGTTCGATCCGCCAAAATTCCTTGAGCTTATTGAACGCGCAGAAGCAGCAGTATTGCAGCGTGCCGAACGGTTAGAAAACTTCCCGGACGATAGGGATAATGATGAGCGGTTAGCGATAGTGGACGCCTTAAAATCCTTGCGGTTTCTAAAGACGTCAGCGCGAGAGCAAGGGAGTGTACCGATGACGAAAAGCAAGGGCACCAGAAACTCACTATCTGCGGTGATGGCGATCCAACTCTAAAAACACTTATGGCGGTGTGAATTGATCCTCGCCTAAAAAGAACATGGTCTTCGAGAAACACCGCCTGTCTAATTCTTCCACGGCAGCAGTTGCCATTTGCCGTCGTGATACGAAACCAGGACCGGTTCGCCGTACTCTGCGTGTAGGTAATATTCGCCTGGTGGAATTTCCTCGTCGTTCAATGCTGAAATCCAGACACTGAGGAGTTCGGATGATGACGATGCCGGCGGCATCAATCCGGGATCCTCAGCCGGTTGATGTCGGTACCTGATCTCAAATTCGACAGGAAGCATTCCGCTGTCTATCTCGACGCTTCCGACAGGCCCGAGCCGCCCCAGCCCGCGCTTGATCTTTTCTTCCATACGTCCCCGTCTGATCGGAGAACAAGTGATACTCCGCTGCGTTCATCTCACAAATGGACAGCGTGACTCGTGATTTTGTAATTCAAACTGACCGCCTAGGCGATCGAGTGATTATGTCCAGAAATCTCCTGTCGCAGTTTGAGCACCGATAAGGACTAATCGCAACCGGCCGTAATAGCACGTTTTCAATCATGCCTTTACGTGCCGACCGATATACCGACCCGCTGCCGCACTGGGGACACGCATGTGCTCGCGTGTGCATTTTCGCCCACCACAAACCTGTGGAAGCCATATTCGTCCTTAATTGTCAGTAGAATGAACCGCGTTCGAGGTGGGGACCGCTATTTCGAACGCCGCCTCAATTCAAATGAATCCGCGAATATGATACGAAATTTCGATCAAATGTACAGCCCGTTATTTCTACGGCAGAATCACAGAGTAGACGCCGGTCGCTCACGCAAGTCCGCGCTGGACGTATCGCCCTCGGGTGAAAACCTTTTTCAACAGTTCGTATTTAACTTGCAGGCACTCACGTCAAACAGGGAAGCGGCGCACACTCGAACGGAAACGCTGCTTCCCGTCTTTAAAACTGCTCTTGCGCTACAATCTCGCTACGGCTGGGATGTCAACGACGAACACTTTCGCATAATTTGGAATTAGCACGTTGATGAGCCTTGTGAGTTCTGGGGTGATCGCGCAGCTCCATGCCTGGCCGCTGCTGCGAATGATGAACCGCGACCAAGCGCTCCGCCCCATATGTTTCTCCGTTTCATCGGACTCAGCTTTTTGGTGCCAAGGGTGCGCTACAACCCCTCTATGACAGATCTTCGAATCGGCACGTCCGCGTTCACGGCGGCAGGCTGGGAAGGCTCTTTCTATCCCGCTGGAATGTAAGAAGCGCGCGATCTTCTGACGTTCTACGTTACGAGATTCAACACCGTTGAAATCAATTCGACGTTCTAAGAAATCGTGAAACTGAAAATGCGGATCACGACTAACGGTCACGCCAAGACAGGGCTTCTGGCACAGACCGTCGCTTCTATTCCGTACTTTCTGAAGATGCGAATGATTTCTTGGTCTGGCATACCAGCGTTTCGATAAACAGTGGCATTCGTTTGCCCCTTTGCGGTCTGCATAACAGACATCCGCTTTCCAGCCGGTGTAAGCGGAGGAACATCCTCCGCCTTCAGTTCGTCCAGCAAACGTTCCCACGTTTCTTCGGACATCGCCCTGACCGCATAGATGTCGATACAGCCAGGCCAAATAGTGGCGTGCATTGGCTTGCCCCTTCAGGAATCGTCATCACGACCATTCACCTGATGAAATCGTTTGCGATTCGCTTAATTTACTCGTGCAGAACAACACTAAGAAGGGAATTGTTAATTTTGATTTCGCCGTTGTACTTAATAAAACCCAGTTTTCTGAATTTGTTCATGAACAAATTGACCCGTGACCGCGTTGTGCCAATCATGTCCGCCAGCGTCTCTTGCGATATCTTAGCAATGACCTTTTGAGGCTGGTCTTGCTTGCCATAGCGCGCCAGCAGCAGCAGGGTACGCGCCAGTCGTTTCTCGGTCGAGTTGAAGAGCTGGTCAATCAAATCCTCTTCGACCCGGATGTTTCGTGCCAGCATGTAGGCGATGAAGCGGTCGGAAAACTCGTGTTCTCCATGGAGGACGCGATTCATCTCGCTCTTCTCAATCACGAGCACGGTGGTGGGTGCAATCGCAGTTGCCGTCGCCATGCAAATCAACTGGCCCGACAGGCAGCCTTCTCCAAAAAAATCGCCCGGACCCAGAATTGCCACAACGGCTTCTTTGCCGACCTCATTGACCACAGTAAGCTTCACGCCGCCTTCCTGAATGTATATGACACTCTTGGCGGAATCGCCCTGCGCGAAGACGGTTTCTTTTTTTTGAAACTTGCCAACTTTTCTCCCCAGACCTGTCGAGTCGAGAAACGACTTCACATCGAACGCAGGTCTTCTTAAACTCGGTTTTCGGGGAGAGCGAGGGATCTTGGCGGATACACGTTGAACGGCAGGAGAAACCATCATTCAAACTACCATGTAGACCGAACCTGGTGTCTGTTCAATATGGCACACATATACGAAGATCTGGTTTTAGACCGAAACATGAACAGATTGATTCGCTGGCGTTCGGTCCCGATCATCTACGCTGGCTTAACGACAGTTCGCCCCGCCCGTGTGGCATACACCTTGACGGTAGGAGATGCCCATTATAGATTTGCGAGATGCCAATCAACCTGAATTCAATTGCAAAAACACTTCGTGCCGAAGAGAAGGCTCTGGAGAAACGACTCGGAAAAATCAAGAAGGCTTTAGTAGCGTTTGCAGGACTGTCCGGTAATTCGGGTCCGAAGAAGCGCCGCAAGAAAATGTCGGCAGCAGGACGCCGGTCGATCGCAGCCGCCCAAAAAGCTCGGTGGGCCAAGATACGGGCTCAAAAGAAGGGCTGAATTTGTTGACAGTCTGTTGACGAAAATCCCTGAAATTTGTGATAACACCCATTCATACGCGCCGCCGAAGCCGGATATTTCGGGAGGGATATCGCCGCGCGCGGTCCTATTACGAGCCCGTCGAGGTATAGCGCCGCGAACCGAAATTCCACGCGCAGATCGCGATCGTGAGGCATACTGCCGCGACGAGTGGAATAATCGGCGCGTAGCGCGCGAACTCCGCCCGGCCGAGAAGATGCACGCTCGGGTAGAACGTCGCGAAGCCGAAGGGAATAATCCAGCTCAGAATGAATTGAATGTACCCGCTGTAGATCGAAAGCGGATAACGTCCGAACCCAATGACGTTCCAAAATGGCGGATGCACGCCAATGCGATCTTCGAACCAGAACGAAAACGTGCTGAGCAGCAGAAAAAACGAAACGTAGATGACGCCGCCGCAAACAGCCCAGCTCATCAGCAGCGCCGTTTTCGCGAGCGACCAATGGATTCCCAAGCGCTCCGCGGACCAAATAACAACGACCGAACCAATCACGACTTCCTGAAGCGATTCGATCCGAAACGTCTCGAACAGCACCTGAAACAGCGAAGAAATCGGCCGCAGCAGCACGCGATCGAATTTCCCCTCCATGATGTACGTGTTCCCGAATTCGTAAAGGTTCAGGCTGAGCACGTTGAACAGCCCGTAGGGAATCAATCCGAAGCCGTAAAGGAAAGTCACTTCCTCGAATCGCCAGCCGGAAAGGTTCCGCACCTTGCTGAACAGCACCACGACGAAAATCAATCCGAAAATCGTCGCGGTAATGCTTGCCGTAACGCTTACAAAAAAATCACCGCGATAGCCCAAACGAACCTTCGCGTACTGCGCAAAATAGTCCCAGAGCAGCCGTACGTGCAGCCACACCTGCCGCGCAAGTGTGGGACCCTGCCGCGATTCTTCTCGAGAATCTCTAGCGAGTGAATTTACGTCCACGTCAGCCGCCTTGAATTGTGATTTTGCGCACTGCCCGATTCCACCATGCCTCCGCCAGCCACAGCAGCGCGAAAACCCAGAGCCACTCGCGTCCGATCATGACGAGCGCGTCATGCGCATCGAGCTTGCCGAGATAAATTTGCAGCGGCGTATAGGCAATGTGCTCGAATGGCAGCCACGCCATGATTGTCTGAATGCGCGCGGGGAAAAATGTGATCGGAAGCAAAAGCCCGGAGAGTAGCTCGATCAGCCAATACTTGGCACGAATCAGCGCGAGAATGGACTTCAGCGGAATCGCGCACGTCCCGACCATGAAATTGAGCGCGCCCATGATGGCGAAGCTGCCGGCGGCGGCGAGACAAAAAAGCGCAAGATGAAGAGGCGACGCCGGGCCGCGAACCGGAAATATCAAGGCCACTACCACCGCCGTCGGCACCGTCAGCAGCAACAGCCGAAACGCCGACTCGCCCATCGCCCGGCTAAACCACATCCACAGGACATTCACGGGCTTGATCAAATCCATCGCAATCTTGCCTTCGATCACCTCGTACGCCATTTCCTGATCGATCGTATTCCAGTAGAACGACCGCAAAATCCATCCCACGCTCACGTAGGTCACCATCTGCGGCAGGTCGTATCCGGCAATTTGCCCGCCCGCTGAGTACACCGCCGACCAAATGAAATAGTAGATCGTCACGTTGATGATGTACGTGAGGATGCCGGTGTAGTAACGCAGGCGGAACGCGAGGATATTCACGAATCCAACGCGCGCGAATTCGAGATAGGGCGCGAGCGCGTTCAAGCAGGCACCTCGAGCGTCGCTTCGCCCGCGTAAATGCGCTTGATCACTTCCTCGATGGGCTCGTCTTCGATCAGCAGATCGCGCACCTCGACGCTCGCCAAAATCTGCCGGATCAAGTCGGCGGCTGAAACTTTCGTCCGGTCGAAGCGAAAGCGGTACGTCAACTCGTCCACCGGTTGTAGTTCGACGCCATCCACCGCAAAGCGGCTGAGTCCTTCGCCATCCGCTCGGTCCTTCACGACAAACTTGATTTGCTTGGTGCGCAACAGCCGCTGCTTCAACTCCCGCAGTTCGCCGTCAAACAACACCTTGCCGTGATCGATGATAAGAATGCGGCGGCAGAGTTCTTCGATGTCGTCCATGCCGTGAGTCGTCAGCAGCACGGTGGTATGAAATTCACGATTGATCTCGCGCAGAAATTCGCGAATGTGGTGCTTCGCGACGACATCAAGTCCTATCGTCGGCTCGTCGAGAAAAAGCAGGGGCGGATTGTGCAGCAGCGCAGCTGCAAGGTCGCAACGCATCCGCTCCCCAAGCGACAGCTTCCGCACCGGCGTATTGAGATAATCCTTGATCCCCAAAATGCTGTTGAAAAGTTCCATCCGCGCGTCGAAATCCGATTGCGAGACGTCGTAGATCCGCCGCAGCAGCTTGAACGATTCGATAACGGCAATATCCCACCAAAGCTGCGTCCGCTGCCCGAATACAACTCCGATGGTCTTTACATAACGCCGCCGCTGACGGTAGGGAACGAATCCGTTGACCACGGCTTCGCCCGAAGTTGGCACGAGAATTCCGGTGAGCATTTTGATGCTCGTGGATTTTCCCGCCCCGTTCGGTCCGATGTAGCCGACCATCTCGCCGCGGTCAATCGTAAAGCTCACGCGATCTACAGCGGCAATCGTCTTGTAGTCGCGCACGAAAAGATTCTGCAGGCCGCCCCAGATGCCTTCACGGCGGTGATATGTGCGGAAGTGTTTGGAAAGTTCGCGAACCTGAATCAGAGGCTCAGCCATCGGACTGATGATTCTATCTCACACGGCGGGCAACTGCAGAATCGTGCCGCGCGACATTTGCACCTGTGCAATCGCAATAGAGTCCGAGTCTGGCAACTACGCGCGGAAAAGCACGCTCTCGCGGTTAAACATCGTCACCGCGGCAGCGATCGCCAGCGAGGCATAAACGCACGACGACAGAAAGATGAGCATGATGAATCCCCACGGATGATTCCCGGCCATCAGTTCTTTGCCCACCAGCGTCGTGCTCAGAATTGGAATCAACGCCGTCCGCGTGTTCAATTCCACGCCCGGCAGCAGCGCCGCAACTGCCGGCATGATGACGATCACAGTCAGCGGCGAAAGGTACGTCTGCGCCTCGCGGAAACTTTTCGCAAAAAGCGCGATAGCCAGCAGCGTCGCCGCGAACAATACCGACAGCGGCAGCACCATCAGCAGCACGGCGAGTATGCCTACCGGATCGATCGCATAGTGAACGGTCGGATTGTCCTCCGACACCAGCTTGTCAATCATGTTCCGCGCCAGGAAAAACGAGACGGCCATTGACGTCAGAGAAAGCAGCGCTGTCGCGAGCGATGCCGTCAGCACCATGAAGAACTTCCCGAGCACCAAATCCGTTCGTGACACTGGGCTCGTCAAAATCGTTTCCATCGTGCCGCGTTCTTTTTCTCCCGCGGTCAAGTCCATCGCCGGATACATCGCGCCCGTCAGCGAAAGAATGATGACGAAGTAGGGAATCAGCCCGCCCAGCGTGCTCCCCGCCACCTTTTCCGGCGGTGCCACGTTCGTCTTCTCCACCTTGAATGGCTCGACCAGATTTCCGGGCACGCCGCGTTCAGACACCAATTGCTTCGCCAGCGTCACGCGGTAATCCTTCAAAGATGTTTCCGCCGTGTCCAGCGCCAATTCCGACTTGATGTCTCCTTCGTAGTAATCCACGCCTACGGTCTGTGCTTCGCCATGCTCGGCCGCCGCATCGAATCCCTTCGGAAGAATAATCGCCGCGCGCACAGTTTTATTCGACACTTGATCTTCGAAATCCGCCGAGCCGGGAACCACCTCGATCTTTTTGTTTTTCTTCAGCGCTTCCACCACACGTGGCGAATCCTCGCCCCCGACCACCATCACCAGCGGCACCTCGCCCTTCGCCCGGCTCATCAGCGTCGCGCCGAGCAAACCCATGCCCAGAGTCAACGCCGGAAACAGAAGCAGCGGCACCACGGTCATCGAAATCACCGTGCGGCGGTCGCGCAGCGAATCAATCAGCTCTTTGTGATAGACGACGCCGATATCTCGCAGGCTCATGGCTGGTCTCCCAGTACGTCCACGAAAATATCCTCAAGGTCCTGCTTTCCAAAGCGCTCGCGTAATTGCGCCAGCGTTCCTTCCGCCAGCAATCGCCCGCGGTGAATGATTCCGATGCGGTCACACAGTTTTTCCACTTCGGTCATCACGTGCGTCGAGAAAATCACCGTTTTGCCTCGGTCGCGGCACTGCCGGATGAACCCGACAATCGTCCGCGACGCGATCACATCGAGCCCCACCGTCGGCTCGTCAAAGATCATCACCTTGGGATCGTGCACCAGCGTCCGCGCGATGGACACCTTCTGCTTCTGCCCCGTCGAAAGTTTCTCGCAGCGTTGATTGCGAAAATCGTTCATGCCCAGCATTTCGAAAAGCGAATCAATCGCCTTGCGCAGCGGTTCGCCATCCATGCCATGCAGCCTCGCGAAGTATTCGACCATCTCTTTTGCAGTCAACCGCCCATAAAGCGCCGTTGCCGTCGAAAGAAATCCCACATTCGCGCGCACTTTTTCCGGCTCTTCAATGATGTCGTAGCCCGCGACGTTCGCAGTCCCGCCGGTCGGTTCAAGAATCGTTGCGAGCATCCGCAGCGTGGTCGTCTTGCCCGCTCCGTTTGTTCCCAGCAAGCCATAAATCTCGCTCGGCTTGCACTCGAAGCTGACGCCGTCCACCGCGCGAATTTCTTTGGTTTTCTTCGTCGCGGGGAAGACCTTGCTGAGATTCGTCGCCTGAATCATCGCTACATTTTCCATCGCGTTCTTGAGCTTACTTGTCGCAGGGAATCCGGCATGCCTGTCCATCGCTCTAACGCAATCCACCGCGCAAACGTGGCACGTGCCATCCCGAATTTTCCTTGGTTTCCGCTATTCGCCCATCGCCTTGATCACCACGCGCTTCGGCCGCTGCCCGTCCAGCTCCGCGAACAACACGTATTGCCACGGCCCCAAATCGAGCCGCCCCTCCGTGAATGGCACAACCACCTGGTGATGCAGCAGCAAACTTTGCAAATGAATGCCGGTATTGCTCTCAAATCGCCCGCGGTGCTTGTAATCCTCTCGCTCTGGAGCCAGCTGTTCGATCCACGCTTGCAAGTCATCGAGCAAACCAGGCTCATCATCGCTCACAATAATCGCCGCGTTGGAATGCGTTACAGAGACAAGAATAATTCCGTCGCGAAATCCGCTCTTCTCCAGCGCAAGTTTCACCTGCGACGTGATATTCATAAATTCGCGTTTTTTCGCCGATTGAAACGTCAAAACGTCCGTGTAAATTTTCATTGATGCCCCTCAGAATGGCGGAAGCATTCTAGCGGAACTACGCGTGGAGTAGAAATCGCTCTCGATGCGCCGGCGCGGCCCGGCGGCCGCTCAATTGGATCGCCGTATCAGCGCACAAGTCCCAATTGGACTGGCCCGGAAGCGATGGCAATCGTAGCGCCGGGCTCCAGCCCGGCATCTGTTGCACGAGTTCTGTTCGCGGCGCGGTAAAACCGAAGAATTCGCGGCCAAACCCGTCCATCAACCCTTGTGGCAGACCGGGCAATGCTTCGCTTCGTAGTTATCGAGAGTTACTTCAAACATATTGTTGCAGCCGATGCACACTCGGTGAATCTTCGGTTTTGGCTTACCGTCGCTCGTCGTTTCGGCGTGCTCGTTGGTAGCGTGCGTCTCACTCATGGCCGGATTTTATCACGGCTTGCGCGGGCCAGCGCTCCGGATTCGGGCCTCGTCTGCGACTGGCATCTACGAAGCGGCGGTAAAGCATCCGTTTTAGATGCTGTATCGAAATCGCCGCAAGGGCTTCGTAGGCAAGCATAAAGCCCTCTGTTACAATCCAGTGTTTTTGGAGGAGATGCCGGCGTACCGCGCAACCGGCGTTACATGGCGGGTTTGACTAAACGTTCCTGGTCACTGCTCAGCGCGCTTCTCATTCTGATCGTTCTCGTCGTCGTCATCATCGCCACGCGCGATCGGCCGCCAGACGTTCAAGTTGTGCGCGTGACTCGCGACAATATCGAGGCTTCAATCACCAGCAACGGCAAAATCGAGCCGATCAACGCCTTCGTTTTCCGCGCCGAGTTTCCAACGTACGTCACCGAAGTAAGCGCGAAAGAGGGCCAGCCAGTTCATCGCGGAGAAAGAATTTTGCGCCTCGACGATGCCGACATCCAATCGCAGCTAGCCGCCGCTCGCCAGGATTTGCTCGCCACGCAATCTCTTCTAAAGAATGCCCATGGCGGCGGCTCGCCCGATCAGGTCGCGGATTTGCAGGGCCAGGTCCTCACCGCCGAAGCGCGTGTCCAAAGCCTCGAGAAGTTGCAGAAATCTCTGCGCGAACTTTTTGCCAAGCAAGCCGCAACACAATCCGAGCTCGATCAAAATTCGCTCGACCTAGAAAACGCGCGCACCAATCTCCGAACGCTGCAGCAAAAGAAGACCCAGTTCGATACGCAGGCCGGTCTCGACGTTGAGCGTTTGAACCTCCACGTACAGCAGGATTCCGAGACCATTCGCTCCCTCGAACACAAAGTCAGCTCCGCCACCGTGATTTCGCCGGTGGATGGAACGCTCTATTCGCTTCCCGTGCGCCCCGGCGATTACGTCTCCGTGGGACAGGAACTCGCGCAAATCGCCGACTTGCGCCGCGTGCAGGTCCGCGTCTTCGTCGACGAGCCGGATCTCAGCGGCCTCGAGCCCGGTCAAACCATTCGCATCACCTGGGATGCCATGCCCAGCCACGAGTGGACCGGCCACACCGTGCAAATTCCCAAGCAAGTCGTCGCGCGCGGAACTCGAAACGTCGGCGAAGTCCTCTGCTCCGTGGATAACGACAAGCTCGAACTCATTCCCAACACCAACGTCGGCGTCACCATTCTTCTGCATCGCCGCGATAACGTTCTCGCCGTCTCCCGTGCCGCCGTCGTTGCGGATGGCGCGCGCCGCGTGGTCTATTTGGTGGACGGCGACCGCCTCCATCAGAGGCAAATCGCAGCCGGAATTGCCAGCGCCTCAAAATATGAAATTCTCTCCGGACTTTCCGACGGCGATCGCGTCGCGCTGTCCGGCGATTTCACGCTGCAGGACGGAATGAAAGTCCATCCCATTGACGCCAAATAAAAGGCCCGCCGAAATAACAACTCGACCATGACACT
>Ga0302325_10021177_pt1 | contig 13618 bp, 10 predicted proteins | sample Palsa_T0_2_FD_201948 | JGI IMG/M metagenome (GOLD analysis project Ga0302325, IMG submission 201948) | Peat permafrost microbial communities from Stordalen Mire near Abisko, Sweden - Palsa_T0_2 | ecosystem: Environmental > Terrestrial > Soil > Palsa > Peat permafrost | place: Sweden: Abisko... | reverse complement strand
AGGGGACCTTTCTTCCCCGTGATGCTGGTTGGCGCATTGCACTCTATGCGGTTTTCGTAAAGAAAACCGCACTCGCGACCCTCTCCAGCGCAGCCAAGGGGGAAGCAAGGGGCAGGGCTGGGGAATCAATCCGCGAAGATGAGATGAGCGCCGGAGGCGCGGCACTAAACCTGTATTTAACCGTGCGCCCGCGTTTGGCACGGAACGATTCAAATGTGCGACCTATCCGTTGCTCAAGGCCCGGAGGGCCGGCCTTATCCGGCCTCACTGCCGATGGTCCTCGCTGAATACATCCTTTCGCCCAGGCTGGCGGCAAATGCGAGTAGCTTGCCATCGCTGCCTCGCGGCCCAACCAACTGCACGCCGCCACCCTTGGCCGACAGCGTGATCGCCGGCATGCCGGCCAGGCTGATCGGGCTGGTGTAGCGCAGGAGGGTCTGGCGCGTGGCTGAGTGGTCGACGCCTGCGGCCAGTGCGCTCACGGGAGAGCACGGCAGGATTAGAAAATCATGTTGCTCCAACAGCTGATCCATCCGTGCGCGAAACGCGGCATGGCGTTTGCGCAAAGCCTCGACCTCTATCACGGACAACGATGCGCCCCAGGCAAGCCGTTCCGCGATCGCGGGCTCGAACTGATGAAAGTCCGTGCCGCGATGAACGCCTGCGGCCTCATGCGCCTGGATAGGCGCGAAAATATCCCGGGTATCCGCCCACCAATCGGGTTCGAACGTCTGCAGAGAGGCTCCCGCTCCGCGCAGTTCCTCTTGCCAGCCACCGTACATCTCCAACACCGCCGGCTCACAGTCGTGCACGAACGACTCGCCCACGACGGCAATCTTTACCGTTTGCGGCGCCGCGACCGGTTCGAGGCCGAACAACGCGGCAGCGAGCGCGGGCCCGTCGCGCAGGTCGCGAAAAAGCCATCCCACGGTGTCGAACGAGACAGCAAGGTGAACGCCACCCTCCCATATCTCGCTGCCGCCAAGGCCTAGGGAAGATCGATAGCCGGCCAACCCGCAAAGGGCTGCCGGAACGCGGATGGAGCCGCCGGTATCGGTGCCGATTGCGGCCATCGCGGAGCTCTCTTGCACGCTTGCGGAGCTGCCGCTGGATGAGCCCCCGGTGAGTACCAGAGGATTGTTGGGCTGAACACAATCGCCATATTCGCGGTTCTCGCCGGTGATGCCATAGGCAAGCTGATGCAGATGGGTCTTGCCCATGATCACGGCGCCGGCCCGTCGCACTCGTGCGGCCACGGCCGAGTCGGCGCGTGCAATGCCATTCTTCTCCGCGTAGAAGCGGGAACCGCAGGTGGTGTTATAGCCCGCGACGTCGAAGCAATCCTTGATGGCGATAGGAACGCCAAAGAGCGGCGGCCGCGGCTCGGGAAAGCGAGTGCCGAGAGCCTCAGCTTCCGCTAAGGTGCGTTCCGGATCCATGGCGAGGTACACATTCCGGTTGGCATTGCTGTTGGCGCGCGCCAGCGCTTCCTGCGCCAGCGAAGCCGGCCCCTGTGTAGCTAAGGCTGCTTGTGTTTCGGTCAAAGGAGACATACCGGCTTGTATACACCATGGCCCCCTGAACGTGCAGTTCTGGAGTGGTACCTAGTTTGGGAGATGTGGGTAGCGCCGCGAAAGAACGGGTGCCCCATCCTTGAACCTGTTCGTTGGGTTCAAGGGTGGGATACGCGACCGTCGGTATCGAGATTCGTGGTATCCCACCCTTCGCAAAGAACGCGAAGGACCCCGGATTTCCTACTGCGCGGCCCCAGCCATGGCAGCGTGTGCGGCTTTCTATAAGGAAAGCCGCATGAGGTTCGTTGACCCCACCAAGCCTTACAGGAAATCCGGGGGGATGGGGCACCCGAGATTTCTTGCACGATCTGCCGAGGGACATCGAAGCCCTACTCTGATTTGATCGGAGACGCGATCTTGGCGGAAATGATTTAAACTTTTGCATGAGCGCTGGACAACCTTCTGTCCGTGACACCGCCGCGGTGGATGAAACCCACATAGCGGCGCTGGTCAAATTCACCGCTCTGAGTCTGAGCACTCCCCGGCCGGTGCCCTTCGGCGCCCTCATCGTCAACAGCGAAAGCGGAGAGACCCTCATGCGCGCACGCAATGCGGTGGCTCGGGAAAATGACCCCGCTGCGCATGCTGAGCTGCGGACGGTGCGCCTGGCATGCAAAAAACGCAAAAGCTACTCGCTGGCCGGCTACACGCTTTATTCCACATGTGAACCTTGCCCTATGTGCATGGCCAATGCGCTCTGGGCTGGACTCGACCGGGTGGTCTTCGGGGCAACCATCGAAGACGCAAATCGCCATTGCCGCCAAATCCAGATCCCAGCTGCCGAGGTTGCCCGGCGCAGCGACATGCAATGCATTGTCACCGGCCCCGTGCTGCGTGAACTCTGCAACAGCCTCTTTAACGACCCGCGGATGCTGAGGGCCTTCGCTACCTGGAGCAGTCGCAAGGACTAACAGCAGTTTCAAAAGGAGCAGTCACACCGCATGACAACGCCGCTCGAAGTGTCTTTGGCCGCTATCCTGGCCGATCCTGCGCGGGTCTCGACTGTTCCTCAAGTGATCGAGCGGCTGTCGCGCGACTTCTACTGGTACTCTCCCGTGCTGCGCAAGCGGCTCGATGGCAAGATCGCGGATGCCATCGTTTACCCGATCTCCGTCACTGAAATTCAGCACGTCCTTCGCCATTGCTACGAAAACGATATCCCGGTCACAGCGCGGGGTGCTGGAACAGGGAACTACGGGCAGGCCGTTCCACTCCAGGGTGGCGTGGTTCTCGATCTCTCCCGTTTCGCCCGGATTGAATCCATAACCGCCGATGGCATTGCCATTTGCCAACCGGGCGTACGTCTGGGCGTGCTCGAAGGCGCTGCTCGCGAGGCAGGATGGGAGCTTCGTTGCTATCCGTCTACCGTGGCGAAGGCCTCGCTGGGTGGCTTCCTGGGCGGCGGTTCGGGAGGTATCGGTTCCGTGGCGCATGGAGGCCTGCGGGACTTCTCCCAAGTGCGCGCCATCGACGTGGTCACCATGGAAGCGGAACCTCGCGTGATCCACCATGAAGGCGAAGCCATTCACGAGATCCTGCACGCCTGGGGCACGAATGGGATCATCACCCGCATCTGGCTGGCGCTGACGCCGAAGGTCGACTGGGGACAGTGTGCCATTGCCTTCGACACCTTTGACCAGGCATTTGACTTCAGTGAGCGGGTTGCCACCTCAGAGGAGTGGATCAAGCGTCTCATCACTACCTTCGAGTGGCCGATTCCGTCCTTCTTCAGCCCCGTGCGCACTCTGGCTCCGGAGGGCAAGGCGCTCATCTTTTTTTTGATTGCGGAGCACCAACGGCAGGGCCTGGAAGCGGCCGCTCTCGAGGCCGGCGGCGTGATCACTTTCTCCGCGGCGTACAAGGGGCTGCGCAGCGTGCCTTTGCTCTCCGACTACACCTGGAATCACACCACGCTATGGGCCATCAAGGTGGATCCGCAGTTCACCTATCTGCAATGCGGCTTCGATCCGCTTACGGTGCGCAGCCAGTTTGCCCGGCTCAGGCAACGCTTCGGCGACGAAATCCTGTTTCACATCGAGTTCATCAAGAACGCTCAGGGGGTCGTGTTTCCGGGGGCGATTCCCGTGGTCCGATTCATCACCGAGGAACGGTTGAACGAAATGATCGATTACTGTCGTGAGATTGGAGTAAGCGTTGCCAATCCCCACGTCAATAATGTCGAGGGAGGAGGCCGCTATCGTAGCGACAATGTGCAGCTGATGGCCAAACTTCGTTACGACACCAAGGGGCTGTTGAACCCGGGCAAGATGGTCACCTTCCAAAGGCCAACGGCCGGAGCATCGATTTCATGAAGAGCTGGATTCCGGATGCCCGTAACTTCGCCTACCTCACCTGGAAGCAGGTCGAGGCTCTGCCCAAGGAGTCGACGCTCCTGGTACTGCCCACGGCGGCCATCGAGCAGCATGGCCGGCATCTTCCGCTGGCCACCGACACGCTCATCAACAGCATTCTTCTCGGCGCCGCGTTGACGCGTTTGCCCCAGGAGATGCCGGTATACGCGCTTCCCGCGGTCTGTTATGGCAAGAGCAACGAGCATATCGGTTTTCCTGGAACGCTCTCTGTTTCGGCTTCTACCTTCATGGCGGTGCTGCGCGATCTAGGCGCCAGCGTTGCCGCCTCCGGCTTCAAGAAACTGGTGCTCTACAACACGCATGGGGGCAACTCCTCGTTGGTCGATGTGATGGCGCGCGACCTGCGGGCAGAGTTCGGGCTGCGCGTGTTTTCGCTCTTTGGCTCAGGGGGCGCTGCCTTCACCGGGCTCGGCGACCAGGAGCGGGCTTATGGCTTCCATGCAGGCGAAGTCGAAACCTCATTTCTGCTCAGCGCCACACCGGAACTGGTTCACCCGAGCGAGTACACCGTGAACTACATCGCGGATATCGCAAAGCCCGAAGTGCTGCGTCCGGAGAACGCTCCCGCGACCTTTGCTTGGCTTACCCGCGACATCGCGCCCAGTGGAGTGATGGGCGATCCCAAACCCGCTTCGGCGGAAAAGGGCACGCTCTGGATTGAGGAAGCCGCGAAGAAAGTCGCGGCTGCGCTAGCGGCCATGTCCGCATACGAGAACTGGCATAAGCCCTAGATGTCGAGCACAGTAGGTAGCGCCGCGAAGGATGGGGCACCCGGGGATTTGTTGCACGTTGGCGCAGAACATCAAGCCTTGATCTCAATTGGATGGAGCATGAGCCATGAGTGCTGAGGGCCCCCAGTCATCGAGCATGGTCGACTGCGGCTCCGGGGTTCGCCTCGAACGCGGCGTGCCCTGCACCATGTCTGACGGTGTCGTACTCGTCTCCGATCACTACTATCCTCACGCGCCCGGACCGCACCCGACCTTGCTGATGCGTCAACCTTACGGCAGGGATATTGCCTCGACCGTGGTGTACGCTCACCCCGTCTGGTTTGCCACCCACGGCTACAACGTCGTTATCCAGGACGTGCGCGGGCGCGGTGATTCGGAAGGCGAGTTCTACCCCTTTCGCAGCGAAGGACCCGATGGAGCGGAGACGATCCAGTGGCTGCGCACGCGCGGCGAGTCGGACGGCAGAGTCGGCATGTATGGCTTCTCCTACCAGGGGTTGACGCAGCTTCTTGCCGCGGCCGAGCAGCCGGAAGGGCTGGTCTGCATCGCACCCGCAATGACCGCATGCGATCTCTATCATGGCTGGTTTTATCGTCAGGGCGCGCTGCGGCTGGCGTCGAGCCTGGGTTGGGGCCTGCAGATGTTGAAGGCGGATGCCCGCCGCCGCAAACTTCGTGCGGCAAGCGAGGGCCTCGAAAGAGCGTGGGCCGATCTGCGCAGCCAGCCGGTGTTCACGCCCTATGGCGCGCACCCCCAGCTGCATCACGAGGGAATGCCGACCTACGTGCACGACTGGCTCACTCACGACGCGCCGGGCCCTTACTGGTCAGATCTGGATGTGAGCGAGTCGCTGACGCGGATTGCCGTACCCGCACTGCACATAGCGGGATGGTTCGATACTTACCTCTCGGGCAGTGTGGCGGGCTTTCTTTCGTTGGCTGCGCATGCAGCCACACGATCCGCCCGCGAACACCAGTACTTGGTCGCTGGTCCCTGGGTGCACATCCCATGGGGCGAGCTCATCGGCGACCAGAACCTCGGCCCTGAGGCCCTGCTTGATACCGATTCACTGCTGCTGCGCTGGTTCAACCATTGGCTCAAACATAGCGGCGAGTTTGCCCGGGAGCCACGCATTCGCCACTTCGCGCTGGGCGCCAATCGCTGGTGCGATGCCGAGGCTTTCCCGGCAGAGCGCTTTTCCCTGTACCTGCGTAGTGAAGGCCGCGCTGATTCGCGCAAAGGAGATGGAGTGCTTTCGACCTCGGCTCCCCGCTCACCCGAGCCAAGAGATATCTTTGTCTATGATCCGGAGGTCCCTGTCCACGCTCCGGGTGGCCCGGCGGCGCTGCCGGGTCCGATCAATCAGGCTCAGCTCGAAACCGGCAACAACCTGCTGGTCTACACTAGCCCGCCATTACCCGCAGCGATGCACGTCCTGGGATCGCCGCAGCTCACGCTCTATTGCGTAACCTCGGCTGCTCATGCCGACTTTACAGGGAAGCTGGTGAGGCTGCGGCCCGGCGGGCAGGCGGATTTTGTCTGCATCGGCATCGCGCGTTCTTCGTACCTTTTTCGCGACTCCGGCTACAGCGCGGATGCAATCCACTGCTGGGAGCTTACCCTCGAGCCAACCTCCTGCGTCTTCGCCGCTGGCGATGCGATCCGGCTGGAAGTTGCCAGCAGCGCCTTCCCCCTCTACGACCGGAATCCATCCACTCCAGTGCAGCCCTGGCTTGCGGACTCGTGGAACTGGCAGCGCTCGACCCAGATGGTGCTGCATGATGCCGGCCATCCATCCCGGCTTGAACTGCCACTGGCTGGCTCGCCCGATACGGTGAAGCCGATATGGTGACTTCGGCAGTTCCGCAGGTCGTCCTCACGAACGTGAGCAAACAGTACGGGAGCAGCCCGCCGGTGCTGCAGCAGATTGACCTCTCGATCGCCAAGGGCGAATTCGTCAGCCTCATCGGTCCTTCCGGGTGCGGCAAGTCCACTCTGCTCAAGCTCATCTCCGGTCTCAGCAGCGCCAGCTCCGGCAGCATCCTGGTCGATGGCATGACCCCGGTGAATGCCCGGGAGACCATCTCCTTCATCTTTCAAGACGCGACGCTGCTGCCCTGGCGCACAGTTACCAACAATGTCGGGCTGGGGCTGGAGCTGGAGCACGTCAGCCGTGAAACCCGGAAACAGAAGGTGGAGTCGCTGCTCGAATTGGTCGGGCTGACGCACGTGGCGCGCTCCTATCCGCGGCAGCTCTCCGGCGGTATGAAGATGCGAGTCTCGGTCGCACGCGCGCTGGCCATCAAACCGCGCTTGCTGCTTATGGACGAGCCTTTCGGCGCGCTCGACGAGATGACCCGTGATCGTCTCAACGAGGAGTTGCTGCGCCTGCGCGCGGAACAAAATTGGACCGCCGCCTTCGTCACTCATTCCGTCGCTGAAGCTGTTTTTCTTTCCACGCGCATTGTTGTTCTGGCGCCTTCACCGGGTCGCATCGCGCATCAGATCGCGGTCGATCTCCCCTTTCCACGAACCAGTGTCACTCGCGAGAGCCCGGAGTTCGAATCGCTCGTGACCTCTGTTTCCCGGGCTCTTCGCGGAGTACAAAGCGCTTGAAGAAGTATGTGGTCACGCTCCTCAACGCGCTTGGCGTCTTCGCCGCGCTGTTGCTGCTGTGGCAAATACTCGTGCTGCTCTTGCATCTGCCCGCCTATATGCTGCCCGCGCCCCTCGGCGTCGGCCGGGCTGTCGTCGCCCGTTTTCCTTCGCTGGTCGCCTCGCTTGCCATCACTGCGCAGGAAGCGGCCGGCGGCTTGGCCGCAAGCATTGTCGTTGGGCTCTTGATCGCGCTGCTCTTCGCGCAATCGCGCTGGATACGGCGCATGCTCTACCCCTACACCATCCTGTTGCAGACCGTTCCTATTGTGGCGGTTGCCCCGCTCATTCTTATGTGGGTTGGTCCGGGCATCTTGTCGGTCACGCTGGTGGCCTTCATCATCTGCCTGGCGCCGATCATTGCCAACACCACCCAGGGACTGATCAGCGTGGAACCGAATCTCATCCACCTCTTCCTGATGCACAATGCTTCCCGGATACAGATCCTCACCCGGCTGCGTCTTCCGCATGCCGTGCCTGCGCTCTTCGTAGGTATCCGCATTGCGGCCGGCATCTCCGTCATCGGCGCAATCACGGGCGAGCTCTTTGCCGGCTCCAGCAGAGTCGGCGAAGGCGGCCTCGGCTACTCTATCCTGTATGCCAGCGCGCAGATGGAAACGGATTATCTTTTCGCCCTGGTGGTGGCGGCGACCGTGCTAGGCTTCGTCTTCTTCTTCCTGGTTATGTTTCTGGAGTGGTATTTCCTGCACAACTGGCACGAATCGGCGCGGACCATGAGTGATGAATAGGGAGACGTAACAATGCTTCGTCTGGAATCTGAAACCGGCTGGTGGTTGGTGACGCATGTCGACCATGCTCATCTGGCGGGAGCCTTCGCAGAGCAATGGGGTAACGATCTGTTCCTCGCTCCTGAGCCGCGCGCCCGGGTGCTGCGCGGCGTCGCGGCGCACGACGATGGTTGGGCGGCGCGCGATCAGCAGCCACAGATTACGCGGCAGGGAAAGCCCAGCGCGTTTTCCATCGAACTGGTGGGGAAGTATTCGGCCTTTGAAGAGATAGACCTCTCCGACTATCTCGCGGTGCGGGAGCGGGCTGTTCGCCTGGTGGCCGAGGCGGATGCCTATGCTGCCCTGCTTGTTTCCAAGCACACTTACAATCTGCTGACGGCACGCGCCGATCGCACGACGATCCAGCCGGATCAACTCCCGTTGCTCGATACGTTTCTCGCCCGGCAGTTGCAGTTTCAACAGGATCTGCAGGATCGGCTGGCGCGGGATAAGGAACTTGCGCCGGAAGAGATCTCGCCGGAGCGGATCGAGAATCACTTTCGCCTGCTGCAGGCGACCGATAATCTGTCGCTGCTGAGTTGCGTCGATTTTCCGCGGTCCGCGGACCTGCTGCATGCGCTGCCCTTGCGCGAGGGTGGCGCCCGCCGCATTGCGGTCGAATCGGTGGGTGAGCGGCACTTCCGGCTCTCTCCCTATCCCTTTACCGCCTCGCCTTTGGAGTTCACCTTGCCTGCCCGTCATGTGGAAGGCAAGCTTTTCACCTGCGCTGACGAGCTTCAGGAAAAGTTTCACGAAGCCGAGCCGGTGCTGCTACCGGTCACGGTGTCGCGCTAAGTGAGTGACAAAGTTCAGGGAGAGAAAATGAATCGAACAAAGCCCCTTTTGTTGGTAGCCCTGCTCTTGCTCGCCGGGAAAGAATTCTCCGCTGCTCAGACTGCCCAGCAAGATTTTGCCCGGCAACTCGTCGACCGTCAGGCCCGATGCTGGGAGAAGCAGGATTTTATCCTTGCCGCGGCGGACTGGCTTCCCACCGCGGTAATGATCTCGCCCGAAGGAAATACGCCGGCTAGCCAAATGCCAAACTCCATGAAGGACTACTTTAAAGACTTCAGCAATTTGAAGGTCACGGTAGAGAATGTTTTCACCTCGACCGATGGCAAGAAGCTAGCGATTGAGTGGGATTGGGCTGTAACCCGGAAAAGAGATGGGAAGCGAGGAACCTCGCATGATGCAATCATCGTCGATCTAACTGACGGCAAGATTGCTTCCTGGCGTGAGTATTATGACCCCGCCAGTTCGGTCGAAGCGAATCCATAGTGGAAGATGGAGGCATCTGCGGTTCTCTCAACCCGAATCCGATCCCAGCGGAAGCTCCGCCCTAACCTTTGTCATCCCGACCGGAGCGAACCCGGATTTCCTGCTACGCGGCCGTAGACAGGGCTGCGTGTGCGGCTTTCCGCAAAGAAAGCCGCATGAAGCTCGCGGAACCCATTGAATTCAACAGGAAATCCGTGGGAGCGCAGTGGAGCGACTGTCTGTTTTGTCAAGCCGGGATGGTGGAAAAGGCGGCAGCAGAGCTGCCTCGGAAAACGGCGAGCGTTTCCCGCTTTCCCACCATGGTGCCGGGAAAGGGTTATGGAAAAGACGGCAGCGGAGCTGCCTCGGAAAACGCGCTGCGTTTTCCGCTTTCCCATAACTGCGACGTCGGAGAATCAGGCTCCGATGGCTGAGGACACGGTTGCCTGAGAAAATTGTTGGCGCACCTCCCGCGCCTTGGCGTTCAGACGGATAAGCAGTTTATGGGCCAGAGCCACCCGGATCACCTTCTTGGCCTTGCCGGCCAGAGTTAAACGCTGGCGAAAGGCCATAAAGTCGGGGTTGAAGCGGGCCACCACACCGGCCACGATAAAGAGCGTGTCGCGGATCGGCCGCCGTCCTCCACGCACCGCGCGCTTGCCGTGCGCTTTGCCGCTGTCCCAGGCCAAAGGCGCCAGGCCGGCCAGCTTGGAAATGCGCTTATGGGACAGGGTCCCAATCTCCGGCATCTCCGCCATCAAACGGCTTACCGTTCGACCAGCCACCCCCTTAATGGTGCGAAAACTGGCATCCAGCTGCTGCCACAGCGGATCGGCTCCAATCAACTGCGCAATGGCTTTCTCCAGTCTGCGTATCTGCTTCTTCACCAACGTCAGCATCTGCTGACACAACTCCTGCACCGTGCTGTCGGTCACCAAAAGACGCTGATTGCTCTGTGCCGTCTGCACCTCAGTGAGTTGGCGCAAACGTGTCACCAGAGCCCGCAAATGCTGCTCTTGGGCTGAGGCCGGCGAACAAGGTTTAGACTTTTTCGTGCGCGCAAAATGGGCAATCACTCCCGCGTCCAGCGCATCGGTCTTTTCCAAGTAACCCATCCCTTCGGCAAACCTACGCACCGCACGCGGATTGACAATCGTTATCTGCTCGGCCCAAAGCAGGGCAAAGGGCAACTTCTCGTAGCCTCCGCTGGCTTCCATGGCTACCAGATGAACCTGCTGCGCGCGGCAGAAGTCAGCCAGCTGAGCAATCCCTTCCTGGCTATTGGCAAAGCTACCCCCAGGACCTTCTTGCTCCACCCGCACTTCCAGCGTCTGTTTAGAAACATCCACTCCACAAATCATGTTCTTTGCTCCACAATAAAGATGGGTTGCTGGTCACGGTAACCTGCCTTGTGTGTACGACTGAGAGTCAGGCGACTGTTCGGTTGTACGTGACACAGCGGCGGCGGGCCCTAAGCTCCACTACGGTTGTTAGCCAGAGGGACGACGGGCGCCGTCACCGCCAGAGAGGGCCGAGGCCGTCGGCCCTCTCCTAACAACATTCTCACCAGAAAACGTCGCTTATATCTAGATACAAGGGATCTGCGGTTTCCCCAACCAGCACCGACTCCGGATGGACGCTCTGCTCTAACCTTGTTATCCCGACCGGAGCGAAGCGCAGTGGAGGGATCTGCAGTTCTCCCAACCAGCACCGGCTCCGGATGGACGCTCTGCTCTAACCTTTGTCATCCCGAGCGCAGTCGAGGGATCTGCAGTGACGCTTTCTCAGCCGCAAAGCAAAGGGAAAGCCACAATCTGTCCTTTGTCATCCCGAGCGCAGTCGAGGGATCTGCAGTGACGCTTTCTCAGCCGCAAAGCAATGGAAAAGCCACCAACCTGCCCTTTGTCATCCCGAGCGCAGTCGAGGGATCTGCGGTAACGCTTTCTCAGCCGCAAAGCAAAGGGAAAGCCACCAATCTGCCCTTTGTCATCCCGAGCGCAGTCGAGGGATCTGCAGTTACCGCCAAATGGCACGCAGAGCATCCATCCGGATCGGGTTCTGGTTGAGAGAACTGCAGATCCCCTCCACTGCGCTTCGCTCCGGTCGGGATGACAAAGGTTAGAGCAGAGCGAACCATCCGGAGCCGGTGCTGGTTGGGGGAAAACTACAGGTCCCTCCACTTCGCTACGCTGCGCTCGGGATGACAAAGGGTAGATTGGTGGCTTTCCCTTTGCTTTGCGGCTGAGAAAGCGTTACCGCAGATCCCTCGACTGCGCTCGGGATGACAGAGGGCAGGTTGGTGGCTTTTCCATTGCTTTGCGGTTGGGAAAGCGTCACTGCAGATCCCTCGACTCCCCCGGATTTCCTGTCAAGATTGGTGGCGTTGGCGCACCTCTTGCGGCTTTCCTTGTAGAAAGCCGCATACGTGATCGTCTCTGGCACCGCGCAGTAGGAAATCCGGGGTGTGCTCGAGGATGACAAAGGTTAGAGCACTTCCGGCAAGTGAGCAATGCAGGGAAGAGTCGATGACGATCTATCGAGGTACTGCGAATCCAAGCAACGCAGGACCAAGCAAAAGCCGGTTGGCTAACTACGCCAGCCGGCTTTGGGTACGTTGAGGTTAGAAAGTTAGTTGCAGCGACATCTGAATCTGCCGTGGGCTGCCGATGGCGTGGGTTACATAGCCAAGGCCGGCTGGGCAGTTGTAAAAGCCGGGGTTAGTCGCGGTCCCTTCAGAGTTGCATCCGGTGGAGAGAGCGGTGGCGCCCACAGCCGGAAATTGGTTGAAATACTGATTCTGAAAGACCTCATTGCCGGGGATGTCGAAGCTGGTGGTGTTAGTCAAGTTGTACACGTCGAAGGTGTACTTGAGGTTGTAGCGTTCGGTTAAGTTGGTCATCTTGACCAGGGATATATCCGCTCGCTTCTGAGGTGCCTGGCGGAAGATGTTGCGCTGACCAGTGGTGAAGCTTGTCTCGACCGTATCCCCTGCGGGGACCGCGGAATTAAGAGGGCTGGACGAGGTGACAAGGGGGACCGTGAAGCATGCGGGGTTGAGGGCCGCAGCGTAGTTGACTCCAAAGGCTCCGGAATGCCCGGTCTCAGCTTTCTTCGGCGAACAAGCGGCGTAGTTCAAAGGCACGATGGGATTGGTGATGCCGTCGTAGACACTGTAGTAGAGGCTGCCGACGGCGCCGCTAAAGTCGACGACGCTGTACGGCTGTCCGCTCTGCAGAACGGTCAAGCCGGCCAGCTGCCACCCGTCCGTGAAGCGGCCCGCCAGCGTGGATTTGCCGTAGAAGTCCGGCAGATGGTAGACGTAGTTGAAATTGAAGACATGCGTGCGGTCGAAGTCGGAGGAGGCATAGCCGTCGCGGAGATTGAGCGGGTTATTGCCGTTGTAGAAGAGGCCCAGTCCGCTCTGCTCGTCCAGGGCATGTGAGTAGGTATAGGAGGCGCCCACCTGGAACCCGTGGCTCATGCGCTTCTCCACGTGAACCTGGAAGGCATTGTAGGCGGAAACGCCAGCCGCTTTATAGGTGATGGACTCAGCGGCGTAACCAATGTAAGGAACACGAAGGTCGATATTGCCGCCTTCATAGTTGAGCAGCGCGGTCGTGCCGTCTCCCAGCTGAAGGAAGCTGTTATCGGGATTCGTAGGGGTGTAGCCGTAAGAGTAGTTCTGCGAGTGGACCTGGGCCGAGGGTGAGGCGATGTTGGGCTGATTGAACGGGACAGGGATCACCTGGTGGCGGCCCACCTTGCCGACGTAGCCGAAATCAAGGGCTAGATCGTTGCGCGGCTGCCACTGAATATCGAGGGTGTAATTAATCGAGTAGGGCAGTTTGTTTTGCCGGTCGTAGACGCCCAGGGAGACCGGCGGTGCTCCATTTGTGATCGCGGCCGCATTGGGAAGATAACTCGCGAAATCCGATGCCTTGGGGTTGGTAGGTGCGGGGCTCTGGACATTGGTGAAAGGGAATTCCAGAGATCCCGTCGTGCCGCCGCCACACGTGGGAATGTAACCTTCGTAGTAGCTTGAGACCGGGCAGCTCTGGGCAGTTACGAAGGGAACCTGTTGATTGGCGCCGAACGGTCCTCCTGTGACTAAGCCGATAGCAAAGCCAGGTGAGAAGTAGCTAAAGAGCTCCCCGCGGTCGTAGTACATGCCTGTTCCAGCGCGGACCACGATCTTGTTGTTGAACCGCGACGGTTCCCATGCCGCGCCGATACGCGGAGCG